>Ga0272441_10004887_pt1 | contig 23797 bp, 28 predicted proteins | sample SSMProp6N_FD_193582 | JGI IMG/M metagenome (GOLD analysis project Ga0272441, IMG submission 193582) | Marine sediment archaeal communities from Little Sippewissett salt marsh, Falmouth, MA, United States - SSM-Prop-6N | ecosystem: Environmental > Aquatic > Marine > Wetlands > Sediment ...
AAAAGGGGCATGGTTATTTGATACGGAAAAACCGGAAACGCACCCCTGTCCATTATTTTATACCTTTGTTTGTTTGCGCACAAGAGCAGGTGACGGAGCGTGACCAAGTAAATAAAATAAGACTCACACCCATAGATGTTGACCCGGACTATTGTTTATGAATAATATCAAGAGTTGGAATATTTTATTTAAGACCCCTTTCGGCAATCTAAAATCAAGCTTTACCCGGAGGCCCAGGCCCTTTCTTAATTATGGCAAAAACTGAAAATATCCGCCCTTTAAAAGGGAAACAGTTCAGACTCGTAAAATTTTTCGCCTATGCCAGCTTCATCGTCCTCGCCCTGGCCAGCTTTCCCTTCTCCGTTGTCATATCTCAGCAGGCAAAGGATCTTCTCACAAAAAGCTACGAAAACTACGCCCTTTTTCTGGGTGAGAACCTCAACCACCAGGTATTTCAAAACTTTGTCATTCCTGTGACTATGCGTTTCGGGCAGATACGGCTTAGGGAAAAAGAACAACATGATCTGATGGACCGGATAGTCAAAAACACCACCCATAGCTTTAAGATGGACATGGTCAATATCTATGACATAGGCAAAGGTGTGGTCGCCTACAGCACGGACCCGGAGATTGTGGGTAAAAAGGTATCTGAAAATCCCGGCTATCTGTCGGCCGTAAAAGGGAAAAGCAGTTCCAGGCTTCTATCAGAGGAAGAAAGTCTCTGGGGCCTTGGCCTGGACCTGATCGGAGGAGAAAAAAAACTCAGGACCTATATACCATTTCGAAAAATGGGATATATGGCAAATGAAAAGGGTTATGTGCTCGGGGTGTTCGAACTGATACAGGACCTGACAACAGAGTACAAGTCGACAGTGAGACTTCAGTATGTCATATTCGGGCTTTCGCTACTTATAATGGGCTTCATATTCATCGCCCTCTTATTGATTGTCCATAAGGCCGAAAACATCCTGGAGCAAAGGGCAAGGGAGCAAAGAGAGCTTCAGGCTCAGCTCGATCAGGCCGAAAGGCTTGCAGCGCTAGGTCAGATGTGCGCCGGAGTATCCCATGAAATCAGAAATCCTCTGGGGATTATAAGAAGTACTGCAGAACTGCTCGGAACGCTGCCTGACGCACAGGAAACCCAGAAAAACTTATCAGGCGTCATAGTCGAGGAGTCAACAAGGCTCAATAACATTGTTACCGAATTCCTCGATTTTGCGAGGCCTTCTGAACCCAATCTTCAGGACTGTTATCTGGACGAGATCATAACTAGGAATCTCTCCTTTCTCGGGCCTCACCTGGCTAAACATGGAATCATCGTCAACAAAGATCTCAACCGCCCCCTGAGGATAAAGTCCTACCCTCAACTCCTGTACAGGAGTTTCCTTAATATTCTCATGAATTCCGTGCAGTCCATGAAACAGGGAGGCGAAATAACCATAGAAGTAAACGAAGATGAAGAAAATTATATCCTTGCTATAAAAGATACCGGTTCCGGCATCCGTGGGAAAGACCTCGGTAAGATATTCAACCCTTTTTTCAGTACAAAGGATGAAGGCAGCGGGCTGGGACTTCCGATTGTGAGAAATATTATCGAAGGCCACAGGGGATCGATCTGGATCGAAAGCGATGAAGGTTCAGGAACCATGGTCTTCATTAAACTGCCCCGTGCCTAGGTGGAGCGCATACTATGGAAACAATTCTTATAGTGGACGACGAAAAAAATTATCTGGTGGTTCTGGAGGCGCTGCTTTCACCGGAAGGATATGAAATACTTACCTGTCAAAACGCCAAAGATGCATTGGAGCTTATAAGGAACTCCGATCTTGATCTGGTCATTACGGACATGAAGATGCCCGGCATGAGCGGTATGGAACTGCTGAAAAGCTGCAAAGCCATGAAATCCGAGCTGCCCGTAATAATAATGACCGCATTCGGTACTATCGAAATGGCGGTTGAGGCGATGAGAGAGCAGGCCTATGATTACATAACCAAGCCGTTTCAAAATGAAGAACTGAAGCTGACCGTAAAAAAGGCCCTGAAAAACTTCCGCCTTGTAAAGGAAAACATACGGCTCAACGAGGCACTGACCGACAGGTTCAAATATGGGAATATGGTCGGCAAAAGCTCACCCATGCTCAAGATATACGATATCATCGACAAGGTTGCCCAGTCAAAGGCCTCCGTGCTAATAACCGGACCCTCCGGAACCGGAAAGGAACTGATAGCAAAGGCCATTCACTATGGAAGCCCGAGAAAGGATGAACCCTTTATCTCCATAAATTGCGGAGCACTCACGGAGACCCTCCTTGAAAGTGAGCTGTTCGGCCATGAGAGGGGTGCCTTTACAGGGGCCGTGGCAATGAAAAAGGGGCGGTTTGAAATGGCGGACGGCGGCACCCTGTTTCTTGACGAGGTGGGTGAAATGCCTCCCCCCCTGCAGGTAAAACTGCTGAGAGTTCTGCAGGAAATGGAATTTGAAAGGGTTGGAGGTACAAGATCGATAAAGGTTGACGTGCGTGTTCTTTCAGCATCCAACAGAGATATCAAGGACGATGTCTCAAAAGGCGTTTTCCGGGAAGACCTCTTTTACAGGCTTAATGTCATTAAAATCGACGTGCCCCCTTTATGTGAAAGAACGGATGACCTCCCCCTGCTTGTAAGGCACTTTATTCAGAAATATAAAGAGGAAGGTTCGTCGGAGACATCAGGATTAAGCCCTGAGGCGTGGAAGGCTATTTATTCATATGGCTGGCCCGGAAACGTCAGGGAGCTTGAAAACGTCATTGAAAGGGCGGTAGTTCTCAACTCCGGAGGCACCATTTCGGCTGAAGACCTGCCTGATGAACTGACCGGCGCTGAAACCGAATTTGATGTGGACAGATTCGTCCCTGTAAATATACCTCTTCCTGAAGCACTTGAAAGGATTGAAGAAAAACTGATAAGACGTGCACTTTCCCAAAACAAAAATATACAGGCCCATGCTGCAAGGATGCTCGGAATTACAAAAAGCCTGATACAGCATAAAATGAAGAAGTACAATATCAATGTTTAGCGGTTTAAAATATTGTATCCATGTTTTTACTGTAAATTCAAAGCGTTAAACCGAAATAGCAATCCATGGGCGATATTGGGTACAATATTTTGTACCTTTTATGCCCAGGCAAAAAAGGGTCACGCCTGACATCCTGCTTAAATATTCAATTAATTCAATAGATTACCAATTTACCGCAAAATAAAGAGGGATTGGCAGGCATATTGCATAATCTATTGTCAGTCAAATTACTCTTTCCTCCTAAAAAACCAACCGTCCTTAAGGGCGGTTGGTTTTTTATACCCTGCTCCAAAATGCGCCACATGCTGAAGCCGCAAGATTTTATCCAATCGGCCTGTATGCCGGCATCAATAGCCCAGATTTCGAAGGATCCTCGAATCTCTGCTCCAGTTTCTGGACACTACCACTGTAAGATCAAGAAAGATCCTGCTTCCGAATATCTGTTCAAGCTCCTTCCTGGCCGAGGTGCCGATCTCCTTTATGTTTTCACCTCTGCGGCCGATAAATATCTTCTTCTGAGACTCCGTTTCCACATGTATGCGTGCCTTAATTGAAACAAGGTTTCTTTCAGATGCCTCGCCAATGGTATCAACAGTCACGGCGGATGAGTAGGGAAGCTCTTTTTTCATTCGCAGATAGATCTTTTCTCTTATGATTTCAGAGACCATAAAGGACTCGGACTGATCGGTTTCCATATCAGGGGGGAAAAACTGAGGTCCCTTGTCAAGTCTTGACCTCAATTCATCAACAACGGCGTCAATACCCTCTCCATTCAAAGCGGACACAGGCAAAAAGGCCTCAAAAGGAAATTTACCCCTGTAGTGATCAATAATAGGGAGGAGTGCCTCTTTCGGCCTGATATCGATCTTGTTGATAACCAGAAGGCAGGGCTTTTTCAGGTCACGCATCCTCCTTAAAATATTGGATGATTCCTGATCAAAGGCCTTTTGGGTTTCTATCATAAGAAGGAGGATATCGACCTCATTGAACGCGGCGTATGAGGACTCCACCATGCTTTTGTGGAGAGCCGTCCTGGGCCTGTGGATACCGGGGGTATCCACGAATACGATCTGGGAATTCTCCCCGTTCAAGATCCCCATTATCCTGTTGCGGGTAGTCTGCGGCCTGGCAGAGACAATCGCAAGCTTTGCGCCTGTAATTCGGTTTAAAAGCGTCGATTTACCTACATTAGGCGCCCCGAATATGCCGACGAAACCGGAATAAAAGCTCATAAGCACTCCACCCTGATCGTTCCCCGGCTGATGGCGGACCCCTCTCTTACATCCGAGACCCTGGCCCCGCTTTTCATCTCTATCCATTTCATCCCCTCGTTTTTGTAGCCTCTGATAAGCGGGATGTCTCTCTTGTTTGCATATATCATAATCTCCGAAGCCTTGCCCGGCCCGGGAAGGGACCCGGCCATTCTTACGCGGAATATCTCAGACCTTACCAAAAACCCGAAGGCGCAATGCCAGGGGCCTCCCAATATCTGGCCCTTTTCCAGTAGGGATGGGGAACTCATCAGTCCTATCCTTATGACAGGGATCCCTTCCGCCTCAATTCGCATGCACGCCTTTGAGCAGAGATCGACCGCCTCTTTCAGCTCAAGAGGTTTATACCTTCCGTTTTCATACCATTCAGCCATTTCAGTCCCCTTTATCACAAGGGCCGGGTAGATCCTTACCATATCAGGTTTAAGAGCGACAACCTTTTCCACCGTCTCGAAAAAGCCTTCGGCACTGTCACCGGGAAGACCGGGCATAAGCTGCATCCCGACCCTGAAACCGGCGTCTTTGAGTTTCTCAAACGCATTGATTGTATCAGAGGAACCATGCCCCCGGTTGGTAAGGCTCAACACCTTGTCGTCCATAGACTGCACACCCAGTTCCACTGTCTCGACATGATAGTACTTGAGCGTGTCAAGACGTCTGTCCGCAAGCGCGTCCGGCCGTGTCGAAACACGAATCGTTTTAAAAAGGCCTTGCCTTATATAAGGTTCGGTAGCATTTAGCAGTTCCGTCATTTTGTCAAAAGGCAGTCGTGTGAAGGTGCCGCCGTAAAAGGCGATCTCCGGATTTCGCTCGGGATCAAAGCCCCTGGAGGCAACGGCCGTGTCCAGGGTTTTCCTCACATCCTGAGCACTCACGGCCCCTGCCGACCGGGATGTAATCCGCTCCTGTTCACAGAAGATACAGCGATGCGGACAGCCATGATGGGGGATAAAAATGGGAACTATAAACGGTTTCAAATCTCTTTCAGACAAAAATACGCAGTTTCCGCTGCCTTTTGTTCTGCCTCCTTTTTACTCTTGCCCTCACCTTCCGAAATAATGTCATCGTTTATGCTGAGGGCGATCTTGAATCTCCTGTCATGCGCGGGCCCGGTTTCCTCAAGCAATCTGTATCTTGGAAGCACCTTGTAGAGCTGCTGTGTATGCTCCTGAAGGAGGCTTTTGAAATCACGGCCTGTCTTTGCCTTTCCAAGGGCCTTCAACTGTGTGGAAAACAATCTGCCGATTATCTCAAGGGTCCGCTCAAACCCGGCATCAAGGTATATGGCACCCAAAAGGGCCTCCACGGTATCCGAGAGTATAGAAGGTTTTTCCCTTCCCCGGCTCCTCTCCTCCCCCTTGCCCAGCATCAGAAATTCACCCAGGTTCAAAGATTCCGCAATTACGTACAGACCTGCCTCATCCACAATCATTGCCCGGAATTTTGACAGCACCCCTTCCTCGGCATCATTGAAAAGTTCCATCAGGATATGACTCACACCCAGATCCAGCACCGCATCACCGAGAAACTCCAGCCGCTCGTTGTCCTTGAGAGCTGAATCTGGTTGTTCATTTACATAGGATGAGTGCCTGAAGGCCTGCCCAAGCAGATCCATATCCCTGAATTTGTAGCCAAGCCTTTCACTTAGTTCATTAAATTTTTCCATATCAATTTTCTTGATTTAAAGGGGCATTGTCTTGGCCCATATGATTTTATTGACCTTTTGCCCTGTCAGCTTTCCTAAATTCTGATTAAAAGTGCCGGTTCTGAATAATATGAATTCTCCTCTCCTTTTTCAAGAAAAGATAGGAAAAGAATTCAAAGGGCCTCAGCCGCCCAGACGTGCAGCGTTATTGGTTATTGGTTATTGGTTATACGTTATACGGAAAAACCGGGAATACACCCTGTCCAGCCTTTTATACCTTTGTTTGTTTACGCGCAAGCGTAGGCGCCGCGGCTCTTTTTCCGGCCTTATCTCACAAAAAATACCACAGGAACATGCAGTGGCCGCAGACCGCGCTTTCTTCCCGAGAGCCCTATCAGCTTAGGTAATGCATACAAAAGCCCGGGGATGCGGCCACTTTTCCGTAAGGAATAGAGAAGGCCGGAGAAAGAGTGCCGGTGCCTGTGCACACCGGCTACAGATGCGCGAAAAGAAAAAAGGGGCATGGTTATTTGTTATTCGTTATACGAAAAAACCGGGAATATGAAAGGCAGACATAAGGGCCGGGCAAAGAGGCTTTCTTTACTTGACTAATCACATTTTTTTTGCTAAGGCTTCACGTTCTCCATAAGGGGTGAAAAATATGCAGAAGAATATCATTCTCACGCAGCAGGGTATTTCAGATATAATTGATCGGATAGCCGAAGAGATATCAGGAAAAGGCCGCCCCATTGAAAGTCTTGTCCTGATAGGCATCCGTACCGGGGGGGCATATCTGGCCGCCAGGCTTCAGCACGCCCTTTCGACCCTATCGGGTGAAACACCTGGCCTCGGCATCCTTGACATAACGCTCTACAGGGATGACTGGACAAGGATAGGTCCCATGCCTGTAGTAAAAAAGACGGAGATCCCATTTTCCGTCAACGATAAAACGGTCATCCTTGTCGATGATGTCCTGTTCACCGGTCGTACTGTTCGCGCCGCAATAGATGCCCTGATCGACTACGGCAGACCGAAAAAGATAGAGCTGGCCGTTTTGGTTGACAGGGGCGTTTCCTTTCGTGAACTTCCGATTATGGCCGATTATGTGGGCGGCCACTGGGACACATCCCCAAAAGAGACAATAAACGTCTACCTGAATGAGCAAGGTTTCAAGGACCACGCGGCAATAGAGGGTAAAAAGGCCGCCTGAGCGTACCCACTTATGGGAAAAGGCTCCTGCCATTCACTTAAATCGCTTTAAAACACTCATAAAAATTAAAACATCCCGAAATGGGGGGTTTATGACCGGTTCCTTTTCAGTTAAAACCGATGCAAGAACAGCTATGAAGGATATCACCTCCCTGATTCGCGATGAAATCGAAAAATCAGGGGTGAAAGAGGGGATTTGCATTGCCTATGTGCCTCACACAACCGCCGGCATAACAATAAATGAGGGAGCCGATCCGTCTGTGTGTCACGATATTATCGCGGCGCTTGACAAACTGGTGCCTCAGAATGCCGGCTACAGGCATCTTGAAGGAAATTCCGACAGCCATATAAAGACCGGCATTGTGGGAAACTCTGTGACGGTGATAATCCAAAAGGGCGGGCCGGTTTTGGGGACATGGCAGAGGATCTTTTTATGTGAGTTCGACGGACCCAGGACCAGAAAGGTAATCGTCAGGATTCAGTAGGAAAGCGAAAATCAGATCAGTCTAACCGCCCCTGGGTCAAGACCGGAATCCTTTAACCAGCCCCTGACAGAATCATATAAAAGCTTATAATATCTTTCTATCCCCCCGAATCCGCGTCTTCCAAAATAGTAGTTGATCTCCAGGAAAAATGCCTGGGGATCTTTCAGCTCAACGGAAAAGACAAGATCTATCGCGGCAAGATTTATCCCTGTCTTTTCAGACAATATCCTGACCTCGTTTTCACCCTTTTTTTGCAGCTCCGGTTTCCAGAGGTAATCTATCTTTGCGCCACTACTGATGGTTGTGACCCTCTGCTCCTGAAAGCCGGGTTTTTTCCAGTAGGTAAAAAGCCTTTTGCCGATAATCACAACCCTTAAGACATTTCCCCCTGAAGGGATATATTCCTGCCACAGAAAACCGGAGGAGCGGCTCTTGTCCATCCGGGAAAGACGGCTTATGGCCCTTTCAAAAGACTCTTCGTCACGGACCAGGAAGACCCCCTTTCCCTCATGGGCCAAATCGGCCTTCAGATAAAAGGGCATAGCTGAGTTACCCGGCATGCCTTTCCGGAAATAGACCTCGACATCCTCCAAGGATGCCCATGCTCGGCTCACCGGATGCGGCAGATTGTAATCAATAAAAAGACGGTTTTGTCCAACTTTACCGGGATAGACAAAGCGCAGGTCATAGTTCGGGAATATCTTGTCGCAGTACCTTTTGCAGATTTCGTATAGAGGCCTCCTGCTTTCCTGAGGAAGGATGATCGCGTCCGCCTCCTTGATAAGTTCAATATGCCTGGAGGAAAGAGGTTTGTCTCCAAGCAAGTCGGATTCATCGGCTTCAATACATGGGTGAAAAGAAAGAATCATCGGTATGGGCCATTAAAATATGAGGATCATCTCCCGATTAGTTGGTGTTAAACAGGGCTAAATAAAGAAATCCTTCTTATTTAAGCGGCTGAGACCTCGTAGGATTCTTCGCCCTCGCTTGCGCTTTGCTCAGTCCCACTGCTTCGTAGCGGGTTCCCGGTTTCGAGGATTCGAGGATTCAAGGATTCAAGTGCTCCATTGAAACGGCGGATAACACCGCTAAAGCATAACAAAGAGTTAAAGCTGTTGCAGAAATCCTACGAACGCGTTTCAGGTATATAGAATAAATGAAAAATTCTCAAATAACATAAGGTACACGGAGATCAATAAATTGTTAAAAATGCTGACAAAGCCCTTAGAAAACAAACCCTTGAACCCTTGGGTCCTTGGACCCTCTTCGCCAACTAAGTTGGAGAAGAACCAAATATGAGGACCTTGTGAACCGGGATTTTACCATCCGATTACAGCCCCTTAGACCGCGGCTCCGGCATGCCCCTCCGAGCACCGGCAAGATGCCGGATTAAAGATACCGGGACGTTACAAGAACGCCTTATGATCTGAAGCGCGCAGATGACCTCTGGTGAACCAAAATGAGCCACAATTATTTGACTTTACCAATCCCAGATACTATATTTTCCAGATTGTAAATTCCATGAAAATCAACGATATATCCAAAATCCACCCATGGCCTGAATACCGCAGAGCATATCTTTATGGTGGATCAGGGTAATGATACCCTATTATGAAGGAGCTGTTCAATGCCTATATATGAATTCAGGTGTCTCAAATGCGGGCATCTTTTTGAAAAATTATTCGTGAGTTCAGATGAAGCCGCTGAAGTAACTTGTCCTGAGTGCGCATCCGATTCTTTTGAAAGGGTCGTAAGCAGGACGAATTACGCCATGGGAGTTGGAAAGGCCGGAAAACAACCGAAACTGACATCCAAATCATGCGGCCCTTCAGATAAATGCATGACCCTTGAGCTGCCCGGTCCGGCAAAATAGTCCGCTCACCGTTTAAGTCTTGAAAAATCTCATATCCATGAATTCTTAAACAGTCGAAGTTGAAGAATAGATCTGAAAAAGACATGACTCCCAAGATTTCTCCCTATACACTGGATCAAGATCAGAGGATTCACATATCCCTGGTATTTGAACAAGAGGTGGTCCCCAGGCTCAAAATAAGGAATGCAAGGACCGGGGCGCTCTGCTGTGATTTTGCCGGAAAACAGTACGGTAACTGGCTCCTTTTCTTCAGGTCCAGGGGATACGGTTTCGAGATTACCGATTTCGAATATGACGAAGATGCATCAGGATTAAACCTTTAAAAGGCTTTGAAAAAAGGGCATTAAACATGATGCGTTGATGAGAAATCAGATGTGAGACGGCAAGGCAAAAAGTTCTCCCGGCCCAGGCGGTTCAGTTGAACACTTTACAAGGCCGCCCGATACAACCAAACAGAGATACAGGGGTAAAAAAATTGAAAGGCAAAACTGGGATTAGTGACGAAAGACTCGGAAGATACACGGTGGAAAGGCCTAAATGCCCCTTCTGCGGTCTGGAAATTGAAAGACCTAAGGAACTGGACAGCAGGATGCCGGGAGAGATGCCTGTGGGCAGGTGCAGCTGCGGCGCGGTATACGCGGCCGATGAGGCCGGGCACAGCCTCGGCATAGCCCAGCTTGACGCCCTTTTGATAAGCTGCAACATGGACGCGGATCTTGCATGGGGACTCATCCCTGAAGATGATTACATAGAAAAGATCGTTGAAAAATACGATTTTGTTAAGCACCTTATCGTCCCGGGCGGCGTACTCGAAGGCAGAAGGATAAGAGGAGCGCTCTTCTTCATACGGCTTCATGACGATGTGCAGGAAGTGACATCCGAAGGAGTAAAAAAGAGGATCAAGGATTCAGGAAACAAAAGAGCGGAAAGGCCTTATAAGAGAGTATCCGGGGGATCTCTTTCAAAATCCGACATAGAAGAGCTTGTATCTAAATTTGATTTAGGCCCGATCCTTGAGTCAGCCCCGGCCGACAGGAAGATAATCAAAAATCTCCAGAGGCTGCTTTATTCCGGAGACGATCTTTACAGAAAAAGGGCGGCAGACGCCCTCGGTCAGGTGGCATCCATTATCGCGGAAGAGGACCCCGGTACCATTTCAAAGCTTTTGCAGCGCCTGCTGACCGCACTTGCCGACACCGCGGCCTTTACTTGGGGGGCCTTTGAGGCCGTGGGAGAAATCATAAGCAGAAGACCTGAGCTTTTTTCAGGTTACATCCCCTATCTGTATGAGTATCTTCAGCAGGATACGAACAGGGGTCCTGCCGTTGACAGTCTGTCCAGGATCGCGCGTAAGAGCCCCCAATTGCTGAAAAAGGTGACCTTTCGTTTTATATCCTTTCTAAAAGACCCTGACCCCCTTGTGCGTGGATATTCCACCAGGATTCTTGGAAGCCTTGGCGCGGCTGAGGCGGAAAAGGAGATACGGAATCTCATCGAGGATCAGAACATGGTCCCGATCTACGAAAACGGTCGGATTCAGGAGATAAAGATCGGTCAGATCGCCTTTGAGGCACTTGAAAAAATCGGCCGTAAAGCAAAAGACGTCTGAAGACTAAGAATCAATAATATGGAAATCTCCTACACCTTTTCCACCCCCTCCGGCGATCTGCCTGTCGGCCCCCGGGAAATGAAAAGGGCCTTCATGACAGGACCTCAGAAAGTCCACCCCTTCCTTACCGTGGGAGACTATTTTGACTGCCTGAGAGACTTTCTCCTCAAGGACAACGGATCGATAATCGTCCCGCTATCGAGGCGGGCGCTTAAAGAAAACGACCTGAAACAGGAGGATATCTCCCGCCTTCTGATTCGAAGTGAAAAACATGGAAGGCTCTATCACGTATCAAGTATCGAAATCGACACAAGCGAAGGCCCTTTCAAGTTGGCCTTGAGCGCCGCCTTGACCGAAGATGCACGAAAGTGCCTCTTTGCCGACAGGGATAACCTGATCCTTCTTGGGGGCAGAGGTTCCCTTTCCTACCTGCCGGAGGTATATGCCTGTGGTGAATCAGGGGTAGCAAGGGGTAAAGACAGTCAGACGATAGGCCTTCTTCTATCCGGGTGGCTCGATGACTTTCATGAATGGCACCTGAGTCGGGCCGAGGCCATGGAAGAGCCCCGAATAAGCCTTTGGGACACAAAAAGGGGTTTCCGCTTCCTGGAAAGAGATGAAGCCTGTGAGATATTTCGCAAAATATCCATGATACTCACCTTATATTTTGATCCTGAAACCTTTTACCAGGTATATCCCTGGCATCATTCCGCAGGTGATTTTGTAGTAAGAACGGGTGAACGGATAGAGGTGAGACTTACCACGGTGAGAAACTACATTCCTGTCATTGATGTGCCGGTTGAAAAAACTCTGAGGCCGATTCTTTCATTGATATATTTTCTTTTCCATATGCTGCTTATTATAAGAATCGACAGATCGGACGGGGTAGGTGAAATCGTGTGGGCAGGCCCTTTTTCCATTAAGGCATCCCTGAGGGGGTTTTTCGATGCCCTTTCCCTACACACAGGCGGACGCGCCTATCCTGCCGGTTCCTTAGAGATCCTCTCGCTTTTGCAATCTTTTTCAGGAGATGAACTCCTGAACCTCCATCTTTCCCTCTTAAGCTATTACAGCCTGGATGACACCGATGAGATATCGGCCGTTCAGACGGGGCTTAAGGATCACGTAAAAGAGCTTGAAAACATTATCCGAAATTTTCAGATATGATCTCTTCAAGAGGGGTCTTAAGGGCCCTGGGCATTGAAATCAGAAGAGAGGCGTTATCCTTGTCAGTTTGGGGAGAAAGCCTTTCCAGCAGGTCCCTTGAAAGCATATAGAGTTGCCTTTGGACCTCATCCATGCTGTAGGCCGGGTAGCTCATCCCCTTTTTAAATCCCGATTTGGCGCACACATGCACCTTCCCCCTTATAAGGGAGGGCACCCCATATACCCTGCAGGTGACAGGCCGATAATCGTAAAGCACACACTCCTCCTTTTCATTTAAAAGAGGACAGCGTACCCGCTCCCTGCTCATCGTGTAGGCGGCCATCTGAGGGTCGTCACTGAAGTTCTTAAGCTTTTCCTCAAGCCTTGAGAGATCCTCCTCGCTTCTGTTGCATCGCAAAACAGCCTTTTCCCGCTCTGAAGGAGTTATCCCTGAAAATTGTTCCTTAATAAAGGCCGCCTCAATCAGAAAAAGCCCGAAGACTGCGTGACAGCAATCCGAGCAACCGTTTTTGCACCTGACTTCATCTGGAAACTCCAGCTTCACATCTTTAAAGCCCTGGTCCGCCTTTATCACGATCTGATAATATTCCTCGAATAAGTCTTGAAAGATCATTTTTCTCTGTAAGGCTCAAGCCTTTTCATCAAATCTGGGTGTACTTTAAAACCGAGCTCAACCGCCCTGTCCGCCTGTTTGATCGCCTTGTTGTACTCGCCCTTGTTGAAGAAGGCCACAGCCAGATTGTTACGGCCCAACCCGAAATCAGGGGCTATTTTCACAAGCTTCAGACCCGCCTCGATCGCATTTTCGACCTCATCTTTCTGAAGATAGGCATTTATCAGGTTGCTCCAGGCCTGGACTATTTCAGGGTTCAGCTCCAGGGCCTTGTTGAGGGCCTCGATCGCCTCGTCCGTCCTGAGCATCTGAAGATAGGCAAAGCCCAGGTTTGCGTAACCCCTTGCGTACCTGGGTTCAATGGCCACGGCGTTCAGGTTCGCCTGGACCACCATTTCAAGGTCTCCCTTTTTAAAGTATATGTATCCGAGGTTGACATAGCCCTCAAACATCCTGCCGCTGTTCTCTATGGCCTCGTTAAAGGCATCTATCGCCTGATCCAGCTCACCCTTTTCCATCAGCGCCACACCCAGGTTGTAGGCCGAGTTGGCACATTCAGGGTTTTCAGCAAGGAGGCTCTTCTGCTCCGCGATAAATTTTTCCGCATCTTGCGGTGTCTTCATATCTTACCTCTGCTAATCCGGTTGGTTACGGTCGATTCACCCTGATCCGGCCACCGGCCGGATCAGGGTGGGGTAGTAATTTGCCGCCTGAAGAAAAAAGAGGTCGCTATCTTCCATGGACAGCGACCTCTTAACCGATCTATCCGAAATAAGGCCTTCCCAGAAAAGGGAAAGGGTTAATAATCTTCTGTAACACCTCTGCCTTTAAGACCGTACATCGTGCTGCTTCCCGTGGAAAAGTAAATAAGCTTTTCCTCGTTTATAAGAGCTGTAGCAGCCTTTTTTATCATCCTGGCCTTGACATCGGGCAGCACCTTGTGGACGGCCTTTTCTATATCCTTGAAATAGAACTTGGTCTTTTTGCTGCCTTCAGCAAATTCCACAATCGCCTTTTTGATATCTTCCATTTGAAGACTCCTTTAACGAATAATTATGAATTATTCAATTCCACCTGCAGCCTTTGAGACCTCCCAGGCGGCATCGGTGTATTTAAACTGGGTTGAAGTCCTGTATGTATCATAGGCGAGTCTGTAATCGTCGATGAGATGCTCTGTAAACGGGATATCCGTCTTTTCAAAGAATTTTTCCCATCCGATCCGCTCGGCCCAGTCTCCGAGACGCTCATACTTGTTGGCGTCGGAGGCATAGGCCTCGATTATCCTTTTGACGTTATCACACACCTCGGGGAACCTGGGGAAGTTGTTAGGCAGCCACGGCACAACCACCTTGGAGAACTTCGGCTTACTGATCCTGTTCGAGATTTTTCCTCCTGCAAGGATTGTCACGCCGTCACCCTCTTTGTCCGAAAGAGGTACCGCCATGCACATGGTATAGCAGTTACCGCAGAACATGCAGCGCTCGTTCTTGATCTTGACGGTCTTCTTGCCTTCTTCGGTCTTAGCGGGAGAAATCGCGCCTGTGGGACACGCGGCGATTACCAGCGGGATCTCGCAGAGGGAATCCATCACCTCATGGTCGATAACCGGAGGCTTCCTGTGATAACCCAGAAGAGCTATATCGGAGCAGTGCACGGCGCCGCACATGTTGAGACAGCATGCCATGGAAACCCTTACCTGAGCAGGCAGGGTCATGCCCTGAAAATAGTCGAAAAGGTCATCCATTATGGCCTTTACCATTGAAGAGGCATCCGTGGCCGGTGTGTGGCAATGCAGGTATCCCTGGGTATGAATTATATTGGTGACGCCTGCGCCCGTACCTCCGATCGGGAACTTGAAACTTCCGCTTACATGCTTGCGGCCTTCAAGATCCTTCTTAAGGGCCTCCATCTTATCCTGGGTGTCGGTCATGAATTCGATATTGTTTCTTGTGGTAAACCTTACATAACCGTCACAGTGCTTGTCGGCGATATCGCAGATTTCTCTCACGTTTTCAACCGTCATGAACCTGCACCCGCCGCATCTTACGGTAAAAACCTTGTCGCCCGTCTCTGAGACATGCACGAGCACGCCCGGCTCCAGGATCTCATGATATTTCCACTTTCCATAGTTATTCTGAATTACAGGAGGGAAATACTGCCAGAAATGTCTCGGACCGAGATCCGTAATCCTGTTTTCCATCGGTTTGTCGGGGTTATATCCACCCAATCTCTCTAAAGATAATGCCATTTTCTTCCCTCCTATCTCTTATGTCTGGATCGGTAGTCATTGATGTCTCTTTCCCATCCGCCCGGAACCTCTTCTTCCTTCCAGAAGATATATGGATTGCTCCTCGGTTCTTTAACCATCTGCGGCATGGGTGGAATCTCAAGGACCTCCAGGAATTTCGGGACACCGTAACGCTGTATCAACTCTCCGAGACGCTCACGGTTTTTGCCCTCTTCCATCCACCAATCCCAGACCTTTTCAATGACCTCTTTTATGTTGTCATATGGGTGCTCGCACCTCATAAAAGGTATGGTAAGCAGTGACATCTGGGCACCCTCGAGTATAGGGGCCTTTGCGCCGAACAGGATGCTGCAGCCGGTATCCGTCCCGGGTCTCAGCGCCTGCGGCATGGTATTTATGCAGTGCATGCAGCGGGTGCACTCCTTGTTGTCGATCATCAGCTTGCCGTCTTCCATCCACATACAGTTTGTGGGGCAGAGGTTGATGACCTCTTTTTCGATATCAAACGCGCCCCAGTCCTTACCCTTGTGGGCTCCGCCGTTAGGGGCGATCTCGCCGCCTATATAGGCCTGAACCGCCTCTTGATCGATGCGGATATCATCCTTCCAGGTGCCGATGTACGACATATCGGAACGTGCGATGGACGCGACGCAACCATTGGGGCAGCCGTCAAATTTGAACTTGAATTTATAAGGGAAGGCGGGACGATGAAGCTCATCCTGATAGAAATTGGTCAGTTCATAGCACATATCCTGTGTGTCTATACATGCCCACTCGCACCTGGCCTTGCCAAGGCAGCATGAAGGCGAACGCAGATTGGAACCTGAACCACCCAGATCCTGGTCCATCTCATGTGTCATCTGATAGAACAGGGGCTCCAGCTGCTCCGTGAATGTCCCAAGCAGGATGATGTCGCCGGTTGAGCCGTGCAAATTCATCATGCCGCTGCCCCTGTACTCCCACAGGTCGCAGATGGTCCTGAGGTAGTCAGTATTATAGAACTTGCTCGAGGGCTGATTTACGCGAAGGGTATGAAAATGGGCGATAGAGGGAAAGCGCTCCTGGAGGTCTGAATAACGGCCGATTACCCCACCGCCGTATCCGAAGACTCCGACGATTCCTCCATGCTTCCAGTGGGTCTCCCCCTCGTCGAACGAGACCTGAAGCTGTCCGAGCGTGTCTTCAACAACGTCGCTTTCAATCAGCATACGGTCTTTTGCCAGGTTTTTTCTGTGCAGGGCCTCCCTTTTTGCATCGGCCACGAAGCTTGGCCATGGGCCTTTTTCCAGGTCATCCAGATCAGGGGTGTCATGCTTTATCTTAAAGCTCTTCAGTTCATCTTCGGTGTAGTTGTTCAATTCCTCGTCGGAATAGATCCTCATGTCTTCATATTTAAATTCTTTTTGCGGTTCATTTGGTTCAAAAGCCATGATACATGCCTCCTGTTGTTAGCTATTTAGAAATAAGGAGAAAATCAACCTTATGATACTTCTGCCGTCACCTCCTCTCAAAAAAATTCAAATACGTATATAAAACTCTAAAAAAATTTGTCAGCACTGGCTCGGTAAAACGATAAAACCGCAGATAAGGGGCACGTGAATCGGGGAGATACTGTCGGTGCAAAAAACCGTTCCTCTCCCGAGGGCCCGGAAGGATAAAAAAAGTAAGAAAAAGGACAAAAAAAGGACGACTTGCGGGCATTCCGCATTCATTCCTTAGTTACTTGTGCCTTCCCTGCATCTGGATTTCATCGGCTTGGCGAGGATAACTATCTGTAAATATTAGCATAAATTTTATTCATATTATACCAACACTGATTTATAATCAAAACCTCTCGATATTGTCAATAAAAAAACAGGGAGGAGTTTTTTGTTGACAATCCTCCTGTCCCATGTTCCTAATTCTGCGAATACCCTTTATTAACAACGGAATAAAATGACTCTGGAACAAGGGAAAAAAAATCCATTAAGACGTAGCGTCTGCATAGCCGCCTTAAGAGGAGGGTCCGGCAAAACAATCCTTTCTCTCGGTATCACGGCTGCCTGGAAAAACAAGGGAAACAGGGTGGCGGTTTTCAAAAAAGGCCCTGATTTCATTGACCCTGGATGGCTCTGCCTTGCCGGCGACGGCAGCTGCTATAACCTGGACCCTTTTCTGATGAAAGAAGAGCAGATTATTACCTCTTTTCTTGATCATTCGGAAGGGGCGGACATATCAGTTATCGAGGGAAACAGGGGCATATTCGACGGCATGGACATAGATGGGTGCAGCAGCACGGCTGAACTTGCCAAGCTCCTGTTCGCCCCCGTCATTATCCTGCTCGATGTGACTATGTCCACAAGGACAGTGGCCGCGATCCTGAAAGGCCTTGAGGTCTTTGACACGGATCTGTGTATCGGTGGAGTTATCCTAAACAGGGTAGCCGGAGCAAGGCAGGAGACCCTCATAAGAAAGTGTATAGAGAGATACTGTGACACCCCGGTGCTTGGTGCGATACCAAGGCTCAAGGAAAACCTTTTTCCCGAAAGACACATGGGGCTAGTGCCGTATCAGGAACGGGAACATTCCATGAAGGCTATTTCATGGGCCGAAAAAATCGTAAAAGATCATATTGACCTGGATGAGATATGGGATATCTCCTGCAGGAAAGACCCCTTAATGGATATGACAAAGCGTTATGCGGCCCGCCCTGCCGGCTCAAAAATCGATGAACCGCTCGATATAGGCATAATCAGGGACCGCTCCTTCTGGTTTTACTACCCTGAAAACCTGGACGAACTCAAACGGATGGGCGGCCGCATTATAGAGATGAACGCTCTTTCAGATCCTGAGATCGCCCGAATAGACGCCCTTTATATAGGCGGCGGATTCCCCGAAACCCAGGCTGCGAAACTTTCGGCAAATTCATCATTCAGGGATTCACTCAAGGAGGCCATAGAAAAAGGCCTTCCCGTCTACGCGGAGTGCGGCGGTTTCATGTATCTGGGAGAAGACCTTGTCGTGGATGGAACTTCTTATCCCATGGTAGGTGCCCTGCCGGTAAGTTTCACGCTTCGGAAAAGGCCTCAGGGTCATGGCTACACCATCCTTGAAGTGGACAAGGAAAATCCCTATTATGAAAAAGGCTTTATCCTGAAAGGCCATGAATTTCATTACTCCGAGCCCACAATAACCGACACGGAAAAGGCAAGGTTCGTATTCAGCGTAAAAAGGGGTGGCGGTGTTCACGGGGACAGGGAGGGGATGTGTCGAAAGAATGTCCTTGCAACTTACAGCCATGTCCATGCCGCGGGAAATCCCTTCTGGGCAAAATCCATAATCAGGCAGGCCATGGAGTATAAGAGGAAAAGATAAAAATTGGGAAAAAATAAAAGAGCTGTTGACAATTATCTAAAAGCAAAGTATCGTTATTTGCTTAAATTAATATAATGAATATTATTAGGCGTGTGGGTGATATCATAAAAAGGAGGTTATAGGTTATGCCAACAGTAGAGTTTGAAGGAAATGCCTTCAACGTAGATGAAGATGGCTTCATCGATGATTTCAACAACTGGAGCGAGCCATGGGTAAGGCACGTAAAAACAACAGAGGGTATTGAAGAGCTGACTGACGAGCATTGGAAAGTCATCAACGTTCTTCAGGATTACTATAAGAAAAATGGGATTGCCCCCATGGTAAGGATCCTCTCAAAGGTTACGGGCTACAAGCTCAAATATATCTACGAGCTTTTTCCCTCAGGACCCGGCAAGGGAGCATGTAAGATGGCCGGGCTGCCCAAGCCAACCGGTTGCGTGTAGTATTTTCAGTCATTCCGACAAAAAAAGAGGGCACAATGCCCTCTTTTTTATGCTCTCAAGCCTTACTTTTACCTGTTCTCTTTTGATGCCCCGGTTTCAAGCCTTAAAAAATTGCTCAGATAAAGATCGCACAGGATTGCCTTCGAATATACTATCTTTATCCTTTCAAGCATCTCCGCGTCACTTATATCCTTTAAAACGGGATGTTTCTCTCTGAGCCTCGAAAGGGCGGACGTCTGGTCAATCTTCCCCGATGGAAGGTTGAGCGCCTCCTCCAGGGTCCTGTCTATTGTCTTCCAGTCCCTTATCTCGCCTTCTACCCTCTTCCACTTATTATCCACAAGCTGCCATGAATTCCCTGACCACTTGTCCTGCCTGATCAAGGCATCGCCACTCTTTATGGTGGTATATCTGGGGGCGAAATAGAGAAGAAACAGGGCGGAAATCACCGCCCCTATTATCAATCCGGTTCCGAGATATCTCTTTTCTTTGGTCATGTTCGATCCTTACAGATTTGCTTCCACACTTCCAGATCTTCAAAGTTTGTCGTCATTCCTAAACTTCCGTTCCGGCATCTTTATAGCCAGCCTCGCTTATCTCGCTATCCTCTTTTCTCGTCTTTTCGCTTTTCACCCTTTCCCGCGAGTGTCGCCTCATGCAAATCGATCTTTTTATTTCTTCTAGGGGAGTCTTCATAAGGTAAACCTTCTATAGATATCTTTCCGGTGACCTATCTTTACGATTTCTATAGTAACTATATCTGAATAAACCGAATAAATTATCCTATAGTCACCTTCACGGAGCCGGTACGTATATTCCGTGCCGTGCAATTTACGGCTACCTCGAGGACAAGGGTTGTCAGATAGAGTTTCAATCGCTTTAAGAACCCTCAAGATGATTTTTCTGCCAAGCTTCCTGAGTTCTTTCCTGGCAGATTGCTTCCACTCGATCTTATATGAGCCCATCGCCTTTTAATTCAGCTATAAATGCTTCGTGGGATATTGTTTGTTCATTTCTTCTTTCCGCCACGGTAGCTAAATCTTCAATGTCTTCAAGCAACCCCTGGAAGTCAGACATGGATAAAATGACCGATTTTTTCTCCCCCTTTTCATCAGTTATATATTGGGGGCGAATATTATCTAAGCTTATCATTGGAGCACCTCCTTCCTTACCTCAATAATAACAGCCCAAAGATAGGCTAGCAATTTAAATCGCCATTCCAGGCAGTTATTCCTCCTGATCGATCAGTCTTTCCCGCTATCCTCTTTTCTTGCCTCTCTCGCTTGTCTCGTCCACTTATAACGAATAACGTCTTTTCGCTTTTTACCCTTTCCCGCCCGCAACATACTCCGGCAGAAGTTCCTTCAACTTCCTCCTTATCCCGCCGTCGTCCTTTTGCGTGGCAAGATCGGACAGCTCATCTATCCTTGCATTAAGCATTTCCTGATCGCAGGTCTCACCCCTTATTACCATTATCTTCTCATGCCTTGTTGCTACTATCCCCTCGCCCTCGGTAATCAATTCCTCATAGAGCTTTTCTCCCGGCCTGAGACCGGTATATACGATCTCGATATCACTGCCAGGTTCAAAGCCTGAAAGCCTTATGAGATCACGGGCCATCTCATCGATCTTTATGGGGGTCCCCATATCAAAGATAAATATCTCCCCTCCCTCACCCATGGCGCCTGCCTGAAGAATCAACTGGCACGCCTCCGGGATGGTCATAAAATACCTGGTGACCTCCTTGTGCGTTACGGTCACCGGCCCCCCCATTTCAATCTGCCTCTTGAAAAGGGGCACCACACTTCCAACACTTCCAACCACGTTACCGAATCTAACAGTCATGAATCTCGTGTCTGAAACCCGGCACCCGTTTTGTCCCTGGACCAAAAGCTCAGCCACCCGCTTGCTTGAGCCCATTATGTTGGAGGGCCTTACCGCCTTGTCTGTTGAAACAAACACAAATCGATCCACCTTGTACCGGTTTGAAAACTCAACTACATTCCTGGTCCCCAGTATGTTGTTCTTGATTGCGTTCCAGGGCTGAAGTTCAAGCATCGGCACATGCTTGTAGGCTGCCGCATGAAATATCACATTTGGATCAAACGACTCGAACGCGCCGGTCAGATCATTTCTGTTTCTTATGTCGGCCAGAAGAGGAACAACCCCTACATCCGGAAAGGTTGCCTTAAGCTCGATCTCAATCTCATAAAGGGGGCTTTCGGCACGTTCAAACAGGAGTAAAATCTTCGGCTCAAAACGGCATATCTGCCTGCACAGTTCCGAACCTATTGAACCACCGGCACCTGTCACCATGACGGTGGCATCCTTGAGATAACTCCCGATGAGCTCCTCTTCAAGCCGAATTACCTCACGGCCCAGAAGATCACGATATGCCACATCCCTTATTGCCTTTATGCTTACCTTTCCGTCTATAAGCTCACCCATACTTGGGAGGGTCTTTGAGGGAAGCCCGCACGCCTCACATCCCGATATTATCTTGCGCATCTCTTTTGATGTCGCAGAAGGGATAGCGATCAGACATTCATCGATCTTGTTCATCTGAGCTATCGACTTTAAATCGGCCAGTCTTCCCAGAATCGGCACCCCATGGATCTTTTTACCCACCTTTTCTTCGTCGTCGTCTACAAAACCGACCACACGGTATCGCAGTTTCGCGTTATCTCTTATCTCCCTGTAGATCTTCTCCCCGCTGTCACCCGCCCCCAGGATAATGAGGTTTTTTGCGTCACTTTCGCTTCCATGTCTCAGGAACCTGAACACTTGGCCTTCGGCATGATCCCAAAACCAGAAAAAAAGTCTTATACCGACCCTGTAGCCTGAAATAAAAATAATCGTGAGCACCCAGTCTATTATGAATACCGAACGGGCGAACCCTGTCAGGCCGTGGCTGAAGACAAAAAGGGAAACTACAACAAGAGAACCGACCGTGGCGGCCTTTATTACATTCATCAGATCGGAGATGCTGGTATAGCGCCACATGCCCTTATACAGATCAAAGAAATAGAAGGAGATCATCTTGGCAAGCACTACGAAGGGAAGCACATGAGTGAAAAGGCCGATGCTTGCGGCAGGGATCTTAAAATTGAATCGCAAAAGGTGTGCGAAATACCCTGCAAGACATATAAGCCCCGCATCCGTAACAACAATAGCAATAAGGTTTTTATCTATTATTTTTCTATGTCTCATAGTATTCAAAAATAAATGAAGACGCACATTTTTTACACTTTTTTATCTACTCCTGTCTATAAACCTTTCTCCGCCACTCTCGCCTTATTTCTTTCCCGCCCTTCCCAATAACCAGTAACAGGTAACTAATAACGTCTTCTTGCTTTTTCCCTGTCCCCTCTTCCCACTAAATCCTTGACTTATACATAATATAAGCTACCTTATAATAAGCTGAATATTACACATTAGGAGGCGCATAATGAATCCAAACACTGTGAGATTAAATATCACCTTACCAAAGGACCTTGTACGGAATTTAGACAGGCTTTTGGCAAGCCCCAGAAAACGGAGTCAGTTTATCTCCAAATCCATTGAACAGGCTATCAAGGAAGCGGAAAAGGAAAAGATCGAGAAACTCCTGGAAGAGGGTTACCTGGCATCCGCACAGGAGGACCTTGATCTGGCAAAAGAGTTCGAAAATATAGATCTGGAGGGCTGGGATGAATATTAAAAGAGGCGATATATACATCGCTTCACTTGATCCGGTACTTGGCAGAGAAATCTCAAAGACACGGCCGGTGGTTGTTGTTTCTAATGACAAAAACAATCAATATTCCGGAACAGTAACGATTTTACCTATCACGTCTAAAAATCTGAAAAAAATCTACCCTTTTGAGGTATTATTGCACAAAGGAACCGGGAACCTGCCTAAAGACTCAAAAGTCAAAGCAGAACAGATCCGCACCCTTGACAAAAGAAGGATTATTAAATTAATCGGCTCTTTGGATAAGGATAAAATGCAAGAGATAGACAAGGCCATGGAAATTCATCTTGCGCTATACAAATAATCCTGACCCGTCTTTCCCGTCCTGCTCATAACCAGTAACAAATAACCTATAACGTCTTTTCCTTTTTTTAACCTTTCTCCCCTCTCTCGCTTGTCCCGCCTTTCTCGTATTTCCCGTTTTCTCTTCACCCTCAAACACAGGCTGAAGATGCATAGACTTCCAAACAGGTCGGGATTCAATATTTTCCGCTTCAAGCGCGAGGCGCGCTGCCTCCCTGTCAGTCCCGAATTCCTTACTGGTTATCACAACAAGCCGATACACTGATATAGCTGCAAATATATTGCATTTTAAAACAGAATATGGTTATATTTGGCATATGGAATTTGAATGGGATCACGATAAAAGTAAATCAAACAAAATAAAGCACGGCATTGACTTTATAGCCGCAAGGACTCTTTGGAACGATCCTGACCGAATCGTGATCCGAGCACCCTATCCACTTGAAAATCGATACATTATGATCGCTCAGATCGAAGATAAAATTTGGGCAGCCATTTACACAATACGTGGTAGCTCCTTTCGGATAATTTCAGTCAGGCGTGCCCGAAAGAAAGAAGAGGATCTCTATGGGAAAGAAAAAATACGCAACTGAAAATGAAGAGTTTGACCGTAGGTTCGACCAGGGTGAAGACATTCATGACCTGATCGACCTTTCCAAAACCTCTATCGATAAGCCTGGGAAAAAAGTCAGGGTAACCCTGGATATCAGCAGCACACTCTTGCACGAAATCGACGCGATCCGTTCTGCAATCGGGGTAGATCGATCAGCCTTGATTAAAATTTGGCTT
>Ga0272441_10004888_pt1 | contig 23792 bp, 23 predicted proteins | sample SSMProp6N_FD_193582 | JGI IMG/M metagenome (GOLD analysis project Ga0272441, IMG submission 193582) | Marine sediment archaeal communities from Little Sippewissett salt marsh, Falmouth, MA, United States - SSM-Prop-6N | ecosystem: Environmental > Aquatic > Marine > Wetlands > Sediment ...
GAATATGGACACCCGGGGCACATGGCGCCAGCAGTAGGCTTTGAAGGGGCATTCGTAGGGCCGGGTACAGTGCGGCCCGATGCGGATCTCGGGGCAGTTTGCAAGAGCGAGAATTTGTTTAAAAGCGCGGACGTTTCCGGCCACCTCCGCGGCGTGCTCTTTTAACCGGTCGCCGAGATCCTCACGGACGAACAGGTCGGACAGCTCCGGGTAGACGCACTCGCGGTTGAGATGCATCAGCCGGGCGCTGCGCACCTCGAGGCCGCTGCCGGCCAGTACGTAGCGCTGTACAGCCACATCGGGCAGGTGCTCCTCCTTGACCCGGGTGGTTGATTTCACTTCGAGAATTTCCCAACCCTTATCATTCCGCTTCAGGACATCGACCCGTACAAGAATATCGTCGTACATGAAAGCCGCTTCAAACAGCACATCGGCGCCGGCGTCCAAAGCCTCCCGGGTGTCACGCACTGCTTTGGCGGCCGCCGAGGAGGGCGCCCGGATAAGGAGCCCCCCGGGAAACTCCGCCTGGGCCCGTAAGCCCACTTCCCGCCCCTGGAGGAAAAGGTGCTGCTGAAAAACCGAGGGCGGAGCGGCACGCTTCGGCTCGTGGGCACCGAGCCAGAGCGCCTTGGTACAGTTGAGGCCGGTGAGGTACTTTGATTTAGACAACACGGGTTTCATATGCCTGCTCCCGGCCTGCCTTCGGCAGGCCGGGAGCAGGCTCCGCCGGACGCCCTCCAGCAGGCATCCTTATGCTCTCCTGGCACCCTGCTTTCTTTTCCTCAAAAGCCGGCGCAGCGGTTCCCAAAGATCTCCCGGTGGCAGATCTCCGCCGCCGAGCGGCGGGCCGGGCCTTCCTTTGCGGCCTCGGCCGGCCTGCCCAGGGGCAAAGCCACCACCACTTCATAGCCCTCGGGCAGGTTTAGAATCTCCCGGCAGCGGTCATGGCTCAGGGATCCAACCACCACCGTACCCAGTCCCAGGTCGTGGACCTTGAGACAGAAATTCTGCACAGCCAGGCCCAGGTCGAACATAAACCAGTTGGTAAACTTGGTCCGCTCCACGCCGCCGACGGTGCCGGAAACCCCGGTTCTGGCACAGGCAACAATGAGGGCCGAGGCGGTCAGGCTGCAGCTGCGCGCCGGGTTGCCCTCGCGGTAGGTGGCTGTGATCTGCTCGATCATCTTCTTGTCCCGTACCACGATGAACTCCCACACCTGGCCGTTCTTCCAGGAAGGAGCCCAGCGGGCCGCTTCCATGAGCTCTCTGATCTCCTGTTCGGTCACGGCCTGGTCGGTGAATCTTCTGATGCTGCGGCGCTCCCGGATCGCCCGATCGAGTTCCATACCTGTGCCTGCACCTCTTTGCTGAAAATTTACCGAACCCTCAGCTTAAAGGAAATCACGCTTCCTGGCAATAGCGGGAGCTGGGGTGACGAGAGGCGGCAGTTTGCTTCCTTGGCCTCAACCGTCCAGCATTTTGCGCCGGTATTCCCGCAAACGGTCCCGGAAAAAGGCGGTATTCAAAAGCAGTATAAAACAGGAGACGGCGCCCACGGCGACGATCACATACCAGGGATGCCCGCCCAGAGAAACGGCGCCGAACACCACGACCGAATCCCTGCCGGCAAGCATCCAGGTCACCAGGGGCGCCAGGAAGATAAACAGCATGGGGGTCCAGCGGGCGACCGGGGCTTCTAGCTTGCGGAAAACCAGCAGGGCGATGATAAAGGCCGCCACCATGCTGAGCAGCATTTCGGCGGGAATAAAGAACAGGTAAACGCCGATGGCGGTGGCGGCGCCGCGCCCCCCCCGGAAGCGGAAGAAGAGGGGGCGGCAGTGGCCGGTGATGGCCGCCAGGCCTGCAGCAGATGCGGCGAACGCGGAGATCCAGCTTTCTGATGGGAAAATCAGCGACCGGACCAGCAGCATGACCAGGAAGCCCTTGGCCAGGTCGCCGAAAAAGACCAGCGCCGCCCAGCCTTTGCCCACACTCCTGGCCACATTGGCCGTGCCGGGATTGCCGTTCCCCAGCAGGCGGATGTCTTGGCGGGTGACCAGCCTGGTCACGATAATGGCGAAGTTGAGGGAGCCGGCGGCATAGCCGAGGCAGAGGGCTGCAACCAGTCTGATCACGGGCATTATTACACTCCCGGATTCTGTTCCCCTTTGCTTATAGTTTAGGCAAAAAATCGGTCGGGGGTCAAAACAGGGCTTTTGACTCTGCCGGAAATCTCCTGTATGATGGCAGCCAATCTCTTATATGGAGGCGTTTGTGGAAAGAACTCTGATACTTCTCAAACCCAACGCCCTGCAGCGGCGCCTGTGCGGGGAGATCATCTCCCGCCTGGAAAGAAAGGGCCTCAAGCTGGTTGCCGTAAAACTGCTGATGGTCGACCGCTCCCTGGCCTCGAGGCACTACCAGGAGCATGAGGGCAAGCCCTTCTACGAGGAGCTGCTGGCCATGATCACCGCCGCCCCGGTGCTGGCGCTGGTGGCGGAGGGAGAGCAGGCGGTGGCCGTGGTCCGGGTTCTCTGCGGCGCCACCGACCCCGGGCAGGCCCTGCCCGGCACCATCCGCGGGGACTACGGGATGAGCATTACCCAGAACATCATTCATGCCTCGGACTCCCCAGCCTCGGCGGAGAGGGAAATCGATCTATTTTTCTCGGACCGGGAAATCATCGCTTACCCCTCGGCCATGGATCCCTGGATCTGATGATGCCGGCCTGCCTGGGAAGGAAGCGCTGCTCATGAAAAAAATCATTTTGAACGTCCTGCTCTTCGGCGTGCTCGCCCTCGTCGGCGGCTATCTCATCTTCGGCAAGGTGGGCGGCCGCTACGTAGAAGTCGTCAGGCTCCTGCGCCCGCCGGAGAATATCTTCGCGAGCATGGGCAACGCTTTGGTGGGACTCGCGGAGGTACGTCGCAACATATTACTTAGCGGGCTTTTCGGGGGACTCTTCGGGTTGGTGGTAGCCATCGCGCCCATCCGCAAGCGGGGCAGGCGCCGGAAAAAATAACCGCCTCGGCCCGGTTTACATAAAACTGAGTTGTTTGCTACACTTTGCTCATGAGCATGGACATGGAAAAAATACGCCTGGGCAAGAGCAACCTGCGGGTGACCCGCATCGGCTTCGGGGGCATTCCCATCCAGCGCCCCGGCGAAGCGGAAAGCATCCGGGTGCTGCGCGCCGCCCTGAGTGCGGGCATCAACTGGATCGATACGGCCTTCGCCTACGGCAGCTCCGAAGAGCGCATCGGCAAGGCCATCGCGGATATCCCCCGCGACCAGGTTCTCCTATTCACCAAGGGACCCGGCCGGGATCCCGAAACCCTGAAGCGGCAGATTGAAAGCTCCCTCCGGAGGCTGAAGGTCGATACCCTCGATCTCTACCAGTTCCACATTGTCCCGGACCGCGAAACCTGGCTCACCATGCAGGACAACGGCAGCTTCGAGCTGGTGCGGGATCTTCGGAAGCAGGGAGTCATCCGCCACATCGGCGCCTCCGCCCACTCCCGGGAGGCCGCCCGGGCCGTGCTGGAACACCCGGAGATCGAGGTTTTCCAGTTTCCCTTCAATTTTATCGTGGAAAAGGAGGGCGGGGAGATCCTCGATCTCTGCCTCCGGGCTGACGTCGGCTTCATCGCCATGAAGCCATTTGCCGGGGGTGAGCTCAATGACGCCAAAGCCGCCATTCGCTTTTTACTGCAGTTTCCCGGGCTGGTCACCGATCCCGGCTTCGAGACCCGCCAAGAGGTGGAGGAGGTCACGGCCCTGGCAAAGGAAAACGCCCCCCTGTCGGCGGCCGACCGTGAGACCATCAGCCGCCTGCGCCGGGAGCTGGGTACTCGTTTCTGCCGCCGCTGCGGCTACTGCTCCCCCTGTCCCCGGGGCGTCGAGATCGTCCCGCTCATGACCATGAAATCCTTCGTCAAACGCTTTCCCGCCGCCAGCCTGGCCAGCGGCTGGCCGCAGGAGGCCCTCGCCTCTTTGGAGCAGTGCAACGAATGCGGGGAATGCGAAGAGCGCTGCCCCTATGAGCTGCCCATCAGGGAGCAGATTCGCGAGGGGGCCGATGCTCTAAAGCAGGCCCTCCGGTAAGCGGGGTCTTCTGTATTAGCAGCCCCAAGAGCTGCCGGGGCGCCCGCCGCCCCGCCCGGCGGACCAGCTCGAGGCAGCGGCCGAAGTTCCGCCGGTCCTGCAAACTCCCCAGGTAGGGATACACTATCTTCAGCTCCGCCAGGGCCCGTGGAGTGTGCAGGCGGAATCCGGGAAGGCGGGAGCTGCCCTGCCGGCCGCTTTCCAGGGATTTCAGATAACTGTAGCGGGCGTCCAAAGCGGGACACACCCCTTTTCCGGCCAGCCGGCGGACCAGCTCCCCCAGCACCAGCTCCTGCATGCGGCTGACATTCGTTCCCGACCGGAAGCGCACCGGAAAAGCCAGGGTAATCAGCATCTCCCCTTCCGCCGTCCAGCCGGTCAGGCCCCGGGTGAAAAAACCTTTCTCAGGGAGCAAGGGCCGGGCGCGGGGCGACTGGTTTAAATCCCGGTACTGCGCCAGCTTCTCCGCGGCGGCGGCAAGCTGCGCCTGCAGCTGCGCGTCTCCGGGCCGGCCCGCCAGCTCCGCCCGCAGGGCGGGCAAAAGCTCCCTCTCCAGGTAGTGCACCGCCTGGGAGAGGGGCAGGGTCATCCGGGCGCTGCAGCAGGTTTGCTCCTCCGCTTCCTCGATGCCTAAAGGCGGCTCCGCCTGTTTTTCCGGGGCCAGTACGAAGAAGAGCAGGCCGGCCAGGGAGCGCAGGCATCCGGGCAGTTTCTCGCTTCTGAACAGCGGCTGGTAGCGGTCATCCGGGTCCAGGTACTTGCGTACAGCCCCGCTCAGGGCGCGGGCGACCTTCCAATCCCGCCGGCTGTCCTCCGCCCGCTCCTCCAGGAGGATGGCGCCCCCGGCCAGCAGAAGCCTTTCAAAGCCCTGCCGGACCTCCGCGTAGCCCGGGGCCCGCCGCACCGCATCCTCCTGGTCCGGAGAAAGATCAACCGCGCAAAGCTCTTCGAAGCGCCGGATCGCCGTACGGGCCTCATTTTGCGCCTCCGCGCGCGCCTTTTCCGCTTCGGGGGTGCCGGCATTCTCCGCAGCCGTATGCAGAAGCTCGCAGCTCAAGTTTAGTTGCGCGGACACCAGGCCGAGAACGCTGTCGATATCCTTGAGACCGGCAGCCTCGTCGGCCAGGTGCCGGACCTGCGCTTCCAGCTGATGCTTCCGGGCCTTAAGGTTGCGGAGCGTCCGCCCCCTCTGCTCCGGGTTTGTCTCCCTGAGGAGTTCAGCCATCAGGGGCTTCCGCTGCAGCTCGCTTCCCGCCCAGGCGCAGCAGCACTGCGGTGCAGACCAGGGTTACAGCCAGCAGGGCGATGGCGAGCACCCTGTAGGCAAAGGCGAAGCCGTGCCGGTCGATCAAAGAACCCAAAAGCGGGGTAATCAGGCCGCTCCCCTCCAGGCCGGCGAAATAGTAGATACCCAGCAGCGTGGAGCGCAGCTCCGGGCGGACGGAATCCACCAGGAAGGCCTCGGAGGCGGGCATACGGGCGAACATCAGGATACCGTAGAGCAAAAGCAAAAGAACGAATAAAAAACCGAAGGAAGTAAAGCTCAAGGCGAAGATGAGGGGCCCGAAGCAGAGGCCGCAGGCAGCCACCACCGGCACCTTGCCCAAACGGTCCGAGAGGAAACCGCCCAGGGGGGCGGCCCAGAGACCCGCCGAATAAACCATGGCCAGGAAGCCCGCCGCCGCCTGCTCTGACAGCGAGAAGCTGTCCACCAGAAAGAGGGGCAAAAAGGCCAGCAGGGAGGCCGCGGCTGCTCCCAGGGAGGCGGAAAGTATCAGGAAAGCGGCCAGCCGCAGGGGTCCCGCCGAGGCTGTTGGCGGCGCCGGCGTTGTTTGCCGGGCAGGCCGGTCTCCGGCCTTGCGACCCGGATGCGGAGCCAGGGTCAGGCTGAAAAAAAGCCCGAACAGCAGCACCGGTATGGAAATGAGGATATAGGAAAGGCGCCAGCCGCCCAGGGCGGCGATGCTCACCGCCAGCAGGGGCGTCAGGAAATGACTGGCGCTGCCTCCGATGAGATGGAGGCCCAGGGCCCGGCCCTGCCGGGCCGGTTCGAGCCGGGAGGCCAGCAGGGGCGCCGCCGCAGGGTGGTAGCCTCCGCCGGCGATCCCCATCAGGATCAGCAGTGCGATCAGCGCGGCAAAGCCCCCACTCGGGGTCAATCCGATTCCCAGCGCCGCCGCGGCCACCCCGGCGGTGCCGATGCCCAGAAGCAGGCGGGCGTCACAGCGGTCGCCCAGCCAGCCTGCCGGCAGCTGGCTTATCCCGTAGGCCAGGGCGAAGGCGGAGACCAGCAAACCGGCCCGGGTGTAGGAAAGACCGAAATCCGCCCGCAGGTAGGGCAACAACGGCACAATGAGTGCGGTAAGCAGATGGTGGCTGAAGTGGGCCAGAATGAACAAAGGCAATACGGCCCGGCTTTTGGCCTGGATCATGTCCCCACTCCCCGGTTCTCAGAATACAAGGGGGATATAATCCTCCCGGATATAGCGGGAGATGAGAGGCCCCACGTAATCCACCTCCAGGCCGATTCCCGCCAGGCCTTCGCTCAAGCCCTGTTTGTCGGAGATGGTCTTGCAGGCCACCGGGGTCTCGAAGGCCTTGAGCCCCAGCAGGGCGCTCTGCACTTCCTCATCCTCCAGGACCAGTTTTTCCACCGGGCCGAAGAGGATCACCTTGACCTCGGGAAGCAGCTTCTCCTGCTGTACTCGGGTGGCGTAGCGGATGCCCGTGAGCACCTTGCCCTTTTCGCCGCTGGAGAGAATGATAACGACTTTGTCTGCCATGGCTCCCCCTTTCGGGATTCACACTATATGATTATCCAAAAAAATACAGCCCTCGGGCGAAAAACAGCCGGGGGGTTCATTGTATTTGACGCGGGCAAAGAAATGTATCAAGATAGTATAGAACCTCTTCTTAGAGCACCGTTTCATGGAAGAAAAAATCGATATCAGCGCCTGGATTACCACCAATCCCGCCACCGTGTCCCCGCAGGAAAAGTTGGCCGCGGTGGTCAAAATCATGGCGGATCGCAGGATCGGTGCGATCCTGGTGGAGGAGGCGGGAAAGCTGGTGGGAATTTTCACCGAAAGGGACCTGTTGAACCTGATATCCTCAGGCGAGCAGAACGTACTCGATCAGCCGGTGGAGCGCTTCATGACCCCCGATCCGGTCTGCGCCCGGCCGGAGGAGGAGTTTAATTCGGTCTACCGCAAGATGCGCACCCGCAACATCCGCCACCTGCCGGTACTGTCCGGAGAACGCATCGTGGGCATCGTTTCCCTGCGCGACCTGGCGCGCTTCTACCAGCACAGCATCGAAGCCTCCTACTCCGACGCCCGGCAGGAGGTGGAGGCCCTGAAGAAGCTGAGCGGCCTGTCCAAGAGCGCCAGGATGAAAAACCTGCAGGAGGAGCTGAGCCGTTACCGGGAGTTGAGCCTCACCGATGCCCTGACCGGGCTCTACAACAAGCGTTATTTTCAGCTCCGCCTCCAGGAGGAGGTGGCCCGGGCCAACCGCTTCAACAGCAAGCTTTCCCTGATCTTCGCCGACATCGATCATTTCAAGATCGTCAACGACCGGCACGGCCACCCCTGCGGGGATGCCGTCCTGAAAGAGGCGGCCCAGCTGCTGGCCGCAGGCATCGGCGAGCTCAACGTGCTCTCCCGGCTGCGGAAAACCGATATTATCGCCCGCTACGGCGGTGAGGAGTTCGTGATCATCCTGCCGGAAACGGATACCGATGGGGCGGTGATCGTAGCCGAGCGGCTGCGTCTTGAAGTGGCGGAGCACACCTTCAACTGCTGCCGGGAGCCGGTGCGCCTGAGCATGAGCTTCGGAGTGGCCGAGCTTTCGGAGAGTCAAAAGAAGCTGGAGGAGCTCATAGCCAACGCCGACCGGGCTATGTACGCGGCCAAGCAAAGCGGCCGCAACGCAGTCAGGGCCCATCCTTCCCCCCCGAACCATTAAGAAAGGAGTTTTCATGCCCGTCATGGCATCGCTTGAAGATCTGCAGCAGGCCGCCCGGGAGCTCGAGCATTTAAAGGCCGGGCATCCGGAGGCTTACGCGGAAACGGTGCGCCTCTTCGCCCGCCACCGAAAGCTAGGCTACAAGAATATCTGCAAAATGATGATGGGTGAGGCCACCCCGGAAAAGCTCAAAGGCCTGGCCTGAAGCAGGCCCGGCTGCTCTCAGACCCTTCCCCTGGTCCGGATCTCCTTCACCTGTCGAATCAAAAAGGACAGGTTCATGGCCAGCATGAACAACGAGGTGGCCAGGACGCCCACCAGCACGTACCAGGGATGCCCGCCGATGGAGAGGTGGGCAAAAAGAGGGATGCGCAGCAGCGGGTTGAGCAGCAAGGTCACGAAGGGGGTGAAAACCACCGACATGATCGGGGTCCAGCGCCCGAAGCGGTAGGAAAAGCCCTTAAAGAAGCGGATCACGAACAGGCCCCCCAGAAGCAGGGAGACCAGGTACTCCACCGGTACGAAAAACACGAACACCCCCAGCACGGCGGCCAGCCCGCCCCCCCCCTTGAAGCGGTAGTAGAGGGGCTTCATGTGCCCCAGCACCGCGGCCATGCCCACCACGAAGAGGGCCCAGAAATCCGTATGGGTGTCGGCCTTGAAGAACAGGAGCCGGGCCGCCAGAATCGGCCCCATGCTTTTCAGGGCATCCAGGGCGCCCACCAGCAATCCCCAGACCTTGCCGACATTGCGGAACACATTGGCCGCGCCCGGGTTGCGGCTGTCCAGCTCACGGATATCTTTTCTTCCTACCAGGCGGGAAACGACAATCGCGTAGTTGACCGAGCCTGAGAGATAGGCGGCGATCATCATGAGAACTAAAGCAAGAGCAAACACCTTTTCTCCTTATTCCACGGCTATGATGAGCAGGCAGTTTTTCTGCCCGCCGTCACGGATTTCCACCGCCAGGCCCTCCCGGAGCCCGCGCAGCTCCTCCTCCAGCCGGGGCAGCAGCGCGACATCGAGGTCGCCGTTGTAGTAGCAGGACACGCAGCCCGCCTCTTTTAGGTCGAGGGCTGCCAGGCCCTGGGTTACGCTTTCCGGCAGGGAAGGCCCGGTGGCCAGCACCTCCTCGTCCTGCACCATGAAGTAGTCATCTTTGCAGATCCGCACCCGGCCGTAGACGGCCTCCCGGCTGCTCTTGTAGACCTTGAGGCAGCGGGCCAGGGAGGCGCTTTCCTCCATGCTGCGGATCGCCTCGGCGGGAGCGTCCTGAGCGCTGAAGCCGTAGAGGGCCGTGATGCCCTGCACCACGTTGGCGGTGGGCAGTACATAGACGTTCTTGGCTGATTCATCCCGGGCCAAAGAGGCGGCGGGCAAAATATTCTTGTCGTTGGGCAGCACGATGATGTTTTCGCCCTCGATCTCCTCCAGAACCTCATAAATTTCCCCCGAGGAGGGCAGACGCTCGCCGTACTCCAGGAAGGCGGCAGCCTCCAGGTCCGCGAACACCTGCCGGAAGCCGGGACCCGGAATAACCGCCAGCACGGTAAGCTCTTCGTGTTCCCGCAGGTCCTTGAAGCCGGTGTTCAGTTGCTCCGCCATATCGTCGACCTTGGAAGCGGTCACCTCACCCAGCTCGGCCATGCGGGCGGCGATCTCCTCCGGCTGGTCGGTGTGGATGTGCAGCTTTACGTACCTCTCTTCGGCCACAAAGGCGATGCTGTCGCCCTTCGCCTCCAGAAAACTTTTCAGCGCTTCCCGGTCGAGCTCCTCCCCCGCCCGCCGGGTTACAGTCAGCTCGGTGCAGTAGCGATAGCCGAGGCCGTCCCGCCCGCTCTCGGAAACGCCTGCTGTGGGGTCGGGGGCAAAACGGTAGGCCGCCTCGTCGGCGGTCCGGACAGCTGCTTTGATGAGCCCTCGCTCGAGTCCCTCCACGAAGAGGATGAAGCCCAGGGCGCCGGCGTCCACCACCCCGGCGCGGGCCAGCACAGGAAGCTGCCGCGGGGTTTCGAAAAGCTGCTCGCCGGCGCAGGCCAGGGCGGCCTGCAGCCGTTCCAGAAGGTCCGCCGAAGGTGTGGCGGCCATGGCCTCGGCCATGGCCGAGATAATGGTGATCATGGTGCCTTCCACCGGGGCGAGCAAAGAGGAGCGAGCGGCGTAGGAACCGCTGTGAAAGCCCTGGCTGAGCAGGTCGGCCGTGACCGCCGGACAGTCCCCGATACGCCGGGCGAAACCGCTCAGAAATCGGGCCAGGATGAAGCCGGAGTTCCCCCGGCTGTTGCGGTTGGCCTGTTCGCTCAAAAGCTCCCAGGCGGAGCCCAGGCCGGCGACGCCGTCGCCCAGCACCGCCTCCACCGCCGGCTTCAAAGTGGAAAGCATGTTGATTCCGGTGTCGCCGTCGGGCACCGGGAAGACGTTCAGGTTGTCCAGGAGAGGAGCGTTCAGGGTCAGGGTGTCCAGGGCCGCCCGCAGGCAGCGCTTCATCTCGGCGATGCCGAGGGTCTCAATCTTCATGAACGGTGTAGCCCAGGTCGTAGAAATCGGGGCCCGCGTGGGGCATGTTGCTGTGGCTGGTGTAGACGATCTCGACCTCCGCCTCCCAACCTTGGCTGGCGATCAACTCCTTCAGATGGAGGGTCTCCCGGTCATAGGGCCCGATCTGGCTGATCAACGCCGTCACCCGGCGGGCATTCTTCTTCTCCATGTCTTCGGCCAGGGTGGCAACGAATTTCTGGTTTGCCTGCTGGTAGGTCTTGGCCTTGCCGATGTTCTTCAGCACCCCTGCCTCTTCGGAAGATCCCAGGAGGGGGATGATCTTCATGGCCGTACCCAGGATGGCCTTTGCCCGGCCGATCCTGCCCGAACGCTGAAGAAAAAAGAGATCGTAGACCGCTCCCAGGTGCCGGGTGTTGGCCCGGTTCTTCTTCATCCGGGCTATAAGCTCGGGATACTCCATACCCGCGGCCAGGGCGCGGGCGGCCTGCAGGACCTGGACGCTGTAGGCTGCCACCATGTGGTGGGAATCGAAAAGCTCGATGTCCAGGTCCGGCAGCTCCGAGCGCACCTTCTGCATCACCGCCGCGGTCACAGAGGACATGCGGGCGGACTGGTGTAAGGTGATGATCTTCTCACCCCGGAAGCGCTCCCAGACAGAGCGCAGGTCCTCTTCTTTCAGCCCCGAGGTGGAGACTTTGTTCTTTTTATCCTTGATCAGCAGGCGGAGCTCCTCCTTGGCTTCCCGGCTCATGGACATGCTCACCGGGTAGGGCTCTCCGTTAACGAACATGGGGTAGTTCACCACCTGGATATTGAGCTCTTCTATGGTCTTAGTGTCGAGCTGCAGCGCAGAATCCGCAACAATCACCATAGCGGCCTCCTTCTCATGGTTCCGATTGGTTCACCGCTGCCAACGACAGCGGGTTGTCCGGCACCCTGATCTCCAGGTCCGAGAGAGGATAGGAGGAACAGGGATGAAAATATCCAAAACGGCGGTCCGCCTGCCGGCGGCCATCCGCTTCAGGCAGCACGAAGACACGGCCGCTCACCAGCAGGGAGCGGCACCAGCCGCAGATCCCGGAGCGGCACTGGGAAGGCGGAGCCAGGCCTGCCCGCTCCAAAGCGCTCAGCACGGTCTCGTCGCCCCGGGCGGGAATGGAGTGCCGGCTGTCGCCCCGGCCGACCAGGAGTGTGAAGGTTTGACCGGCCGCAGCGGCCGGGAAATCCGGCCGCAGGGCAACCTGCTCCTCCCCGCAAGCCTCGGTGCGCATCCTGCCCGGCGGCAGGCCGAAGCCCGCGAGCTCTGCGGCCAGGTAGCGGTGCATCCCCGGGGGGCCGGAGATAAAGAAGCTTCTCTCGTCACCGGGACCCGTTAGGCGCCGAATGAGCCCGGCAGTGAGCAGCCCCGTCTCACCCCGCCAACCCGGATTGGGCTCGGCCAGCACGAAATGCACCAGGAACTGCTCCGGAAAGGAGGCGGCCAGGGCCTCGAGCTCGGCGCGGAACACGAGCTCCTCTTCCCGCCCGGCCCCGTAGAGGATGGTGCAGTGCACCTCGGGATGGTTTGCCCTGATATCCCGCCACAGCGAGCGGAAGGGGGTGATTCCGCAGCCCCCGGCCAGAAAAACCAGCCGGGGCCGGTCCCGGAGGGGCTCGTAGCTGAACTCTCCCAGGGGCCCCGAGGAGCTCACCCGCACCCCGGGCCGCCACTGGTCCCAGATATGAAGCGCCGCGAAGCCCTCCCGGCGCTGAACGGTCAGCTCCAGGAAGCCTTGCTCCGCGGCCTCTGCGGGCGAGGAAGAGATGGAATAGGGCCGGGTGACGCGGATGCCCCCGATCTCCAGCTCCACGCTCAGATACTGCCCGGCCCGGAAAACCGGCAGCTGCTTCTGCCGGGCGTCCGGGGCGGAGATGAGGGTGTAGGTGCGCACTTTGTCCGTTTCGCTGCGCATATCCCGGATGACCAGGTCGAGCCGCCCGGGATGCAGCCGGTCGGTCAGCGCCCGCAGCAGATCTGCCGGCGGCTTCAGCGCACCCGCCCGGCGGATGCGCAGGCTGCGCACCAAGGGCAGGCGGATGAAGGCCCCCAGGTCGCGCCAGTTCCCTCGTACCCGCACCTTCATCGTTGCATCTCCCCGAGGGCCCGCCGGGCCGCCGCCCGCCCCGACAGCAAAGAGCTGCCGTAGCCATGGCAGCGGCTGGAAAAACCGCCGCAGAAATCCAGCCCGCCTATAAAGCGCTCCTTTTCCAGGTAGAGGGCCCGGGGCACCAGGGAATCCCAGGGCTCCGCCTCATAGCCGTAGATCACGCCCCGCCAGGCGCCGGTGTAGCGCTGAAAGGTCTGGGGAGTGGCGATCTCGATCTCTTCGATATAGTCCCGGAGCTTCACCCGCAAAGCGTTTTCGAACTGGGTGATCATGCCCCGGGCGATTTCCCGCTTGGCGGCGGTGTACTGCCCGGGGCTCACCTGCTCCCAGACCTGGGGCTGGAAGCAGGCCGTCATGCTGAGGATGGTGGTACCCGGTGGCGAGCAGTCGGGCACGGCGCTGTTCAGGCAGACCGAGGCCTGCATCAGCGGGCTCTCCAGCCTGGCGGTGCTGTCGTAAATGCGGTCGGTGTCCATGTGGGGGGAGATGAAGTAGCTGTAATCGTGCAGCCCCAGCTCATGATGCGCTTTGTTCAGCCCCAGGTAGACCACGAAGGCGCTGAACCCCAGGCGACGGGCGCTAAGCAGACGGCGCGCCTTTTTCGGCACCGCAGCTTCGGGAGACACCAGGCTGTTGAACACCTGGTGCGGGGAGAGGTTGCAGATCACCCGCCCCGTGCTGATCCGTTCACCAGCGGCGGTGAGAACCTCCCGGACCGCCCCTTGCCGGGCGGCGATGCCGGCCACCCGCACGTTCTGTTTGACCCGCCCCCCCAGCTCCTCGATCCGCTTGACCAGGGCGGCGGACAGGGCATGGGAGCGGCCGCGGGGCACAAAGGCACCGGCGGACAGGTAGGTGTATAGCAGGGCGGCCCAGATGTGGAAGGACAGACGGCCCGCGGGCACGCCCAAAAAGCACCAGTAGGGATAGAGGATGTCCCGCACCCGGGGCGGCAGGGCCAGGGCGTCGCTGACCTCCGTGACCGTCCGGGCACCGGTATTGATGAAGTTGCGGTAGCGGGAAAGAAGCACCCGGGGCGAAAGGCCCTCCCGGTGCTGCTCCAGGTAGCGCAGGGTGGCCAGCATCTCCCGGCAGAGATCCAGGTAATCCGCCGTGATGCGGCGGCTGCCCGGTACCTCCCGGTCCACCAGGTCGGCCACCGCCTCGATCCCGAAGGGAACCCGTACATCCAGGGAATCCTCGGTCAGGACCAGGCGGTAGGCCTCATTTACTTCCGCCACCTCCAGTTCGAGACCCGCCTCGTCAAGGAGGTATTCCCTGACCCCGGAAGCGCCGGGAAGGCTGAGGGTTCCCGGCATCTGGTGCAGCGAGAGCTCGAACTCGAAGCGGCCGCGCACGAAACTGGTGGCAAAACCCCCGGGAAGATTGTGCTGTTCCAGTACCAGCACTTTGACGCCGCTTTTGGCCAGCTCCAGGGCCGCGCCCAGGCCGCCCAGTCCGGCACCGACAACCACCGCTTCCGCGCTCTTTCCGGGTGAAGTTCTTTCCGCCGCCATGCTGCTCCTTTGCCTTCCGAATGAACCTATTCTAATGCATGCCGGGGCCGGCTGTACAGAACTTAAAGGATCCCGAGGCGGTCCGGTTGCTTGCGGGCCGTGTCCGATAAAAGCAGACCCAGAGTGGTTTAAAAGAGTTTCATGTTCTGTCCGGTGTGTTTTCTCTAGGAGGGACCGTACACCACTGCCAGTATGCGTGCCGACGTGTCGCCCGAGCAGTGTACGTGATGGGGAACGATTGAATCGTAGTAGATGCTCTCTCCTTCATTCAGGCGATAGACATCCCTGCCGTAGGCCACCTCCACCTCACCGGAGAGCACGAAGAGGAATTCCTCTCCCTCGTGCGTCGAGAGGTGGATGTCCTCGGCGGAAGAGGGATAGATTTCGATTACGAAGGGCTCCATGTGACGTCCTCCCTTGTTGGCGGCCAGGGAATAGAAATCCAGGTCGCTGTGCCCGGGATGATCCTTGTCGGAAAAACGGACCACCTGCTTCAAGGATTCCAGGCCGCTCACCACCGGCCCAAGGTTCTCCTGGTCGTCTAGAAAGGTTCCCAGGCGCACCCCCAAACTGCGGGCGATCTTGATCAACGGACTCAGGGAGGGCACCAGCTCCCCAGACTCAAGCTGGGCGATCAGGTTTTCGTTGAGGCAGCTCCTCTCGGCCAGGTCCGTCAGGCTAAGGCTGCGGATCTCCCGCAGCTGGCGGATCTTCTCGCCGATCCGGTTCTTTTCGATCTTGGGGTATTCCATTGTCTCCTCGGCTGTGCTGACACGGTCTTAAGCACTGATAAGCACTTCCCCCCCGTGTGCTGGGTTATAAGCACCATGCATGGATATGCATGGTGCTTGGGGGGATCATAAATCAAAAACGACGGCAAGGCAAGCCCGCGGGCTTTCTAATCCCCGCCGCCGCGGTGCCGGTCGTAGGCCTCCTGCAGGTCCTTCCAGCTCAAGCCCAAAACATCCAGGCTGCGGAACAGCCCGGGCAGCTCCTCCTCGAGGAAGGCGCGCTTCTTGAGCTTCAGGGTCCGCTCCCGTGCGTCTTCGGCCACAAAATAGCCGATGCCCCGCCGGTTTTGGATGATCCCCAGCTCCTGGAGGTAGGCGTAGGTGCGCATCACCGTATTGGGATTGACCTCCATGTCCACCGCCAGCTCCCGGATGGAGGGTATCCGCTCCTCCGGGCGCCAAACTCCAGTCAGAATGTTCTCGCAGATATGATCCCCGATCTGCAGGTAGATGGCCCGTTTTTCCCGGAACTCCACGGCTAGACCTCGATTCTCCGGAATTTGCGATAGCCCAGGAACCAGCAGAGCGGCGCCAGCAGGCCCCAGAAGAAAATCCGCGCCGCTTCAGCCACGATCCGGAAAAATCGGGCGACTCCCCCGCCCTGCCAGCCCCGGCTCTCCAGATAGCGGAAATGGGGCTCCAGATCTTTGACGGGTGCGAGGCCGTCGAAATAATCGGGCAGCAGCAGCACCAGGGAAAAGTAGGCAATCAGGGCGGTGAGGATAAGTATGACAAACAACACCAGCAGGGTTTTGAGGAAAGCTGTCTTGCGGAACCAGGCGGAACCCAGCACGAACAGCGACTGGGTGATCAGGTAAGCGGCCAGAGTGAGCAACATCCCCCGGCTGAAGGGATTGAAGAGCCGCCGGCTGAATCCGAAAAGCAGGCGGTTGAGAAGCTCATAGAGCCCGGCTACACCCAGATAGGCGATGAGGGTGCCCAGGGTGTAGATCAGGGAGGTGGCCAGGACCCGGGAGGCAAACTTCTCCAGGGGTGAGGCCGGCAGCAGCACGCAGGTGTAGGCCTTCTGAGGGTCGTGAACCTCCCGGAAGGCCCGGCTGGAGACCAGGTACCCCCCGATGAAAAGGATCTGAAGATAGAACACCTGGTGGGCCCCGCCGTCTTCATGCCGCCAGCCGGCCAGCAAAGAGGAGAGCAGCATCAGCCCGGCTACCACCGCGGCAGCAATGAGGATGGTGCGGTAACTGGCGGCCAGGTCCCGGCGGAACAACAGGCCGAGCCTCCTGGGCTGGAAAATATCATAGATCTTGTCTTTTCCGGTTTCCATGGTCAGGCCTCCTTGGCGAACAGGGCAGCGATGCCCTCACTGTTGGTGGTTACGGCGTTGAACAGGGTTTCCAGGTCGATCCTGGATTCCTCGCCTTCCCGGTTCTCCCGCACGGCCACGTGGCCTCCCAGCACGGGGGCGGAATAGAGTAAAGTATCGGTGCTCTGATCCGGCGCTTCCTGCTCGATCCGGATGGTGATGCGCCGCGCGGTTTCCTCCAGGCTGCGGTTGTAGATGATTTGCCCCTCGTCCAGGATGATGATGGGATCGATCAGGTTTTCCATGTCCCGCACCTGATGGGTGGATACCAGGATCAGGCGCTCTTCGCTGACCGCGGCGGCCAGCAGGCGGCGGAACTGGCTCTTGGAGGGAATATCCAGGCCGTTGGTGGGCTCGTCCAGCAGCAGCAGGCGGCAGCCTGAGGCGATGCCGAAGGCCAGGAGGAATTTCTTCTTCTGCCCGTAGGAGAAGCCGGTGAGCTTTTTCGCATCACTCAAGGCAAACTCCCGGCGGTACTCTTCGAACAGATCGCGGTCGAAGCGCGGGTAGAAGGGGGCATAGATTGCCACATAACCCGCGATGGTCAGGGGGGGCGTGTAGAACTCTTCGGGAATGAAATAGATCTCCTCCAGAAGCGAGGGCGGCCGCCGGGACGGTTCTGCACCCAGAGCTTTGAGGCGGCCCTCCCGGGGAACCCGCAGGCCGGAGATCAGCTTCAGAAGGGTGGTTTTGCCGGCCCCATTCTTGCCCAGAAGGCCGTAGATGCTGCCCGCGGCCAGCTCGAGATCGAGACCCTCGAAGAGCGGCTCTTTCCCGTAGCCGAAGCGCAAATTCTTCATTTCGATCATGTTTCAACTCCTATCAGTGCCAGACACATCTTTAGTGCACTATCTAACTATTACAGTAGTAATGTAACACGCCTCTTGTCTGCAGTCAAGTTGTTTCTCATATTTTTTTCTTGCGTTTCCGGACAGGGAAGGCCGGATACGGCGCCCTCCTGGCGAACTCCCGAGGTTTGCACTAAAATTGTAGCATGAAAATCCGACACGGCTCCGCGATCCTGCTCGGGATTTTCTTGCTTTTGCCCGGCTGCAGCAAGGCGCAGGCTCCAGCGGCGGCGGCGCCGAAGCCGCCGGCCTGGACCGGCTTTTCCGTACTCGAGGGCCTGCTGCCGGAGGATGAGCTCGCCCGCCGGCCGGAGCTCGCCGACGCCCCGGTCTACCTGTTGAGCCTCGATATCGCCGACAGCCTGACTGAGCTTTCCGGGCGCCTGCGGCTTTTCTACACCAACCGGGAAAAGCGCAGCCTAAACCGCCTCAGCTTCTTCCTGTTTCCCAACCTGGTGGGAGGACGCCTGGAGATAGGGAACCTGCAGGTCGGGGAAGAGCCCGTCACCCCCCGCTTCAACAGGCGCAGCACCTGGCTGCACGCCGACCTGCCCCGCCCCCTGGCGCCGGGAGAGCGGACCGAGCTCTCCTTGAGCTACAGCCTGGCCGTACCGGAGGACACCCTGGAGGGCTACGGGAGCTGCGCCTACACGGAAGGGGTGCTCTCTTTGGCCCACGCCTATCCCACCGTCCCGGCCGTCCCCGACCGGGAGCTCGAAGAGCCCCCGGAGCACGGGGATTTCCTTTACAACCCGGCCGCCTTCTACCGGGTACGGGTTTCCCTGCCCGCGGACGCTATCCTGGCTTTCCCGGGCGTCGAGCTGGACAGCGGCAAACAGGGCAGCCGCCGCAGCGTGGATTTCGTGCTGGGCCCCGCCCGGGACCTCTACCTGGCCGCCGGCCGCGATTTCGAAACCCGCAGCCTGGATGCGGGTCCGGTCCGCATTACCCACTTCATGCGCCGCGGGGAGGAGGCTGCCGCCGAGGCGGCGCTGGATACCGCCCGCAGCTCCCTGGAGAGCTTCGGGCGCCGCTTCGGCCCCTACCCCTTCTCGACCCTGGCCCTGGTCAGCGTTCCGGTGGATGCCCTGGGGATCGAGTATCCCGGCATCATCGTCAACTCCAGCCGCCTGTACGATTTTGCCTCGAGCTACCGGGGGCTCCCCGCGGCGGTGCTGCTGGAATCCACCACCGCCCATGAGGCGGCCCACCAGTGGTTCTACAGCCTGGTGGGCAGCGACCAGCGCAGCGAGCCCTGGCTGGATGAGGCCCTGGCACAGTACGCCGCCTGGCTCTACTACCTGGACCGCTACGGCGAGGGTCCCGCCCGGGGCTTCTACAATTCATTTTTACAGCGCTGGGAGCGCGTCGAGCGCCGCCCCATCCCCATCGGCCTGGCGGTGGACGACTACACCGACACCGAGTACGGCGCCATCGTCTACGGCCGCGGCCCCCTCTTTTTGTCCGCCCTGGAAGAGCGGATGGGACAAGAAAGCTTCGCTCGCTTTTTGCAAACCTACTGCGAGCGCTTTCGCTGGGAAATCGCCGATGGCATGGATTTCCGGAAGCTGGCCGAGGAGATTTGCGGCTGCTCCCTGGGCGACCTGTTCAGCGCCTGGGTCTATCCCTAGGGCAGGGGCAGCAGGGCGCCGTCGGCGCGGTCGAAGATCAGCACGCTTTCCGTGGGAATCATGAACTGGTAATCAGGCGGAGAATAAAGTATTCTGCCAAATATGAGGCTGCTCATATCCGGCGTGAAGAAATCTATTCTCGGCCTGCTTTTTCTGCTGATCTGCCTGCCCGCCGCCGCCGGGGAGCGCTATCTTTCCACCGCTTTGACCTTTCCCCTGGGATTTCGCATCGGCTGCGAGCGGTCCCTAAGCGCCCGGACCGGCTTCAAGGCGGACATTGGAGTAGAGATGCTTCAGCTGCCGGCAGCGGACCTTTTCTTCCTGATTTACCTGCTGCCCCCGGAGAGCCGGATGCGCCTCAACCTGGCCCTGGGCGTCCCCACCGCCATGATGGCCGCCGAGTTCCAGCCCCTGCATCTCTACCCCATGTTCTCCCTCGGCGGCTCCCTGGTGATCGGCTGGCGCCTCCGCAAGGGCCGGACCCTGGACCTGCGTCTGGGAGGGGGGGTTCCCTTCTTTTTCGGAGAGGACAAGCCCATCCTGCGGCCGATGCACTTCCCCCGCCCGGGAGGCGGCGAGGAACTGGAGGTCTACTTCTGGCCGGACCTGGCGGTAGGCATGAGCTTCAAACGCTGAAAAGGGGCGGGCGCGGCCGGGCGCAGGCTTGACATTCGATTCATGAGGCCGGCCGTCGCAAGATACCACCGTTTTTTGTATTTTTAATTTTATTTTGATATAATAAATAAACATTTCACCTGAAAATGAGAGGAGTATCCAATCGTGAAGCATCTTTGTTGTGCCGGTATTATCGCAGCTTCCCTGTTCCTGCTTTTCGGCTGCCAGTCCGACGTTGGTCCGGAGCCCGTATTGGGTCCGGAGTTGGAAGCCTTCCAGACGGCGACGGGCACCTTCTCGAGCCCCGATCGCACCTGGACCGACTTCGTCGTTGCCGACGGCTACGTCTATGTCTGCGGCGGATCTGCTTCGGACTTTCTCAGCGACGTACAGTTCGCGGCCATCGGGAGCGATGGGGATATCGAAAGTTTCTCAGCGACAACTCCCCTGCCGGTTGGCAGGGCTTATCACAGCTGCGTGGCCTACAACGGCTACTTCTATGCCATCGCAGGCTTCACCACCTCCAGCGGGGGTTCGGAAACCGACGACATCGTCTACGCCCCCATTAATACGGATGGATCCCTGGGGGCCTTCTCCAGCGCCAGCAACGCCCTGAACACGGCGCGGGCCCATTTCTTTGCCGCGGCCTACGACGGCTATCTCTATGTGTTCGGCGGTTCCATCGGTGTTGGAATACGGAGCGTGGAGTACGCCCAGATCGGGGCGAACGGCGATCTCGGGGCTTTCACCGAGCTGGCGAACCACATGACCTCGAACCGTTCGATGCACAGCGGCGCCCTGGCCGGCGACACGGTATACCTGGTGGGCGGCCGCAAGACCGGCTCTGAGGATTTCGACACCGTGGAGTACGCCCAACTCACGCCCGGCGGCGTGGGGACCTTCACGGAATGCACCTCCACTTTTACCGACAGCCGGGAGAACCTGGAATGCGTCGCATACAACGGCTATCTGTATGTCATCGCCGGTTACACCATCGACTCCACGCCGGACAAGCTCAGTGATATTCAGTACGCGCCCATCCAGGCGGACGGCGAACTCGGGGCCTTCACGACCACCACCGCCAGCCTGTCGAGCTATCGCTGGCACGGCGGGGCGGGGGTATGCAATGACCGGCTGTACGTGCTGGGCGGGGGAACCTCTTCCGGCTGGCTGGGGGACTCGGAATACGCGTCTTTTGAGCCCCGGTAAGCACCGGCAGTTAGTTTAGGCGCCGACCCGCGTGCTCGATAGAGCGCCGTTGCGCAATCATGCAAACGGCTTCTTGATGGCAGCTAGCGGCGGATCTAGAATTAGTCTCAGCTATCCCTATTTACCCCAGGAGGTAAAAAGTGCCCAAAAAAATTTGTTTTTCCCTGCTTTTTCTCCTGCTTCCCTTTTTCCTGGCCGGCCAGGCCGCCTTCGTCGAGGAATCTCAGATCCTAAACGATTTCACCGCGGTGATGAACACCTATCATCAGGCAATCACCGCCGCCGTCGACGGCGAGGAAGTGGCCCGGGCCAACAACACCCTGGCCGAGGGCCTGCGCCGGGAAATACCCCGCTTCAACGCCATGATGGCCGCGCACCCGGAGTGGCAGGAAACTCCCCCCGCAGAAATCCAGGAATCCCTGCAGAACTACATCATGGCCAGCCAGCTCTGCTTCGGCCAGGCATTGCCCCGGGCGGTGCAGTTCGGCAATGAGCACATGGAAGACCAGGCCCTGCAGGACTCCCTGGCGGCTATCAACCTGGCCCTGCAGGAGATGTCGCCCTAAATACCTTGTAGCCCCCCCTCGCCGGAGCCGGGGGAGAAGGCACGCAAACATTCCTAAGCCCCGTTCACCGAGACAGCCATAAATCTCTGTTTTTATCCTGCTGTGTGCTAAATTTTTTTGTGAGAGACAAATACAGTGATCCAATTTTTTTGATGCCTGATAAGAATGAGGCTGTTTGCCGAACATAAAATACGGGGCTTTCTCTTTATATTGCCAGAAGGAGTATACCGGTGATAACGATGCGCAAACGGATGAAAAGAGGGCTGCTGTTCAGTATCCTGCTGAGCTGTCTGGTATTCGCCTGTAAAAACCCCTTATCCATCGGCCTGGGTGACAAGGTCGACCTGGACGTACCCGAAATTTCCATCCTGGCCCCCCTGAACGGCGCCTATGTCAAAGGCACGGTGATCGTCGAGGGGACCTATGCCGATGATATCGCCGTAGCGGCGGTGAAAATCTCCCTCGACGGCGGCGTCAGCTTTCAAAACGCCGCCCTGTCGGCGGCCGACAAGCACTGGGATTACGACTTCGACACCAGTGGTCATGCCGACGGCGAACAGGAGCTGATTATCCAGGTGGTCGACGGGTCTGGCAAAACCATCGAAAAGCGATTGCTGCTGTTCATCGACAACCAGCCGCCCATCGCCATGATCACCCAGCCATGGGACACCCCGGGCACCTACAACGGGGAATTCAGCATCAAGGGCGAAGCAGCCGACGAGTACGGCATTGACCGGGTGGAGGTCAGGATCTACGACGACGCCACCGGCATCCAGGTAATAGGCCTGCCCACTCAGGCCCAGGGCACGGTCAGCTGGAGCTACCTGCTCGACAGCTCTCTGCTTCCGGGAGACGGCGATTACCGGATCGAAGTGATTGCCTTCGACAAATCGGACAACCCCACCGGCCATGTATATCACTACAAGGATATCTATGAGGCCCACGATGAAACGGTAACCATCGACCAGCTGTATCAGATCGAGCAACTTCCCGGAGCGGGCGATACCATCGCCGGGATCAGCCTGACTCAGGGAGAACTGACTGCTCTGCAGCAACCCTGCGAGATCGTGACCATCGACCAGAACTCCGACATCCCCATATTTTTAATCAGCACCCCCGAGCCGGGCGACGTGCTGGGCAGCAACGCCAAGGCCATCGGCATGGTCACCGACGACGACGGCGTTCTGGCCGCCTCCATCCAGATCAGCATCGACGGCGGCGCCTGGACCGACGTAACGCCTTCAGGGGGTGACGGCCTGGCGGTCAACTGGCAGCATGACATGGGCATCACCTCAGGCGGTGCGCATGATGTCAAAATCAGGGCCCGGGACATCTACAACCCCACCCTCTATGAAAGCGCAACCATCCCCTTCTCGGTCGACCTGGGCGCGCCCACCGTGGAGGTGACTTCGCCGCTGCAGGGCAGCTATCAAAACGGTAATTTCTTAATCAGCGGCACCGCCTTCGACTCCGAGGGCGTTTCTTTAGTGGAGGTCAGCACCGACGGCGGCAGCGACTACTATGCCGCCACCGATACCGGCGGGGGCTACTCTACCTGGACCTACACGGCATCCGTTCCCGGCGACGGGCTGACCGACGGCAGCCGCACCATCAAGATCAAGGCCGAGGACACCTCGGCCAAGGTGGGCTACACCAACCTGCAGGTGGTGATCGACACCCAGGATCCTTCCCTCTTTTTCCTGACCCCGGCCAACTCGGCCACGGTCAACGGCGAGGTGCTGATCAAGGGCACCTCATCGGACAACACCCAGGTCAGCAAGGTGGAGCTGAAAATCGGGAGCAACGATCCCTGGTTCGAGCCGGGGGGCACCTACAACTGGGAATACACCATCGACAGCGCCAGCTACGCCAACGGCACGCACGCCCTTGATATGGGCGGCGGGGTGTGGAAGCTCAACATCCAGGCCCGGGCCACCGACGCGGCGGGCAACATCACCATGGTCAGCGATCACTACATATTCATCGACAACGACATGGACAAGCCCACGGTGGGCATCATCGCTCCCGCGGACGGCCAGAACATCGGCGGCTCCACTTTGGTGACCGGCACCGCCTTCGACGACGACGCCGTGTACAGGGTGGAGATGCAGATAGACCTGAACAATGACGGGGATTTCCTGGACCAGATCGACCTAACCCCCGGCGGGGACGGGGACTTCCTGGACATGTTCGAAAACGAAAGCCTCTGGTATCCGGTCAGCGGCACCACCCTCTGGACCCAGGAGCTCAACGCCGGCGGCGAGCTCTACGAGACCGAGCCCGGCCATGACGGCACCATCACCTTGCGCGTACGCGCTGTGGACACCAAGGACGGCTTTACTCCGGACGTGACCGGCAACTACCAGGAGCTGAACGTCCATTTCGACGACACCATTCCCCGGGTGGAGAATTTGAGCCACGGCTCCGGAGACTATGTGAGCGGTGTCTTCCTGCTCACCGGGGACGTGCTGGACGATGTCCAGGTACAGAGCATCTCCTTAAGCTATGACGGTGGGGTGAGCTACACCGATATCACCGCCGACGGGGCCAAGGTCACCCAGAACACCCCCGC
>Ga0272441_10004889_pt1 | contig 23791 bp, 22 predicted proteins | sample SSMProp6N_FD_193582 | JGI IMG/M metagenome (GOLD analysis project Ga0272441, IMG submission 193582) | Marine sediment archaeal communities from Little Sippewissett salt marsh, Falmouth, MA, United States - SSM-Prop-6N | ecosystem: Environmental > Aquatic > Marine > Wetlands > Sediment ...
GAGATTATCTTAACTACTTTTGAAAAAGACGATAGAATAAATCCACAGTTTATTGAGCAAGTTCAACTATGAGATATATTTTGATAAGTCTTAAAAGAACTATTTTTGTATATATTTAAAATTATCTGAATTAGAAATTAAAAAATTAAATTTAATAACTTATGTTTTACTAATTTTTTTATTTTATGTTTCCATGATTTAAGTTTTTATAAACATAAAGAAGAGTATTTGTTTAAAGCTTAAGAAAAATTCTTCAATAATATCAATACAACATCCAAGTTTGACCACTTTAATTTTCCAATATTGGATAACGATTATTAACGGGATCTTATGAATTTTTATTAACATACATGTGAAATTAAAAAAACATATATACTATGAATTCATTTTATATTATTAATAAGGAGGGAGTTTATGACTAAATCATCGTTCGTAAATACTGTCGTTTCTGTTTTGAATTTGACAAAAACCGATTTCGAAATTCTTAAAACCCTTATATCTTTAAAAAGTGGTTTGTTGATTTATGAGATTAGTAAACATATTAAACGTTCTGAGAGAAACGTCCGTAAACGTATTAATATTCTAATAGAAAAAGGGCTTTTAAAAAAAAGGATGGAAGTCTTAGAAAATAAAAGATTGGCATATAGATATTCAATTGAGTCCAAAAAGGAAATCTTAGAGGTAGCTAAGAAACAATTAACTGAGAAAATTAATGAATTAAATAAATTGGTACCAATGATGAGCAGTGAACATCAAACGTGATATTATTGTTTTTACAATATAAGTGTGTAATTGGTAGGTAAAGTTGATATGGAAACCACAAAAACGTTGCATGTCTTAAGAGCAACGATAGGGAATCCTGCAGCAAGAAAGATTTTGAATAGTATATCATGTTATTGTGAGAAATGTCAAAAAAATAGAATAGAGATTGCACTTGAACTATATACCAATGAAAGAAAGAATGCATGTTTAAAATGTAAACTAGCCGAAAAAGCGGTCAGTGGAATTATAAAATCTGGAAGTAAGGCTTTTGGGACTAACAGTAATGAAATAAAAGAAAAATTTAAAAATCCCTCATGGAGGAAAGCATTGGCAAATGTTTTATCAGGTATTGGAAGGTTTGGTATCCAGAAACCATTTGTTCCAGGTGCTCCATTCCTTGTTGTCTGGGATGTTACATATGCCTGTAATCTTAATTGTAAACATTGCTATGCTAATGCAGGAAAACCTCTTCATAATGAATTGACTACCAAAGAAGCTAAGCAAGTCATTGACAAACTTGAAAGGGCCTGTGTTCCTGTTGTTGCTTTTTCTGGGGGAGAACCATTAGTTAGAAAAGATATTTTTGAACTCACTAAATATGCCCATGATAAAGGAATATATGTAGCGATTGCTACTAATGGTTCATTAATTACAAAGAATAAAGCAAAAGAAATGAAAATGGCAGGTATTGAGTTCACTCAGATAAGTTTGGATGGTGCATCTGCAGAAACTCATGAATCGTTTAGAGGTATTGAAAAGGTATTTGAAAAGACCATTCAAGGAATAAAAAACTGTGTTAATGAAGGATTTTTCGTTAATATTGCAACAACTGCAACCAAATATAATTACGAGGAGATTCCAAAAATTATTGATTTATGTGAAGAAATTGGTGTTAATTGGTTTATGGCTTATAATTTTGTTCCTACTGGTAGAGGTAAGTTCATTACAGAAAATGATTTAACTCCAGTAGAAAGAGAAGAACTCCTAAATAGTCTATGGAATAGATTAAAGAAAGGAGAGAATGTTAATGTGCTATCAACTGCACCTCAATTTTCTCGTGTTGCATTACAAGCTGAAATAAAGAAAAAAGAAAAAATAATACCTACACATTTTTTCAATCTTACTTTATCAGAAGAATTGATTAATCTATCTGAGTTCATTGGAGGATGCGGTTGTGGAAGATTTTACTGTGCTATACGCCCCAATGGTAAAATCGAACCATGTGTATTTTTCCCACTTGAATTAGGAAATATAAAAGAAGATGATTTTGAGGAACTTTGGAATAATAATCATTTATTAAAAGAATTGAGAAATAAAGATAAATTGGAAGGTAACTGTGGAAAATGTGATTATAGATATTACTGTGGAGGATGTAGAGCTAGAGCATATGGATACACAGGTAATTATCTAGCATCTGATCCTGGATGTATTAACAATAAAGAATTTTGGGAAAAACATATTAGTTGATTGATTAAATCTTTTATTTATTCTTTTTTTGGTTAATATTTTTTTTATTAACTATATTTCTCAACTAGATCTGCAATATCTGTTGGGAATATAGCAAGTCCAACATCTGCTTTTTCAAATGCCTTTATTTTCGACTCCGCAGTACCTTTTCCTCTTGCAATTATTGCACCAGCATGTCCCATTCTTTTTCCAGGCGGTGCAGTTCTTCCAGCAATAAATGCAAACACTGGTTTTGTGATATGCTCTTTAATATGCTCTGCAGCATCTTCCTCAGCCGTTCCGCCTATCTCACCAACTAAAACAACAGCTTTAGTAGCATTATCCTTCTCAAAGGCATCTAGTGCATCAATAAAAGTCGTTCCAATTATTGGATCTCCACCAAGTCCAACGCAAGTACTCTGACCAATTCCTTTTTCTTTAAGAGAATTTACAATCTCATAGGTTAGAGTCCCTGAACGACTAGCAACACCAATATCTCCCTCAAGAAAAATACTACCTGGTAATATTCCAATCTTTGATTTGCCTGGACTTGCAATTCCTGGACTATTTGGTCCAATCAACACTGCATTATTGTATTTTGCATAATGTACAAAATCCATTGCATCATGAAATGGAATATTTTCAGTAATTGTTACAACTGTTTTTATTCCTGCGTCAAGCGCTTCAAATACGGCATCTTTTGCAAAACGAGCAGGTACTAAAATAAGTGAGGTATTTGCATCAGTTTCAATTACTGCATCCAAAACATTATTAAAAATTGGAACTCCTTGAACATCTTGACCAGCTTTACCAGGAGTAACACCAGCAACAACATTAGTTCCAAAATTTTTCATTTCTCCAATGTGAAATACACCTTGATGACCGGTTGCGCCTTGAACCACAACCTTGTTTTTCTCATCGACAAATATTGACATTTATCTACCTCCAGCAATATCAGAAGATCTTTGAGCAGCATCCTGTAGTGTAGTGGCAGTAATAAGTCCTGCATCCTTCAAAATATCCTTTGCTATATCTTCATTCATTCCCTTTATACGTGTAATAACTGGGCAATCTATACCCTCCTTAGAAATAACAGATTTAACACCTTTAGCAACAGTATCACATTTTGTAATACCACCAAACAAATTCAAAAAAATCACTTTAGGTTTAGCCCTTTTCATAAGTTCAAAAGCCTGCTTAACTTTTTCAGGATCATCAGTACCGCCAAGATCTAAAAATACTCCTCCATTTCCTTTATAGTGGGTCAAAGCGTCCAAGGTTGCCATAGTAAGGCCTGCACCATTTGCAATAACACCAATATTGCCATCAAGCTGAATAAAAGCAATACCTTTTTCCTTAGCATCTTTCTCAAGATTTGTTAACTCTACCATTTCAGGTATTATATCAGCATGACGAAAAATAGCATCATCATTGATAATAACCTTAGAATCCAATGCAATAACTTCTTTGTTGATAGATATTATTAAAGGATTTATCTCGACAAGCTCACAATCATATTCTCTAAATAATTTATAAATCTTGGAAATAACCTTGGCAACGGCTTTTCCCTCTTCTTTATCTAATTTAAGTCTAGATATTATTCCTCTCATATGAAAGGGTTGAATACCAATCAAAGGGTTAACCCATTCTTTGAAAATGAGTTCATCTGGAACACTCTCAATATCCATTCCACCTTGTCCACTTGCCATTATAAGGGGCATTCTTTTTGTACGATCCAAGGTTATACTCAAATATAATTCTTTATTAATATCAACTTTTTCTTCAGCAAGTACCTTGTTTACTTTAAACCCTTTAATATCCATACCAAGAATTTGCGATAACTTTTCATCGGCATCATTAAAGTTTTTAGCTGATTTTATACCACCGGCTTTTCCACGTCCACCAATTGGTACCTGGGCTTTAAGAACACAAGGGAAATTCAAACCGGAAATATCTTTTTTATTTTTCACCAGCTTTCCATTCGGAACTAAAATTCCATATTTATCAAACAGTTCCTTTCCTCTGTATTCAAAAAGTTTCATGGTTCTACGAATACCAATTCCCCTATTTAATATCTTTTTCAAATCAAGAAATCGTATCCCAATATCTTGCCTGTTATTGGAGCAAACTTAAAATCTTTTATAAAAATCAAGGAATTTAAACTATATGAATTAATTATCGGGTTTTCTACAATCCATTTATTTTCCTTTAATGTCTGCATAATATTTGTCCTGTCTCTTTTATAACTATCATAATTTGTATAGATTGAAACCATCACTGACTCAAACATTCTACTAGCAAAAAGAATTGTTGAATTACTCATTAATGAAGCAGCCTCATCTCTTTCAATATCTGGGGGATTACTAGGATCAAAACGAATATGGAAAAATGTTAATATTTCAAAGTTCAATTTATTAAGATTTGGCAAGGTAACTCTTGTAATAAGATTTTCACTTATGAATCTTTTTTTTAACCTAGAAACTGTATGCCTTGAAATCCCAATTTCCCTTCCAATGTTACTATCTGATAGTTCAGGATATTTTACAAGCATGAAATAAACACTTTTTTCTGTTTCGGAAAATTTTACCTCTTCATTATTTGATATTTCAACACTTCTTACCGTTTCTTCCGTTTTAAAATCTAAACCAAAACATTCTTTTAGCAAATGGGAAAAATTAAAAAAACGGTATACTTTGCTAATTTCAAAAGGGAATATAACCATATTTGGATATTGATCTTCCAAAAGTCCTCGTCCTCCAAATGTTACTGTCCTGATATCGTTTATTTTTCCAATTGTAGCATAATCTTTGGATAGACTCAGAGAAAAACCCTTATCTTGGTCTCCAACAGATAAAAATATTTCATCAAAAACTTCAATAGTTCTCCCAGTAATTTCTACTCTTTCATCCAAAGGAATCAAAGGACTAAAGTCGGTATAAATAGTTACTAACATTTTACATCCCATGTTTTGGAGATTAGGAATTATAATACTTCTAAAATATTCGTTCTTTCTAAGTCTGTGCCTGATAGAAGTAACAGTAGAATGCTTAAGGTCCAACTTTTCTGACAGTTGTCTATCTGTTGAATGAGGATAAGTAACAAGCCCATATATCATGAGCTTCTCCTTATCATTTAATTCAAGTTTTTTCATATTTTAAGAATAAGCTTTATTTTATATAAGTTTTTTCTCATTTTAACAAAAAACTTATTATTTTATTAATAAATTGATTAAAAAAATTAAAAAATTGGTACAATTAATCAATTTAATTAATTTCTTTTAATATTATGGAATAAAAATACAAAAAGTTTATATCTGATAATATTATATAATATTTTATAGTATTGGTTGGAGATCCCTTGAGAGATGTAAAAGCAGAAAATGCTGTTTCAGCGTTTGTTGAAGAAAAAAAAAGTATGATAAATTTTTTATTTGAAATTATGAAACTAAATTGTTTCTTTTTTGAGGGGATAAAAATATGATGAAGAAAGGAGAAACCCTTTTGGAAAAACCAGATGTAAAAAAGGCAAAAGACATAGAAAAGAAGACCGGGGTATGTGAAGTTTTCATAATGGGTAAGAGTTATAAAGTTCCAACAGGCCTTACAATCATGAAGGCAATTGAATATGCTGGTTATAGATTTATAAGGAGTTGTGGATGCAGAGCTGGATTTTGTGGAGCGTGTTCCACTGTCTATAGGATAGAGGATGAACAAAAACTTGGTTTCGATTTGGCATGTCAAAAACTAGTAGAGGACAAGATGTATCTTGTACAGCTTCCATTTGTCCCTGCATCAAAGGCTGAATATGATATTGATAAAATCGAACCAAGTGAAAGTACCCTTATTACAATGTATCCTGAGATTGCCCGATGTGTATCATGTAATACCTGTACAAAATCATGTCCTCAAGATATTGAAGTGATGAAGTATATTCAAAATGCAGTTCGAGGAGATATTGCCGAATGCGCTGAAATTTCTTTTGACTGTATACAATGCGGTCTTTGTGCTATGAGATGTCCAGCTGACATCAAACATTATCATGTTTCGCAACTTGCTAGAAGACTTCGCGGGAAATATATTGATATAAGATCTAAGAATCTTTTACAGCGTCTTAAAGAAATCGAGTACAGAAAATATGATAAAGATATTGAAAAACTTATGAAAATGAAAAAGAACGATATAATGAAATTGTACTCTAACAGAGAGATCGAAGCTGAGGAAGAAAGTGATAATATTGGGGGTGATTAATTGAAGATTATTGATGGTTATCCAGATTACATGATGAAATCTATAAAACTGGTGGAAGAAAAAAGAGAGAATAACATGTCTTCACCTGTTAAGCCAATGTCTATGAAGGAAAGGGAACAAGTCCTAGGTAAATATCATCCTGATTATATGAAAAATACTAAGAGAAAACTTAAGGTTGGTATTGACACGGGGAAATTAATGTATAATGGAATAGTGGACCTTCTTGAAGCAAAACCAGTTCTTGATCCAAAAGATGTTGATATCAGTAAAATTGATTATGATTTAGATCTTTTAATTATCGGAGGTGGAGGAGCTGGTACAGTAGCTGCATTGTTTGCCTATGAATCTGGTGTACCCAAAGATAAAATTTTAATTATTACAAAACTTCGTCATGGCGATGCAAACTCTATGATGGCTCAAGGTGGAATTCAGGCAGCAGATCGACCTGAAGATAATCCTGCTTTGCATTATCTGGATATCTATGGCGGAGGGCATTTTACAAATAACCCTGATTTGGCAAGAGCTCTTGCATTAGATGCTCCTGGAATAATTCATTGGCATGAAGAACTAGGGGTTATGTATGATCGCCAAAAAGATGGTGAATTCCAAGAACTTTCCGGAGGTGGAACCTGTAGGAATCGTATGCATAGCGCCAAGGATTATACAGGTATGGAGCTTCTTAGAAATATAAGAGACAAATCTAGAAACCTTGAAATTCCCGTCTTAGAGTTTTGTCCCGTGGTAGAATTATTAATGGATGATAAAAATCAGGTTGTTGGCGGGGTTGCTTTTAACCTAGAAACATATGAGTATTATGTTATTCGTGCGAAGGCTACAATTCTTGCAACTGGAGGTAGCGGTCGATTACATCTTTCAAATTATCCAACGACAAATCACTATGGTGCTACAGGTGATGGACTTATTATGGCATATCATACAGGAGCTAACCTTCTTGATCTAGATACTATACAGATTCATCCAACAGGAGATGCTTATCCAGAACCACTTGTTGGAATTTTATCAACTGAGAAAATAAGAGGACTTGGTGCTATTCCACTAAATAATAAAGGGGATCCTTTTGTGTTTCCTTTAGAACCTCGTGATGTTGAATCAGCAATGTTTATCCAAGAATGTAAAAAAGGAAGAGGCATTATAACGCCTACAGGAATGCCTGGTGTTTGGCTCGACTCACCTATGATTAATATAATTCATGGAAAAGGAACTATAGAAGAGAAACTTGCTGGTGAGGTACGCAAGTTCAAAAGGTTTGGTATTGATATGACAAAGCATCCAATTCTTGTATATCCAACCTTACATTATCAAAATGGTGGAGTTGAGATAAATGAACACTGCGAAACTAAGATTCCAGGATTATTTGCTGCTGGTGAAATAACAGGGGGCGTTCATGGGAAAAACCGTTTAATGGGCAATTCACTTCTGGATTATAACGTATTTGGACGTCGAGCTGGTATTTATGCTGCTAATTATATCAAAAAAGTTAAAATTGGAAAACTTACCCTAACTCACCTTGATAAATACAACAAAATGTTGGAGAAGGCAAACATAAAGATAGAAAAAACAGCTCCAATAATTCTACCAGAATATAGAGGTGAAATGGCAATTTCACGATCATTAGATATATTTTGAACGGTGTAGTAATGATAGAGATTAAAGACGACTGGTGCAAAGGATGCAACATCTGCATTGACCGATGCCCAGTTAATGCTTTAGAAGAATCTGAAAGATTAAATAAAAGAGGAGTTCGTCCTCCTCAATTGAAAAAAAATAATAAATGTAATTTTTGCAGATACTGCGAACTCATTTGTCCAGATCTTGCAATAACAATAACTCCTGATGAAGAGGATAAAAAAGTTGAGAAAAAGAACCTACTAAGTCCTGTAGGAGGAATTAAAAAATGAAATATAAACGAGATCCCAAAAGGATACGTGAGGTTTTAGGAAAGAAAGTACAATTTATACTTGGAGATATGGCTTGCGTCTATGGAGGACTGCTCGCAGGATGCTCATTTTTTGGGGGATATCCTATAACTCCTGCATCAGAGGTTGCCGAAGGGATGGCTAGAATGCTACCAAGGGTAGGAGGTACATATATGCAAATGGAAGACGAAATTGGTAGTATCGCAGCGGTTATTGGTTCAGCATGGGGTGGAGCTAAAAGTATGACTGCAACTTCAGGACCAGGTTTTTCATTAATGATGGAAAACTATGGATTTGCAGTTATGACAGAAACACCCTGTGTTATAGTAAATGTTCAACGAACTGGTCCATCAACAGGTCAACCTACACTTGGTGCGCAAGGTGATATGATGCAAGTTAGGTGGGGCACTCATGGAGATTTGGAAACTTTTGCATTAGCACCTAGCACTGTACAGGAATGTCTAGATTTTACAATTGAAGCGTTTAATCTTTCAGAGAAATATAGAAATCCTGCTTGTGTTATGACTGATGGAGAGATGGGTCATCTTAGAGAACGAATTGTTGTTCCTGATGAAAAGTTATTAAAGATAATTAATAGGGTTACTGCAACAATTGATAAACAAAAATTCATTCCCTTTTCCGAATCTCAAACAAGAAAAAGTAAGGTTCCTGATTTTCCAACATTTGGAACAGGATACCGTACATATGTTACTGGTCTTACTCATAATGAGAAGGGTTTTCCAGCAACAGATAAACAACCAGATCATGAAAGACTCGTTAAAAGAATTACTTCAAAAATTACAGATGATGCAGATAAACTTGTTATGATTGAAAGATTAAATGTTGACGATGCTGATACAGTTTTTGTTACTTATGGCGCAACCGCCAGACCAGCAGAATCAGCAATGGAAATGGGAAGAAAGAATGGTAAGAAAGTGGGGCTGCTCAGACTAAAACTAGTTTGGCCTTTCCCTGAAAAAGAAATTATCAAACTTGCAAAAAATGTAGATAAAATAATTGTACCAGAAATGAACCTTGGACAAATAGTCCACCCGGTACGTGAATTTGCTGAAGGGCATTGTGAAGTTGTTAGTGCACCGAAAATTGGAGGGGAGATGCACCTTCCAGATGAGCTTTATAAATATTTGGAGGCTAAATAAGATGGTTGAGATTAAAAATGCTGAAGAATTAAATAAAAAATATCTCCGAGAAGGAATGTGGCCTACTATTTTTTGTAATGGTTGTGGTCATGGAGTTGTTTTAGAATATACATTCTGGGCACTAGAGGAACTTGGCTGGGATATGGATAAAGTAATTTTTGCTTCTGGAATTGGATGTTCATCGAGACTTCCAGGATATATTAATGCTGATGGACTGCATACAACGCACGGTAGAGCAATTGCTTTTGCAACAGGTATAAAAGCAGCGGATCCTGATTTCAATGTTGTTGTTTTTACAGGTGATGGAGATTGTGCAGGAATAGGTGGAAATCACTTTATTCACGCAGCTAGACGTAATATTGATATGACTGTCATTATGATTAATAACTTTATATATGGAATGACCGGTGGTCAACTAGCACCCACAGCACCTCTTGGAAGTATTGCAACAACTGCTCCTTACGGAAATATCGAACATCCATTTGATATTTGTGAACTTGCAAAAGCATTAGGTGCTAACTATGTTGCAAGGTGGCCTGTTTCTTATCCTTATCAACCAATTAAATCGGTAAAAGAAGGACTTGAAAAGAAAGGTTTCTCATTATTAGAATTCTTAGCACCATGTCCAACAGCATACGGCAGAAGAAACAAACTAGGAGATATTAAAAAGCATTGGGCTTGGTATGACAATAATACAATCCTAATTGAGGATTATGATAATATAATGAAGTATGGAAAGGAAGAAGAGAAAAAAGAAATAAAAGATAAGATGCGAATCGGTGTTTTTCAAAATATTCAGAAACCAGGATTTTTTGAACAATATGAAAAACTCGTTGAAAGACTAGCGGTAAAAGAACTCAAAACCAAAGGAGGTAAATAATGAAAAAAGAAATAAGAATTTGTGGTTTTGGGGGACAAGGGGTAATACTTGCCGGTTTTATTATTGGAAAAGCAGCATCTGTTTTTCAAAACTATCAAGCTGTACAAAGCCAATCGTATGGTCCAGAAGCAAGAGGCGGAGCAGCAAGATCAGAAATTATCATTTCAGATAAAAAAATAGGGTATCCGCGTCCACTAGGGGTTGATATTCTTTTAGCTATGTCTCAGGAATCATTTGATTCATATAGGAGTGATATTCGTGATGACACAATTATTGTTGTAGATCCAGACCTTGTAAAAAAACATGACATTGGACGACCAATCTATAAGATTCACGCTCAGAAAATTGCTGAAGAACTAGGTAATAAAATCGTTACAAATATTGTAATGGTTGGAGCCTTCACAAGTATTTCTGATATATTAAAATCTGAAGCTGTTAGAGAATCAGTAATGGATAGCGTACCAAAAAGGTTTACAGAACTTAATATCAAAGCTTTTGAAAGAGGATTAGAGGCAGGAAAAAATGCCCTTAAAGAGTTATAGTGAAAAAATTGACCATGATCTTGGTATCCCATTAGAGGATGATTACTTCTATGAAGATCCAGAAGAAATAATTGAAAATAGATCTGAATCTAAACAAGAAAGTACTATTAAGGTAGAAAAAGAAATAGCTAAACATGCAGAAAAAAGAATCATTAATGCAGATGTTCTCATTGTCGGAGCTGGAATTTCCGGTATGCAAGCAGCACTGGACACTGCTGACAAAGGCTACAAAGTTGTGATAATAGAAAAAACATCGACTATTGGTGGAGCAATGGTAAAACTTGATAAAACTTTTCCAACAAATGATTGTTCCATCTGCACAGCTGCTCCTAAAATGGTTGAACTCTCACGTAACCCTAACATAGAGTTAATCACTTATGCAGAAATCAATAGTCTTGAGGGTAAACCTGGTAATTTCAAAGCAAATATTTGGCGAAAAAGTAAATATGTGGATCCTGACAAATGTACAGGTTGTGATGACTGTGCAGAAGTTTGTCCAGTTGATATAATAAATCCTTTTGATGAAAAACTTTCAACTCGAAAAGCAATCTATATAGAATTCCCACAGGCAGTCCCTATTGTTTACACAATTGATTATGAAAACTGCATTGGTTGTGGTTCATGTGATAGAGTTTGTGAACCAGAGGCGATTTCGTTTCTTGAAAAATCAGAAGAAATTGAAGTTAACATTGGCAGTGTAATTCTTGCAACAGGATTTGAATTATTTGAACCAAATGAGATGAGAAAAGAATATGGTTATGGAAAATACGATAATGTAATAACCGCCTTACAGTTTGAACGAATACTTTCCTCTTTTGGTCCAACAGAGGGTAAAATCAAACGACCATCAGATACTCAAAAACCTAAGAGTATTGGATGGATTCAATGTGTTGGTTCACGAAGTGAACAACAAGGTTTTCCATATTGTTCTCGTGTCTGTTGCATGTATGCAACAAAAGAAGCATCAATTGCAAAGGAATCAAATCCAGATATTGATATAACAATTTACTATATGGATATTCGAGCTTATGGTAAAGACTTCCAACAATATTATGATCATGCTAAAGATCTTGGTGTAAAATATATCCGGGGAAGACCATCATCAGTTTATGAAAACAAGGATAAAAGCATTACAATAAGATATAAGGATACACTTACTGGTAAGGTAGAAGAAAACACGGTTGACATGCTTGTTTTATCAACAGCAATTAAACCAAATGAAAGTAACAAAAGAATTGGTAAAATTCTTGGTATAGAAGTTGATGAAAATAGCTTTTTCAAACAACAAGATCTATTAACTAATCCCATTCAATCAACCCGAGATGGAGTATTTCTAGCAGGTTGCATACAAGGCCCAAAGGATATTCCTGACAGTGTAGCAATGGCAAGTGGTGCAGCTGCAAAAGCAGTAGCCCCTATTAAAAATAGAGAAAAACACATTGGAAAAGAATTTCCACCCGAAAAGGATGTATCAGGTGAAAGACCCCGTATTGGTGTTTTTATATGTCATTGTGGTAAAAACATAGCAAGTTACCTTGATATAGAAAAAGTAACTGAGGAAACTAAGAAACTTCCAAATGTTGAATATTCTGAACATATTATGTTTGCATGTTCTGAGGATAGTTGTAAAAAAATAAAGGAATCAGTTGAAGAAAAAAATCTTAATCGAATTATTGTAGCTGCTTGTTCGCCTAGAACTCATGGGGGTCTCTTTCAAGATACCTTAATGGAAGCAGGGTTGAATAAGTATCTTTTTGAAATGGCTAATATACGTAATCAGTGTTCGTGGGTTCATTCTCATGATTGGGATGCGGCAACTGAAAAAGCAATAAAGTTGGTGAAAGCCTCGGTAGCAAAAGTAAGAGGACTCGAAGCTCTTTCTGAAGAAGAATTTTCAATTTATCCTGCTACTCTTATTATTGGTGGAGGAATTTCTGGAATGAAAGCAGCCCTTGCACTGGCAGATATGGGTGTTAGATCTATTGTTATTGAAAAAGAAAAAGAACTTGGAGGGCGTCTTATAAATCTCCATTCGATGTTTCCATCTGACACAAAAACAGAAGATATCCTTAAACCATTAATTAAGAAGGTCAAAAAGAACAAGTTGATTACCGTTATGACCGACTCTATTCTTGATGATCTTGAAGGATACATTGGTAACTATACTGGAAAAATTAAACAAAAAGAGAAATCCAAAAAAATAGAGTTTGGAACAATTATTGTTGCAACAGGTTTCAAAGAAATAGATTTAAACGGTAGATATCAACATGGTAAAAACAATAATATAATGTCTCAAACAGAACTAGAAACAAATCTGAAAAACAATAAGTTAAAAGAACCAAATAATGTAGTAATAATCAACTGTGTAGGTGCAATGGATGAAGAACGTCCATACTGCTGTAGAGTTGGATGTGGTGTTTCAATTAAAAATGCTAAACTCATTAGTCAGAAATATCCTAAATCAAAAATTTACTTGCTTTATCGTGATATGCGTGTTTTTGGCAAAGAGGAAGAAGAATATTATGCTGATGTTTTAAAGAAATATCATGTGACTATGATTCGCTATCCTGGTGATAAAAAACCAGAGGTTATTCTTGACAAAAAGAATCCAAAAGAAGGGACAGTAACAGTAAAGGTTTATGATGACATTTTAAATGAGGAAATGATAATTCCAGCAGATCTTCTGGCGTTAACTGTTAACACTGAAGGTGAAGAGAACACTGAGAAACTCAAAAACATGCTAAAAGTACCAGTCGATAGAGCTGGTTTCTTTATGGAGACACATGCGAAAATCAAACCCCTCGATTTCTCAACATCTGGAATATATATGTGTGGCGCTGCTCATTATCCAAAAAACCTTGTAGATTCAATAGCACAAGCAGAAGGTGCTGCATCTCGGGCAGCGATACCTATTGCGCAGGAAAAAATGAAAGGAGAAGGAATAGTATCTGAGGTTGATGAGGCTCTTTGTCGAGGATGCGGTCTTTGCGAAGCTGCTTGTGCTTATTCAGCAATTGAAATGAAACCGCATCCAAAGGATCCTACAAGATTAGTTGCAGAAGTTAATAAAGCCTTATGTAAAGGCTGTGGATCTTGCTCTGCTGCATGCCTGTCAAGTGCTATTGAACAAAAAGGTTACAAGAGTAATCAGATCAATGTAATGATTACCGCTCTTTGTGAAAAAGAGGTATCCAAATGAGCAAAAAACTAGAGGGTAACATGGATTTAAAAACTTTACAGCTAAAAAAAGGTGAACTTCTAAAGGAAGTAGAAGATTTGTGTGGAGAAAACCTTTTTGGATGTTACCAATGTGGAACATGTTCTGCAGGATGTCCATTTGTTGAGGAAATGGATCTTTCACCAGATGAGGTAATTAGATATATAATACTAGATAGAAAGGAGGTTCTTAATTCAAAAACAATTTGGCTTTGCTCAGCATGTTTTACATGTGCAGAAAGATGCCCTCGTGATATTAACATTACCAAAATTATGGAGGCACTTAGACAGATTATTCTTAGAAAAAAAATTGATAGGACCAGTTTGAAAAAAATATCAAAAGATGATAAGCAAACAATACCTCAAATGGCGTTTGTAAGTTTATTTAGAAAAAATATAGGTTGAAAATATGAAATTACTATACTACCCAGGTTGTACACTAAAAACATCTGCTAAAAATCTTGAGAAATCAGCATTTGCTATAGCAGAAGCTTTCGGTCACGAGATGACAGAGATGGTAGATTGGACCTGTTGTGGAGTAGTTTCATCACTTACAGATGATGATCTGATGCATCATCTAGCTCCCTTAAGAAATCTAATTCATGCTGAAGATGAAGGAGAAGATACAATTATTACACTTTGTGATATGTGTTGTAATACTCTTAAACAAACAAACCTTCGTGTTAAGGAAATACCAGATGATCTTGAAACACTGAATGCTTTTATGGATCGTGAAAATGATTACAAAGGAACAGTAAAAGTTCTTCATTTCCTTGAATTTTTACGTGATGAAGTAGGATTTGATATCATAAAGAAAAAAGTGAAAAATCCACTCAAAGGAATGAAAATTATGCCTTATTATGGATGTATGATGCTTCGTCCTCGTGAAGTTGCTATTGATGATGCAGAGGAACCAACGATAATGAAGGATCTGCTCACTGCACTTGGTGCAGAGGTTATTGATAACCCTTTCAAAATTGAGTGCTGTGGTTCTTATCATACTATTGAGGAAAAAAATCTCGTATCAAAAAGAGCGTATAAAATAACTAATTTTGCTATTGATCGTGGTAGTGATGCAATAATGCTATCCTGTCCTTTATGTCGTTTTAATATCGATGCACGTGGAAAAGAAGCTGAAAAGTTATATAACAATTATAAACAAATTCCTGTTTACTATTACTCCCAGCTTATAGCTGTTGCATTAGGGTTGGATCCAAAAGTATATGGGTTTGAGGAACATGCGGTAGATCCAATCTTATTATTAAAGAAAAAGGGGGTATTTGAGAAATAAAAGATTAAAATTGTAAAGAATGGTGATTATATGAGTAAGGAGAAAAAAGGAAATAAAAAGGAAAATAAGAAATTACAACTTGCATTTTATTGGGCTGCTAGTTGTGGTGGATGTGAAATAGCTGTTCTGGACATTGATGAAAAAATATTGGATGTCATAAATTTAGCTGATATCTTGTTTTGGCCAGTTGCAATGGATTTTAAATATAAAGATGTTGAAGCAATGAAAGATAATACTATCGATGTTTGTTTTTTTAACGGTTCAATAAGAACTGAAGAACAAGAACACATCGCAAAATTACTCCGTAAAAAATCAAAGGTTATGGTTGCTTTTGGTGCATGTGCAGTGAATGGTGGAATCCCTGGTCTTGCAAATGTTGCGGACAGAGAACAGATTTTCAAAACAGCATATCTAGATAATCCATCAACTGATAACCCTACAAAAATAGTTCCAAAAACATCTGTAAAAGTTAAGGAAGGTACGTTAACTCTTCCTGAGTTTTATGACACAGTCAAAACACTTGATCAAACAGTTGATGTTGATTATTATTTACCAGGTTGCCCACCAACTCCAGATTTGATTATGACAGCGGTTGGTGCAATTGTCGAAAATAAACTACCTCCTAAAGGTAGTATTATTGGCCCATTGAAATCTGTGTGTGACGAATGTCGTTTTGAGAAATCTGAAAAAAAGATCAAGGAAATAAAAAGAATATACGAAGTTGACAAAGTAGAGGATAAATGTCTCCTAGAACAAGGAATTATTTGTATGGGACCAGCAACACGAGGAGGATGTGATGCAAGATGTTTAGATGCCTATATGCCTTGTACTGGTTGTGGGGGTCCTACACCTAATTCACTTGATCAAGGTGCTAAAATGATTTCTGCACTAGCATCTGTTTTAGGAATAGAAGGAGAAGAGAATATGAGTGATGAAGAAGTACAGAAATTAATTGACGAAGTTGTAGACCCTATTGGTACATTCTACAAATATGGTTTACCAAATGCTCTTATAAATAGGAGAGTGATGAAAAAATGAAAACTATAACAATTGATCCAATAACTAGATTAGAAGGCCATGGGAAAATTAGTATATTTTTGAATAACGAAGGTGATGTTGAAAACGCATATTTACAGATTCCAGAGCTTCGTGGTTTTGAGCGATTTGCACAAGGTCGACGTGCAGAAGATATGCCACAAATAACGTCTCGTATCTGTGGCGTATGCCCAGTTGCACATCATTTTGCTGCAACAAAAGCATTAGATGCAGCATTTAACGTTGATCCACCTTCTGCTGCCAAAAAACTTCGAGAGTTAATGTATATGGGCTATTTTATTTATGATCATATACTTCACTTCTATTACTTGGGTGGTCCTGATTTTGTTGTAGGACCTGATGCGCCACCTGCAAAAAGAAATGTAATTGGTGTTATAGAAAAGGCAGGTGTTGAAATAGGTAAAGAAGTAATCAAACACCGTGCATATGGTCAAAAAATAACAGCAATTCTTGGAGGAAAAGCAACACACCCAGTTTGTGGACTACCTGGCGGGGTATCAAAAGGATTAAACAAAGATGAGGTAAAAGACATTAAACAAATGGTAGACTCATGTATTGAGTTTGCTAAATTTTCATTAAAACTATTTGATGATATAGTTCTTAAAAATAAAAAATATCTTGATTTAATCTTGAGTGATCCTTATCAACTTGGAACATACAATATGGGACTTGTAGATAAAAACAATAAAGTGAATTTTTATGATGGAAAAATAAGAGTAACTGACCAAAATGGAAAAGAAAAAATTAAATTTGATGTAAAAGACTACTATAAAAACATTGCAGAACATGTTGAAGAATGGTCATACATTAAATTCCCATATTTGAAATCTGTAGGATGGAAAGGATTGAAAGATGGTAAAGACAGCGGTATTTATCGTGTTGGTCCACTAGGGAGACTTAATGCTTGTGATGGTATGGCTACACCACTTGCTAACAAAGAATATAATAGAATGTTTGAAACACTTGGTGGAAAACCAGTCAATAGTACACTTGCATTTCACTGGGCAAGATTAATTGAATTATTATATGCCACAGAACGAGCTAAGGAACTAATTAATGATTCAGAAATAACATCTGATAAAATCAGAAATCCTGTTGGAGAACCAGGTGAGGGAATAGGTGTTACAGAAGCTGCCCGTGGAACACTTATACATCATTATAAACTTGACAAAAATGGACTCATTGACAAGGCAAATCTAATTGTTGCAACAACAAACAATGCAGGAGCAATAAACATGTCAATTAGAGATGCAGCTAAAGGTTTGATAAAAAAAGGAAACGTAGGTAATGCAACACTAAACATGGTTGAAATGGCATTTCGAGCATATGACCCATGTTTTGCATGTGCTACACATACACTTCCTGGTGGTATGCCATTAGAAGTCAAAATATATGACCATAAAAAGAAACTTTACAAAACATTAAAACAGAACATATAAAGGAAAAAAAATGAAGACAATCGTGATAGGAGTTGGAAACCCAATACTTCAAGACGACGGAGTTGGAATACATGTTGCAAATCAATTAAGGCAATATGTAAACCATCCAGATGTAACTTTTGATGAGGCCTTGACTGGTGGAATGAACCTACTCGACCTAATATTAGGATATGATAAAGCCATACTAATTGATGCAATAAATATAAAAAATGCTAAGAATGGCGAGGTGAAGAGGTTACTTCCTTCCGATTTTCCTTCACTACATTCCAATAATCCACATGATGTTTCTTTCATAGAAGCATTAAAACTTGCTGAACATCTTGGTGAAAAACGTATTCCTAATGAGATTGTGATAATTGGAATTGTCTTAAAAGAAATTCCATATGTGTTTGGAGATCAATTAAGTTCTAAAATAGCTGCTGCAGTACCTGAGGCAGTTAAATTAACGATATCTGAACTTGAAAAAAATATGAACAAATCTATATGGAGTAATAAAAAACTCACATAAATGTAAAAATTTGAGGTGAAAAAGGAAATGGAAGACTTTGAACCAAATATAATTGGTTTTTTATGCAACTGGTGTTCATATGCTGGAGCAGATCTAGCAGGAACTAGTAGAATGAAATATCCACCAAATATAAAATCTATAAGGGTGATGTGTTCAGGACGGGTCGATCCTGTATTTGTCCTTGAGGCTTTAAGAAAAGGTGCTGATGGAGTACTTGTCGCAGGATGTCACCCGGGGGATTGCCATTATAAATCTGGAAATTACAAAGCTAATAGGAGGATGAAACTTTTGAAAAAACTCCTAGAGGAAATGGCAATTGATCCTAAACGAGTAAGATTTGAATACATTTCTGCTTCAGAGGGTGCAAAGTTTGCATCAGTTGCAACAGAATTTGTTGATGAACTTAAAAAGATGGGACCTAGCCCATTAAAAGAAGTGAAAGTATGAATATTGATAAAGAAAAATTGAAAAAAATTGTTGGAGAAAATAATTTTTCAGATAATATTGCAGATCTCTATGTTTATGCTTCAGATGCATCGGTTCATTATGCTTTGCCAACCGTGATAGTAAGACCAAAAAATACTGAAGAAATTCAGAAAATCATGCGATATGCAAATAAAGAAAAAATACCAGTTATACCACGTGGTGCAGGTTCTGGAACCTCGGGACACACGGTTCCGATAGATGGTGGAATCATTCTTGATATGAAAAGAATGAACCGGATTTTAGATATTAGACCAGAGGATATGCTTGTTAAAGTAGAACCAGGGGTTGTTGATGATGACCTAAATCGTGCACTCAAACCCTTGGGTCTTTTTTATCCACCTGCCCCTGCATCCAGTAGAATTGCCACAATTGGTGGAGAAATAGCTGCAAATGCATCAGGTGTTAGATCAGTTAAATATGGTGCTACTAGAGATTATGTTTATGGTATGAAAGTAGTTCTTGCAAATGGAGATCTTGTTAACCTTGGTAGTAATACGCGAGTTCATTCTTCTGGTTATCAACTTGAAAGAATTATTGTGGGTTCTGAGGGAACATTAGCTGTTGTAGTTGAGGCAACAATGGGTATTAGACCGCTTCCAAAATACAGGTGTCTTGCTGTTGCAAATTTTGATAAACTTAAGGATGCTGGAAATGCGATTTCTGATGTAATTTCTAGTGGATCTAATCCATCTATGCTTGAAATTATGGATAAAGTTGGAATTATTGCAGTAAACAAAGCAATGGATCTTGGTTTATCTGAGGTAGGAGCTATAATACTTTTTGAAGCTGATGGAAATGTGAAAGGAGCAGTTGACTTTGAAATTGAGAAAATGGAAAAGATTTGTAAAAAACACAATGGCTATGAAATTAAGAAGAGCTATGATCTTGAGGAGCGGACTAAACTATTTAGTGGAAGAAAAAAATTGTTTGCAGCTTTGTCAAGATACAAAGAAGGAATAATTTGCACTGATCTTGCTGATGATATGGGTGTTCCAAACTCTAAAATCGCAGAGGCAGCAGAAAAGATACATGAGATAGCAGAGAAAAACAACGTAATAATGGCAGTGTATGGACACTGTGGTTCAGGAGTAATTCACACAAAAATTATGCTCGATTCTCATAAGAAAAGCCAGTGGAAGGATGCAGAACGAGTTGTTGAGGAACTATATGATTATATTCATTCAGTTGGTGGCGTAATTTCTGCTGAGCATGGAATTGGTTTATCGAAAGCTCCTGCATGGAAAAAAGCAAGAAGTGATATGCTACCAATGATGAAAAAGGTAAAACAAGCTCTTGATCCAAACAATATTTTGAATCCTCATAAACTAATGGATGCACCAGATGATTGGGTAAGAGCCACAAAACTAAGATATCAGGTGGGGTCATAATGATGTTTTCTAAATTGTTTAAATCATTAAATAAGAAGAATTTTAAAAGATCCAAGAAATGGGAAGAAGAATTAAACAAATGTATTAGATGCGGTTATTGTTATGAATTATGTCCACTTTTTAAATCATATAATTGGGAATCAGATACTCCGCGTGGTAAACTACTTCTCATCTATGGTATGATAACTGGTGAAATTGAACCCACACAAGATATTGTAGAAAAAATCTTCCAATGTTTTTATTGTAAAAATTGTAGTGATAACTGTTCAGCTGGTGTACCAATTACAGAAATTCTTAGTGATGCACGAGCAGATTTAATGGAACAAGGTTTTGATGTAGAAGGAACAATTGTAAAAATTGATGAGGATTTATGTAGTGCATGTGGAATATGTTTATCACTATGTAAATATGAGGCACTTACAATTGACGAAAAAGATAAAGATAATCCAAAAATTGTTGTGGATAAGATTGAATGTAGAGGCTGTGGATTATGTCTATCTGCATGTCCATCTGGGGCAATTACTCAAAAGGAAGGATGCGTAGTAACTCTTCCCGAACTCCATGAAAAAGTCAAAGAAATACTAAGTGAAGATGAAAAGAAATTAATTGTTTTTGCGTGTAACTGGTCACTATTTCCTGGTATGGATTTAAGTGAATCTCCAACTTTGATTAAAACACATTATGGAATCATTGTTAGTATGTGCTCTGGTCGAGTTGCACCAGAGCTTGTGTTAAATGCAATTTTAGAGGGTGCATGGGGTGTAATGGTTGCCGGATGTCCACCTGAGGAATGTGACCATGATGGTAATTATAAGACAAGAAGACGACTAGTTCTCCTAAAAAATGTACTAAAAGAACTTAATATTGAACCAGAACGAATAAGACTTGAATGGTTTTCAACAGGTGAATCAGCAAAATTTTCTCGTGCAATTGATGATTTTTTAAAAGATTTAGAAAAAATGGGTCCGATTAACAAAATGGGAGAAAAAAAGTTGGAGGCTACTATATGAAAGAAAAATTCGAACCAAACATAATTGGGTTTTTGTGCAACTGGTGTTCGTATGCTGGAGCAGATCTGGCAGGTACAAGCAGAATCCAATACCCGCCAAATCTGAAGATAATTAGAGTAATGTGCTCTGGCAGAGTAAACCCAATATTTGTAATAAACGCTCTGCAACAAGGTGCAGATGGAGTTCTCATTGGTGGTTGTCACCCTGGTGACTGTCATTACGAACGCGGTAACTATCTCGCTCGACGACGGATGGCTGTTTTAAAAAACATGCTCGAATATGCAGGAATTGATCCACGTAGGGTTAGAATGACTTGGGTATCAGCATCAGAGGGAAATAAATTTGCAGAGGTGGTTACAGAAGTAACTGAAGACATAAAAAAATTGGGACCAATGCAACATTTTAGGAGGGAAAACAAATGGTAGATGAGAAATTACTAAGAGATGAAGTAAAAAAAACTGTTGCTCGTAAAGATGTTAAATATGTTGTAGGATATGATAAGGGTACCACTGGTTTTCAAGCTGCTCCAACTTTTGCATTTGAAGAAAAAGATGCTGATAAATTTATATTCTCTCCTACATGTGTAAATAATCTAGCAGTATATCCCATGCTAGAGGATAAACCTCCACTAAGGAGGGGAGATGAACCGGATTCTCGAAAAATTGGTATTGTATTAAAAGGATGTGATTCTAGAGCGATTGTTCAAATAATTCAAGAAAAAGGTTTGAATCGTGAGGATGTAGTAATAATTGGGATTCCATGTACAGGAGTTGTTGATCCAAAGAAATTAAAGGCTAGATTTCCCGGACAAATAAAAAATTTGGAAATAAAGGATGATAATGACAAATTTACAGTAACAGTTAATGGTAAAACCCAGAATATTTCAAAAGATGAGTTAATGCCTGACAAATGCAAAGAATGCGAGTATCCAACCCCCATTATTTATGATGTTTTAATTGGAAAAGAAATTAAAGGTACAAAAAAACCAAATAATAAAGATATCGAAGAATTGGAGAAAAAATCTTTAGAGGAAAAGTGGAAGATTTGGGAGAAAGAATTTGATCGATGTATTCGGTGTTATGCTTGTAGAAATGCTTGTCCAATGTGTTACTGTAAGGAATGTATGGTAGATATTTTAGACCCTCAATGGGTTCGGCGTTCAGTTAATCTATCTGAGAATACAGCTTGGAATATGTTACGGGCTTTTCATCTCGCTGGAAGATGTATAGGTTGTGGTGAATGCGAACGAGCATGTCCAATGGATATTCCACTTATGAAAATTAATAAAAAGATAACTAAAGACATTAAGGAAATGTATGACTATAAAGCAGGAATTGATGCCGAAGCAAAACCACTCTTGGCTATGTTTAAACCGGATGATCCGGAGGAGTTTATACTTTGAGGTGATAGATGATGAGCAGTTATATTTTGTTAAAAGAAGATCTTCCAAAGTTTATTACAGAATTGGTTGACAAATACAAGGTTTTTGCGCCTGTTGATGATAATGAATTAACACTATTTAAAGAAATTAAAAATCCCAAGGAAATAAATTTGAAATATAAAAATTCCAAATTGCCTCCAAAAAACCTTCTTTTTTGTCAAACTGAAACATTGTTCAAATTTACTCCTGGTACTAAAGGAGAAATAAAACCACCAGATATAGATAATAGCAAAAAAGCAGTTTTTGGTATAAGACCTTGTGATGCAAAAAGCTTTGCAATTATTGATCCCGTATTTAAGGAAGATTTTGAAGATCCATTTTACTTGTCTAAAAGGGATAACTTGTTGTTGGTTGGACTTAGTTGCACCAATCCTTATTCAAATTGTTTTTGCACGTCATTTAAAGATAGTCCCGCATCCTCAAAATATGTTGACATTCTTCTAACAGATATTGGTAATAAATACTTTGTAGAAGTTAATGGAGATAAAGGTAAACAATTAGTTAAATCCAAGCTTTTTAAACCAGCCACCAAGTCAGATGAAACAACGAAAAATGAAGTTGAAAAAAAAGCAAAAGATCAAATTATACGTTATCAAAAAAATGATGGTATTGCAGAAAAGCTTGACAAAATCTTTGAAAACCATTTTTGGAAAGAAGTAGCGGATAAATGCCTGAGATGCGGTTCTTGTACGTATCTCTGTCCTACATGTCATTGTTTTGATATTCAAGATGAAGCAACTATGACTGATGGTGCTCGTGTACGAATTTGGGATACCTGCATGGTACCAGAATATACCTTGCAAGCATCAGGCTATAATCCAAGACCTGCCCGTATGAATCGAGTACGTAACCGTGTTTATCATAAGTATAATTATTATCCGAAAAACTTAGATGTTATTGCATGTGTTGGATGCGGTCGTTGTATTGATAATTGCCCTGTAAATATTGATATAATTGATGTTGTTAATCGTGCAGCGGAGGT
>Ga0272441_10004890_pt1 | contig 23788 bp, 20 predicted proteins | sample SSMProp6N_FD_193582 | JGI IMG/M metagenome (GOLD analysis project Ga0272441, IMG submission 193582) | Marine sediment archaeal communities from Little Sippewissett salt marsh, Falmouth, MA, United States - SSM-Prop-6N | ecosystem: Environmental > Aquatic > Marine > Wetlands > Sediment ...
GCCGGTCACGGACCGGCCTCTCAGGTGTGGGAGTGACCGCCTCCCACGACCCATGTGTCGAAAGGGAAGCAGGATGGAACCGAAGCAGGACATCATCGAGCAGTATCGGGTTCACGAGGAAGACACCGGGTCTCCGGAAGTGCAGATTGCTCTTCTGACCCAGCGGATCAATCATCTGACGCAGCACCTGCAAACCCACCGCAAGGATCACTCGTCGCGGCGGGGGCTGCTGAAGATGGTCGGCCGCCGCGCCAGCCTCCTGAAGTACCTCGCCAATCAGGACCGCCGACGGTACCAGGCGGTGATTGAACGGCTCGGTATCCGCAAGTAACCCCCGCGCCTGCACCGGCGTCGCGCAACGGCGCAGTCGACCGGAGCGCGGTTTCCATGCAGGTCGCGGTAGTCTGTCTGAACGTGTCGGACGGCAAGGGGAGTGAACGAACAGGTTTGTGTGTCGGCAACGGAAAGGATGGATGGAGATTATGATGGAACATGTGGTCGTTGAACGTGAACTGGGTGGCCGGACCCTCCGTATCGAAACCGGTCAAATGGCCAGACAGGCCCACGGCAGCGTGCGGGTCCAGTACGGCGACACGGTCGTCCTGGTTACCGCAACGCGTGCCGATCCCCGGGAAGGCATCGACTTCTTCCCGCTGACGGTAGAGTACCGCGAGATGACGTACGCCGCCGGCAAGATCCCCGGCGGGTTCTTCAAGCGCGAAGGCCGCCCGTCCACCAAGGAAACCCTTACCTGCCGCATGATCGACCGGCCCCTTCGCCCGCTGTTCCCCGAGGGGTACCGCGACGAGGTCCAGGTGGTGTCGCTCGTGCTGTCGGCCGACCAGGAGAACGACCCGGACATTCTGTCGATGATCGGGGCCAGCGCGGCCCTGTGCCTGTCGCCCATCCCGTGGGACGGCCCGATCGGGGCGGTCCGCCTGGCGCTGGACGGCGACGATTTCGTCCTCATGCCCACCCACTCGCAGCGCGAGGCCTCGTCTCTGGACATCGCGGTCGCCGGGCACCGGGGCTCGATCAACATGATCGAGGTCGGCGCCAGCGAAGCGCCCGAGGAAAAGATCATGGAGGGCCTGGAACAGTCCCAGGCGTTCATCCAGACCGTCATCGAGATGCAGGAAGAACTCGTCCAGAAGGCCGGCAAGCCGAAGCAGGAGTTCGCCGGGCCGAAGGACGTTTCGGCCCTGGAGCAGCAGATCGAGGCCCAGTTCCTCGACGGCCTTCAGACCGCCAAACACATCGCCGGCAAGATCGAGCGCAGCACGGCGTGCAACGACCTGAAGACCCAGGCCCGCGAGGCGATTCTCGGCCCCGACGGCGAGACCGAGGAATGGTCCGCCTCGGACTTCAAACTGGCCTGGAGAAACGTGGAAGACCGCCTCATCCGCAAGATGCTCCTGGCCGGCGAACGGACCGACGGCCGCAAGCCCGACGACCTGCGCCCCATCTCGTGCGAGGTCGGCGTTACGCCGCGCACGCACGGCTCCGCCCTGTTTACGCGGGGCGAGACACAGGCCCTGGTCGTGACGACCCTCGGCACCGGCGACGACCAGCAGATCATCGACGGGCTCATCGAGGAGTACCGCAAGACGTTCATCCTGCACTACAACTTCCCGCCGTTCTCGGTGGGCGAGGTGCGGTTCATGCGCGGGCCGCGGCGCCGGGACATCGGGCACGGGGCCCTGGCCGAGAAGAGCCTCGGCGGCGTGGTGCCGACGGGCGAGGAGTTCCCGTACACGATCCGCACCGTGTCGGACATCCTGGAATCGAACGGGTCGAGCAGCATGGCCACCGTCTGCGGGGCCACGCTCAGCCTGATGGATGCGGGCGTGCCGATCAAGCACCCGGTGGCCGGCATCTCCATCGGCCGCATCTCCGACGACACCACCGACCTCCTGCTGACCGACATCCAGGGCGAGGAAGACCACATCGGCGACATGGACTTCAAAGTGGCCGGCACCCAGCAGGGCGTAACCGGCATCCAACTGGACCTGAAAACCCGTGGCGTCGACCTGGACGTGTGCCGCCGCGCCCTGGAGCGCGCCCGCGAGGCCCGGATGGAAATCCTCAAGACGATGCTCGCCACGATTCCGGCCCCGCGCGAGCAGATCAGCGAGCACGCCCCGCGGCTCATCCAGATCAAGATCGACCCCGATAAAATCGGCAAAGTCATCGGCCCGGGCGGCAAGGTCATCCGCGGCATCGAGGAACAGACCGGCGCCACCGTCGAGATCGAGGACGACGGCACCGTCACCATCGCGAGCGTCGACGCCGCCAAGGCCGACGCCGCCGTCCAGATGGTCAAAGACATCACCGCCGAGGCCAAGATCGGCCAAATCTACACCGGCAAGGTCGTTTCCGTCAAAGACTTCGGCGCCTTCATCGAGATCATGCCCGGCCAGGACGGTATGTGCCACATCTCCGAACTCGCCGACGACTACGTCAAGCAAGTAACCGACGTCGTCAAGATGGGCGACATCGTCCGCGTCAAGGTCATTAACGTGGACGACCGCGGCCGGATTAAACTGTCGCGCAAGGCCGCGCTTCAGGAAGAGGCCACGTCCGAGGAGTAACCGGCCCCACGGCCGGAGCAGGCAACCTATTGCGTCCCGCGGGTCGGGCCACCGGCCCGCGGGGTCGCCTTTGCCGGCCCGGCCCTTCCACCCGTGGAAGGGGGAAAACGCCCGTGTACCCAGCCGTGACCCTTGCCGTCGGGCTCCTAGCCGGCGTCGCCCTGACCGCTGTCGTGGCCTCGGTCCTTGCCCGGCGGGCGAAACGCACGGCCCTGGATTCCGAACGCCGGGCCCGCGAGGCCGAGCACCTGGCCTATATCGGTACGCTGACGGGCGGCCTGGCCCACGAGATTCGTAACCCGCTCTCTACCGTGCAATTGAACCTGCAACTGCTGCGCGAGGATCTGGACCGGCCCGGCCACGCCGCCGACCCGCGTCTCGTCCGCCGGCTCGACACCTTGGAACAGGAGGCCGCCCGTCTCCAGCAGATCCTCGACGACTTCCTGAAACTCGCCGGCAAACACGAGGTCCGGCGGACGCTCCAGCCCCTGAACCCAATCCTGGAGGCCTGCGTGGCGTTCTACACCGACCGGCTCCAGCGGGCCGGCATCCAGATGCGCACGGGCCTGGCCGACGGCTTGCCCGCCGTCTCGGTGGACGCCGACCGCCTGAAGCAGGCCCTGTCGAACCTCGTCCTGAACGCCGAGACCGCCATGACGGGCGGCGGCGAACTCATGATCGCCACCGAGGCCAACCGCGACGGGGTGGCCATCCACGTGACCGACACCGGCTCCGGCATCCCCCGAGAGGATCTGGACAGGATCTTCCAGCCGTACTATTCTACCCGGGCCGGCGGCACCGGCCTCGGGCTGCCCACCGTCAAACGCATCGTGACCGAGCACGGGGGCGCCCTGGACGTGCACAGCGAGATGGGCCGCGGCACGCGGTTCACCATCCACCTGCCGCTTGCCGATAAAGAGAACTGACACCGCGCACGGATAACCGCACAAGGCCATGGCCGACAGCAACCCGAACAACGCGCCCGCCCGGATCCTCATCGTCGAGGACGACCGGCCCCAGGCCGACGCCATGAGCGAAGCCCTGGAACGGCTCGGCCACCATTGTGTGGTCGTAACGGAGCCCCGCCGGGGCCTGGCCCTGCTCCAGGACAACGGGTTCGACCTCATCCTGACAGACCTCGTCATGCACGAGGTGGACGGCATGCAGGTCCTGCGCGAGGCCAAGCACAACGACCCCACCACCGAGGTCATCGTCGTAACCGGGCACGGGTCCATTGAGACGGCGGTGGCGTCCATGCGCGAAGGCGCGGCCGACTACATTACCAAGCCGCTGAACCTCGGCGAACTGCGCGACCGCGTGGCCAAAGCCCTGGAGCATCGGCGGCTGCTCTTGCGGACCGAGCAGCTCTCCGCCCAACTGGACGAGCGGTTCGGATTCGAGGGCATTGTGGGCCAGTCCGCCTCCATACGCCGCGTCATCCAAACCTGCCGCCAAATCGCACCCACCGACGCCACCGTCCTCATCGAGGGCGAGAGCGGTACCGGCAAGGAACTGGTGGCCAAGGCGATCCATAACAACTCGCCACGCAAGGAACACAACTTCGTGGCCCTGAACTGTGCGGCGCTTAGCGAGGGCATCCTCGAAAGCGAACTCTTCGGCCACGAGAAAGGCGCCTTCACCGGCGCCGTCAGCAGTCGCAAGGGACGCTTCGAGCACGCCCACGGCGGCACGCTCTTTCTCGACGAAGTCGGCGACATGCCGATGGCTACCCAGATCAAGCTCCTGCGGGTCATCGAAAACCGCGAGATCGTCCGCGTGGGCTCCAACGACCCCCGAAAGGTGGACGTCCGCCTCCTGAGCGCGTCGAACCGCCACCTGGCCGACCTCGTCGAGGATGGCCGGTTCCGCGAGGACCTGTACTTCCGCCTCAAAGTGGTTTGCGTGGTGCTGCCACCCCTGCGCGAGCGGCGCGAGGACGTCCCGCTCCTGACGGAGCATTACGTCCGCCGCCTCGCCCAGGAACACCACAAAGGCGTTACGGACATCACGCCCGAGGCCCTGGCCGTCCTGGGCGCCTACGACTGGCCCGGCAACGTCCGGGAACTCATCAACACGCTCGAAACGATGATCGTTCTCTCGCAGAGCGAGACGCTGGGCGTGGAGGACATTCCGGCGGAGATTCGGCCCGCCGACCGGCCGGCCGCCGCCTCCGACCTGGCCCCCGGCATGAGCCTCGAAAACGCCGAATGCCTCCTCATCCAGCGGACACTCGAACAAACGGGCGGCAACCGGCAGGAAACCGCCAAGATTCTCGGCATCGGCGAACGCACCTTGTACCGCAAAATCAAACAGTACGACCTGCATTGACCCGGCCGAGGCATCGGTTGCCGGATCAAGCCGTTGGCGGCAGCGCGACGCAGAATCGCATGCGGACGCCACCGACGCGGGCGTATACTTCCACGGATGCCGTCGGGGGAAGAAACAGGGCCGCAATGACTCGATACGTCTTGGCCATCACCCTGCTGGTCTGCCTCGCGGCCACTGGTCGCGCGCCGGCAGCCGCAACGCCCGACGAAACGATTGCTGCAACGTACGGCAAAGACCTCGCACAGGCCGAGCGTACGCCCGAGCCGGCCGACGACGTGGCGCTTGGACGCCGGATGCTGGACGACGCCCGCAACCGGCCGGCCGCCGACCCGCTGGTCCCGGCCCTCTGCGACAAGGCGTATGCCCTGACCGTCGACCAGGACGGCGGGATCCAAATCGCCGTCGACGCCATGACGTGCCTCGCCGAGGCCGTGCCCGACCGCCGGCAGGAGGCCCGCACCCGCACCATCGACGCCCGCCAGCAACACTACCAGAAGAGCCGCGGCCGCGAGCGCGGCGTGGCCGGCGAACGACTCCTCGCGACCCTCGTCCAGATCGCCGACGAGTTGCTGGCAAGCGCGCGATTCGCCCAGGCCGCCACCCTCTACCGCCGGGCCCTGCCCTTGGCCACCAACCTCCACGACATCAACCGCAACCAGATCGAGGCCAAACTCGAATACGCCCAGACCCGGCAGGCCTTTATCAGCCAGGCCGACCGCCTCAAGACGCATCTCACGGACAAACCCGACGACCGGCAGGCACGCGACAAACTCGTCCGCATCCTCGCCCTGGAACTCGACGACCCGCAAGCGGCGGCCAAACAAATCGACTTCCAACGCGACGACCCGACCAACAAGTACATCCTGCTGGCCGGCATGTCCGTCGAGAAACTCCCCGCCCCCGCCTGCGCCGCCCTCGGCACGTGGTACCACAACCTCGCGACCGGGGCGAGCACCCACGGCCGCATCCTGGCACTCGAACGCGCCCGCACCTACTACCGCCGATTCCTGGAAACCGCGAAGCCCGACGCCGCCGACCGCCCGGCCGTTGAGCAGGCCCTTGCCCGGGCCAACGACACCTTGGCCGACATCGCCGCTACGTCGCCGGCCCTCACGCTCCTCACGTGCGAGGAATTCACGACGAAGTTCGCCGACCGGTTCCCCGCCTCGAACAACGTGGCCGGCAAGGGCGCCGCCACCGCCTCGAGCAATTGGGGCGACCGCAAACCCGGCCACGCGCTGCGCGGCGAACGGACCGGCGCCGCCTGGTCGCTTGGCGGGCCGAGCGGGTGGTTCCGCGCCGAGTGGGACCCGCCCGTGAGCGGCCGGTACATCCTCCTGTTCGGCCGCGACGGCGCGCCCGGCGGCAACCCCTGGGGCCGCGCCTTCCTGACCATCAACGACGCCAACCCCCGGCGCATCGTCGGCATGTCGTCCGCACACGTCTTCATCATCGACCTGGGGCTGACCGTACCCGTCAAGAACCTGAAACTTCAGATCCAGGGCAAGATGTACCCCGGTCTGGCGGCCGTCGAGATTCACCCCGGCGAGGACGAGAAGTAACCGCCCGCCCCGACGTTGCGGCTCACGGGCCCCTGGCGCCGGTCATGGCCGGGCGCCCCTCATGCCTGCTTCACCTTGCGGACCGGCAGGTTCGGATGGCCAAACACGTGCCAGGCCTCCCGAAGCGTTGAGAAGACGTGCCCCGGCCGGACCGTGCTCTCGCCGCCCGCCCGTGGGCAATGCGTAACCGCCACCTCGTCGATGCGGTACCCGAGAACGTTCGCCTTGGCCAGCACTTCGGCATCGACGAAGAACGCGCTGGATTCGATCCGGACCTCCTCGAACACCTTCCGCCTATACAGTTTGAACGCGCAGTCGCAGTCGCGCACGTAAACGCCGAACACCAGCCGGATGAACTGCTTGAACCCCCACGAGAAGAACTTCCGGAGCCAGGGGTCCTGCCGGTCGGCCCGGTAACCGGTCACGATGTCGGCGTCGCCGATGCGGTCGAGCAGGCGGCCGATCTCCTCCGGCACGAACTGGCCGTCCGCGTCCGTGTAGAATACGAGTGGCATCTGCGCGCTCGTGAACCCGGTCCTGAGCGCCGCTCCGTACCCCTGGTTCGGCCGGTGATGAATGGCGCGGACCTCCGAATACTGCTCGGCCAGCGCGTCGGCCAGTTCCGGCGTGCCGTCGGTGGACCCGTCGTCGACGAGGATGATTTCGAACCGCTCGCACGCTTTCGCGAGCGCCGCGCGGAGTACCTCCGTCGATTCGCGCAGCACAGCCTCCTCGTTGTACGCCGGCATGACGGCACTGACGGCGTGACCCTCGACTCTCGGCTTGCTCTTCTTCGACCGTTTTCTACTCATCGCGCCTCCGAGGCCATGTGCCACTCGATTCCCGCGCGCGTCCCCTCGCTTCCGCTCGGGGCTAGTTACATCATCGCCGCCCGTCCCCTCGCTTCCGCTCGGGGCTCGTTACATCATCGCGCGCGTCCCCTCGCTTCCGCTCGGGGCTCGTTACATCATCGCCGCCCGTCCCCTCGCTTCCGCTCGGGGCTAGTTACATCATCGCCGCGCGTCCCCTCGCTTCCGCTCGGGGCTAGTTACATCATCGCGCGCGTCCCCTCGCTTCCGCTCGGGGGTAGTCGGTTGCGTCAGGCTCCACGCAGACCATCGGCCGGCGGTGGCCCTTGCGTGTCTCGGCCACCACCTGCCACGCGATCGCCGGGTCGTCCCAGTGTCGCCTATCATAATCGCGGCGGGCCATAACGACCATCCATGGCCGCCCGGCCGCACGCTCGGCCCGGATGAAGGCCGTTACCTCCGGATGGGCCCGCAACGTCTCGGCCCGGTCCCCAAGGACGAAGGCGAGTTCGTGGCACTCGCCCACGGCCAGCAGGACGCGGGTCTTGGGATCCCGCCGGACGGCTGCGGCCTCCACGGCGTCACCAAACTCGGCCAGGCTTCGCACCGTGCCCATCACCGGCACGATCGCCTCGACGAACAGGACGAACGCCAGCAGCGTGGTGCAAAGGGTCATCGCAAACGCGCCCGCCGCACGGCGACGCACAACCCAAACCATCGCCGCGCCGGCCCCGAAAACCATGGGCCCGGCCAACAGGAGCACCAGCCACGCACGCCGGGCCAGGAGGTCCGCGACGGCCCCCAGAACCGCCCGGTCCGTCCGGTTCTCAAGGGCCGCCAGCAAGCCGTCGCGTGCGGCCGGCCAAAACCCCAGCGCCAGAAGCGACGCGGCTTCTGCCACGGCCGCCAACGCCACGATGACGAACGCCGCCATTACCCATTTCCGGAGCGGCGCGTCGGCCATCTGCGCCTCCACGTAATAGTCCAGGAAGTACCCCACGAGCAACGCCGCCGCCGGATACGTTACCAGCAGGTACTCATCCTTGCGGAACGAGACCGCCGAGAAGAACGCGAGGCTCCCCACGAACCAGACCAGCGGAAACAGCAACCGGCCCCGCACCGCTCGCGACCGACGCCGCCACACCTGCACCAGGGCGCCCGGCAGAAACACCACCCACGGAAACAGGTCCCGCGCCATCACCGGCAGGTAGTACCACGGGGCCGTCGTGTTCTCGAAGACGCTGGTCCCCGTGGCCCGGCCGAACACGTGGACGCCCCAGTAAATCCGGCTGAACGCGCCGTCCGTCGCCATGTGGGCCGCCACGTGCCACGGCGCCGCCACCAGCAGCAACACCAGCGGCCCGGTAACCGGCTTCAGGCGCGCGAGCGGCCGCCAGAGGCCGTCCGCCCGGCTCCGCGCCACGAGGTACAGGCCAACGGTCAGCAGCGGCACAACGAGCGCCGTGGCCTTGACGAGCGTGCCCAAACCGGCCAGGGCCCAGAAGAGGTAGATTTGCCACGCGCCGACCCCTCGCTCCTGCTCGGGGCTCGTCAGGCCGTCGCCACGCCTGGGCCCCAGGTGCGCCCGTACGAAGAAGAGCAGCGCGCCCGCGATGCACGCCGCCAGCATCGGATCCAGCACGGCCGCCCGGCCCCACCAGAGCACCTTCGGGGTGCTCGCCAGCACCAGGGCCGCCACCAGCCCCGTCCGGTGCGACACGAGCGTCCGGCCAAGGCCGTACACGCAGAGGACCAGCAGGATGAAACTCACGGCGCTCGGCAGCCGGACGGTCAACCGCGTCACGTTGCCGGCCACGGCGCTCGCCCCCGCCACGGCCCAGTAATAGAGGGGCGGCTTCTGGTAGTTGAGTTCCGGCGATGCGGCGGCGGAAAACTGCGGCACGAGCCACGGGCTCGGCAACTCGGCCGGCCAGGCCGCCGACCCCAGCATGTTCCGAGCGCACAACCCCGCCCGCGCCTCGTGCGACGTAAACAGTGGGCGGTCCGTCGTCCGGTACAGTGCGAGCAACCCCGCAATCAGCACCAGGAAGACCACCGCCAGGGCCGCCTGGCCCCGGGCGGGCGCATCGGCAACCGCCGGCAAGACGGCCGGCGCGGGTTCAGGTGTCTCGGTCACGGGCGGTTCCCGGGAGCGATGGCACGGTGGGTCTCCGTTCTCGCCGCGCCCAATCGTTGGGCTATGCCTCGAAGGGCCATCCGGCGGCAAGCAACGCCTCGCACGTCCGGAGGTCCTCCGGCGTGGTGATTTTGAGGTTCGCGCCGTCGCCTTCGACCATGCACACGGTCCGGCCCAGGGCTTCCACAAGTTGGGCGTCGTCGGTCACGGGGCCGAGCACGCTGGCGCGCCGTGCGTACGCCTGCGTGATGACCTCGCGTCGAAAGACCTGGGGCGTCTGGGCCAGCCACAAATGCCGGCGCGGCACGGTTTCGATCACACGGGCGTCGTCGTTTACCCGCTTGACGGTGTGGTCCACGGGCCGCCCCACGACGGCCGCCCCCTGCTCCATGGCCACGCCCATCGCTTCCTGGATGACCCGGGACCGGATGAGCGGCCTGGCGGCGTCGTGAATCGCCACCAGGTCTGTCTCCGGGTTCGTCGCCGCCAGCGCCCGCTCCACGCTGTCGGTCCGCCGGTTCCCCCCGGCCACGAAGACGAGCGGGCGGCCATCCGACAAGGCCTCGCCAAACGTGTCGCGGGCCCACGCCACACGGTCGTCGGGCACGGCGACGACCGCCTCGGCCACGGCGGGCACCCGGGCAAACGCGCCCAGAACGTACGCCAGGACCGGCCGGCCGGCCAAGGCGACGAACACCTTGGCCTCGGACGCCGCGTCGGCCGCCCCGCCGGATCGGGCTTCAACAAAGCGGCGGCCGGCGCCCCCGGCCGCGATAATGACACTGGCTCTCGGCGAGCTCATGCGGCGGACAATCCTCTCAATGGCGGTGGTCAGGCCTTGCGTCGGCCCGTGGCGTCGATCCGACCGAAAATCATCCGGCCGGCGCTCTTCTGGAGCACGTTGGTCACGGTAATCGTCACGGTCTGATCGATGCGGTTCTTGCCGTCCTCGACCACGACCATCGTGCCGTCCTCAAGGTACCCAACGCCCTGCCCTTCCTCCTGGCCGGGCTTCAGGACGGTGACGTCGAGTTCCTCTCCGGGAATGACGGCGGATTTCAGGGCGTTGGCAAGGTCGTTGACGTTAATCACGTCGACCTGGCTGAGATGGGCCACCTTGTTGAGGTTGTAGTCGACGGTGATGATGCGTCCGCCGAGCCGAACGGCCAGGTTCACGAGCATCTGGTCGGGCCCCTCGCCGGGGGCGGCTTCGACGGCGTCGTCCTGGATGCGAACGTCGACGGCGGCCAGGGTCTGGAGGCGGTTTAGGATGTCGAGTCCGCGTCGGCCACGGTCGCGGCGCATCTTCTCGTCGGAGTCGGCGATGCCCTGGAGTTCGCGCAGGATGAAGCGGGGCACGATGAGCGGGCTGTCGAGGAACGGCGTTTCGGCGATGTCCGCCACACGTCCGTCGATGATGGCGCTCGTATCGAGCAACAGCGGCCGGCCGCCCTTCTGCTGCTTGGCAAACTCGACGTACGGAATGATGAACCGGAAATCGTCCTTCGTTTGGAGAATCAGCGACACGGCCCCGTACGCCGCCACGGCCGCAATCCCCACCTTCACAGCCTGCCGCACCTTCACGTCGATCCACTCGTACATGTCCACGACGGGGCCGAGCAACATGGCCACCACCAGCCCCACCAGCAAGCCGACGAAGACCGCCGAGATGACGCTGATGTTCTTGTTCCGAAACACCACGTCCAGCACGATGATCACGACGCCGACGCCGCCAAAACACGCCATGCCCAGCAGTTGGCTTCCGTCGCCGACTGCGTCGCCGAAGACGTAGCCCGCCGCCACCATCGCCAGAAAAAACAACACGCGGATAATGGTAACCAGCATGACAGAACCCTCCCGCCAAGGGACGATGAAACGGGTAATAATACGGGTTCAATTATAGCACAGCCGCGGGAGGGAACAAGAAACGGCCCGGCCGCCGCCGGCCGGATTCGGCCGCCACAGGCGGTGGGCTGGTCCTGAACCGGCACCGTCGGTGGCGGCGATGGGGGAGCCGGGCAACGTGCATGCGCAAGAAGGCGTCAGCGGCCGCGGCCACCACCCATACCACCCCAGCCACCCCGGCCGCCCCAGTCGCGGGGGCCGCGACGGTCGCGGTCGTCGCGGTCGTCCTCGTTCCGGTCGAGCGCCGGAATGTACGGGGCCCACTCGAACGGCAGGACGTACACGCCTCGGACCTCGCCGGTGTTGAACGGCGAGACGGCCGTCGCCGCCATCGCGAACCAGGTGCCTTTCCGGGGCACCTGCCGGCCGGGCAGCGGCCCGAGGCCGTCGTGGCCCAGGAGGTCCTCTACGCGGACGGCCACCGGCGTCCGGGCGTTGAAACATTCCAGGACCAGATACCGGCCGTCCGGCCCCTGGATCTCTTCTTCGACCTGGGCATACAGGATCACGCCGCTCGGTTTGCCGGGCTTCATCTCGATGGTGTTCAACTGGCCGAGGAATCCCAGCACCCGCCTCAGGTTCCGGCCGACGGCGGCGAGGCGGGCCAACATCTCCACGCCGATCTTGCGGACCGACGACCGGGTCCGGCTATTCACACCGGGCCCCCAGGCAACGCGTGTGCCCTGGATGGCCCATTCGTTGAGCATCTCAAGGGTCTCGGGCGTAATCCGCAGGCCCGTGCCCATGCAAGCCGGGCACGGGATATCGCGGCCGAAAATCCACCCGCCCGGGTCAATCTGTCCCTTGCCGCGGCACCGGTCGCACACCAGCGCCCGCGTAATCGTCTGGCTTGCCTTGGTAAAGGTCTCGAGGGTGGTCGGTTCGCCCGGCAGCCTGAGCACGCGGACGGGCCAGAACGGCTCCGGCAGGGCCGTCAGGACCTTGAGTTCCGGCGTGGCCGAGAGCAGCGACGATCGCAGCGTCGTGGCCGGCATCGCCAGGACCGACGTCATGCCCCGGGCATCGACGTCCAGGCGGACGGCGAGCACCCGGCCATCGGCATCCGTGACCGGCGCGCCGCTGGCCGCATGGAGCCGTTCGCCTTCAAGCCGAAGGAACGCGTCAACGCCAGCGGGGGTGGTCACGCCGGACCGGCTGGCCACCGTCTGGATCTTCGGGCCCGGCAGAAGCCGGCAGTTCTTGACGTCGAGCCGCTCGCCCCATTCGTAGCCGGCCATGGCCACGAGGGTGGCCTGCCCGAGGGTCGGCAGTTCCGCCGCCAGGGTCAAGCCCTGGCGCGGCGTGGGGGTGTCGCCCAACTTCAGCGCCACCAGCCCCAGGGCGGGGTCGGCCATGCCGAAGTGATCGGCCACCGCCTTCGACCCGTCCGCAAACTGAAGCGCAGCCCGGGCCACGCCACTCGACTTCAGCGACCCCAGGTCCATGACGACGAACCGGCCGTCGCCCAGCAGCCAGCCCGTGCTGACCGACTGCACCACGCCCCAGGCGTTCTCGACCGTGACCGTGCATACCGAGGGGCCGACCGACGTCCGAACGGCCTCCGGATCGGGCTTGGCGGCCTGCACACCCACGGCCGCTGCGGTCAAGGCCAGAAACACGGCTCCCGCCAGCATCCAACGTGCCATGACCGTTCCCCTGCCAGAGTGCACTCTCCCTATCCTACAAAGCACAACGTCCTTTGTGGTTGCATATTGCATAAGAACCGGCGCACCGCCGGCATCCGCCAGAAGGGATTTCAGCGAAGGCCGCGCGGCACGGGGCCAGGCGTTGGGCAACCGGTCCACTCCAGCGGCAGCACGCAGACGCCGCGATACGAACCGCCGTGGAACTCCGACACGACGGCCCCCGCCAGGATGAGCCAGGCCCGGTTGGGCGGAGGCCGGCCCATGCCGACGGGGCCACGGCCGTCGCAGCCCATCAGGTCCGCCAGCCGCACCGCCACCATGTAGTTCGTTTCCACAGGGTCCAGGATCACGTACCGGCCGTCCGGCCCGGTAACGGTTTCGCGGACCTCGGCGTAAACCACCAGGCCGCGGGGCGCCGGGTGGCCGAGACAGTTGACGTCGCGTCCGGCCTCCGTGGCGTACGCCGCCCGGAAATGCCGGCCGGCCTTGGCCAGGCTTCCGAGCATCTCGCGGCCGGCGGCACGGGCAGCGGTCTGGGCGCGGCCCACGGCGCCCGGGGCCCAGACGGCCCGGGCCCCCTCCAGGGCCCAGGTGCCCAGCAAGTCGTAGACGCCGCTCTCCAGGGCCACACCCTCGCCGTGACAGCGCGGGCACACGACCGCCTCTTCCGTCAAGCCGCCGACCACTTCGAGGCGAATCTTGCCTTGCCCGCGGCAACGGCTGCAGATCATGGCCTCGTTGATGCGCGTGCGTGCGCCGGGAAAACCCGCCGGCTTCGGCGGCTGGCCCGAGACGCGGAGCACGTCGACCGGCCAACGCGGCTTCGGCAGAGCCGACAGCGGTCTGAGGGTCGGCTCCGACGCCATCAGCGACTGCCGGAGCGAACAGGCCGGCATCGCGAGCGGCACGTGAATGCCGGCGGCGGCAATCCTGAGGTGAACGGCCAGGACCGTCCCGCGTGCGTTCACGACCGGTGCGCCGCTGGCCGCCTCGATCGAACCGCCCGCCATCCGCAGAAAGGCGCCCGCCCCGGGAGGCGGCGACACGCGTGCCCGGCCGGCCACGTCGGCGGCCGCAGGACCCGCCCACAGGCGGCCGACCGCCGCCCGGACCTCCTTCCCCCACTCCCACCCGACGATGGCCACCGGCGTCTGGCCATCGAGCGGCGGCAGGGCGCCCGCAAGCGGCAGCCCGCGGGCGCCGTCCTCGACCCGAAGCGCCACCATGCCCAACGCCACGTCGGCAAAGCCGAACGCGTCGGCCTTCACGGGCCGGCTTCCGCCGAACCGGACCATGACCTGCGTCACACCCGGCTGCGCCACCGCCCCGAGGTCGGTCACCACGAACCGGCCGTCGCCGATGGCAAAGCCGTTAGCCACCGCCACCGGCAGGCCCCACGCGTTCTCCGCCGTCACCGTGCAAACGGCGTGACCCACCTGGCGGGCCAGGCTCGAGGGATCCGGCAACGGGGTTTGGGCATCGGCCGGCAAAACCAACGTGAGCAGGAGAGCCAGGGCGGTCCACCTTGGCGGGTGCCCGCTCGTCTGATGGCTGGATGGCGCCACGTGGTCCATGCGCGTTCCCAGAGGTCCGGCCGCCAGGCGGAGACTGCCGCGCCGCCTGGTTCGGCCGCATCGCCAGCCAGTCTAATACGTAGTCGGGGCCGGAATCAACACCACCGGCAACACGTACACGCCCTGCTGGAGGCCCGTGTCGAACGTCGACAGGGCCATCCCGGCCACGAAGACCCAACTGCCCACGGCCGGCTGTCCAGAGATGGTGGACGTACCCGACACGAGATCCTTCAGCCGAATCGTTATGCTCGTGGCCGATTGCCACGGCTCGAGCATCAGGTACGGGCTGTCGGGGCCCTCGGCCCGCTCGCGGACCTGAGCGTAGACCATAAGGCCCAGGGGCGTCTGTCGGACGGCGCGGGTCACCTCGCGTCCGGCGTAGGTGGCAAAGAGATGCCGGCGGGCGGGCGGGGGGGTGCCGCTTGCGGAGATCTCGGCCGCCGTGGCGGTCAAGGGCCACAGGAGGATGGCAATGAAAACGAGGACGCGTCGGCTCGCATGCATGGGTGATCTCGGCTCGTGCAGGTAACACGCCGGGCGCAGGCGCGCGGGTCTCGTCGCTTTAACCAAGAGGGGCCACGACGGTGCCGGGCGGTTTCTGTACACGTCAGGCTCGGGGGCGACAGCGGAAACCACCCGCCCGCAACGACCGGCACGGTCTGACGGAAGGATGGGCTAGTTGCCGCGGCGGAGAATCTCCGGCTCATACGCGTGGTCGCGTTTGCGGTCCACCGTAACGCGGGTCATCTTGTCGCCCATCTGGATTGCATCGACCACGTCCATGCCGGAGGTCACGCGGCCAAAGACGGCGTGCTTGCCGTCCAAGTGTGTGCACGGCACGTGGGTGATAAAGAACTGGCTGCCACCGGTGTTCGGGCCGGCGTTGGCCATTGAGATGACGCCGCGCTCGTGCTTCAGGCCCGGGCCGAACTCGTCGGTGATGACGTACCCGGGTCCGCCGCGACCGTCGCCTTGCGGGCATCCGCCCTGGATCATGAAGTTGGCGATGACCCGGTGGAACGTCAGGCCGTCGTAGTACCCCTTCTCGGCCAGGTGGATGAAGTTGGCCACCGTATTGGGGGCCCCATCCTCGGCCAGTTCCAGTACGATGTCGCCCTTCTCGGTATGAATGGTGACCTGCGGTAGCGGTTCGGTCATCGCAGCGGGTTCTCCCTGATTGGGGTTCGATGCGGGTGCGGATTCGCGTTCGGGGCCGGGTTTGGTTTCTTTGCAGCCGGCAAGCATCACAGCAAAAGCCAGCGACAAGACGGCGGCAATCGCCGCACAACGCAGGGTGTTCATAATGGCTCTCCTTACCGGCTGGCAGTATAACAGAAAGGCATTGGCGGGGCTAGAGCCGAGAGGCGGTTTCCCTGACGGCCGCCGCCCGGATTCCGCAAACCGCGGGCCACGATACGGAGGCGCCCAATGGCAATGAATCGGCGAACGGCAATTAAGGCCATCGCGTTCGGGGCAGCCGCTTGGGTCGGAACCAGGCCCCTCTTCGGCAAGCAGACCGCCCACAGGCCCAACGTCGTTCTCTTCCTCACCGACGACCACGGCTGGTGGGATAGCACGCCCTACGGCGCCACGGACGTTCGGACGCCGAACATGCAGCGTCTGGCGGACGCCGGCGTCATCTTCACGCACGCCTTCGTCCCATCGCCCTCGTGTGCCCCATGCCGGGGGGCGATGCTAACGGGCCTCATGCCCGCCCGCAACGGCGCCGAGGCCAACCACACCTTTCCGCGCGACGGCATCAAGACCCTGCCCGCGTACCTGCACGACGTGGGATACGAGGTGGCGGCGTTCGGCAAAGTGGCCCACGGACGCGACGTGGGCCGACACGGGTTCGACCACCACGACGCCCGGTACGACGCCGACCGCGTGGCCGCTTACCTGCGCGGGCGCAACCCCGCCAACCCCCTGTGCCTGTTCGTCGGCACGCACGAGCCTCACGTACCCTGGGCCGAAGAGCACACCTACGACCCCGCGGCGCTGAGCCTACCGCCCACGCACGTGGATACGCCCCAAACCCGCGAACTCCGGGCCCGCTACTACCAGGACGTGACGCAGGCCGATACCGAACTCGGCGCCATCTACGATCTGGCCCGCAAGCACCTCGGGCCCGACGTCCTGTTCATTTACACCAGCGACCACGGAGCCCAGTGGCCGTTCGCCAAGTGGAACCTGTACGACGCCGGCATCCGGTCGCCGCTGCTGGCGGCCTGGCCGGGCGTCATCAAACCCCACGCCCTGTCGACCGCCATGGTCTCGTGGATCGACCTGCTGCCGACGCTGGTCGAGTTGGCGGGCGGCACGCCGCCCCGGGGCATCGACGGCCGGTCGTTCGCCGGTGTCCTGCGCGGCCGGACCGACACCCACCGCGACCGCATCTTCGCCACCCACAGCGGCGACGGGCGCATGAACATCTACCCCATGCGCGCCCTTCGGACGCAACAGTATAAGTACATTCTGAACCTGCACCCCGAGTTCGCCCACACCACGCACATTGACCAGGCGCGCGGCAAAGACGGCCTCATCTACTGGCTCTCGTGGGTGAACCGCGGCAAGGCCGACCCCGCGGCCGCCGCCATCGTCAACCGCTACCACCGCCGCCCGCGCGAGGAACTCTACGACCTCCAGGCCGACCCGCACGAGTTGCGTAACCTGGCCGACGACCCCAAGCACGCCGACCGTCTCGCCGGCTTCCGCACTGAACTCCAGGCGTGGATGGCGCAGCAGGGCGATACGCGCACCGTGTTCGCCGAGCCGCGCCTGCTGGCGGACCCGGCGTCGTGGGCCCCGGCGTCGCTCCAGGGGACCACCGGCACAGGCATCGCCGTACCGAAAGCCGTGTGGCGGTACACGACGGAGTCGCCCTCGGACGGCTGGGAGAAGCCCGGGTTCGACGCCGGGGGCTGGAAGGAGGGGCCGGGCGGATTCGGCCGCATCCGCCAGCCGGCCGCCCGCGTCGGCACGCCGTGGCAAACGGCCGACATCTGGCTCCGCCGCACCGTCCGTCTGAAAAAAGCACCCGCGCGCCCGGCTCTGCTCGTGTTCCACGACGAGGACGCCGAGGTGTACCTGAACGGTGTCCGGGTGGCCGTCTTCTCGGGCCACACCAGACACTACGTGACCAAACCCCTGGACGCTCGCGGCCGCAAGGCCCTGAAGCCGGGCGAGAATCTGCTGGCCGTCCACTGTCGCCAGACCACGGGTGGCCAGTTCATCGACGTCCACGTCATTGACGCGGCCAGGTAGGTACGGGATTTCCCGCGTGATGTCGCCGCCCCGGGCGAGATCATGACGGTAGGGCCAACTGACGGCCGACCCGCCGAACCCTTGGGGACGGAGGCTTGCGGCCTCGTGACGGACGCCGACCTTATCCGAGCCGTCCAGGCAGGCAACGCGGCGGCACTCGCGGTGCTCTACCGCCGGCACCTGCCGGCCGTGTGGCGGTTCGCGTTCGCGCGGCTACGGGGCGACACCGCCACCGTCGAAGACGTGGTCAGCGAGACGTTCCTGGCCGCCGTCCGGCGTATCGACCGGCTTCGGCCGGAGGGCGGCAGTCTGGCGGGCTGGCTCATCGGCATCGCCCGCCACAAGATTGGCGACGTTCATCGCCGCCGGGCCCGGGTCCGTAGCGGTGGCGCGGCCGAGGCTCAAACCGAGTCGGTTACGGCCAAGGACGCCGGCGACCCCGCGGCGCCGCTCGAGGCCGCCGAGACGCGCACGCGCGTGGCCGAGGTGCTCGACGCGTTGCCCGAGGACCAACGCATGGCCCTGGAATGGAAGTACCTTGACAAACTGAGCGTCCGCGACATCGCCCACCGCCTGGGCCGGACCGAGAAGGCCGCCGAGACGATCCTGTACCGGGCACGCAAGGCGTTTCGCGAGACGTACGACCGGAGGGATACACGATGACGGCATCCAACAACCGCGACGACGTGGCGGACCTGATGGGCGCCTACGAGGCCCCACCGCCCCGGCCGGACTTCGTCGAGCACCTGCGGGCGGGCCTGGAGACCGAACTGGAGGCGGCGCTGACGGCCCGCCGGCGACTCGTCCGCCTGTGGGCCTACGTCGGCGTCGCGGCGGCCGCCGTCCTGGCCGTCGGCATCGGCTGGGCCCTGCTCCATAACGGTGGCGAAGGCGCTGGTGCGCCGGCGCCGACCGGCGCGAACCCGCCCGTGGCACTCGGCACGCCACGCCGCATCCCCTTCAGCCTTCCCAATGCCCAGTACGCCTGCACGCCGCGTGCCGTGCCCAAAGGGCCGCACATCGAAGCGTACTCGATAACGCGCGAACAGCCGCCCGTCTTCGTGCCCGCCACCGCGGACAACCTGGCCCGGGACATGACCGTCTCGAGCAGCGACCCCTGGCCAATCATCGGGGCCGTGGAGCAGGTAACCGACGGCCAGAAACAGGGCTGGGACACCGACCTTCTGGAACTCGCCCCCGGCCTTCAGTGGGTCCAGATCGATCTCGGCCAATCCGCCGCCATCCACGCCATCGTCGTGTGGCACTACGTGCCGAGCCTGCGCGTGTACCACGACGTCATCATCCAGGTGTCGGACGACGCCGGCTTCCGCACGGGCGTCACCACCGTCTACAACAACGATTACGACAACTCCTCGGGCCTGGGCATGGGCGACGACATGGAGTACGTCGAGGATTACCGCGGTCGCATCTTCGAGACCAACGGCGTGCGCAGCCGGTACGTGCGCCTCTGGAGCCGCGGAAACATCGACAACGACCAGAACCACTACGTAGAGGTGGAGGTGTACGGCGAACCGGTGGAGGCCCTGGACGGCCAACCGGCGTCGGTCGAGTTGAAGGTAGGCCTCCCCCCACCGCTGGCGGACTGACACGCCCGGCCGGGCCACACATCGCGCGGGCCGCTATCGTTGCGGTTATTCCGCTTTCCGATTTCGGTTTCACGCCAGGTCCGCGTCCTTGTCGCCCTGCTGCGGCGGGGACCGAGGCGGACCGTCGGGCATGGCCAGGATCCGTTCGGGGTACCACGATTCGGGTCCGCGGCGGTTGTAGCGATGCAGGACGCACAGCGTTTGCATGCACCGGCCGCCGTCGTGGGTGCAGCGGACGTCATCGAGCACGTACTCGCCGCCGGGCGTGTAACGGAAGGCCCCGTCCGGGCCAGCCTCGTACCACCCGCGGACGCGCTTCAGGTGCTGCGGGCAGATGATCCAGATGGGTTTGTGTTTGGGCATGGCCCGGCCTTCCCCATGAGCCGATTGTACGCGCCCGGCCGGGCCGAGCAAGCGGCAGTAACGTTCGGCGGGTGGCACTGGCGGCTTGCCCGCCAGTGCATGGTGCCCATCGCAGCGCACTGGTTGACAAGCAACCCGTGGCACCCGGCGCTCTGGCGCCGCCTCGGCGTTACCTTGACACGCGCCCGCCCGGTCGCCATGCTGGGGCGACATGGAACCCCTTGCCGAAGCCGAGACCGAATCGCCCGCCGGGATGGCCGCCAAGGGTCTCGGGCCGCGGGTTCTGGCGTTCGTTATTGACGGCGGGGCCGTGGTGGCAGCCGACATCCTCTCGACCCTGGTGTCGTACCCGCTCACGGTCGTCATCGTCGGGACGGTCCTCGACGCCACAGGCCACTCATTCACCCTCGCGGAAGGCAATCCCTGGCCGGCGGCCATCGGCCTGGCCCTGACGATGCCATTCTTCTACTTCCTTCTGTTCGAGGGGATGTACGGGGCAACGCCCGGCAAGGTGCTGCTGGATATGCGCGTGGTGAAAGCGGACGGTCGCCCGTGCGGGCTGAAGGCGGCGGCGGTGCGGGGCCTTCTTCGGTATGCCGACGGCCTGCTGTTTGGATTTGTCCTGTGGATGCTGATGCGCAAGCCACCGCACCTGAGGCTCGGCGACCGGGCCGCCGGAACACTCGTCGTGGCGGACGGCCGGGCCGAACCGGGCGCCCCGCGATCCCGGCGGCGTCTGTGGGTGGCGGCCGCCGCCTACTTTGTCATGTGCTGCCTCGTCAACGGGGTGGTCTTTGCGGCCGCGCTCCGGGTGGACTAGGACCGCATCCCGGCAATCGTAAGGCACTCGTTGACAAACAACCCGTGGCACCCGGCGCGCTATTCCATCGGCGCGGTGGCGTACCGCGCAAACGCCTCCAGATCCTTGTACTGGCTCCGCCACGTCGTGTACATGAGGCCGCGGACGGCCTCGGGAACCTTCGTGGCGGCCTCGCGCCAGCCCAGGACGTTCGCCTTGACGTCGGCCTGGTCGTAGTAACCGGCCATGAGAATCGTGTGCCCGCGCCCGGCGAAGAACGGGAGCGACTCGTTCCGCTTGCCGAAGTACCAGCACACGACGTGGACGCGGGGGTCAAGGCCTTCCCACGCACCTTCGAAGGTGCTTGCCACGAGGTAGTAGTTGTCGCGGGCGTTGTGGTGCGGGTCGAACATGTCGGACCAGACGAAGACCTCGGCCTTCGGGTCGGTGCGGCGGATGATCTGGGTACACCGGCGGACGTTCTCGGCCAGCACCTGGCCAGCCGTCCGGCCGCCGGCCCGGCACAGGTCGCACCACCCGGCCACGCGGATCTCATCGTGGCTCATCATGTACTTCTTCGGGGCCAGGTACTTCTTGACGAGCCGCACCTGCTCCTCGAGCACCTCGAACACCTTGGGGTGCGACAGGCAGCAGCCCACCTGCCCCTCGTGAATCACGACCGTGTGGAAGAACGACGCGCGCAGCCGCTGACCGTTGCGGATGCGCGACCCCTCCGCCAGCACGAGCGGCGGCTCGGGGTGAACCACCTCGTACGCGCCCGGCCACGGCACGCGACCCATCTTGGGGTACGCCCACCGCGTGAAATCGCGGCCCTCGTCGTAGACGGTGTTGCCGTCGTCGCTCGTGACGCGAAGCGGGCATCCGTCGCGCCGCAGCATGTTGACGCCGGCCACCTCGCGCACGCAGACGTCGTCGATCCAAAGGGCGCCGTCGCGCCCGCCCCAGATGCCGACGTACAGGCGAACCTCGGCGTGGTCGAGCGAGTTGAAGAGGATGCTGTGCCGCGTCCAGTCCTGCGTGGCCTTCACGCCGAGGGTCGTGTGGCAAAGGGCGCGTTTATCGACCAGCAGGTTGGCGCGGACCTCGCCGGCGCCGGAGAGGCCGTCCGTCTTGACCCAGCAGTCCACGCGGTACTGGCGGAACGGCGCGAGGGCAAGCGTACGGACGACCCGCCCGTTGCCATGGTCGTTCTTCGCGCGAAAGCCCGTCATGCGGAGCGACGCCTCGCCGGCGTGCTTGACACGCGTGTCGCGGCTCGCGCAGGCGTCCATCCAGTCCCAGCCGACAATCTTCCCGCCCTCGACCTTTTCGAAGCCGCCGTTCGGCAGATGGTTTGACAGGTCGGCTACCGTGGCCGCGCCGTCCTTGACGACCATCGGGCACCCGCGCACGGGTAGGGCCGCGGCCAGGTTGGGGTCGTGCTGGAGAATGCTGCCCGAGTACCCGACGGGCATGACGGCCGGAATGATGGCGAGGCCATGGCGGTCAGCGGCCTCGCGGACCCGCGCGAGGTTCCGATAGTAATGGGCGGGCCGGTCGGCCAGGTTACCGAACTTGGAGTCAGCGAGCAGGATGCCGTTGTAGCCGGCCTTCTTCGCCCGTTCCATGAGGGCCACGAGGTCGTCCGTCCGCTCGTTGACCTGGAGGTTCGTGGATACGTACACCCAAAGCCACTGGCCGTCGGCCTCGGCGGCGCGGGCGGGGGTGAACGCCAGCACGAGCACGGTCACGAGAAGCACACATGGGAAGGCGCAATATCGCATAGGCCACCTCCGACCTGATGGGCACACGGTCAGCCGCAGGCGCGATCATGCACACGAGAGGGCGTGCCGCGGCCTACAGGGCCACCGGCTGGCCGGTGCGGGCGGCCTGCATCTCGGCCTCGACGATGGCGACCGCCCGGGCCGCCTCCTGGGGCGCGATACGGTCCGGCGGCGTGCCGGCGGCCACGCAGCCCACGAAGTACCGCAGTTCCTCGGTGTACCCGTCGTGGGCGGGGACCTCGGGATGAACCGGCTCGTCCGCGCCTTCCTCGTACACCACGAGCGTGGGCGAGGTGCGCGTCGAGAACTCGGCGGCCGCCTTCTCGAACACCACGCTCGCCTCCATCCGGAACGGGAACGTGGCAGGGTAATCCCATCCGCCCTCGGCCACGACCGCCGGGCCGTCGGCGTAATGGTACGTGGCCACGATGTGCCCCATGGCCTTGGCCTCTTCGGTCCCAACGGCGCTGACGCGGTTGGGCGGACCGAAGTACCACTGGACGGTGTCGGCGTCGTGGATGTGCAGGTCGAGCGGGGCGCCGCCGCTTCGGGTTTCGTCGAGGATCCAGTTGTCCCACGTCCACCCGGGCCGGGGGCTGAGGCGGGTCATCATAACACCCGTCACCTTGCCGTACCGGCCATCGTCGATCATGTCCTTGATGACGAGGTACTCTGGCCAGAACCGCAGCACGTGGCCGACCGCCAGGAACCGGCCGGCCTTCTCGGCGGCCCGGATCATGCGCTCGCAGTCGGCGGCCGTGCGGGCCATCGGCTTCTCGCAGAAAACGTGCTTGCCCGCCTCCAGGGCCCGGACCGTGAAGTCCGCGTGCTGGAACGTGGGCACGCACAGGTCCACCAAGTCGATGCCGTCGTCGGCCAGGAAGGCCTCCAGGGCTTCGTACGTGCGGATGCTTGCGAGGTCCTGCGTGGCGGCGGAGCCGGTGTCGATGTTGCCGGCCGCCTCGGACCAATCGCCCGCAAGTTTTTTGCCGGAGACGTCGCAGACGGCCACGACCTCGGCCTCCGGAATCTCCTGGTACCCGCGGAAGTGGGTCGTACCCATCATGCCCAACCCGACGATGCCGACGTTGACGGCCATGGTTCACCTCCTGTATGGAACGACATGCATTGAAACAGCCACGGCGAGATTCCTCGGCTCGCTTCGCTCGCTCGGAATGACACACAGAAGCGATCGTTCCTGCCAGCCTACCGTTTCGGCGTCCGTCAATCAACGGAGTTCGCCCGCGGCTATTCGAATGAGCAAGACAAAGAAGTGGCCAGCCTAGACACGTGGGGTGCCGCGGTTTGCTTGTCAAACCGTGTGCCACAGGCGGCCGGCACCGATTGACAAGCAATCGGTGGCACCCGAGAGTGGGGCCACTTCTTTGGCCTTCGTTTACTTGAACGCCACACCCCGCT
>Ga0272441_10004891_pt1 | contig 23787 bp, 15 predicted proteins | sample SSMProp6N_FD_193582 | JGI IMG/M metagenome (GOLD analysis project Ga0272441, IMG submission 193582) | Marine sediment archaeal communities from Little Sippewissett salt marsh, Falmouth, MA, United States - SSM-Prop-6N | ecosystem: Environmental > Aquatic > Marine > Wetlands > Sediment ...
GCCAGCGAAGGAGGATAACTCATATCTCACTTTGTCCGCCTTAGCGTGGCACAGGTCAGAGACCTGCGCCAGCGAAGGAGGATAACTCATAACTCATAACTCATATCTGTACTCATTCTTCCATAAAGTTACGTATCATGGACCTGTATTTCGAGAACACATTAGCCCTTGATACGAATCCCACATACTTTCCCTCATCAAGCACAGGCAGATTATAATGCGATGATGTCTGGAACTTATGAGCTACATCTTCCATTGACTCCTTCAAGGATACCGTAGGCGATGGCATAAACATCAATTCTCTTACAAATATGGTATCATATAATTCAGGTTTGAATACTATATGTCTTATATCATTTACCCAGACAACACCTAGAAATATGTTTTTCTTATCAACAACAGGGAATACGTTTCTTGACGAGCGGGAAATTATTTTCACAAGATCGCCCAGAGTAGCATTTGGCGAAACAGTACTAAAGTTAGTTTCTATGAGGCTTGACACATCCATCAGTGAAAGAGCAGCTTTATCTTTGTCATGAGTTATTAATTCTCCTCTTTGTGCCAGCTGATAGGTATACACTGAATTCTTAACGAAAACTTTAAGTGTGGCATATGAAATTGTGGAGGTGATCATAAGCGGTATAAACAATTCATATCCCCCGGTTATTTCGGCAATGAGGAAAATTGAAGTAAAGGGTGCGTGTATTACAGCCGCTATCATGCCGGCCATTGCGACAAGGACATAATTACTGGCCTCAACTTCGAAACCAAGGTTATTCAATACAATAGCAAACAACAATCCGGCATGAGCTCCTGTAAAAAGCGTTGGTGCAAATATACCTCCCACTCCACCACTTCCAAAAGTGACGGAGGTGGCTACAACCTTCAATACTATCAAAACCACAAGTACCAATACCATGGCGAGGAAACTGTTGTTATATTTATAGTATATTGATTCCTCGAACAAGTAATTATACTCTCCTGCCAGAGCGCTGTTTATACCCTCGTATCCCTCTCCATACAGCGCCGGTAATATAAATATTATTACCCCTAATAGTAATCCTCCAATTAGAAGCCTGTTACCCCATTTCCTGATGGTCTGGAATCTATCTGCAATATAAATGTATATACGGGTAAAGTATACTGATATCAGTCCGGTGAATATACCTAGCATTATATAGAACGGCACATCACCAAATACAAATCCCTGTCTGAGTTCAAATGTGTATAGGAAGTTTTGACCCAGGAAGAGATATGATGTAAGCACTGCTGTGGCGCTGGATATTAGTAAGGGCACCAGTGATGCCATTGAAAGGTTAAGCATTATTACTTCGAGGGCAAATACTATTCCTGCCACCGGTGCCTTGAAAATAGCTGCCATGGCAGCTGCAGATGCACAACCCAGCATGGTCAGGATCTGCTTGTAACTTAGCCTCAGTTCTTTTCCCAGGTTTGATCCAATGGCAGCACCGGTTGCTACGGTGGGACCTTCAAGACCGACCGAACCACCAAAACCTACGGTAAGAGCACTTGAAATAATAGAGGAAAACATATTATGCCCCTTAATCTTGCCATTGGTCCTTGATATAGCATAAAGCACAGCTGGAATGCCATGTCCGACTTCCTGCTTCAGAATATACCTGGTGAAGATAACCGTTGTCAGAATACCCAGCACGGGTAAAAGCAGGTAAAAAATATTATAATGCTCGAGATTGAATCCCAGGGTGAGGAGTTTCTGGATATATCTTACGAGAGTCTTGATCAGGACAGCCCCAAGGCCCGCAGATATCCCAATAACCACACTCATTAAAATGACAAAAGTCCTGTCGCCAATATTTCTTTTACGCCAGTTGAGAAACCTGTCGATCTTACTCCTCTCCGTCATAAATGCAAATATAAAAACAATAACAACCTGAAATGCCTGTTTTTTAATTAAGTTTGTATACACCACCGAAGAATGATAAATTATATCAGAGCAATAGCACTTATCATACTGCTATCCATAATACCACAACTTAAGGCCCAGGATACAGAAAGGCCTTTGCCACCTGTCCTGGACCTCGTATCAGTTGATCCTTTTAGCGGTAATACAATGCTTCAATGGACAGCCGGTGGTTCGGCAGATATTGCGGGTTATGTAATATACCTTTACCTGAATGAAGAAGGATATGCCATAGATACAATTTATGACCCTATCGCCACTTCCTATACCAATACCGAATCCAATGCATCCTTCTTCCCCGAGAGCTATGTTATTGCTGCCATTGATTCATCTGATAATGTCAGTCCGCTTTCTAATTTTCTGAATACTATATTCCTCGAGGTGAAAATTGACACATGCGGTAACAGTTTGAACCTAACCTGGAACAGGTATCTTAGCATTGATCCTTCTGTTAATGAATACCAGGTATATTTTTCACGTGATGGATCTCCTTACAATCAGCATGGACAGAACCCCGGAAACGACACAAGCTATATTGTTGGATCATTTGAATCATATTCAGAATATTGCTTTTTTATTGAAGCAGTTTTGTCGAATGGATCATCATCATTCTCCAATAAGAGATGCGTAAATACTGACCTGCCTGTCCCCCCGGGATGGATAAATGCCAATTTCGCCAGTTATCAGGAAGAAGGCACTGTATTATTGTCATTCACTGTTGATCCCCTTACAGAATATGAAAAATTCAGGATTGAACGCAGCAGTGACACAACCGCAGTTCCTGACATTATTTACGAGGGAGTTGATAATGATGGTCTTATTGATCATATAGACGACAATCCCACGGCAGGTACTGGTTATTACAGACTTGCAGCACTCAACAGTTGCAATGAACCTGTGGTATACTCCAATTACGCTTCGACCATTAACTTATCTGTAAGAAGCAGCAGCGACGAGATTCAACTTAACTGGAACAGTTACTATCGGTGGCGGGGTGGCATCAGTACGCAGAGGATATACAGGAATAACGATGGAGTATACAGGGAAATAGCTATTATTAACGGTACCGATACAAGCTATTCTGATAGCTTTGACAATTTCATCTATGAAACACTACAGAAAGATATATGCTACAGGATAGTGGCTGAGGAAGGAATAAATCCCTATACTGCGGACGCAACAAGTATATCTGCAGTAGCATGTATTGAACAGCCACTAAAAGTATTTGTGCCCAACGCTTTCACACCTGATGGGAACAGTGTAAATGAGCAGTTCAAACCTGTATTATCTTTCAGCCCGTCGATGTACCGTATGATTATTAAGAACCGCGCCGGAATAACACTTTTTGAGACCGACGATTACCTTGAAGGCTGGGATGGGAAACATGGAAACAGGAAACTGCCTGAAGATGTTTACATCTGGTTTATAGAGGCGGAAACACCTGAGGGAAAAACTATTACGAAAACAGGTACCGTGACAATTATTTTTAATCAAGATGTCCCCTGAGAGGTCCGAAATAGTCTGAATTTAGCTATATTTGTAGTCGGGAGATTGAAATGGCGAATATGGGGAACAAGAATATTTTCACGGAAGAAGATTTCACACTGATCAATAATGAGTTTAATTCACTGAAGGATAATCTCATCCGGTGCAATACACCTGAATGTGTTGAGCTCGTTACAAAGGCATTCAACCTGGCTAACAAGGCACACATGAATATGCGCCGTCGATCGGGTGAACCCTATATTATTCACCCTATCGAAGTAGCAAAGATTGTTAATTCAGAACTCGGACTGGGTGCTAAATCTGTTGCTGCTGCCCTCCTGCATGATGTTGTTGAGGATACCGATTATACTCTGGATGACATCGAGAAAAAGTTCGGATCAAAGATTGCATCTATTATCGATGGGCTTACAAAAATCTCTGGTAATTACGATGACAAAAACACCTCCAAACAGGCCGAGAACTTCAGAAAAATGCTTTTAACCCTTTCCGACGACATAAGGGTTATTCTCATAAAAACGGCTGATCGTCTGCATAATATGCGTACACTGGATTCTCTGCCTGAAAGAAAAAAAATGAAGGTGGCAGGGGAGACGATTTACCTGTATGCACCTCTTGCCCATAGACTGGGTTTATTCGCAATAAAAACTGAACTGGAAGATCTTAGTCTTAAATACCGGCATCCGAAAATCTTCGATGAGATACAGAAAAAACTGGAGCATAGCGAGAAAAAGAACCAGGCTATGATCAACAGGTTCTCTTTGCCTATCATCGACAGGCTGGAATCTGAAAAACTGGTATTCGATATTACAGGTCGACCCAAATCCATTTATTCCATCTGGAAGAAAATGCAAACAAAGAATGTCCCTTTCGAGGAAATATATGATATTCTGGCCGTTAGAATAGTCTTTGAACCAATGAAAGGGGTCTCCGAGAAAACAACCTGCTGGAATATTTATTCAATTATTACAGACATCTATATGCCCAAGCCCGACAGGCTGAGAGATTGGGTAAGCCGGCCTAAAGCAAATGGCTATGAGGCTCTGCACCTTACCGTAATGGGCCCACATGGCAGGTGGGTTGAAGTGCAGATCAGGAGTAAGAGAATGGATGAATATGCCGAAAGAGGGTATGCAGCACACTGGAAATATAAAGGGGATGGTTCACAGGAAAGTGAACTGGATAAATGGATCAAAAAAATCCGGGAGATGCTCGAAAATCCCAATACCGATCCTATCGAATTCCTTGATGAGTTTAAAATGAACCTTTTCTCATCGGAGATAATGGTCTTCACTCCCAAAGGAAATATTATTACCCTGCCAAAAGGAGCTTCAGCCCTGGATTTTGCATACGAAATACATACTGAAATAGGTAACAGTGCTATTGGTGCTAAAATTAACTATAAACTCCAAACATTGAATACCACCCTTCAAAGCGGTGACCAGGTGGAGATAATAACCAGCGATAAAGCCAAGCCCGTGAATGAATGGCTTGACTATGTTACTGTTGCCAAAGCAAAATCAGCAATAAAGCATGCCCTGCGCACTGAAATAAAAGATCTTAAGGAAAAAGGTAAGAAGATACTCGAGGAAAAACTTAAAGAACTCAAGGTTACTCATAATGCCGAGGTCTACAGGAAGTTACTGCCCGGATATGATTGCATAAACAGGGAAGATCTTTATTCCAAAATTGGCAAGGGTACAATAAACCTTGACAATATAAAGAAACTACTTAAGAAGAATCCCAGCAGCAGGATTATCAAATACTGGGAGCTTAGAATGTCAGGATCACAGAAAGAGGTGAAAGAGGAAGATAAAGAAGTCATAACAAATAATATAGATAAGAAAGTGCCATATCTTATCAGGGAGAGTATAGATGACAAAAAGCCAGACTATGAGATTGCCAGATGCTGCAAACCAATACCCGGCGACGAAGTAATAGGATATCTCGCCCCTGATAATAAAATCATTATCCATAAACCTAAATGCCCGGTTGCAATCAGATTAATGTCAAACGAAGGAGACAGTCTGATAGCGGTGAAATGGACTATCTATAAAATGGTTTCTTTCCTGGCACAAATACACCTGGAGGGCATTGACAGACTCGGTGTCCTGAACGATATTACAAATATCATTTCAGCGGAATTAAACGTAAACATGCGAAATATCACTATTAACGTCCATGAAGGCATCTTCGAAGGCACTATTGATGTGTATATACATCATACCAAAGACCTTAATAATCTGATTATGAAACTTGTAAATATCGATGGTGTGGACAGGGTGAAAAGAGTTGAGAATTTTAGCTGATAAATGCAAATGCCAACCACCTCCCATATCTTTTTTGCATTAAGAAAAAAATCGTTTAAATTAGTTATTTACTTATTTTAATCTGGTTTAAATATGGTTAGTGAAGAAACCAAGAAAACCGTGAAACAGATATTCACCGAGTATCTTGAGAAGAAAGGACATCGAAAAACGCCCGAGCGTTTCGCTATCCTTGATGAGATATATTCCAGGTCGGGGCATTTCGATATTGAATCCCTATATATATTTATGAAGAATAAGAATTACAGGGTCAGCAGGGCTACATTATATAACACTATAGATCTCTTATTATCCTGTAACCTGGTTATCAAGCATCAGTTTGGAAAGAATATAGCACAGTTTGAAAAAGCATATAATTGCGGTCAGCATGATCACCTTATAGATACGGAAACAGGTAAGGTAATAGAATTTTGCGACCCCAGGATACATGAAATAATAAAAACAGCATGTGAATTGAATAACTTCACACCACTATATCATTCATTATACATCTACGGAGTCAGCAAGAAAGGTAAAGAATGATATTCTGTGATAAAAATCCAGATATGAAGAACAAGATCATTCCTTTATTGGCCCTTTATCTCCTCTTTGCCTTTTACAGCTGTGAACGATCGGAGGACTTTGATCACCTATACCTTCAGGATCATAAGCTACTTCGCTCATATACAAGCAGTAATATAACCAACACATTGCTTATTTTCCAGAGCCTCTATCCGGATATATCATTTCTTGCAGACAATATATCGTATGGAGCCAAAATATATTCTATCAGCTATAAAACATCTTTCCGGGGTGAAGAAATTATTGCCTCAGGCCTGGTTAGCATACCGGATACCAGGGGCTCATTCCCAATAGTAAGTTATCAAAATGGAACCAATACATGTCATTCAAATGCCCCCAGTCTTAATCATAATAATACACTTTATTCACTATTAAATGTTAATGCAGGACAGGGGTATATAATATTAATGCCTGACTATATAGGTTTTGGCGAGTCAGAAGAATATCTTCATCCGTATTATCATACCGAATCGAGCAATAGGGTAATTAGGGATATGATACTCGCCGCAGAGGAATTTACAGATTATATCGACGGTCTGGAAGTAAACAAACAACTATACCTGCTTGGCTATTCCCAGGGAGGATGGGCAACTCTTGCAGCATTGAAAGACATGGAGAACGATCCTCTGATGGATTATAACCTTGTTGCCGCTTCGTGCGGTGCGGGAGCATATGACCTGATCGATTTTTCTCATTATGTATTTTCGCTGGATAGCTTTCCGAATCCCTTCTATTTTCCTTATTATATTGAATCAAGAAGGGAATATGGTTTTATTAATGATCCGCTCAGTCTGTTTTTTAATGAGCCTTATGCTGGTTTAATACCCGGCCTTTTCGATGGCTCTCTTTGTAATAGTGAATTAAATTCAAATCTGACTAATAAGATAGGCGATCTTTTCACAGAAAATATTCTGACCGGATTTGATACAGAGGATGAATTTCTTGAGATCAGGTCTGACCTGGCTGCTAATAGCGTAATTCCATGGAACCTTAATACACACCTGTTAATTAGTCACAGCAATGGTGACGAAAGCGTTCCCATAGAACAATCATTAAATCTTTACGAGAATCTCATAAGTGCAGGGACAGCAGAGAATAAACTCGAGTTTTACGAAATTAACGATCTGTTTCATAACGATGCAATAATACCCTGGGGTATTAATACTTTTAAATGGTTTATTGAATAAACATTTTTATATGAATGAATTCCTACCGCAAGAAATACACCTGGGTATAGATATTGGGTCAATATCAATCAATACAGTGCTTATAAATTCCTCAGGGGATATTCTATTTGATGACTATTCCTACTGTTATGGCAAACCGTTTAGCGTTGTTCTTAAAGTACTGAAGCATATTGAACAGAAATATGGCCTTACCAGTTTCGCTTCTGTTTCATTTACTGGTAGTGGTGGCAAACAGGCAGCAGAACTTCTTGGAGGACAGTTTACCAATGAGGTAATTGCACAATCGGAAGCAGTTTCCAGGTTATACAGCAAGGCACGTACAATAATTGAGATCGGGGGTGAGGATTCGAAACTGATACAGATGGTTTCTGATGGTGAGGCAAATGCTTCACTCCTCTCAGATTTTGCGCTCAACAGCCTTTGCGCTGCCGGTACCGGATCATTCCTCGACCAGCAGGCCAAGAGAATAGGAGTGAAAATAGAAGATGAATTTGGAGCACTGGCAGAAAAATCAGAAAATCCACCTCGGATAGCAGGCAGATGCAGTGTTTTTGCCAAAAGTGATATGATCCACCTTCAACAGGTTGCCACCCCCTTGCATGATATCGTTGCCGGTCTTTGTTTTGCAGTTGCAAGAAATTACAAATCAACTCTTGGCAGGGGCAGAAAGCTTGAAAAGCCGTTTATTTTCCAGGGTGGAGTAGCCGCCAATACAGGAATGAGACGAGCCATTAAAGAGGTATTTAAACTGGAAAAGGATGAAATGATAATTCCGGAACGATATGCCTCCATGGGTGCTATAGGAGCTGTTTATTATAATATCAAGCATGACCTGAATGGCAATCCATACCGTGGTATGACTGATCTTGAAGAATATATCATATCAGGCAGCGGAAAAACCTACCATCTTCAACCTCTTGAAGAATCCAAAGCTCTGTATAATAAAGATGTATTCAATATTCCGGAAACAGTTGATGGTCTTTATGATGTTTATCTAGGCCTTGATGTTGGCTCATTAAGCACCAATGTTGTTCTGATTGACAAGGATAATAATGTCATTGCCAGAAGATATTTACCCACTGCCAGTAAGCCCCTGGATGCAATAAGACGTGGCCTTAAGGAAATTTATGAAGAGGTTGGAAGCAAAGTCAGGGTAAAAGCGGCAGGAACAACCGGATCAGGAAGATATTTGACCGGTGACTTTATAGGAGCCGACACCATACAAAACGAAATAACCGCACAGGCAAGAGCAGCAATAGCATATGATAGAACTGTAGACACAATTTTTGAGATTGGAGGGCAGGATTCGAAGTATATAAGCATTAAAAATGGTGTCGTGGTTGATTTTGAGATGAATAAGGTGTGTGCCGCAGGTACAGGCTCCTTTCTTGAAGAGCAGGCAGAAAAGCTGGGAATAAATATTAAGGATGAATTTGGAAAGCATGCCCTGGAATCAAAAAAGCCTGCTAGGCTGGGTGACCGTTGTACAGTTTTTATGGAATCTGATCTTAATTCTCATCAACAAAAAGGGGTTATATTAAATGATCTTCTTGGCGGGCTGGCATACTCCATTGTACAGAACTATCTCCAGAAAGTGGTAGGCGAAAAACTGATTGGTAATAATATCTTTTTCCAGGGGGGTGTGACAAACAATAAAGCTGTTGTAGCAGCTTTCGAAAAGATAACAGGTAAAAAAATTACCATACCTCCACATTTTGATGTAACCGGTGCTATAGGAGCAGCCATTCTTGCAAGGGAACAGACAAACAATGGTAAGTCAACCACTTTCAAAGGATTTGAGGTCAGCAATATACCATATAAAGTAAAAAGGTTTACCTGCCATTCATGCTCAAACAACTGTGAGATTCAATCAATAAAAATAGAGGGTGAAAAGAAAGCCCTCTTCTATGGTGGGCGATGTGAGAAGTACGAAAAGGAAGAAAGAAAAAAGAAGCAGAATAATATACCCGATCTCTTTACAGAGAGGACCGAGAAACTCCTGGGTGACTACAAAGTGGACACCAATGATGAAAGGCCAAGTATAGGCATTCCACGCTCGCTGATGATCTTTTACCAGCAGTTTCCTTTCTGGAGAAAATTTTTTGAGCAGCTGGGATTCAGGGTCATTCTCTCTGATCCCTCCGACAGTAACCTGGTCAAGGAATCAATAGAGATAATGGTCTCTGAAACCTGCCTGCCCATGGAATTGGTACACGGCCACGTTAAGAACCTGATAGATAAAGGAGTGGAAAATATTTTCCTTCCATTTGTTGTAAATAATAAAGCCGAAAAAGATAATCCTACCAATAATTGTAACTGCCCCTGGGTGCAGGCGGCACCATTTATGATTAAAGCCGCATTTAAAGATGAATCAGTAAGGAAGAAACTACTGATGCCCTCGCTTCATTTCAGATACTTTAAAACAGCTCTCAGAAAAGAACTGGGAAGCTTTATGAAAGAAAAGTTTGGTATCAACCCTTCCAGAACATGGAAAGCAATATTGGATGCAGACAGAGTCCAGGATGAATTTGAAGAATCTATAAGGATAAGAGGAAGAGAAATACTGAATACTGATTACGGGGCAAACGTCAGAAAGGTAGTAATCCTGGGAAGGCCCTATAATACAGGTGATCCTTATCTTAACCTCAGCCTGGTAGAAAAACTCATTAACCTTAATACTCTACCCATACCAGTGGATTATCTTCCAATTGAGCAGGAAGATGTTTTTACTGATTATCCTATAATGTACTGGCCTAATGGCCGCAAGATAATAGCTGCTGCAAAACTGATTAGAAAATCGGATGACCTTTATGCAGCCTATCTCAGTAATTTCAGGTGCGGACCGGATTCATTCATTTCTCATTACGTAAGACATGAAATGAAAGGAAAACCTTTCCTCCATATTGAAGTTGATGAGCACAGTGCCGATGCAGGGATGATAACAAGATGTGAAGCCTTCCTCGACAGTCTGAAAGGATATGATAAGAACAGGGAAAAAAGCTTTGCAGCGCCACAGGTAAAATCAGCTCCCAATAACCAGCTTGATGGACGGGTACTCTATTATCCCTACGCTAATGACGTTGTCCATATCCTTGCTGCAGCAACAAGAAGCTGTGGTATTAAGTCAGAAGTGCTGCCTATGCAGGATGAAAAAGATCTTGAAATAGCACAAAAACATACCACGGGCCAGGAATGTTTCCCTATGATCTGCACTACCGGAAGCTTCCTTAAAAAGCTTATGGAACCGGATTGCGATCCATCGAAAGCATCATTCTTTATGCCCGATCATAATGGCCCCTGCAGGTTCGGTGACTATAATAAACTTCAAAGACAAATATTTGATAAGCTGGGATTCCATGAAGCTTCCCTGGTAACACCCAGCAATGATAATGCTTATGCAGAACTGGCTGAAGATCAGGCCCGGAAATTCAGAATGAATGCATGGCTGGGTTCAAATGGGGTCGATGTCCTGAGGAAATACAAACAGGAGACCAGACCCTATGAAGTAAATAAAGGGGATACTGACAGGATATACAAAGAAAAGCTGGATGAGCTAATTCATATTGTCGAAAACGGCGCTAAAGGTATACCTGCATTCCTTAAGAGAGCCGGTGAGGAATTTATGACCATACCAGTAGATAAAAAGGAAAGGAAACCAATAATTGCTATAGTCGGAGAGATATTTATGCGGGATAATCCTTATTGTAGCGCTTTCCTGGTAGACAGGCTGGAGGCCCTGGGAGCTGAGACAATGGTTCCAAGGTTCTGCGAATGGTTGCACTATTCCACTTACAGGTATACCCGCGATAGCAAGTGGAAATCAGACAGGGTCGGTCTTGTAAAATCCAGAATACAGCATTTTTATCAGCATTATACCGGCAACAGGATGATCAAAGCAGCTGATAAATACGTAAACCTGAAAGACTATTTTACTGTTAATGACCTGATAAAAGGATCGGCTCCATATATCCACAAAGACTACGACGGCGAACCGGTGGTAGCACTCGGATCAGCATCAGCACTCACCGATATTAATATATCCGGGGTGGTTTATATACTGCCGTTTACCTGCATGCCGGGTACAATAGTGTCATCAGTATCTGGAGACTTTAGAAAAGATCATAATAATATACCATGGCTAAATTTTGCCTATGACGGACAGGAGGACGCCAGTATAGAAACCCATATGCAGGCATTTATGCACCAGGCTCATGAGTATCAGAGTGAACATAAATCCAGTTAGCAGATTGAACAGGTTAACAGGCTTTTATTAACAAGATACCAATCTGATAGCCTAAAAGGAAAATAATTAGTAATTTTCGTGGTTTTTGTACCAAGCACTACACACGTATGGGTAAAATAGATATTCTTCTTGGATTGCAATGGGGAGACGAAGGAAAAGGCAAGATAGTAGATGCTCTAACTCCTGATTATGACATTATCACCAGGTTTCAGGGAGGGCCAAATGCCGGCCATACCCTCGAATTTGAAAATGAGAAATATATTCTGCACACCATTCCTTCCGGAATATTCAGGGAAGGTAAAATTAATATTATAGGTAATGGCGTGGTACTCGATCCCTCCGTATTTCTGAATGAGATTAAATCGCTTAAAATACCTATTGATGAACTGGTTGACAAGATAATAATCTCCAGCAAGGCACACCTGATATTACCAACGCACAGGTTGCTGGATGCTGCCTACGAGGATTCAAAAGGTGAAAAGAAGATAGGATCAACCCTGAAAGGAATAGGACCGGCATATACCGATAAAACATCCAGGTCAGGTTTGCGCACCGGAGATCTTTTGAAAGATGATTTTATGTCGATCTATGATCAGCATAAGAATAGACATCTCAGGATTCTCGATGGATATGAAACAAATAGCGATCTTGATGAACTGGAGAAAGAGTGGTTCGAAGGAGTGAATCTTCTTAAAAAATTCAGGCTTATTAATACGGAGTATTTCATTAATGAAAAACTCGACGGTGGTAAAAGAATACTCGCGGAAGGGGCTCAGGGAACAATGCTTGATATAGATTTCGGATCATACCCCTTTGTTACATCTTCAAGTACAATAAGTGCGGGAGCATGCTCCGGCATGGGTATCTCACCTAGAGCGGTAAACAGCATATTTGGAATATTCAAAGCATATTGTACGCGTGTGGGCAGCGGACCCTTCCCAACTGAATTGTTCAATGAAAAAGGTAAGGAACTGAGGGATAAAGGTCATGAGTATGGTGCCACAACCGGCAGGCCCAGACGATGTGGTTGGCTTGATCTGCCAGCTTTAAAATACTCATGTATGATTAATGGTATTACCTCCCTTTTTATGACCAAAGCCGATGTGCTTAGTGGATTCAAAAAGATAAAAGTATGTACCAGCTATAAGATCAATAATACTTTTACAACAGAATTGCCATTCGACATAAACACTGGAATAGAGCCGGTATTTATCGAAATGGAAGGCTGGAAAGAAGATATCAGTGGTATACGCAAATATGAAGCCCTGCCCGGGGCACTCAGGAATTACATTAAATATATTGAGAACGAAACAGGTATTCCTGTAAGCATTGTATCAGTAGGTCCTGACAGGGATGAGACTATTGTCAGAACCTGATAATCATCTGTCAATTATTTATTCAAGGACATAAAGCCATGATTCAAACTCAACCGTATCCTGATACTGGTATAGCCTTTTCAATGCGCTGTTGATATTTTCGTGTACCTCGGCAGAGACCAGGCGGAACCTGTTGTTGGGACCATCAATAATCTGGGCATTATACCCCATCGACTGGTAGTAGTTCAAATGATCTACGGCAAACTCGGGTGTGAGGAAACTGCCAACAATAATATGATACTTAAACCTTGCTTCCCATTCACGTTGAGCCTGTTCAGCTGCCTGTATTGAATCGAGGCGAGCCTGTTCCAGGGCCATCATTTTGTTTATTTCTACCTGTATTGAATCAGCTACCCTGATACTGTCCTGCCTGGCCAGCCAAACAGCCATAGTATCAGCCTTGGATTTGCCAAACCAACCTTTTTCCTTTATAAATTTACATGAACTGGTTAGCATTATCAAAGATAAGAATACCGTTATCGCAGCTTTCATAGGTTTGATTATTTGTTTCTATTGTACAAATATACAAATAATTAAAAAGACGGTGCAAATACGGTGCAGAGAGGACAATATCAAATAGAGCAAAAATTTGTATATTCGGTATTATTTCCTTAACCCTAATTAATGAAACATGAAATCCATTATTCAGTTCTTTGAAGAGAATGCAAACAAGTTTGCAAATAATGTCTACCTATGGGAAAAACCTGAGGACAGGTATGAAGGGACAACCTATGCGGAAGTACGTAAACAGGTTCATGAATTCGCTGCCGGACTCCTGCAACTGGGACTGAAAGAAGGTGACAGGGTAAGCCTGCTATCTGAAGGCTGTAATAACTGGGTAATAAGCGAGCTGGGGGCACTGTATACCGGTGCTATTAACGTTCCCCTCTCCACAAAACTGAATGCCCAGGAAGTAAAATTCAGGTTGAATCATTCTGAATCGAGGTTTATAATGGTTTCTGCTGTTCAGACTCCTAAACTAAAGGAGGTTATAGATGAATGTAAGTCGATTGAGAAGATAATTTGTTTTGAGAAGAAAGAGGAATACGCTGATAATGAAATACACTTTAACCAGGTAAAAAATATAGGTAAAGAATGGCTGGCAGAGGCCGGTAATACCGAAAAATTTGAAAAAATATTCAGGGGTATAAGCCCCGGTCATTTTGCAAATATTTGCTATACTTCCGGGACTACTGCCGACCCAAAAGGAATAATCCTCACACACGGAAATTACATTACCAATTGTTACCAGGGATACAGCCTTATAGATATCCCACCGTTCTGGAAAACATTATTATACCTGCCCTGGGATCATTCTTTTGCACATACCGCAGCCATATTCGCTTTTATGGGTAAAGGTGCCAGCCTCGCTTCGGTAAAACAGGGAAAAACACCAATGGAAACACTAAGGAATTTCCCAAATAATATGCGCGAGATAAAACCCAATATTCTACTCAGTGCTCCCGCAGTATCCAAAAACTTCAAGAAAAATATTGAGAAGGGTATAAGGGAAAAAGGGAAATTTACCTCCTTTATGTTTGATACCGGGCTGAAGATTGCATATGCATATAACAAAGAGGGCTATAATAAAGGCAAGGGAGCTGCCACACTGCTGAAGCCCCTGGTCAAGTTATTCGACAAACTTGTTTTTTCTAAGATACGCGATTTCTTCGGTGGTGAACTTGAGTATTTTATCGGTGGTGCAGCCCTGCTCGATATTGAGTTACAGAAATTCTTCTATGCTATCGGCGTACCTGTTTTCCAGGGATACGGACTATCTGAAGCATCCCCGATAATCTCATCCAATTCTAAAACCAATCATAAACTGGGCTCTTCAGGTAAACTGGTTAATAATATGGAATTCAAAATATGTGATGAGGATGGGAACTCATTGCCAGTAGGTGAAAGAGGAGAAATAGTGATAAAGGGAGGTAATGTTATGCATGGTTACTGGAAGAATGAGGTAGCAACGAAAGAAACCGTGCGTGACGGATGGTTACATACAGGAGATCTCGGGTATCTTGATGAAGATGGCTATCTCTATGTGCTTGGTCGCTTTAAGAGCCTTTTGATATCTGATGACGGAGAAAAATACAGCCCTGAAAGCATTGAAGAGGCCATAATGGAACAGTCAAAATATATAGAGCAGTGTATACTTCATAATAATCAACAACCCTATACGGTTGGACTAATCGTTCCTAACCAGCATAGCCTTAAAGCTTATCTCGATGAAAAGAAAATAAGCGTGGACACAGAAGAAGGAAAGAGAGCAGTGCTGATGCTTATTGAGAATGAAATAAATGAATATCGCACAAATGGGAAATATGGAAAAATGTTTCCACAACGATGGCTGCCGGTTGCCCTGGGTATACTTGATGAAGGTTTTACCGAGGAAAACGGCCTGGTAAATGCAACTGCCAAAGTGATGAGGGGCAAAGTAATAGAGAAATATTCAGATCTGGTTGAATTCCTGTATACCCCTGTAGCCAAAGCTATCTCAAATGAGAGAAATATTGAAGCGGTAGAAAGAATGAACCTGGGATAAAAACTAACAGTAACGATTAGCCAATGAGTAGGTCAGGTATCTTTTTATTTTGTCTGCTTATAACATTCATATCTTCATGCAAACAGAATGAGCAGCAGACATGGGTTGTGCCCGACAACCCCCTAATGACGAAATGGGCAGATGATATTGATCCCGATGAACCATGGCCCCTGTACCCGAGACCGATAATGCAAAGAGATGACTGGGCCAATCTTAATGGCATGTGGGACTATTCGATATCAGATCAAAAGAACCGGCCTGATAAATGGGATGGTAAAATACTCGTTCCCTACCCCGTCGAGTCTGCACTTTCAGGTGTTAAGAAGAGACCGGGTGAAAACGAATATATCTGGTATAAAAGAGAGTTTAAAATACCATCTTCATGGAAAAACAAAAGAGTAGTGCTCAACTTCGAAGCCTGCGATTGGGAAACTAAGGTATGGATCGATAATGAATTAGCAGGTGAACACCGCGGTGGCTATGATCCTTTTAGCTTCGAAATTACGAAGATGCTTAATGCGGGGAAAAAACATGAAATAATTATAAGGGTATGGGATCCAACAAGCGAAGGAAATCAGCCAAGAGGTAAGCAGGTTTCGAACCCCCACGGTATATGGTATACACCCTCATCAGGCATATGGCAAACAGTCTGGCTGGAACCGGTACCCGAGTCTTATATTCTCTCCCTGTACACTGAAACCGATATCGATGCAGGAAAGATAGTTATTACACCTGATATTGCTAATCTGAGTGATGGGCTGACTGCAAGAACCAGGATCCTCAATAATGGCGAGCTGTTAGCCGAACAAGAATCATCAGGTGATAATGAAATAATTATTGCAATTGATAATTTTGAACTCTGGCAGCCCGGGAATCCTGTTCTGTACGATATTGAAATTGAATTACTCAAGAACGACAGAATAACTGATAAAATAAAATCTTATACAGGATTCAGAAAAATATCTCTTGGTAAAACCGAGGATGGCTTTACCCGCATGCTTCTCAATAATGAATTTATTTTTCAAAACGGACCACTTGACCAGGGTTTCTGGCCCGATGGATTATATACCCCCCCAACTGAGGAAGCTATGCTTTACGATCTGGAGATGATAAGGAAGATGGGATTTAATATGTTGCGTAAACATGTGAAAATCGAAAACAGGCGATTTTATTATTGGTGTGATAAGATGGGATTACTTGTATGGCAGGATATGCCTAATGGGGACAGGCATATTGGAAGAGATGGAAACGATATAGATCGTTCAGATGAATCGGCTGCACAATTTGAATTTGAGCTCGGCAGGCTTATCCGCAGCAGATATAATCATCCTTCAATAATTGTATGGGTACCTTTTAACGAAGGATGGGGTCAGTATAAGACAGAAATAATCACTGACTTAATAAAAAAGACAGATCCTACACGACTGGTAAACAGTGCATCAGGCTGGTCCGACAGGGGTACGGGTGATATACTCGACATACATCATTATCCTGAACCCAGATGTCCTGAAGCTGAAGAAGACAGGGCGATTGTTCTGGGTGAGTTCGGCGGACTGGGACTGCCAGTGCATGGCCATACCTGGGAACAAAAAAACTGGGCTTACGAAAACATGGACGATTCTCTTGCATTGCTCAGGAAGTACAGGGAGTTTTATGAAATAGTGTACAGGATGGCAGAAGAGAAAGGACTGAGTGCATCTGTTTACACCCAGATTACCGATGTAGAGACAGAAACAAACGGGCTTCTCACATACGATCGTGAGGTAGACAAGATGGGTGCCGAAAACCTTTACTGGATTAATACCGGTAAAGATGAGTCAAAATAACCGTGGATTTATAATCGCATAAAGATGAGGCTGTCTCATAAGTTAATTTTTGATAATAATGACTTTTACCACGGTGATCCACAGTGTTGCACGGAGTTCTCACAGTGTCCTAATTAGCTGATAATAAGCATTCACTGTGTGTCACAGTGTAACACAGTGATCTCCGTGGTGAAATACTTTACTGGTAAAATATCCTGGAATCAGACTTATGAGACAGCCTCAACCGGACCTAGATCAAACCACCAGGCGGCTCTTGAATGGCAGAAATGTCATAAAGTCAGCATGGTGAACTATATAGGCCTCCGTTGTCCTTTTAATATGATCACCCTCTCCTGCATGAGCCGCAATAATATGGCAAACCTCGGGTGGCAATCCGCATTCTTCGGCGAGAGACACACCGGAGAAAGGATGCCTGAGGTATTTTCCATAGGTACCCTGAACGGCCTTGCCATCTTCATCCTTTACATACTCCAGAAGTTTTCCCACATCTGCGAGTATTGCTCCTGATATAAGAGTATCCATGTCAACCGGAAGCTCTTCTCCAAAAAATTCTTCTATTTTCTTCCCGCTTTCAAGTGCAACATGTACAACGCACCTTTTATGAGCCATAAAGCTAACTTTAAGGTCAGGCCCACATAGTAAGGTAAAAGGAATTGTATTCAGGTCATCGGCGCTTAGTACACTTCTCTCAAGAGCTATTTCCCAGACCCTGGCTGTTTTTTCCTTTAAATCATCATTCTTTATCCAGTCAAGCTCGGGCCATAGCTTAAAAACTTCCTTATTCATACATAGTATTGGTTAAAGGTTTGCAATAATTTCATCGGCCATCTGAATGGTACTGGCTGCACCACGCTCCACCACATCATGCCTGCCAGGCATCTTCATCATGTCGTATGTCCTGACCTTCCCCTCCTCTATCACCCTGGCTACTGCATTTCGGATTTTGGCTGACAGATCTTTCTCTTCAATGAAATCGAGCATCATACATGAAGATTCAATCATAGCTATTGGATTTACTATAGGCACCTTATAATCAGCATATTTGGGTGCTGAGCCATGTGTGGGTTCAAAAACACCTACTCCATCAGATGAAAACTGGGCAGAGCAGGCAAATCCCAGTCCGCCTATCAAACCGGCAAAGGCATCGGAAACTATATCTCCGAACATATTGCCTGCAACGATAACCCCGTAATCTTCAGGATTCTTGGTTAACCACATCATTTGAGCGTCTATATTTGTATTCCATAACTGAATATCCTGGTACTCATTTTTCTGAATATCTTTGGCCAGTTTTAACATCATACCCGATGTTTCGCGTATCACATTGGGCTTTTCGCATACAGTCACAGATTTATAACCAAATTCACGTGCATAATCGAAAGCTGCCCTGACAATTCTCTCTGTTGCCTTTTTCGAGAAAATACGTGTTGAAACCGATATCTCCTCAACAGGCACACTTCCAAAATTCTTAATGAACTTAGGATGCGTCATCAGGGCCTGGTAAACCATAGAGGGAGGATTAGACCATTCAACCCCACCATACAGTCCTTCAGTATTCTGCCTGAATATTGCCACATCCACTGCAGGCTCATCAAAAGAACCTTCAGCATTCCTTCGGATAAAGTTCAAAGGGTTACCTTTATAGGTGCGGCATGGCCGCAGGCATATGTCAAGATTAAAATGCTGGCGCAGTCCTACGATAGGGCTTGAGTAAACCAGACCTTTATCATGAAGAGAAGGGTGCAATTCACTGGCAGCCTCATCCTTGGGTTTCGAAGTTATAGCCCCAAAAAGTGCAATCTTGTGCTTATCAATCAAATCAATAGTTCGTTCAGGTAGCGGGTTGCCTTCTTTGCACCAGTATTCCCAGCCAATATCACCATGAACATAATCAGCCTCGAAGCCTGCTGCATCAAGTACCCTTATTGCCTGTTCAAGCACGATATTACCTATTCCATCCCCCGGCAGAGCTACTATAGTTCTTTTTGTCATAGTCGGTTTTGCTTTAGATTATTAAGTTTTATTATGGTCAGTTAAAATAAGGATTTTTTTTTGTTAAGTAAAACCTGTTGTGGAATATAATATTTAAATCTCTCCCATTTTTTGATACCTTTGTAGCCATTGAAATTTTTCCAACTATATATACAAATCTGATATGATTTTTAAGAATCTGGAGCCCTCTCGGGTCTGGAAATATTTTGAAGAAATATGTAAAATACCCAGGCTATCAAAGAATGAGGAGCAAATAAGACAGTATCTGATTAAATTTGCAACCGGGCATCAACTGGAATATAAAACAGACAATGCGGGTAATGTGCTTATTATCAAGAAAGCATATCCAGGTTATGAGAACAGGAAAAGCGTACTCCTTCAGAGTCATATGGACATGGTTGGTGAGAAGGATGCCACAACCAGGCATGACTGGGCAAAGGATCCTATACTTCCCTTTATCGATGGCAAATGGGTAAAAGCTAAAGACACTACACTGGGTGCCGATGACGGAATAGGTATTGCCGCACAGCTGGCCATACTTGAAGATAAACAGATGAAAACGGGTAGGATAGAATGCCTTTTTACCGTTGACGAAGAGAGTGGAATGACCGGTGCTATTGAACTTCAAAGGGACTTCTTTAGTAGTAAGATTTTGATAAACCTGGATTCGGAGGATGAGGGAGAACTCTTCATCGGCTGTGCAGGTGGAATCGATACAGTGGCTGAGATGAAGTATCAAAAGGAAAAAACTGATACTAACCATTCAGCTGTGCAACTGGCTATAACAGGTCTGCATGGTGGTCATTCAGGTGATGAGATACATAAGGGTTATGCAAATTCGGTAAAGCTAATGAACAGTCTTTTGCAGAAACTGAATAGCGAAACCGGAATAAGATTATCCGAATTCAATGGTGGAAATTTACGCAATGCCATACCACGTGAAGCTTTTGCATATATAACTGGTGATAATGGCAGTATCAGTAGTATAAGGAATATAGTCTCAAACTACCTTGCAAAGGTCAGGGAAGAGTATTCTGAAAGTGATCCGGGTATTGAAATAACTGTGAAGGAAGCTGATCTGCCTGATTTCGTTATTGACAGTACCTCCCAGGAATCACTTATCAGTTCACTGGCAGATTGTCCGCATGGAGTCATAGCCTGGTCAGAAGATATGGAAGACCTGGTTGAGACTTCTACAAACCTTGCCTCTGTGAAGTTCACAGACGGGATTATCAGGATAGTTACCAGTCAGCGCAGTTCAGTTGAATCTTCCAAAAAGGAAACTGCAGCCCGAATAAATAAAGTCTTCTCTTCGAACAATGCCACTGTGAATCATTCAGGTGGTTATCCTGGATGGAAACCTGACACTAATTCAGAGATCCTGAATATTACCAGGAGATCATATGAAAAATTGTTTAACACCACACCTGTTGTAAGGGCCATTCATGCAGGCCTTGAATGTGGACTTATCCTTGAGAAATACCCGGGTCTGGATATGATTTCATTTGGTCCAACAATAAAAGGAGCCCACACTCCGCAGGAGAGGCTGGATATAGATACAACGAAAAAGTTCTGGGATCTTCTTGTTGATGTGCTTGTTAATATCCCGTCCAGCTAGTTTGTTTCCTCAAACTCATTCTTGGTAGCTCCGCATACCGGACATGACCAGTCATCAGGGATATCGTCAAAAGCCGTACCCTTGTCTATACCTCCGGCAGGATCCCCTTCTTCGGGACTATACTCATATCCACAAACATTACACTTATATTTACTCATAATACTTGGTTTTTGTAGCATTGCTACTATTCAACATGTACTTTTCTCACAATATCAATCACTGTTCCGTCAACCCACTTAATTGCAGCAATAACTGTATCATCGGGTTTGGATTTACCAGGTTTACCACAAATCTTCTCAGCTTCTTCCTTAAGCTCCCGGATTGATCTCAAGGGCAAATCGGAGTCCTTAACAGCATTTATAAGGTCCTTTCGCAGAGGGTTGACTGCTATTCCTCTTTCAGTAACGATAACATCTATCAATTCACCGGGTCCACAGAGTGTTGTAACCTCATCTATTATTACAGGCACCCTGTCACGCATCAGTGGAAGTGGAAGTATAACTGTTTTTGAGAACAGGCAGTTCTGCCAGCCCCCAATGCCGTGCAGCAGGTAGCCATCAGAATGGGTTACCACATTGGCATTAAAATTAGTATCTACCTCGGTAGCACCCAGTATAGCCACATCGACGAGCGGGGCAAAATTTCCTTTCCCATGGTAATTATAACTGGTAAAAGGGCTTGTCCACACATGCCTGGGATTATCTCTCATCGACCTTACTCCTTCGAGGTCAAATGTCTGACCATCGAGTATATAATCGACCAGCCCCTCTTCAAGCATTGAAACAAGGTATTTATTACTGCCCCCTCTTGCAAAGCGAGCCTTTATCCCTTTTTGCTTCATTATCTCCTTAAAATACTCACCCACAGCCAGTGATGTTCCTCCCGCCCCGCTCTGAAAGGAAAAGCCATCACGTATAATGCCCGCTTCATCGCAAAACCTGGCGGTCAATTCGGCAAGCAATAATCTATCAGGGCTTTTAGTTATCATGGTTGTACCCGAGACTATTTTTTCAGGTATACCTAGTTTTGGTACTTCGACCGTAAAATCTACATAATTTCCCTGTATCTGCCAGGGGATGCAGGGAAACGGAACCATATTATCAGTTACAATAATTACTTTATCGGCATACTGGGAGTCGGCCAGCGCAAATCCCAGCAGTCCGCAGGCTGAATCACCCTCCAGCCCATTGGCATTACCGAAAGGATCGGCCATCGGGGCTCCGATAACAGCTATATCAATTTCTACCTCACCATCCTGCACTGCCTGGTACCTTCCACCATGTGATCGCAGCACTGCCATACCTTTCATATTACCTTCAGACACATACTTTCCGAGAGGGCCATTCATGCTTCCTTCTATATGATGTATGGTACCATCCTCAAGGTACTGGATAAGGTGTTCGTGACATGGGAATGAAGCTGAGGGAAACCATCTTATATCTTTAATTCCCAGCTCATTCACAGCATCGAAAAGGTTATTGGCCAGCAGGTCACCATTCCTGAAATGATGATGTGTGGAGATTGTCATGCCATTCTTAATACCGGCCTTAACCAGTGCTTCCTTGATCGAACTTACCCTCTTGTCACCACTATCAGGGTAATCGGCACATCTGGAAATGGCAGGAGCATGTTTCCTTCCAGAGGGCCTGTGTTTGCCAACTCCCTTGAAGGGTATGGCAGGCTGACCGTTTATTTCAGTGACAACTTCACGCCCGGCCGCATTCTTTACTAGTTTACTGGTCATAACTTATTTTCTTACAGTTATATTAATCTTCTTCGTTAGTATTTTCTTCTGGAAGAACATTCAGCTTTTCAGCAAGGTCAATAATACGCAAAGCTCTGGCAACTACGGGTGGATCAATCATCTTCGACCCTATTGAAACAACACCCAAACCATTTTTCTCAGCTTCTTTAAAGGCGCTAACAATCTTCAACGCTTTCTCCACCTCCCCTGGTTCAGGTGCAAAGGCGTTTTTAATGATCCCTATCTGTCTGGGGTGTATACAACCCATTCCTTCAAAGCCGTATGATTTGGATTTCAGGGCAGTAGTTCTAAGAGCCTCCATATCTGAAACATCCGAAAAAACAGAATCGATAGCTTGTACTCCTGCCGCCCTGGCTGCGTTAACCAGTCTCAACCTGGCATAAAGCGATTCCTGTCCCTCATTGGTTCTTGGCACACCCAGATCAGCAGTAAAATCTTCAAGACCAATCGCAACTGCCACAACGTTTTTCACAGCAGATGCAATCTCAAAGGCACGCTCTACTCCAAGGGCGCTCTCTATAATTGGCATAAAGAAAAGCTCCTGCTTAATATTCCTCTCGGATAAAATCTTTTGCGCCTTCCCTGCCAGTTCAACCAGGTGTTCGCCGCTTTCGCATTTGGGAACCAGGACCAGATGGACATTATGAGGAAGAATATAATCCAGGTCTTCGAATCCCATTTCACCCTGATTTATTCTCACCATTCTCTCGGCCCCGTAGAAATTAATCTGGCGCAGAGCGTTTCTGACAAGGAACCTTGCCTCATGTTTCTTTGATGGCGCTACCGAGTCCTCGAGGTCAAGAATAATACCATCGGGAGAATGAAGACCTGCATTCAGCATCATACTGGGTGTATTCCCGGGCAGATACAGACGGCTAAACCTGAATCTGTCCCTTTCAGAA
>Ga0272441_10004893_pt1 | contig 23782 bp, 19 predicted proteins | sample SSMProp6N_FD_193582 | JGI IMG/M metagenome (GOLD analysis project Ga0272441, IMG submission 193582) | Marine sediment archaeal communities from Little Sippewissett salt marsh, Falmouth, MA, United States - SSM-Prop-6N | ecosystem: Environmental > Aquatic > Marine > Wetlands > Sediment ...
ATCGTGTGGGAATGAGTCCTGACTTGTCGGTCGAGCTTGGCGGGATTGCGATGCGCAATCCCGTGATGGTGGCGTCGGGTACGTTTGGTTATGGTCGCGAATACGCGGATCTCGTGGACTTGAACGGGCTCGGCGCGCTGGTCGTGAAGGGGATCAGCCTGGCGCCGGTCCAGGGCAACCCGCCGCCGCGTCTCGTTGAAGTGACCAGCGGGCTTGTGAATGCGGTTGGGCTCCAGAACCCGGGTTTCGAGCGTTTTGTCGCCGACTATCTCCCGTATCTGCGCGATTTCGACGTGCCCGTGATCGTGAACATCTGGGGCACGACCGTAGAGGAGTATGCGGCGGTCGCCGCACGGTTCAACGATGTGGCGGGTGTCGCGGGGCTGGAGCTGAACATCTCGTGCCCGAACATCAAGGCGGGCGGCATCGCGTTCGGCACGGATCCGGATTTGGCGCGGCGCGTGATCACGGCGGCGCGTGCGGCCACTCGCCTGCCGCTGATCCCCAAGCTTTCCCCCAACGTGACGGACATCGCGGTGTTCGCGCGGATTGCCGAGGAATGCGGTGCGGACGCGATATCATTGATCAACACGGTGCCGGCGATGGTGATTGACGTTGAAACACGTCGGCCCGTTCTGGCCAACGTGACCGGCGGTCTGAGCGGGCCGGCCATCGCGCCGATCGCCGTGAAGCTTGTCTGGGAAGCGGCACGCGCCGTGAAGATTCCGGTCATCGGGATCGGCGGCATCTCGACGGCGGAGCAGGCGCTGGAATTCATCATCGCCGGCGCATCCGCTGTCGCGGTCGGCACGGCAAATTTCGCGGATCCCGCCTGCTCGCTCCGGATCGTCGAGGGAATCCGAGAATACCTGGCGCGGCACGGGTTGGGCAGTGTCCGGGAGCTGGTGGGGAGCATCGAGGTCAAGTCGGAAGTCGGAAGTCGGAAGTCGGAAGTGGGGCCTTGACGAGCGCGTTCTGGAGTACATTGAAACCTGAGATCCCGACGCCGTGCGGGGCCGGGATCTTCGCTTCGTTCGACGTGAAATCATGACAGAGCGTAAACATCCTGCCCGGTTCCGGACGGCGCGCACGATTGTATCGCGCGCGACGGAGACGGTGATGGCAGGAGCGAGCGAGACGGTTTTGTTTCGCCGTGCGAAGACAATGATTTCGTTGAAGGGCGAGGAATTGCCGGCGAAGGGCGGGCTGGCGAAGCGAATAGCGTTCTGGTTGTTGTTCGCGTGTTATGTGGGGTTGTCGGTGTGGTGGACGCTGACGGTTCCGCACGATCCGGGTCGGTTACGCCGTGCGATACCCGGCAATGCGGTATGGATCAGCGAGCACGAGGGGCTTGGCACGCGTTGGGAATCGTTTTTGGGCAATGGCCTTGTTCGTGACATGTTGGCGGCGCAGGGTGTGGATCTGGCGGCGGTGGCGCAGGCGGCGGAGGATCCCCGGGTCCGCACGTGGCTGCGCCGTCTTCTGTCGGACGAGATGCTGGTGGCGTACGTGCCGGAGCTACCGTGGTCGGGTGGGCCCGGTCTGGCATGCGTCGCGTGGGTAGGCGGCTGGAGCCAGCAGTTGCGCTGGCGCTTGGCGTTGGCGCGGGTTTCGGAAGTGGTGCGTATTCCATGGCCCGGCCGTCGTCCGGTATGGCGGATAGAGGTGCCCGGGTTGCCTGGCGAGACGACGCTGACGATCGCCTTGGCGGAGGGCATGCTGCTTGCTTGTTTAGCGCCCGGTGACGCGGGCCTGCATTGGCTGGCCGGGGCGAGGCCGGCCGGGTCGGGCCCGGCGCGGATGTCGTTGTCCGGGCTGTTGGATCGGCAGGTTTCCGCGGCGGCGGCGAGGTGGCCGGACCACGGCTGGATTGACTTGGCACGGCCCGAGTTGTCCGGGTTGCCGGCCGGTCTGTCGCTTTTGACCTATGCGCTGGCGGACGTGACGGAGGATGCGTTGGAGTGTGCGTTGTTTGCCGAACGCGTGGGCCCGGCCGGCCCGGCGGTCTGCGGCGAGCGGGACTTGCGTGAACTGGCCGCGCTGCTCGGGGATCGACCGCTGGGTTTTTGTCTGCTGCCGGGTCCGGTAGCGGACGGCTGGCTTGGCTACGCCGAGGCGCTGGGTTCACCGCGCACGATCGGGCGGGTGCTGGCGCCGGCGTTGTCGGGCTCGGCGACCGGCACGGTATTCGCCGCAGTGCTGGGCACGGAACAGGGCGCGAAGGTTCACTTGGGAGTCATCCCGTTCCCGGTTCCGACGCTCCTGCTGGGTTTTCGAACGGAGGGCCGGGTGCCGGGCGAGAAGATCGCGTTTCGGATTCTGGACGGTTTGAACGCCACGTGCCGACTGGGCCTGGTCCCTCGACGCGTGCAGCCCGGACAGAGCCCGGTGACGGTGATCGAGTCGACGCTCGACGACGCGTATGCGCGACTGCCCGGCTCGGACCTGGCGGGTTACGCTGCGCTTGACAACTGGCTGGTGTTCTCGAGCCATGCGGGTGTTCTGGCCGAGCTGGTTGCGGCGCAGCCGGGCGGGGCCCCGGCGCGCGTGCCGGGCTGGCGCGGGGAGATGGCGCGGCATACGGCGACGGTGTACGGTTGGCTGGATCTGCCGCGGGCGGCGACGGCCGCCTCGCTCGGGCTGGATCTGTATGCGCTGGGGTTGAGCATCGCGGACGCGGAGGGCACGAAGGCGTATCGCGCGCAGCTCAAGCAGGCGAAGACGTATCTCGCCTATCTGCAGGCGGCGGGCGACTGCATGTTGTGGTACGAGCCGCCGGGCGAGCTTTCGCGGCTGCGCGTTCGGTTCAGGAGCAAGCGATGAAGCTTCTGCTTGCCAGCCGCAACGCTCACAAGCTTGAGGAGATTCGGTCGATATTCGTCGTGCCGGGTCTGGCCGTGGTCACGACGGCGGCGTATCCGGATCTGCCGGAGGTGGTCGAAGACGGCGTGACCTTCGAGGCGAACGCGGAGAAGAAGGCGGTCTGTTGCGCGCGCGCGACAGGCGAGTGGGCGTTGGCCGACGACAGTGGCCTGGAAGTCGACGCGCTTGACGGTGCCCCGGGCGTGCGCTCGGCGCGCTACGCGGGAGAGCCGGTCGACTATGATGCGAACAACCGCAAACTGCTTGCGGCGCTTGCGGGCCGGTCGGACCGGGCGGCGCGGTTTCGGTGCGTGATTGCGTTGTCGGACCCGGCCGGCAGCGTTCGTACGGTGGCGGGTGTGTGCGAGGGCGTGATTGCGCGAGAATGCCGTGGCCGGCACGGGTTCGGCTATGATCCGTTGTTTGTCCCGGCCGGCCGTGCGCAGACGTTTGCGGAACTGGCGCCGTCGGTCAAGAACGCGATTTCCCATCGGGCCCGAGCCCTGGCGGCGGCAGCCGCCGCCTGGTCGGGGCTGCTTGCGGGATAACCCGCCCCCATTCACGACCTACTCTTTTCCGGCCGGCGCCGGTTCTTCATCCTGGAGCGACGGGTTGGGCGTGAAAGACTGTGGTTCGCCGCACGGCACGAGCCGGGCGTCTGTGCCGTCGAAGGTGAGTCCGAAGACGAAGCGGCTGGCCTGCTGGATGGCATTGGGATCTTCGTCGGAGTCAAAGTGCCAGATTGCGGTGCGCTCCTTGATTTGCGTGGCGTTGGCGCTGAGGATTTTGCCGGGCACGGTGGTGCGCAGGTCGACACGGAACCCGGATGTGAGTGCCCTGGCGGCGGCCACGGCGCTGAGTTCCTCGGTGTCCGCCGGCAGTTCGACCGGGCCGGCAACTGCGTTGAAGGTGAGCCGCCAGGTGTCGTCGTCGTCGCGGCCGAGCGCGAAAGTGTAGGGCTGGAAGAATTGCGTTTTGCGGAGGTCTGCCAGGTTCTCGAACCGCAGATTGAGCAGCATATAGCGCCAGATCCCGTGTGTCTCGGTCTGGATCTTCTCGATTGTGACGCCGTGCTCGGCGCAGTCGGCGAGCCGGTCCCGGAGCGCAGCTTCGGAGAACGGGAACGTGGTGCGGAACGGGTCGCGCTGTCTGGTCGGGCGCCCCATTTCCGTTTCGTTCGATCCGAGCGTCCGCAGGATTTCGAGTTCCATCAGGTTCTTCTCGGTCATCCCGTATGTCAGGCTGATCGTTCCGGTGCTGTCGGGTTGCAGCACGAGGTGTTGCTCGATTCTGAGGCAGCCGCCGGTGAGCAGCAGGCCGAGCGCGGCCACGGCAGCGAACCGGCGGTTGGCACACCGTCTGCTTACGAAGTAGCGCCCGATGCTGTTACGGCTGCGTTGTGTCCTGTTCGGCATTGCGGGGCACAACCTTCAGAACATGCTCGCCGGGTTTCGCCCAACCGAGCTCTTCACGCGCGATTTCCTCGACGAACTGCGGATCGGATTTGAGCCGGATCTGTTTGAGCTTGAGTTCCTCGATGCCGCGCTCGGACTGCTGGATTTCGCCGCGCGTCTTCTCCGCCTGTTCCTGCAGTTCGCCGAGCCGGTGGATTCTGGGCAGGAACACCCAGACGATCACGACGACGAACAGCGCGACGATCCCGATCCACGCGAATTTGTAAAGCACGCCCCACTTCTGCGGGTCGAGCAGAGCGGCGAGCCCGCGTCTCTTTCTATGCAGGCGAGCCATAGCGTGCGTCGTCTCCCAATGTGTCTTCGATGCGCAGCAACTGATTGTACTTGCAGATTCGGTCCGTGCGGCAGAGCGAGCCGGTCTTGATCTGGCCGGCATTCACGGCGACGGCGACATCGGCGATGGTGTCATCCTCGGTCTCGCCGGAGCGGTGGCTGATGACGGCGGTGTATCCGGCCTTGTGCGCCATTTCCACGGCGCCGAGCGTTTCGGTCAGGGTCCCGATCTGGTTGAGCTTGATCAGGATCGAGTTTGCGACGCCGAGCCGGATGCCCTTGGCGAGGAACTTCGTGTTCGTCACGAACAAGTCGTCGCCGACAAGCTGGATCTTGTTGCCGAGTTTCTCGGTCAGGATCTTCCATCCGGCCCAATCATTTTCGGCCAGCCCGTCTTCGATGCTGACGATCGGGTATTTTCGCGTCCATTTCGCGTAGAATTCGGCCATCTGTTCGGCGGTCCGGACGGACTTGTCGCTTTTCTTGAAGACATATCGTTTCTTGCGTTTGTCGAAGAACTCGCTTGACGCGGGGTCGAGCGCGATAAAGACGTGTTTGCCGGGCACATAGCCCGCGTTTTCGATGGCCGTCATGATGACGTCGAGCGCCTGCGTGTTGTTCTTCAGAGCGGGCGCGAATCCGCCTTCGTCGCCGACAGCGGTGCTGAGTTTCATTTTCTTGAGCACCTTCTTGAGCGCATGAAAGACCTCGGCCCCCATGCGCAGGCCCTCGCCGAAGCTGCGCGCGCCTTTCGGCACAATCATGAACTCCTGGATGTCGACGGGCGCGTCGGAGTGCGCGCCGCCGTTCAGGATATTCATCATGGGCACGGGCAGGACTCTGGCATTGGTGCCGCCGATATAGCGGAATAGCGGCAGGCCCAGATCGGCGGCCGCCGCCTTGGCCGTGGCGAGCGAGACACCGAGGATCGCGTTGGCGCCCAGTTTCTTTTTGTTCGGTGTCCCGTCGAGCTGGATCAACATCCTGTCGATGCCGACCTGGTCGAACACGTCGCAGCCGAGCAGCGCGGGGGCGATCACCTCGTTCACGTTCCGCACGGCCTTGCGCACGCCTTTGCCGCCGTAGCGTTTCTTGTCCTCGTCCCGCAGCTCCACGGCCTCGTTCTCGCCGGTCGAGGCGCCGGACGGCACGGCGGCGCGCCCCGTTGTGCCGGAAGCCAGGCCGATTTCGACTTCGACCGTGGGGTTGCCGCGCGAGTCCAGGATTTCTCTAGCGTAGATATCGATGATTTCCGACATGATCGCTCCCTAGCATATAATCGACTGTTGACGGTGCACGTACGCTGCTCCTTTGAGGCGTCTTTATAGCCGAACGGGCGGGGCCTGTCACGTTTCAAATCCGCGCGTGCACGCGCGGATCCATCTCTGCTTTTGATTTGCGGGTGAGGGCAGGAATGGGGTACAAGAGAGGCTGATGCAGAACAAGATCGGCGTACTTGGCGGAACCTTCAATCCTGTGCATATCGGGCACATGATCATGGCGCAGGATGCGCTGGAGGAGTTCGGGCTCTCCCAGGTTCTGTTTGTGCCGGCCGCGCAGCCGCCGCACAAGCCGAGCACGGCGACGTTGGCGCCGGCGCGGCACCGGACGGCGATGCTCGAGATCGCTTTGGAGCACGATCTGCGTTTTGAGCTTTGCGATATCGAGCTGGGCCGGCCGGGCCTGTCCTATTCGGTAGACACGATCAAAGCGTTGCGTCAGCAGTGTTCCGGGGCGGGTTTGGTTTTCATCATCGGCTCCGACAGCCTGCTGGAGTTGCATGCGTGGAAGGACATCACGGATCTGCTCGCGCTGTGCGAATTTGGCGTGATCCCGCGGCCGGGTTTTCCGCTGGATCTGGAATCGCTGCGCCGGACGGGTCTGCCGGAGCCATGGCCGGATCGGCTGCTCGGTCGAGTGGCGCGCGGGCATCATGTGGCTGTATCTTCCTCGGACATACGGCATCGGGTCGCGGAGGGTTTGAGCATACGCTACCTGGTCCACTCGCGGGTTGACATGTACATCACGGAGCACGCGCTTTATCGGGGCCGGCTATGAAACGTGAATTGAAGAAGAGAACGGGCAATCAGCGCGAGGCCGCGCCGGACACGCTTGCGTTGGTGCGCGAGCTTCGCGGCGTGCTGGCATCGAAGAAGGGCGAATCGATTGTGCTGTTGGACATGACCTCGTTGTCGAGTCTGACGGACTACTACGTGATTGTCTCGGGGGGCAGCGCGCCGCATCTGAAAGCGCTGACGCGTGCGGTGCACGACGCGATGAAGCCGCACGGGCGCTATGCCTACCGCAAGTCGGGCGAGCCGGAGAGCGGTTGGGTGACGTTGGACTACATCGACTTCGTGATCCACATCCTGGATGAGGAACTCCGTGACTACTACCGGCTCGAAGAGCTCTGGGCGCAGGCACCGCGGGTCGATTGAGCGCGGGTCCAGCCAGTGCAACGCTGGCGAGCAGACGGACTGCGCGGCGTCGATTGGCGGCACTCCATCGCAGCTCTTGCTCGCACTCTTTCTCGCGAATCCAGGGGCGGAGGGGGCGGCGGCTCAGGCAGGGGCGTTGTCCTTCGAGTGCCGTCCGGCGGGATAGGCGATAAGGAGTGCGATCAAGACTGGCGATCGTGGGGGGGCACCTCACGAACGTCGCCTTTCCGGGATCAGCGGAGCGATGCGTTCGACGCTGGCTTCGATGGCGCCGCGCTTGGCATCGACGACGCTTGCGGCGCGCCGGCCCATGGCCTCGCGTTCGGCGGGGTTTTCGAACAGGAACCGGATTTTCGCTTCTAGTCCGGCCTGGTCCCGCACCTGGCAGATGGCGTCGGCATCCAGGAAATCTCGCATCACGGCCTCGAAATTCTCGGTATGCGGACCGACCAGCACGGGTTTGCCCCAGGAGGCGGGTTCGATGATGTTCTGACCGCCTCGCGCGGCGAGGCTTTTGCCCACGAAGATGACGGAAGCGTGCGCGTAGAAGCTCATGAGCTCGCCGGTCGTGTCGATGACAAAGACGTCGGGACATGCGTCCGGCGGCGGTTGGCCGGCGTCCAGCGCGCTTTTCTTCACGAAGGACAGGCCCGTGTTTTGGACGGTCCGCACGACGGCGCCGACGCGTTCGAAATGGCGCGGCACCAGAACCATGCGCAGCGTCGGCATATCGGGCCTGATCCGCCGGTAGATCTCGAGCAGCACGGCTTCCTCGCCTTCCCATGTCGAGCCGCCGACAAGGACAAGGTCGTCGGGGCGGACCCCGACAGCCCGGAGCGTACGACCGGCCTGCTCTCTGCCTTCGGGGTCGTGGCGGATCACGTCATACTTGGCGGTCCCGACCACATGGATCTGCGCGGGGTCTGCGCCGAGCCTGAGCAATCGTTCGGCGTAGATTTCTTCCTGCACAAGCAGCACCCGCATGGCGCGCAGGGCGCGTTTGAAGAAGAATCGCATTTTGCGGTAGCCGCGAAACGAGGAGGCAGAGATGCGGCCGTTCACCAACGCGACGGGGATGTTGCGGCGCGCAGCGAGTCGGATGAGGTTCGGCCACATTTCGCATTCGGTCAGCACGATTGCGAGGGGCCGGATCCGGTTGAGCACCAGCCTGACGATCGGCGGGAAATCCACGGGGAAATACAGGAGCACATCCTGCTTGTCGATCTGCTGCGCGGCGATACGATGCCCGGTTGAGGTCGTTGTGGTGAGCACGAAGCCGATCTGCGGCCTGCGCGCGCGGAGTCCGGCCAGCAGTCGGAGCGCGACATAGACTTCGCCGACGCTGACGGCATGGATCCAGACCCGCGGGCGTTCCGCGATCCGGTTGCGTAGCGTGCGGCCGTAGACGCCGAGCCGCTGCATGAAGCCCTTCGCGTAACCGCCGCGTCGGCACATACGGAAGATGAAATAGGGCAGCATCACAGCGAATCCGATGCTGAACAACACATTGTATAGGATCCAGACCATCACGCTCTCGGGTGCGCCTCCTCGTAGACCTTCTTGAGCCGTTCGATGGTGACGTGCGTGTAGATCTGCGTGGTGGACAGGCTGGCATGGCCGAGCAGTTCCTGCACGCTCCGCAGGTCGGCGCCTGCGTCGAGCATATGCGTGGCGAACGAATGCCGCAACACATGTGGCGAGACACGCTGGTCCAAGCCGGCCTCCCTTGCATACTTGCGAACCATTCTTTCGATCGAGCGAGAGGTGAGTTTAGCCCCTTTCATGTTTCGAAACAAGGCGGACGGCGCGCGGCCCCGCTTGCAGGGGGCGGGGCAGACCAGATCGCGCGTTTCGACATAGGCCTGCACGGCGCCGGCCGCCGGCGCACCCAGCACGCAGAGCCGTTCTTTCTTGCCTTTCCCGCGCACCTTCACCACGCCGCCCAACGGGTCGATATCCTCGTCGGTCATGCCGACGAGCTCGCCGACCCGCGCGCCGGTACTGTAGAGCACTTCGAGGATCGCGGTATCGCGCAGCATTGCGCATTTTTCGGCCGGGCCGGGCGGCTTGTCGGGTTTACGTGCGGCGTTCTGTTCGAACGCATTGCGCGGAGCTTCGAGCAAGCGGGTGACTTCCGCGACCGACAGCACGGCGGGCAGTCGCTGCGCGCGTTTGGGTGCGGGCAAGCCTTCCCATGGGTTCTGCCACACGTATTCCTCGCGTTCGAGGAACCGAAAGAAGGTGCGAAGGCTCGAGAGTTTTCGATTCGTGGTTGTGGCGCGGCGTCCGGCCTTCTGGCAATCTGCGAGGAACTTGCGTGCGGCGTACCGGTCGACATCCTGCCAGGCACACGGCACGCGGCATTGCGTGCCCCATCGATGTCGCGCGAACTGGCGGATGTCCAGGAGGTAGGCATGCAGCGTGTGCGTAGATGCGTCGCGTTGGGCCGTCAGGTAGTCGACAAAGTGCGCGACGCACGGGTCTTTGGCGATGTCGAGCGGTTCTTCATCCATTGTCGCGGCCCGTGCAGACGCGTCGCGGCCAGGCGCCTGCGCGCAGAGGTTTCAGGTTTCAGGTTTCAGTGGGGCGATGACGGCGTCGTGTCCCTCCTGAAACCTGAACACTGAAACCTGGCCGGCCGGCTCGACGTCCGCGCGCGGCTACTTCTCCGCCGGTTCCTGGGCGGCAGTGTCCTCTTCGATCTGGTTCGCGTATTTGCGGGCCAGCCGTTTCAGGGACGCGAACTGGCGGACGGTCAGCGAGCCGCGCTGTGCATACTGCCGGCGCAATGAATCGAAGAATTTCTTGTCGTCCCATTCCCCGCGCTTGGTTTTGACGGGCGGTCCCCATTCGCGCACCTTTTCGACCGAATCGAGCAACCGTCCGCATTCGCCCGGGTCCGCCTGCGCCTGAGGTTTGGCGAGGTTCAAGCTTTCGCGGATTTCCTCGAACCCCTCGATTTGGCCCGCGTACTTGATAACGAGCCGGTCGAGCGCCCTCAGTTGGGCGGGCGAGAGGGCCCGGCCCCCGTCGACCCAGTCTTTGAGCGAGGCGACGAACTCCTTGTCGTCCCGTTTCTTTCCGGCCCGTACGGTTGCCGGCTCGAACTGCACGCGTTCGAGCAGCGCGAATTTTCGGAGCGTCGTCTCATCCGGCGCGGCGGGCGCGGGCGCGGCGGGCAGATCCTGCAGGTCGAGTTCGCCGAGTTTCTCGTGCAGTTCCGGGACCTGCTCCTGATATCGCTGCGCGATCTGCAGCAGCGCGCGCCATTGTCGGATCGAGAGTTTCTTGTCCTTGTCCGAGATTCGGCGGCGCAGCGAATCCACGAACTTGCGGTCGCTGAACGTGCGTTTGCCGCGCTGCACTTCCGGCGCCCATTCCTTGACTTTTTCGAGCAAGTCCAGCACGACCAGAGCCTTGTCGCTCTCGATTTCGGTGCTGGCCACACCTTCGAGCCAGGTCTTGAATCGGGCATAGAAGTCCTGCAGCATCTGCGTATGTTGGATGGATCCCTTCTCGATTTCATCGAGCAGGCTCTCCATTTCGGCGGTGAACCCGACATCGAAGAGATCGGCGAGGTTGTCGACGAGGAACTTGCACACGCGCATTCCGAGCTCGGTCGGGATGAGCACGCGTTTTTCGCGACGCACGTATTGGCGCTGGTTCAACGTGCTGAGAACTTGTGCGTAGGTGCTGGGCCGGCCGACGCCGTCTTCCTCGAGTCTACGCACGAGCGAGGCCTCGCTGAACCGCGCGGGCGGCTGCGTCTCTTTGCGCTCGGACAGCCATTCGAGGCACTCGAGCGGCTCACCTTCGGCGAGCTGGGGCAGTGCGCCGGTTTCCGGCTCTTCCTCTTCGCCGTTCTTGCGGGGTGCCGTCTTTTTCTCGATGCCGCTCACCTTCATGTAGCCTGGAAACACCACTTCGGAGGCGGACCCTCGGAACAGATAGGCCCGCGCGCCGGTATCGGGAGCGCTTGCATCGACATCGACGCTGCGCTGCGCGATCAGGGCGGGCGCCATCTGGCTGGCGACGAAGCGGCGCCAAATGAGGCCGTAGAGTTTCTGTTCTTCAGGCGCGAGCGATTGTGCGACGCTATCGGGCGTGCGCGTGACGTCGGTCGGCCGAATGGCCTCATGTGCCTCCTGCGCGCCGGCCCGGCTCTTGTAGAAGTTCGGTTTTTCGGGGAGGAACTCCTTGCCATAGGTGGTGTTCACAAAGCCGCGGCACGCCTCAATGGCGGTTTGCGCGGTTCGGAACGAGTCCGTTCGCATGTAGGTGATGAGACCGGTCGTTTCGTCGTCGATATCGACGCCTTCGTAGAGGCGTTGGGCGATGCGCATTGTCTTGGAGGGGGAGAACCCGCAGTAGGAGCTGCCGGCCTGCTGCAGACTGCTGGTAATGTACGGTGGTGCGGCTCGTTTGTGGATCTCGCGTGTGGCGACCCGGCTGACTTTCAGGGTGCGGCCTTCGAGTTCGGTCCGGACACGCTCGGCCTCCTGGCCTGAGCCGATTTCGGCCTTTTTCCCGTCGATCCGGGCGAGTCTGAGTTCGAAGGGTGTGCGCGGGTCGACCTCTTTTCGGGCCTTTGCCCCGAAAATCCAATATTCCTGGGGCACAAATGCAATGATTTCCTGCTCGCGCTCGCACACGAGCCGCAACGCGACCGATTGAACGCGGCCCGCGCTCAGCCCGCGCTTCACGTGCTGCCACAGCAGCGGGCTGACCCGGTACCCGACGATTCGGTCGAGGATCCGGCGTGCCTGCTGCGAGTCGACCTTGCGCCGGTCGATCTCGGAGCAGTTCTCGAAAGCCGTGCGGACGGCATTGGGCGTGATCTCGTTGTAGAGCACCCGATAGATTTTGTCCGGCTCGACATGCTTGGCGAGGATCTGCGACAAGTGCCAGGCGATCGCCTCACCTTCGCGGTCGGGATCCGGTGCGAGGAACACGCCGTTGGCCGACGCGGCAGCTTTGCGCAGGGCCTCAACGGTTTTGCGCCGACCTTTGACGAGCACGTATTTCGGCTTGAACCCATGCTCGAGGTCGACCCCGAACTGGCTCTGCGGCAAGTCGCGGACATGGCCCATCGAAGCCATGACGACATAGTCGCTGCCGAGTATCTTGTTGATCGTCTTGGCTTTGGCCGGCGACTCGACGATGACCAACTTCTTTTCCATATACGAACTCCGGCCCCGCGTCGCTCACGGGCGCGGCTATGTCTCGGCCGCGCGGCGTTTGGCAGGGGCGAACCGGTTTTCGGTGCCGGCCCGCAGCCGCTGGATGTTGCTCTTATGCCGCCAGATCACGACGACGCCGAGCAGGCTCAGAACGAGCGGCCGCAGGCAATAGGCATCCGCGCGGTAGGCGACCCAGGCGAAGACCGGCACGGCGACGGCCACGCTGATTGACGCCACGGACACATACCGCGAGAACCGGAACACGATGGCCCAGGCGATCAGCCCGACACCGGCTGCCGCAGGAGCGACACCCAGCAGCACGCCCGCGCTCGTGGCGACTCCCTTGCCCCCCTTGAATTTCAAATATACGGGCCAGTTATGCCCTGCGATGGCGTAGGCGCCATAGAGCAGCTGCAGGCCGACGATGTCGACCGACGCAGGCATATCCGCGCAGTGCCAGGCGATCGTCGGGAAGACGAAGGTCGGCACGAAGCCTTTGAACACGTCGCCGACGAACGTCAAGATGCCGTAGATCTTGCCGACCGAACGGAACACGTTGGTCGCGCCGGTGTTTCCGCTGCCGACCTGCCGCACATCCACGCCACGCAGCCGACCGATCAGGAATCCGATAGGGATCGCGCCCAGAAGATACGACACCACGCAGAAGACAATCGATATCGCGGCGAGTCTCAACTTCCCGGACTCCTCTGTGTTGTCACCCGGCCCTGCTGCCCCGTTTCGGGATAACCGGTCCGAAACAAACCGCATACTCTAGCGTGAGTTTTTGCTTTGGCAAGAACATTCCTGGGCTGAACACTCGCGAGCGTGAACTCGCGGATTTCGGCGTGCGCGGGGGAAACCCTATTGCCTGGCGGTTCGTTTCGGCATAGTATCGTGCGCGAATCTGCGCAGGCGTACGTGGGGAGAGGGGACGAAGAGATGACGTACAAAGAATGCAAGAGATTGCTTGAAGAGCAGGGGCAGGTGCACCTGTTGCGTTTCTGGGACAAGCTGGACGAGAAGCAGCGTGCCGCGCTGTTGGGGCAGGTGTCGCAATTGGATTTTGCGCAGGTCGCGCAGCTCCGCGAGCTGCTCGGTGCCGATGAAGTGGAGGGGACGCGGCACGAGATCGAGCCGGCGCCGGTGGTTCGGCTTTCGGATCTTGCCCTGCAACGTGAGGAGGCGTGCGCGGCGGGTGCGCGTGCGTTGAGTGCGGGCGAGGTGGGCGTGATACTGGTGGCGGGCGGGCAGGGCACGCGCCTGGGGTTTGACGGACCGAAAGGCTGCTATCCGCTGGGTCCGCTCACGAACATGACGCTGTTCGAGATTCACGCGCGCAAGATTCGTGCGTTGGAGGGGCGATACGGGGGCGCGGTACCGTTCTACATCATGACCAGCCAGACGAACGACGAACCGACCAAACGTTATTTCAAGGACCACGCGTATTTCGGGCTGCGCCCTGAGAACGTCACGTTTTTCACACAGGCCATGCTCCCGGCGTTGCGGCCGGACGGCAGTGCGATTCTGGATCGGCCGGATCACATTTTCGTGAGTCCGGACGGGCACGGCGGCACGCTTGCGGCGCTGGCTCGGACCGGTTGTCTGGAGGACATGCGCCGGCGCGGGCTTCGCACGATGTTTTATTTCCAGGTCGACAACGCGTTGGTGCAGATCGCGGACCCGGCCTTTATTGGGCTGCATATCCTGCGCGAATCGGAGATGTCGTTGAAGGTTTGCGCGAAGCGTGATCCGGAGGAAGGCCTGGGCATGGTGGTTCGTGAGGGGTCGCGTCTGGCGGTGGTCGAGTATACGGAGTTGACGCACGAACAGAAGCACGAGACGTTGCCGGACGGCAACTTGCGCCTTTTGTTCGGGAGCGTGGCGATCCACGTATTTTCCGTCGACTTTCTGGTGCGGGAAGCGAGCGCCGGGCTTCCGTTCCACCGGGCGCACAAGAAGGTGCCGTACTGCGAGGCGTCGGGCAACACGGTGAGTCCGGAGGAGCCGAACGCGTACAAGTTCGAGAAGTTCATTTTTGACGCATTGCCTGATGCGGACCGTTCACTGGTTGTCGAATTTGCGCGGGAAGAGGAGTTTTCGCCGGTCAAGAACCCGTCCGGCAACGATTCGCCGGACACGGCGCGCCGGGACCTGATGCTCAAGCACGCGCGCTGGCTGGAATCCGCGGGCATTGCCGTGCCGCGCACAGCGGACGGCGGGCTGCGGCACAAGCTCGAGATCGATCCGTGCTTCGCGCTTGATGCCGGCGAGCTGGCCCGACGCGTGGACAAAACGACGGTACTCGCGGAGGATCTGGTCTTGGCGGAATGAGCCGTTCTCGGCGCCGGGCATGGGCGCTTGGCGTCGGCTCAGAGGAAGCGGATATAGCGCTCGACAGACTGTTGGATCACGAGGTCGGGCCGCTCGTCCGCGACGCGCTGGATGTCGAGCTGGCGGGCCCAGATCAGGTGTGCTTCTTCGCAGTGCCGTACGCAGTAGCGCGCGAGTTCGGTAAAGAACGAGTCCCTGAAGACGAGCACTTTCGGGATCCGATCCGGCGCGGGCTCGTTTTGCACGAGGACCTGCGGTCGGTGCAGACGCCAGGCGGGCGGTCGTTCCGGCTCACGGCCCCGTCCGGTCCATTGCAGTCGGGGCTCCTGCGGCATGTTGTATCCGAAGACGCCCAGCATTTCCGCGAGATCGCGCGTCATGCCGGGTTCGAGCCGCACGCGGTAGTCGGACCAGCGCGCGGGCCGGATCTGGGGGAAGATCTCCTTCATTTCCAGGGCGAGCGCGCGATAGGCGACGAACGCGCCGACTTCGTTCCAGTGCGTTCCATTCACCCGCAACAGGGGGACGTCGTGGTGCGGCTTGGCCCGAAGCAGGGCCGTGCGCGTGTCCACGACGTGCAGATCCGTTCGGCGCGCGAGATACTCGACAAGCTGCATGTAGGCGCTGCGGTTTCGTGGCCGCTCGCCCAGGTCTCCGGGCAGGTGTTCGGGGTAGACCGAGCCTTTGTCGGGGGCGAGCAGCAGGATGAATTCGGCGCCGTGCTCGCGAACGGCGTCGCGTCGGGCCGTGAGCCGTTTTGCGATATTCGCCAATTCCGCGGGGGCGAAGAGGTTGTTGCGGTAGTAGTCTCGCGCGATGCTGCCGTCGCTCAGGCTATGATAGTAGAGCCAGCCGTGCCGTCCGATCATGACATCGCTGATCACGGTGTTGCGAAACACGTAGTAGCGCAGGCTGTTCGCCGCCGCGATCAGATGCCCGCGGAACCCGTAGTTTGCGCTGAAATAGCGGTCGAGCTCTGCGGGAAAGGTGTGGAAGCTGCGCAGCCTCGGCTTGTTCAACACAACGCGGCGTACGCGGCTTATTGCCTTGGGCCAGCCGAACAGACGCCAGCGCAACTCGAGCAGGGGCGCGAGCAGAATGCAGAGCAGCACGACGACGGCAATCCGTCGAATCCGGGCGCAGGCCGTGTCGGGCACGTTTGTCATCATTTCAGAACTGGAAGTAGATGAACGGGGCATAGTCGGACGTTGCATGGATTGTTGCAGCATAGAGCAGAAGCGCGATGAGCCCGAGCGCGCCGAGCGACTCGCGCAAGACGGCATGGCGCCGGCCGCCCGCGCTGCCGGCCCAGGCGTGAGCGAGGCGGCCGGGCAACGGGGTGGCGCAGAGGATGCCGGCGAACAGATAGAGCGCAGTTTCCGGGTTGAGCATGGCCAGGATTTCCGGTGCCGGCAGGTTTGGCGCGGGTCGGAACATGCTTGCGGCGATTCGGAGCGCGAGCCCGATATCCTGCACGCGGAAGAAGACCCAGCCGACGCAGACGACGAGCAGCGTGTACAGATGCATTGCGACCCGCGGCGTGCGGTGGCGCCGCGTGCGCAGGAAGATGCGTTCGAACACGAGGAACAAGCCGTGATAGAGGCCCCAGAACAGGAAGTTCCAGTTCGCCCCGTGCCAGAGCCCGCAGAGCACAAAGACGACCAGCAGATTGAAATAGGTGCGGGCTATCCCGCGTCTGTTGCCGCCAATCGGAATGTAGACATAGTCCCGAAACCATGTTGACAGACTGATGTGCCAGCGTCGCCAGAATTCCGTGACCGACCGGGCGATGTAGGGGAAATTGAAATTCTCGCGGAGTCGGAACCCGAAGATTCGGCCCAGCCCGATTGCCATGTCGGAGTAGCCGGCAAAATCGTAGTAGATCTGGAGCGTGAAACATATGGCGCCGAGCCAGGATCCGGCGAACGTAATTTCCGGCGCGGGCACGGCCAGGAGTGCGTCGGCGAGCGGGCTGAGCGTGTCGGCCAGCAGCACCTTTTTTGCCAGGCCCCTGACGAACCGGGCGAGACCTTCGTAGACGTTGTCGTTCGACCATGCGCGTGCCCGGATCTGCCCGGCGATATGCACGTAACGCACGATCGGGCCGGCGATGAGCTGCGGGAACAATGCGATGTAGAGTGCAAAATCGATCGGGTTGCGTTGCACCGCCGTCTTTCCGGCGGCCAGATCGATGAGGTAGGAAAGCGCCTGGAACGTGAAGAACGAGATGCCGATCGGCAAGATGATGTGAGGTCGGGTGATCCGGCCCCAGCCTGCCGAGCAAGCCAGAACGTCGAGTTCGTCCAACAGGAAGCCGAGGTACTTGAAATAGAAGAGCAACCCGAGATTCGCGGCGACCCCGAACGTGAGAAACAGGCGCCGGCTACGGTCTTGCCGGGCGCCGCCGATCAGCAGACCGCAGGAGTAGTTGACGGTGATCGAGGCGAGCAGCAGCCACAGGAGCCGGCCGCTGCCCCAGTAATAGAAGGTCAGGCTTGCGGCCAGCAGCAGGGCGTTGCGGCCGCGCGGGTGCGTCACCGCGTAGAACAGGACAACGATGGGCAGGAAAACATAGAGAAAGACGGGCGAACTGAAAACCATCGAACACGGACTCCTTGCCGGGGCAGCCGAATCGGTCCCGCCAGCCCGCGTATTGCACGGCCCTCGTGCAACAAGGGCTGGTCGGACCGCCTGAGCATGCCTGTGGCGTGGGCTGAAATCAAGCAGCGAGATTGATGTTGGGTCGGCCCGGTGCTATGGTGATGACGTTCAGCGGGAATAGCGCAGGGATAAGCACGTTCGCACGCACGGGGATCCGCAGGCAGCGGCTTTCGTCCCGAGCGCGCTGCGCGCCTCGGGACTACGGCGGGCCAAGGGAGTGCCTGCGGTACTGTGAAGAATCCCAAGCCGTGCTTATCCAAGCGCCACTCACGTCTATCGGCGCCGGGTTGGCGCCGGCCTTTGTGAGGGCAGACGTACGATGAGCTTTCTTGAGCGGCTCGAACGCAAACTGGGGCGTTTCGCGATTCCGAACATCACGGTGTTGCTCGTGGCCGGGCAGGGCCTGTTTTTCGTGTTGCTTCTGTCGAATCCGGCGCGCGTGATCAACATGGCGCTGATCCCCGAACGCGTGCTGGCCGGCGAGTGGTGGCGGCTGTTCACGTTCCTGTTCATGCCGCCCAGCAAGAGCCTGGTCTTCATCTTTTTCGCGCTGTATCTGTTCTTTCTGATGGGCACGGCGCTGGAGAATCGGTGGGGCACGTTCCGGTACAATATCTACCTGCTGGTCGCCTGGCTTGCGACGGTAGCCGTCTCGTTTCTCACGCCGTCGCTGCCGTCGTCAAATGTATTCATCGGCGGCTCCGTCTTTCTGGCGTTCGCCTATCTCTATCCGGAGTTCGAGCTGTACATATTCTTTATCCTGCCCGTGAAGATCAAGTGGTTGGCGCTGATCACCTGGATCGTCTACGTCTACGAGATCGTGTTCGGTGGGTGGAGCGCGCGGCTGCTGGTGCTGGCCTCGATCAGTAATTTCCTGTTGTTTTTCGGCAAGGACGTCTGGCTGCGGCTCAAATACGGGCGGCGCCGCATGGTCGTGCAGGCCGAACGGCTGGTGGACGAAGCCAAGCCGTTCCACAAATGCGCGGTGTGCGGCAGGACCGACAAATCGGACCCGGGGCTGGAGTTCCGGTACTGCACGCAGTGCACGCCGGCGACCTGCTATTGCGGGGAACATATCAAGAGCCACGAGCATGTTGGCGGGGATGAGAGTTGAGAGTTGAGACTTGAGATTTGAAATTCGAAATTTGAGGGAGCCGTCGGCTCATGAGTGACTCCCTTGAAAGATAGAAATTCTCAGGTGCTACGGATGACATCGGCACGGACGGGTTGCGTGATGGCACGGGACGTGCAGACGACAAGGGCGGCGACGTGGGAATGCTGGGAACAGTCGCTCACGAGCGCGAACGAGTACGATAACCCGTACGCGGGTGTCTTGTTGCGCGTGACGTATACGGGGCCCGCCGGTCGTAGCTTCCGGTGCCTGGGTTTCTGGGACGGGGGGCGTACGTTCCGGATCCGGTGCATGTTTCCGTGCGCGGGGACGTGGCACTGGGAGACGGCCTGTTCGGATACGTCGGATTCCGGACTGCACGGCAGGACGGGCACGGTTACGGTCTCGCCGTATGCCGGTGAGAACCCGCTCTATCGGCACGGCTACCCGCGGGTCAGTGACGACAAGCGGTATCTTTGCCATTCGGATGGGACGCCGTTCCTGTGGATTGGCGATACGGCGTGGCTGGCCTACATTCGGGCCGATCAGCCCGAATGGGAACGGTACGTTGCGGACCGGCGCGCGCTGGAACGAGAATTCCCGGTCGCGCGGCTCGGTCCAGCACCGGAATCCCTTGTCCTCTGCCACATGTCTTGCTGCCACGTAGTTCGGGCGTATTCGCGTGGTTCGCGGCCAAGAGAATCTCTGGGAACTGTATTCTCAGAGGCTGCAGACATGGCGCTGTCTGCGTCCGACCAGCGCGACGGTCAGCGTTTCGACGGCGAACCCGAGCGTGAGGATGAGTGCGGCGAGCGTGTGGTTGAGCATGCCTGTCGCATAGCCGGCCCAGCTTGCGAGCCAGATTGCGGCGACCCTGAGCGTGGCGCCAAGCCCCATACTGACGGTGGTTCGGCTGACCATGGCGCGGCCGTGGAAATAGTTGCGCACGGCCACAAGCACCGGGATCAGGCAGACGGTCAGCAGCACCTGCCGGGCCATGGGCAGCACTGCGCCGCGGACCCCGAGCAGATCGCGCAGGACCAGCATGCTCAGAGGCGAGAGCGCGACGAGCAGCATGATTCCGAGGACGCCGGCGAGCACGAGCAGGATGAACCGGCGCAGGCCGGGCATGTCCTTGAACCCGAACGTGACGAACAGGTGGCGGAGCTGGTTGACGGGCATATGGAAGATGAGCGCGAGATCGAACGCGACGCGCAGCGCGGCGATTTTGGGTTCGGCGCCGGGTGTGCGGTTGACGTAGGAGTAGATGATCGGGCGGCTCAACGCGAACATGAGGCTGGTCAGCGCGACCGGCCAGAAGAACCGGGCCATATCCAGGTAGGTCAGGTGTTTGGTTTCGGGCTCCTGGATGCCGGCGCCGCCGCGCCGGGCGAAGCCGAACAGGAGCGCGAGGTGCAGGAGTCCCGCGCAGATCTGCGACGCGGCCAGCGTGACGACCGGCTGCCAGCCGCGGTGCAGGCCGACGGCGAGCAGCGAGCCCATCAGCGCGAGTGCCGAGCCGTGCAGCACCGTGACGAGCCCGGTCCGTTTCGCCTGCACGAGCAGGCCGGTGTAGTACTGCTTGAGCCCCTGCACAAACAGCATGGGCGTCAGCAGGCGCAGGTACAGGATGACGACCGCGAGCTGCTCGTCTGCGATCCCGAAGATGCGTGCCGGCACGATTTCGGCGCCGGGCACCAGCGCGATGCACGCGGGGATCGCGGCCAGTGCGGCGCAGAGCATGAACGTGAACCGCAGACAGCGGCGTCGCGCGGTGCAGGAGCGGCCGAACACGTTTGCCATCTGCGGCAGGAACCCGAGCGCGGACATGAACGGCATCAGCATACCGGACGCGAACGCGAAGGTCGCCAACTGGCGCGCGGCGTTCGGATAGCGGCTGAGCGTGCCGTTCTGGAACTGGCGCGCGAGCAGCATGACCATGCCGGTCAGGGCGAGCGGCCAGTAGAATTTCCAGTATTGCCGTTTCATCGGGAGTCGCGCGTGCGTGCGGGGCCGTGACGCGCCGAAGCAGGCCCCGGGTCTCGAGCACCTGGCGCGGCCGCGCTTCAGTCGAGCTTGAACACGCGTCCGCCGCCGCCCTGCGTGTAGCCGTCCTTCGGGTCGGGTTCCGGCTCGGGTGTGCCGGCTGCCTCTACCTGCCCTTCCTGCAGCTCGCTGATCCTGCACTTCAGCACGAGCACCCAGGCCAACAGCAGCAGGCAGACGATGCAAAGGATTCCTTCCGTCATGGCCTGACCATAGCGTGTGCGACGCGGGGCGTCAATGCAGGCTCGGGGCCGCGAGGGGACCTCGCGGCCCCCAGCCTGCATCAAACGTAGCGACCAACGTCATGTGCGGTCTCGTACATGGCCAGCACGTTTTCGGTCGGTGTGTTGTCCTGGATCTGGTGGGTGGGCGAGAAGCAGTAGCCGCCGCCGGGCATCATGATTTCGAGCGTCTCGGTGCAGTCCCGAACGACGTCTTCGGCGGTGCCGAAACTGAGCGGGCCGGCCGTGGAGATGCAGCCGTGAAAGGCGAGCCGCCCGCCGAATTTCTCTTTCAGATAAGCCGGCGCCATGTTCGCCGCCTCGGGCTGCAGTGTGTCGACCGCGTCGATCCCGATCTCGATGAAATCGTCGAATGCCCAGCTGCTCGAACCGCAGCAATGGATCATCACCGGCAAATCGAAACTCTTGGCCAGGTCTACAAGGCGCTGATGGAGAGGTCGAATATGTTGGCGGTAGAGGTCCGGGCTGATTGAGGGCGCGAGCTGCGTGCCCAGGTCCTCGCCCATCTTCAAGTAGTCGATGCCGCCCTTTGCGGCCTCCAGCGTACGGCGCGTCATTTCAAGCTGGAGCTCCGCTCGGCGACGGGCCAGCAACAGCCCGGCCGGATCGTCCGTGATCAGGTCGATGAACGTTTGCTCCATGCCGCGCAGGAAGCCATTTGTGTTGATGACGCAACCCAGGCCGGAGTTGCCGGCTTGCACGGCGTACGGAGAGTGGCGTTTGCAGGCGGCCGCCACCTCTGAGTAGTCGTAGTCATCCGCCGACGGCATCGGCCACTCGGCAACCTGCTCTTCGGTCGCATCGCGCAGCGGAAAGTCGCAGTAGTCCCAGTAACAGCCGCTGCCGTGCTCGACCTTGCGGCGATGGATCCCCAAATTGTCCACACGAACACCGCGTTCCGGGATGTCTGCGTGCAGCTTCGGCCCGCGGTAGCGCGCGGCGACCGTGCGGAAATCCACGCCGAGCGCGTCGCGCAGGCCTTCATTGTCGCCTTGTGCCAAACCAAAATGCTGCTTGAGCCGGCGGTCGATGCCCGGGTTCGCCGAGTAGTCGATCGGGACACGGTCCGGCTCCGCACGCGAAAAGGCCGTGAGAACTCTCTGCTTCGATGTCATCGTCGCTGGCATGGCAAGTACCTCCCTCAAAAATCTCTTCGCCAGAGTCGCTTTCTTGCCCGCTGAACACCCCCCTTCGCCGAGAGGCGACGGCGGGCACGGCGCGAAATCACGCAAAAGAGAGTTCTTTTGGCGTGTTTGGCGGGCGGCAACTCTTACCGCCCGTTTCGTCCCCCTTTGTCACGGGTTCGAGTAAACCATTGGCTCATGAACAACTTCTTCAAAGAATGTGTCGCGGGTCGAGAATCGGCAATCGACATTACGCTCATATTTGTACTATAATTGCATAAAGCGCCATCATGACGGTATGTATTGGTATAATACATCATAAGTTCGCCATGTGCGGCAGGGCGCGAAGGAGGGCGAGAGCCGATGTCGCTGCGAGATCTTGCGCCGGACGCAATTGTATTGTGGGCGAACTACGCGCAGTTTGCGCCGGGTATGCGAAAGCCTCTTTTCGAGGTGCACAGTCGGATGCTGTTGTGGTGTCGACGCGGGCGCGGCACGGTGACGGCGAACGGGGAGAAGCACGTATTTGAGTCGGGCGACTTCCTGTTCCTGCCGTGGCAGCACCGGATCCGCTACGAGGCGGACGCGGGTGAGGACTGGTATCTGGGCGGCGTGCACGTAGTCCCTGAGCATCCCCGCGGCGTGCCTGTGGAGTTTCGGGTGCGGCACATGCCCGCGGACAAGCGGGCCTCGTACCGTTTCCATCGTGACGTGGCGCTGCCGGGATTCGACTCGGTTCTGTCGGGCCGGCTGGAGCATGCGGAAGCGCTGGCGCATCTTGCGGACTACATTGTTTTGTGGTTTCGTCGAGGCGAGCGCGAGGAGGGAGGCGCCCGCGCACTGGCGGGCGTGTTGCTGGATGAAATCGAGAATGTATCGCGCACGCTTGGCGCGCCGCACGGGGCGCTTCCCGCCAATCTCAAGCGGATGCTGTCGCATGTGCGCGTGAAGCTGGGCGAGCCGATCTCGATCGACGCGCTGGCACGTGTCGGGAGTTGCAGCGCGTCGACGGCCTCGCGGCTGTTCCGGCGATATCTGGGCACCTCGCCCGGCCAATGGATCACGAAGCAGAAGATGGATCGGGCATCGACTCTTCTGGCCACGACCACGCTGCGTGTCGCCGAGATCGGCCGTCGCGTGGGGATCGATGACCCGTACTACTTTTCGAAGGCGTTCAAGAAGCATCATGACATGCCGGCGCTGAAGTATCGGCAGATGAGCGGGGGCGTGTGAGGGGGGCGGACAGTATTGCTGCGTACTCGTATACGCACTTGGACACGCGAATTTGCTCGGAGGATGAACGGCGATGTGAAAGATCTGCGTGCAGGAGCAGGAGTACGCGCACTTTCGGGAGCATTAGGTGTAAGGAGATGAGTGCGAATGCAGGCCAAGCCCTCACAAGCGTGTTTCGGGGACAGAGGAATCGTTCTGCGGGAAAGGGATTGAACATCCAACATCCAACAGCCAATATCCAAATTCCAAGTGGGAGAAGGGGGGTCACGTTCTGCTTCGCGTTTGACACCCTCTTCCGCTCGTCGTCCGTAATCCTCGTCCGTACTCGTCGCGCGATTCCTGTGCGTTCGTCGCGCCTTCGATGGACGACCTTGTGCGACGAGTACGTGCGACGAGTACGTGCGACATGGGTGTTGGCTGTTGGATGTTCCACGTCGTCGCTTTGCGACAAGTGGCCACTTGCCCTGAGCGCGGAGCGCCTCGGGGCGACGTGGCGATCTGGACCAAACCGGTCGGGCAGCGCCGGCCACGCCATGAATATCGGCGCAGAACAGAAAGCTGGTGCTTATCGTCGCTACCGCGCCGAAAGCACAGCGTGATCGTTCGAAGGTTCGTGGGGACTCAAAGATTTCTTGCAGTTCAGGAGCGGGCGACGTATTGTTCCGATCCATAATCACATGTACCGCGGGCGTCGGCGATGATCCGCGAGACGCAAGCGCGGCAGAGCGGCAAGGAAACGGTTGGATGGACAAGTCGGCGCTACGGCGAGGCCTTCTGGTATCGGTTGGGATCGGCGCCGTCGGTTT
>Ga0272441_10004894_pt1 | contig 23782 bp, 23 predicted proteins | sample SSMProp6N_FD_193582 | JGI IMG/M metagenome (GOLD analysis project Ga0272441, IMG submission 193582) | Marine sediment archaeal communities from Little Sippewissett salt marsh, Falmouth, MA, United States - SSM-Prop-6N | ecosystem: Environmental > Aquatic > Marine > Wetlands > Sediment ...
CTACCAATTCCGCCACTTCGGCACGTTCCAGCCTGATTTCAAAAAGGTTGATTTCAAACTGAAGATGCACTAACTATATTTTTTTGTTTTTTGTGTCAAGCCTAACGTTGCATAAAAAATATCGAAAAGCGTGATTAAGATTTGGCTCTAAAGCCCTCCGACTGTTGCATTGTTACGCTAAAGCCCATTCTTCCAGTAAGTTGAAAGATCATGAAAATTATACAAGACATCGAAACCATAAGAGAACCCTTTAAATCCGCCGTGATCACCATCGGCAATTTCGACGGCGTTCACATCGGCCACCAGGCCCTTTTCCACGAGGTGATCGAATTGGCCGAAGTTATGGACGGCACGGCCGTGGCCGTGACCTTCGATCCCCACCCCATCCGGGTGATCACCAGAAACGGGCACCCGCCTTTGATCACCTTGTACGAGCAGAAACAGGAACTGATCGAAAAAGCCGGCATCGACGTGCTGATCTGCATCCCCTTCACCATGGACTTTGCCGCACTGTCAGCACGAACCTTCGTCGAGGAGATCTTGGTGAAACGCATCGGGATGAAGGCCATCGTCGTCGGCCAGGATTATACTTTCGGCAACCAGCGTGAAGGCAATGTGGATCTGCTGAAGCGATATGCAGTCGAACTGGGCTTTACGGTGATCGTAGCGGACTGGATCCAGTCCGCCACCGTCGACAACGACCGCATCAGCAGTACGGCCATCCGGGAATTGGTCATGGACGGCCAGATCGAAAAAGCGCGCAAGATGCTGGGCCGCAACTACCAGATCCGCGGCACCGTGGCCCACGGCCGGGACCGGGGCGGCAAACTGCTGGGCATTCCCACCGCCAACATCAACCTGCAGGACGAACTGTGCCCCAAGGTCGGGGTTTATGCCGTGATCGTCCATTATGGCGGAAAACGCTATCAGGGGGTGGCCAACATCGGCTACAGCCCCACCTTCGACGACCATGTATTTACCGTGGAGGCCCACATTCTCGACTTTAAAAAGGATATTTACGGTCAGAAAATCATGGTCAACTTTGTCAAGCGCTTAAGAGACGAGAAGAAGTTTTCCGGCATCGCCGAACTAGTGGAGCAGATCGACCGGGATATCGTCGAGGCCAGGCAGATTCTGGCCCCCCATTTTGAAAGCTAAAGGAGCGAGCTGGAAATCGTCTTACATCCTTGCAGTGCTGCGCAGCACTGCAGTTACAGTCAGCCCCCTCCCCGCGGCGTGTTTCCTCGCGTCCGTTTAAAGTTAACGGGTTTGTAAGAAATCACCAACAGTGTCATTCCCATCTTTTTTCGTTTGAAAATCCCGGGAAATGCATTAGCTTAACAGGTTAGCCTACGACACGTTAAAAATAAGGTTGAACACAGTGACCGTGTTAGACATACTTACCTATCCAGACAGTTTCCTGAAAAAGCGCACAGCGCCCGTGGAGGATATCGACGGAGCCATGCAGACCATTTTCGACAGCATGGCCGCGACCATGTACGTGGCCCCCGGTGTGGGCCTGGCCGCCCCCCAGGTGGGCATCGGACAAAGTTTCATCGTCTACGACATCGCACCGAGAGAAGAAGGGCATGACCTGCATGTGCTGGTCAATCCGAAGATCATCACCAGCGAGGGCGAGATCCTTTCACAAAACGAAGGCTGCCTGAGCGTGCCCGACTTCAGGGCGGACGTCAAACGGGCCGAGCGTATTCTCGTGGAAGGGGTTGACCGGGACGGCAACCCCCTGCGCTTTGAGGCAGACGGCCTTCTGGCCATCGTCATCCAGCACGAACTGGATCATCTCAACGGTACCCTGTTTATCGATCACATCAGCACCTTGAAGCGGCAGATGTACAAGCGCCGGGTCAAAAAGGAGATGAAACAGCAGTGAACCGCCCATTGAAAATAGTCTTTATGGGTACGCCGGATTATGCCGTGCCATCGCTTCGGGCCCTGCATGACAGCTTCCATGAGGTGCTGGCCGTGGTGACCCAGCCCGACCGGCCCAAAGGCCGGGGCCGTAAACTGACCCCGCCGCCGGTCAAACACACCGCCGTGCAATATGGCTATCCGGTTCTCCAGCCCGAAAAGGTGCGAACCCGCGCCTTCCAGGAGCAGATGGCCCGATTGGCGCCGGACCTGTTCATCGTGGTGGCCTTCGGCCAGATTCTGCCCCAGCGTCTGCTGGACATTCCCGGCACCGGCGCCATCAACGTCCACGCATCGCTGCTGCCCCGGTACCGCGGCGCTGCACCCATCCAGTGGGCCATCATCAACGGGGACCACGAAACCGGTGTCACGACCATGATGATGGACAAGAACATGGACACCGGCGATATCCTGCTGATGGAAAAAACCACCATCGGACCTGATGAAACCGCCGCCGATCTTAACGACCGCCTCAGCGAGATGGGCGCCCGCACGCTGATCCGGACGCTTGAAAAGCTGCAAAACGGCAGCCTGGAGCGCGCGCCCCAGGACCACACGCAGGCGACCTATGCCCCCATGCTTAAAAAAAAGGACGGGAAAATCGACTGGTCCATGCCGGCCGAGCGGATCGAATGCCTGATCCGCGGCGTGACCCCGTGGCCGGGGGCCTATACCTTCAGCGACGACATGCGCCTGAAAATCTTCAAAGTCAGCGTTCTGGAGCGTGAGATCAGCGTCCCGCCGGGAACCATCCTCGAGTGCTTTTCCGGAGAACTTCGCGTGGCCACCGGCAAATCGGCCATCGCCATCCAGGAGATTCAAGGGGACTCGGGCAAACGCCTGCCCATCGACGATTTTCTCTGCGGCTGCCACCTGCCCGATGGCACGTGTCTGGGATAATCGACCGTGGCCACATCATCACCTCAACACCCAACCCGCAACCGATCAAGACAAAACCGGCCCTTCACCGACCCCAGGGCCGCTGCCCTGGCCGTGCTGGATCGAGTGGACATGGGCAAGGCAACCCTGGACGCGGTCCTCGATGAGGCCGCGCCCAGGCTGACGGGGCTCTCCCGCCGGGACCGGGCCCTGTTCAACGGGTTGGTATACGGCGTGCTGCGCCGACGACTGCGCTTGGATGCCGTGGTCGCGTCCTACGCCGATCGGCCCTTCAAAAAGATATCCCCGCCCATCCTGAACATCCTTAGAATCGGCCTGTTCCAGATCCTGTTCATGGACCGTATCCCGGCATCGGCAGCCGTCAACACGGCGGTCAACCTGGTACGGGCCCGCAAGGCCTCGAAAACGGCCGGTTTTGTCAATGCCCTGCTGAGAAATGCCCTGCGGGACCCCGACCGGTTTTGTATTCCCGACGCCCGAGATTCGCCGGTGGATCACATTGCCGTGGTCCACGCCTTTCCCCATTGGCTGGCCTCGCGCTGGATCGATCGCATGGGCCTTGCCCAAACCGACCAGCTGTGTGGGGCGATGAACACCATCCCGCCCATCACCCTGCGCTGCAACAGGCTTAAAAACAACCTGGCGGAACTGGTGAAGGCCTTGTCGGACCAGGCGGAAGCCATCGAGATCGTGAACAACCTCCCCGGCGCCGTCAACCTGATCCGCCCCCGTCTCCCCATCCCGGAAATCAAGGCCTTTGTCGACGGCCGCTTTTCCGTCCAGGACGGGGCTGCCCAGCTGGTTTCCCTGCTGTTGTCACCCCAACCGGGAGAAACCGTTCTTGACGCCTGCGCCGGTCTGGGTGGAAAGGCGACCCACCTGGCCCAGCTCATGAACAACCGGGGTGCAATCGTGGCCATGGACCACGTGGATGCCAAACTGACCCGTCTGGAAAAAGAGGCACGCCGCCTGGGCGTGTCAATTATTCGTACCCGACGCGCGGACCTGAACCGACCGCTCGCCTTGGAATCACTGCCCCGGTTCGACCGGATCCTACTGGATGCACCCTGCTCCGGTCTGGGCGTGCTGCGGCGCAATCCCGACGCCAAATGGTCGTCCCAGGAGGTCGATATCGCCCGCTTGGCCAAACGGCAGGCGCGCTTTCTCGACCATCTCGCCCCGCTGGTCAAAAAGAACGGGGTCCTGGTTTTTGCCGTCTGCAGCATGGAACCGGAAGAAAATGAAGGGGTAATCAAGACTTTTTTGAAAAACCATGCAAACTTTGCTATAACCAGTGCGCAATCCATAGAGGAGAAGACCGTGCTTCCTTTTATGGGAGAAAACGGTTTTTTCAGAACCGCTCCCCACATCGACCACATGGACGGCTTTTTCGCAGCACGGCTGCAACGCACGCGCTGACAGGATAAAACGCCATGCCCGTTTACGATTACGAGGCCCTTGACACCAAGGGAAAAACTGTCACCGGAATCATCGATGCCGACGGCGCCCAGGCGGCACGGCAGAAAATCCGCGCCATGGGCAGTTTTCCCGTCAACGTCAAAGAGATCACGAACGGCGAAACCAGCAAAGAGGCCCGGGGCGTCAGCTTCCAGGGCCTGTTCAGCCGGGTCAAGCCGGCCCATGTCAGCCTGTGGACTCGCCAGCTGGCGACGCTGACCGGTGCCGGATTCCCGTTGGTTACCGCGCTGACCACCCTGGTCTCCCAGACCAAAATCCATGGGTTCACCAAGATCGTCGCCCGAATCAAGGATTCCATTGTCGAGGGCAACAGCTTTGCCTCGTCTCTGACGCTTTACCCGTCGGTTTTCTCCCAGATTTACATCAACATGGTGCGTGCCGGAGAGACCTCGGGAACACTGGAAATCGTTCTCCAGCGCCTGGCGGACATTATGGAAAAACAGCAGGAGCTCAAGTCCCGCATCCAAACCGCCATGGCCTATCCCATCCTCATGACCGCCATCGGCACCCTGGTGCTTTTTTTTCTGATGACCTTCGTCATCCCCAACATCACCACCATCTTCGTGGACATGAATCAGGCGCTGCCCACCCCGACCCGGTTTCTCATCGCGGCCAGCGATTTGTTCAAACGCTTCTGGTGGCTGCTCGTGGTCGTGGTTGTCGCCGGTCTGGTGGCCCTAAAGGCCTTCAGAAAAACGGAACGCGGGCTGGTTGCCACGGATCGAATAATGCTTTCCATGCCCGTCATGGGCATGCTGCTGAAAAAGATCGCCGTGGCCCGTTTTACCCGGACCCTCGCATCGCTGCTTGAAAACGGCGTGACCATGCTGCCGGCCTTAGAGATCGTTAGAAATGTCACCGGCAATGTGGTGATCTCCAGCCTCATCGAAAAGGCATCCAGTGAAGTCGAAAAAGGCCAGGGACTGGGTTTGTCGCTGGCGGCCGACGACGTCTTTCCCGATCTGGCCGTACAGATGGTTCAGGTGGGTGAGCAGAGCGGTGAATTGGAATCTATGCTCTACAAAATCGCCGAGGTGTATGAAAACGAAGTCCAGTCATCGATCATGAGCATGATGGCCATGCTGGAGCCGGTGATGATCCTGGTTATGGCCGTGGTCGTGCTGTTTATCGTTCTTTCCATCTGTCTGCCTATTTTCGAAATGAACCAGCTGGTGGGGTGAGGGACAGCGGTGTCTGGTTTGTGGTCTTTGGTTTCTGGTTCGTGGTTAGTTGGATTGGTTGATGGCTTTCACCTTCGAGCTTTGAGCTTTGAGCCGCGACCTTGTGCGCTTGATTGTTGGGTCGCATTGGGTTAGTATTCGTTTTCGAGAAACATGAAGGGTTCAACGGCGCCGGTTAAGCACCGGGTAACGAATGATGGAGGAATTATGAAGCTGTCTCACCCGCAAAAAGTGGGCAACTGCCGCGGTTTCACCCTGATCGAGCTGATGGTGGTCATCGTCATTCTCGGCATTCTGGCCGGCCTGATCGTCCCGCGCATCATGGGCCGTCCGGAGCAGGCCAAGCAACTCAAGGCCAGAATGCAAATCGAAAGCATAGGCACGGCCCTCAAGCTTTACAAACTGGACAATGGCATGTATCCATCCACCGAGCAGGGGATACAGGCCCTGGTGGAGCAGCCCGCCTCCGGCAACATTCCCAAAAACTGGCGCAAGGGCGGCTATCTGGAAAAGGGCAAGGTGCCCAAAGACCCCTGGGGCAATGATTTCATCTACCTGAGTCCTGGCATCCATGATGATTTCGACATCATCGCTTACGGCGCCGACGGGGCGGCCGGCGGTGAGGACAAAGATGCGGATATAAACAGCTGGGAGTCCGACTAACGCGGCGCCGGCGATCACCCGACGGGCATGTGCCCGTCTCTCATACCATGACATCGAGCCAGTCTGCCCGTCTACACGCCTCGCACCCGCAGGCACCCCCGGAAAACAAAACAGGACCCCCGTTTTTGGGCAACCGTGGATTCACACTGATTGAAATGATCGTCGTGATCGCGCTGATCAGCATCATGCTGGTGGTGGCCATCCCCCGCCTGGAAGGCGGACTCTTTTCCGACGGCAGCGACGAAACCGCACGCTGGATCATCGCCACTGTCCGTGGCCTCAAGGAAAAAGCGGTTGTCGAAAACAAAACCTTCCTGCTCAACGTGTCGCCCGACGTCCAGCGGCTCTGGATCACCGAAGCCGGCATGGCGGATACCGATGCAGACGCCGCCCGCGAGGCCGGCTATTCCCTGCCACGCGGGGTAAACATCGACCATGTGGCCTTTTCCCAGACTGAGCGTGTCTCCAGCGGGACCATCCCCATCGCTTTTTTTCCAAAGGGCTATTCCGACAAAGCCGTCATCCGCATGCGAACCAATGACGGCGATCGCCTGGCATTTTTCATCGAACCCTTTCTGGCCGGGGTCAATCTGGTCCGGGGTCCGGAAGGATGGTAACCATGGCGTCCGACAACCCTCCCTGCCGCCGAACCGAGCTCACCCGAAATGGCAACCCGGAATATGGTTTCACCCTCATGGAAGTGATGGTGGCCCTGTCCGTGGTGGCCATCGCGCTGATGGCCATTTATCGCATGCATACCCAGACCCTGTTCATGGATGCCAGGGGACGGTTCGACACGGTAGCGACCCTGCTGATGGGCCAGAAACTGGCCGACATCGACACGATCGAACTGAAGGACCTATCCGGCGACAGCGGCGATTTCGGCGACACCCACCCCGGTTACGCATGGCAGATCGAAACGGAGGAGGTCTCGTCCGACCTGCTCAAGGAAGACGGGCCGACGCTCAAGCGGATTACCGTGACCATCAGCCTCGACGGGGAAGCATCCGTATTTAAACTGGACACATACAGGCTCTTGTATGAATAGCGCACACCGGCGGCCATCCACGGCACGCTCCGGCAGCGGGTTCACCCTGTTGGAAATCATGGTGGCGATCTTTATCTTCGCCGTGGTCATCACCACTGTTTTCGGCTCGTTCCGGGCTGTTTTTTCCAGCGCCGATGCCGTCGGCAGCGATGTGGCCGTCTTCGAGTCGGCCCGCACCAGCCTGGGGCGCATGGCTGCCGATCTGGGAGGCATGGTCATTTCTGACTATCCGCGATACACCAAGCCCGCGTTCAATGACCCGCAGGATCCCTATCGTCTGGTAGGAGATACGACCGACTTGGCCGGCAGCAGCTTCGGCCGCTTGCGATTCGCATCACTGGCCCACCTGGCCATGAATCGGGATCGGCGGGAGGGGGTATGCCGCATCGTCTACTATGTTGATCAGCGGCCCGACGAGACGCTGGTCCTGCGCCGTGCCGACCATCTCTATCCCTTTCCCGATTTCGAGGAGAGTGTGGATGATCCCATTTTATGCGAAAACATACTGGCCCTCGAATTTGCATACCTGGGCGCCGAAGATGAAACGAGCGACCGTTGGGATTCGGAATCGGCCGACACCGATTACGCCACACCGCGGTCGGTTGAAATCCGGTTGACGGTGGGAACGCCGTCCAGACCCAAACCATTCACCACACGGGTTCCTCTGCATGTGTACCGTGAAGCAGCTGAATAGGCCCACGGGCAAAACGGTTCTGGGCAACCGCCGGGGGGTGGCGATCCTGGTCGCCATCGGCGTGGTGGCCGTGCTGCTCACCGCCGGATTGGCCCTGAATCGCCGAATCCGCAGTTCGGTCACCGGCGCCTTTCTTGCGAGAGAGCGGGTGGTGCTTTCAGAGATGGCCGTCTCCGGGGTCCATGCCGCCATGGTGATGCTGATCAATGACCGCAAAGAGAATGACACGGATACCCTACAGGAGAATTGGGCCAACCCGGAAAAAGTGGCCGAAATGATGGGGTTGACCCCCTATGATGAAGGCCGTGTCGATGTCCGCATCACCGATGAGCGAGGCAAAATCCAGGTGAATGCGCTGGTCAAGTTTCCCGAGGGCCAGCAATTCTCCGCCAGCCAGCGCTTCCTCTGGGAGCGATTGCTGGATCAGGTGTTCTCCCTGTTTGAGGAGGTGCCCGACAGCGACCCCAATATGATTATCAATTCGCTGAAAGACTGGATGGATGACGGCGATGACGAGGCCATTACCGGTCTGAGCGGCGCCGAGTCCGACTACTACGAGGGTCTGGAGCCGCCATACCAGTGTAAAAACGGTCCCTTCGATCACCTGGGAGAAGTCGCCCTCGTTCAAGGGATTACCCCGGAGCTGTTTGCCGGTGCGGGCGGTGCGGTTGGGCTCTCATCCCTGTTGACGGTTAACGGTGTGTCGGCGGCCGGTGACGGGCGCTTCACCTATGACGGCAAGATCAATATCTCAACGGCCGAGGTTGGCGTGCTCGCCGCCCTGCTGCCTTCCGAAAATTCAGATCTTGCGGAAGCCCTGGCCGACTATCGCGTGGCCAAAGCAGATGAGACGTATACCCAGACCATCACCGATGCCGGTTGGTACCAAAATGTGCCGGGGGCCGGGGGCATCACCATCAGTTCCGATCTGATCACCGTGTCCAGCGACCTGTTCCGGATCGTCTCAACTGCAACGCGCAATGAAAGAACCGCCACCGTCAATGTGGTTGTCCAGCGGGTAAAAGAACAAGACACTGGCCGATGGACCTGTAAAACCTTGATGTGGCAGGCAGAATAAGATATGTGTAATGTCTGCTTATAACGATTTCACGGGTCGTATTGCTTTAAATTTTCAAAAAGAATATGACAATTAATAGACACGGTATAAAATTTGCTTATAAACCACAAGCAGGTCAGTGAGGATTGCCGAGGTATGATAAAAATACATATCATTATCAATCGTTAAGGGTTTTCAGATAGCGATGAAGACAGTTATTTATTATTACATAGCGCCAAAAATATAACCCAACATGAACAATTTTGGTTTAATTTCAAAAATTTGGCGCAAGGTCGTCTCCATCTGTCAGATGAAACCATCCGATATGTAGGCAGGTTTTAGGTAATTCGAATCTCGATATGCATCACGAAAACCGATCGTGGCGTTGTCGATCGATAGCCACGAAACCCCAAACAGATAAGCATCCATGAGCCGCAAGATCCTCAGCTTGGAAATTCGAGAGGAGTCCATCGCAGCCGTCCTGCTGGAGAGCAGTTTCAAAGGCAGCCTGCTCGAGTCGCAGGGGTATTTTCCCATCCCGGCAGACAAAAAAGCGGGCGATGAAGGCATAAAAGAAGCCCTTCAAGCCGTCGTGGAAACGTTCAAACCCACCGGCGCCACCTGTGTGCTGGGCATCCCCGCAACCGTCGTCTCATTCAGAAATCTTTCTGTTCCCTTTCATGACATCAAGAAAATCCGGCAGATTCTCCCCTTTGAATTGGAGCCCGCCCTGCCGATTCCGGTGGAGGAACTGATTTTCGATTTCGAGGCCGTGAAACGTGACAAGCAGCAGGACCTGCTGACCTTCTCCGTTAAAAAAATGGAGATCCAGCGATACCTGGACCTCCTCAAAACGGTGAACTTAAGGCCGGCTGTCATTATGCCCGGCGGATATGCCGCGGCCCGGTTCATCTCCACAATGACTGCCGTCAACGGAGATTTTCTCTTCATCGATACCGGAGAGGGCAATCACACGATCTACGCCGTCTGTTCAGGGCACGTTCGCATGGTCCGCACCCTCCCGGTTGCCAGTCACGGCAATCCGATCATTCGCAGCCTGGAAACAACCCTGAAACGGACATTCACCGCCCTTCAGGAGAGCCTGGGAATCGCGGTCAACCCGTCGGCGATTTTTTCCGCTGGCCCCCAGTCCCCGCTGCTCACCAGCGGGAACGGATCATCCACATTGTTGGGTCTACCGGTTAAATCCATCGACGACTTACGGACGTTTCCCCGGCTGAATGGTTCGTTGGACACACCGGATTGGCAATCCGGACATCTGGATATCGCCCTGGCCCTGGCCCTGATGGAAACCGAGACCGTCACCGGCGTCAATTTCTCCACAGAGCGGTCAACGATCCAGCACTACTGGAGCGAATATCGCAAACATATCATCCTGACCGCGGTGCTGATCGTCCTTGCCCTGGTGACCACACTGGGGGGCCAGATCCTATCGGTGAATGCCAAAGAACGCCGCCTGGCCGAACTGGACCGACAGATTGAAATGGTTTTTAAAAGTACCTTTCCCGAAGTCACCCGCGTGGTGAACCCCTTGCAGCAGATGCAGATCAAAATCAAAGCGGCCGGTGACGGCAGCGGCGGCTTCGATCTGACGGGCGCCCGTGTCCGGATCATCGACATCCTCAACGCCCTGAGCCAGCAGATCCCATCGTCTGCAGACGTCAAGGTCAACCGCCTGGTTGCCGGCGCCGACAACGTCGTGCTGTCCGGTGATACAGACACCTTCAACACGGTTGACGACATCAAGGGGCGGTTGGAAGAAGCGGACCTGTTTAAAAGTGTGACCATCAGCTCGGCCGACCTCGAGAAATCGGGAAGCCGGGTGAGATTCAAACTGAAACTGGATTTTTAGCCAACCATGGCCATCAAACTTAACAAACGGGAAAAAATCGGCGTGGCTGCGGCAACGGCCGCCATCGTCATTTTTCTGGTATTGCAGGTTCTGGTTTTCCCCCTGTTCGAGAAAAACGCCCAACTATCGCGAACGATGACCACACGGCAACAGGAGCGGGAACAGATTCAGCTGCTTCAGGCAGAATACCTCAAAACGGCTGAAAAGGCGCAAGCGGCGCAACGTCACCTGAAAAGACGCAAACAGGGCTTCACCCTCTTTTCATTCCTGGAAACCCTAGCTGGACAGACGGGCGTCAAAAGCCATATCGCCTATATGCGGCCGACCACCACGAGCCAGAAGGAGAGCCCTTACCGGCTTTCCATGGTGGAGATGAAGTTACAGGAAATTACCATGGCGCAGCTTCTGGCCTATCTACACGGCATTGAAACATCCGCGGACATGATTTCCATTAAGCGGCTCTCCATTTCCAAAGGGGAGCAGAAGGCTGATCTGATCAATACGGTATTTCAAGTCGAAACACTGGAGATGTAGCGCTTCTTATGATTTCCGTTAAGGCCATTTTCGCTTATCTGTTATACGCCCTGCTGGCGGTAGCGCTCTTTTTGATCCTGCTGTTTCCCGACCAGGCGATTAAAGATTACGTGGACGGCCGACTGGCTACCATCGACCCGTCGTTGCGTATGGTGACAAAGACGATTCGACCGTCCCTGCCGCCGGGACTTAAAATGATCGACATCGACCTGAACCGCGACGGCGTTCGGCTGGCTCACTTTGAAGATGCCCGTGTCTCACCCGATCTGGCGACCCTGCTGCAGGACAAAAAACAGGTTCGGTTCCAGGCACATATCGCCGATGGGACGATAAATGGCCGAGCAACCATGGAAACCACCGGCCCATCCGGCCCCTTGCGGGTGGAAGCGGACATCGCTGAAATCCGCCTGGACAAGCTCGATGCAATCAAAACCAATGTGCCTTTCACCCTTACCGGTTCCCTAAAAGGCCGGATGACACACGACGGGACGCGTGCCCCGTTGGGCATGACCAGCGGGTTGTTGACCGTACCGGATTTGCACATCACCTTGAAAGCGCCTTTTTTCGGCATCACCGAACTGGTGATGGATCAGACGGATGCGGACTTTTCGCTCAGTGGCGGGAACCTGCGGCTCAAATCCCTATCTTTCGATGGTCCCATGCTTGAAGGTAAAATTACCGGAACCATAGAACTGAGGCATCCCTTCGAGCAGAGCCGCCTAAACCTCACCGGAAATGCGAAACCCCGGCCTGATTTGGTCGCCCGGCTTCAAGAGACCCTCCCCAAGGGAATCGTCAACACACAGACACTGGGAAACCGGGGACTGACCTTTCGGGTGCGCGGCTCCATTGACAACCCCGATATGTCCATGAGATAGGCAATGATACCAAAAGCCATTTTCACATTTGTCAACCTCCTCTGCATCACCGTTTCCGCATATGTGGTCGTGGACGGTTTTTACGGAACCCTTTCTGCAGGGCTGGCCCAGTCCCCTATATCAACCCAACAGAATGTATACCAGGTGGGCGATGCTGGCACGAACAGCCGCCCACTGACCGCATACAAGGCAATCTTGGAGCGGAACCTGTTCAATACCCGCTCAGACAGCGAACCCCAGCCGGGAAAAGTAGATGTCGAATCCCTGGAAGAGACCAAGCTGAACCTGAAGCTGTGGGGAACGGTTTCCGGCAGCAACGACGGTGACTATGCGGTCATCGAAGATGTCAAGGCACGCGAGCAGAACCTGTATCGTGCCGGCGATGCCATCCAGACGGCCACGGTCAAGGAAATACACAGGGAGAAAGTCGTCCTCACGGTAAACGGAAAGGATGAAGTGCTCCAGATGCAGGAACTGGTGTCCGGCAAAGCCGTCTCCCGACCTGGTGGGCTTCCCGCGCGTGCGGCGACACCATCCTCCGGTGCGGTTCGTGCCCAGCGGATTTCCCTGAGGCGATCTTATATCGAGCAGTCCATGACGGACGTGGCATCGCTGATGACCCAGGTGCAGATCCAGCCACACATGGAAAACGGTGTGCCGGCGGGCCTGGCACTTTCCAGCATCAAACCCAATTCCATTTTCCGTAGAATGGGCCTAAGAAACGGAGACATCATCGCCGGTGTAGACGGCACCGAAATCACAACGGTAGATGATGCGTTGAAGCTGGTGGACAGTCTTAAATCCGCATCCACCCTCTCCGTACAGTTAAAACGCAGGGGACGGGAAAAGAACATCGAATACAACATCAGATAGCCGGCCAGGCGCCCCGGGCACGTTGCCGGTGGAAACAGGAAAAGAAGATATGGCTATTGAAAACACAATGGATGCAACCAGAAAATGCATGGTCGGCGCACTGATCGCCGTGCTGACATTTTTTCTCCTTGCCGCCAGCACCGCCGCCCAAAATCAGGATCAGGGTCAGAATCCGGGTCTGGCGACCGGCGGCAGCACGGCGGCAAATGGTTCACAGCGCTTTGTCTCCATTGATTTCAACAATGTGGATATCAGCGTGTTCATCAAATTCATCAGTGAACTCACCGGTAAAAACTTCGTGATCGACCAGCGCGTCAAGGGCAAGGTGACCATCATCTCCCCGTCCAAGATCTCTGTCGATGAAGCCTTCAAGGTGTTCGAATCGGTGCTCGATGTCCACGGCTTCGCCACCGTGGAGACCGGTAGGCTGATCAAGATTATTCCGTCTCCGGATGCACGCACCAAAAACATCGAAACCCGAACCCAAGCCAAAGGCGATTCGGACGATGACCAGGTGGTGACCCAACTGATGCCCCTGCGCTATGCCGACCCGGACCAAGTCAAGCGACTGTTCACCCCCATGGTCTCCAAAAGCAGCGTCATCCTCTCCTACGCACCCACCAACACCCTGATTATCACCGACAATTACTCCAATATCGCCCGTTTGATGAAGATATTGAAAACCATCGACATCCCCGGCGTGGGCCGTGAAATCACCATATTTCCCATCCACAACGCCGATGCGGCCAAGCTGGTGTCCCTGCTGGAAATTGTGTTTGTTAAAACATCCGTGGTCGCGGCCAAAAAAGGCAAGGCCCCATCGGATCGCGACGCCGCCTTCGTAGCCGATGAACGCACCAACAGCATCATCATGGTGGCCAGCGAAGTTGACACCAACCGCATCCGCAACCTGATCGACACCCTGGACCAGGAGACCCCCAAGGGCAAGGAGAAGATCCACGTCTACTTCCTGGAATATGCGGCGGCGGAAGAGATCGTCGCCGTGCTCAAGGATCTCCCCGCAGAGGACAAGACCAAAGTCGCAGGTGCCAAAGAAGCGCCTGTGATTTCCGACAAAGTAACGATTACGGCCGACAAGGCCACCAACAGCCTGATCATCACCGCCGACCGGGACGACTATGCCACCTTGGTGGAGATCATCCGTCAGATCGATATTTTCCGATCCATGGTCTACATCGAAGCCCTGATCATGGAGGTCAATGCGGAGAAAGGCTTCGAATTGGGCACAGAATGGATCGTGGGCGACGACGTGAACTTGCCCCAAGACCGCCAAGGGGTCGTCGGCGGCGGGTTCACCACCGGCGAAGATTCGAACTTGCAATTTGGTTTGGACGGCAGTTTGATTCCGGCGCTGGCATCCGGTTTTTCCCTGGGTTTGTTCGGTGAAGCTATTGAAATTGCGGGGGTCTCCTTCCCCAGTATTGCCGCCATCGTACAGGCATATAAGAAAGATCGGGATGTCAACATTCTCTCGACCCCGCAACTGCTCACCACCGACAATCAGGAAGCCACCATCACGGTGGGCAAGAACATCCCTTTCCAGACCACTACATCGACAACCAACAACGACACCTACAACTCCTTTGAATACCGTGATGTGGGCAAGACCCTCAAGATTACCCCCCAGATCAACAAGGACCGAATGGTTCGCTTAAATCTCTCACTGGAAGTATCTGCCTTGGAGAGCTCCGTGGACTTCAGACCCACGACCCTGAAGCGGACCGTCGAGACTACGGTGATGGTCAAAGATAGCAGCACGGTGGTCATCGGCGGCCTGATCGATGACACTTTGGTCCAGACCGAATACAAAGTCCCCTGTCTCGGGGATATTCCCGGGCTGGGATGGCTCTTTAAGACCCAGTCCCAAGGCAGTGAGAAATCCAATCTGTACATTTTCATCACGCCCAAAGTGATCCAGGATCCTGCTGAGGCATCCACAGTCTCTCATTCCAAGAGAGGTGAGATTGACCAGAAGCGCGAAATGCAGATTAAGCTATACAATGGTGAGCAAGACGAGACACAAAAGCTACCCGTTGACCCAGGTCCGCAAGACGAACCCGCCCCGGGAGCCGTGATAGACGGCCCGGCCGGGACCGGGACCAGCAACCACGTCATGCAGATCATGCCATTCGCAGCAGGGTCAGCCGGCAGCAGTGAGGCCGATGGCTATCTCGTCCAAGTGCAGTCCTTTAGCGACCAACTGTCGGCCATCGAATCGGTGGAGAGACTAAAAGAGATGGGTCATCAGGCCCATATTGCCGAAACGGATGTGGACGGCAAGATCTGGTATCGGGTGCAAATCGGCGGTTTCCCGGACCGCGTTGCGGCACAGACGGCCCGGGATACCCTGTCCGGACAGGGTATGACGGACACGCTCATCATAAAAAACAGCCCATGAACAAACCCCTGGAAGATATCATAAAGAGCAAGTACGGCGTCTCCGATGAAGACTTTGCGGACGCAGTCAGACTGCACGGCGAAAAAGGAGGCCGCCTGTCTGAGGTGCTGATGCACCGTAAGATCCTCACCGAAACCCAATTATTGGATGCCTTGAGCGAACAGTACGACATCCCCTTCTGGCCTGAACTGCCCCTGGAAAGCTTCGGTGAGGATCGCACCCGCAGTGCACCCATCGGGTTTCTCAAGCGCCATGCCATGGTGCCGCTGGTGCTGAAGAACATCCCGGCTGCAGGGGTTAGCGGTCTGCCCGAGGAAATGGTCAATATCATCGCCGTCAACGATCCCGCTGCATTCGAACCCCTGGACGACCTGGCTCGAATGATCGGCTTTTCGTCCTACAACCTGGTGCTCTCCACCAAAAGCGCCATTTTTGCCGCCATCAACCTGATCTTTGACATGAGCCGGGGCACCGCCGAACAGCTGGTTCAGCACATGGAAGAGGATGGCAGTACCATCATCAGCGAGATCGAGGACACTGCTGATCTGCTCGAGGACACCAGTGATGCCCCGATCATCAAACTGGTCAATCATATCATCTCCCAGTCCATCAAGGCCCGCGCCAGCGACATTCACATCGAGCCCTATCAGGACAGCTTCAAGGTGCGCTACCGGGTGGACGGAATCCTCTACGACCTGCTCACGCCGCCAAAATGGATTCAGGCGTCGCTGATCTCACGAATCAAGGTCATGGCCAAACTCAATATCGCTGAAAAACGGCTTCCTCAGGACGGACGCCTGGAAGTCAAAATCGGCAGCCAGAATGTGGATGTGCGGGTTTCCACCTTGCCCACCACCTTCGGCGAGCGGGTGGTCATGCGGCTGTTGAACAAATCAGAAGAGGTCCTGAACCTGAAGGAACTGGGGCTGTCGTCCGAGGATCACGAACTGTTCAACCGGCTGGTGACCCAGCCCAACGGCATCATCCTGGTGACCGGTCCCACCGGAAGTGGTAAGACCACCACCCTTTATTCCGTGCTGGCCTCCATCATCAAGCCGGACATCAACATCATCACCATCGAAGATCCGGTGGAGTACCAGCTCAAAGGCATCAGCCAGATCCAGGTGAACCCGAAAATCGATCTCACCTTTGCCCGCGGCCTGCGTGCCATCGTCCGCCAGGACCCGGATGTGATCCTCATCGGCGAGATCCGTGACAAGGAAACCGCTACCATCGCCGTCCAGTCGGCACTGACCGGCCACCTGGTGTTCTCCACGCTGCACACCAACGATTCGGCCGGTGCGATTACGCGCCTGGTGGACATCGGTGTCGAGCCGTTCCTCATCTCCTCCGCCGTTGTGGCGGTTATCGCCCAGCGGCTGGTGCGGGTGCTGTGTGAACACTGCAAGGAGGCCTACACACCGGGCGTGATCCTGGAGAGCATCGGTATCTCCCGGACGCAATTGAGACACCACACCCTTTATCAGGCCAATGGCTGCGAGAAGTGCTTTAACACCGGCTACCGCGGCCGCATTGCCATTTTCGAGATCATGCACATGCGCGAGGGGTTGAAAAACCTGATTCTGAAAACCTTCGATGCCACCCAGATCAGGCAATTCGCCCAGCAGTACAAAATGAAAACCCTGCGCCAAAGCGGCATCGAAAAAGTGCTGGCCGGAACGACCACCATCGAAGAAGTCCTGCGGGTGACCCAACAATGACCGGATGAACGGGCACCATCGGCTTTTAAATGAGGCTTCCGTCCCAATGGGTAAATTTCCGCGGCGAAGCGAGCCCGTCGTTCCGCGTTCGATGCGGGGCGTTCGGCGGTCGACATTAAAACCCAACTTTCTACGTCCCTCGGGATAAGCCCGACGGTTGACGATAAGGTGCATCATGAAAACCCTTTACCTGGCGGCACTGTTTTCCCTGTTGGTCGGCAGCGCGTGGGCCGGGTCTCGGGCATCGAATCTGCCCCCCCCGGGAGAATCCATGCCGGTGATGGCGGCCCCCATCCGCTTTTTCCAGCGATACCTGTCCGGGGCGGACGGCCACCGCTGCCCCATGACCCCCTCGTGCTCCAGCTATGCCCTGCAGGCCGTGCAGCGCCATGGAAGCATCAAAGGATGGATCATGGCCAGCGACCGGCTGATGCGCTGCGGGCGCGACGAACTGAAGCTCAGCCCATCAGTGATGACCCGCGAGGGCATCCGCTGCCAGGACCCGGTTCGAAACAACGACGTCTGGCCGCACTGACTTATGGGATGCCCTAAGGTAATTGAACCCGTGCTCCGTATTCTGATTATCGCCATCGGCGTGCCCCTTTTGATGATTGCAGCACCTGCCAACTGCTTCGCCCGGTTGACCATCGATGCGGACAGCCAATACCGTTATGCCCAGTCCCGCCTCGATTCAGGAGCCGTCGACGAGGCGATTGCCGAGTTCAACCGCTTTATCCATTTTTTTCCTGCAGACCCCAGAATTGCTCAGGCCCGCTTCCAGGTCGGCATGGCCCACTTCAGCGCCGGCCGCTATCAAGCGGCAGCGGCCATTTTCAACCAGCAAACCATTGGATTCGCCGGTTCACCGTTGGACAACCAGGCCTTTTTCATGCTCAGCCGCAGCCATGCGCGCCAGGGAATGATCGAACAGGCCATATTGGATCTGCACAACCTCGTGGCTTTGTCTTCAGTAGCGGATGTCATCGATCGGGCCCGCTACGAACTGGGATGGCTCCATGTGGATCAAGCCCGCTGGAACGACGCCGTACAAGCCTTCGGTCGGATTTCACCCGACAATCAGGACCGCTTCCAGGTCGCCGACCTGGAGCAGGCCCTGGCGCTCAGCGATGCCATCCCGTTCAAGAATCCGACCACGGCCGGATTGCTCTCGATCGTGCCCGGCGGCGGCCAGCTTTACACCAAAAGATACCAGGATGCGGCTACCGCTTTTTTGATCAACGCCGGTCTGATCTGGGCGGCATGGGAGTCATTTGACAACGAGCTATACGCCCTCGGCAGCGTGATCAGTGTCGTGGGGTTTGGGTTTTATGCCGGCAATATCTATGGTGCCGTCTCCAGTGCCCACAAGTACAACCGTGACCGGATTACCGAGTACCGTGAACGTCTTAACCAGCGCAGGCAGATCTCCTTATCCCTGGCCCCGTCACGCATGGGAGCCGCCCTGTGCCTGACCATAAGCTTTTAATCCCATGCCATCTCCTTCCCCCGCTTCATCGGTAACGCGTCTGGCGAAAAAAACGCTGCGGATCGTTCTGCTGGTCGCCCTGTTCATGGCCATGGCCGGGATAGGCGCCTACGTGTCCCTGACCCTGATCATCAAGGGGGAAGATACCGTCGTCGTCCCCGACCTGGTGGGGAAGGACGTCCTGTACGGTCTCGAAATCCTTTCGGACCTGGGACTCAATACCCGCGTTAAAGGCACGGCATATCATGACCAGGTGCCTAAAAACCACGTCATCGATCAGGATCCGGATGCCGGTGCTGCCATCAAGCGGGGCCGGGACGTAAAAATTCGCGTTTCCCGCGGGACGGAAACGATTTTAATGCCCAATCTGTCCGGCCTTTCTCTCCAGCAGAGCCGGATCCTGTTGACGGAAAACGGCTTGTGCCAGGGGGTGTTGTCCGGCATGATCAGCCCCCGGTTCGACCCCGGTCAAATCGTGGCCCAATATCCGCCGCCCGGTAGAATCGTTTCCCGAAACACCTGTGCCGATCTGCTGATCAGCCGGGGGCCGTCATCCCCGGCATTTCCCATGGTCGATCTGTCCGGCCTTACCCCGGAGTCGGCCATCCGCCGGTTGGAACAGCAGCAGTTGACCGTGGGAAGCATCCGGATCGTTCGCCGGACCGGTGCGCCGCTGGATACCATCGTGGATCAGATACCGCCGGCCGGACACCGGGTTGTTTCGGGCAACCTTGTGGACCTTATGGTAAACCGATCCAATCAGGGCCGGTATACGGGCGGGACCGAAAACGCCGATCAGGTTGAACTGTTCAGGTTCTCTCTGGAAAACGGTTTTTTAAAGAAACGGGTCAAGGTCAGAATGAACCAACCGCAGATGTCGCTCAGCCTGTTTGATGATTTCTTGGCACCGGGCCAAGAGATCTGGCTTTTGGTTCCAAAAAGTGGTAACCCCACGATACTGGTGTATGTGGATGGTCAACTGGTGGAAACCCGGATCATGGTTGGGCACTGATCGCACTGGCGAATCGTTGACGGATGAGGAGATGCGAAGATGAAATGGATTGCACCGTCGATTTTATCGGCTGATTTTTCGCGACTGGGGGAGGAGGTTCGTGCGGTGGAAGCGGCCGGCGCAGACTGGATCCATGTGGATGTCATGGACGGCTGTTTCGTCCCCAACATCACCATGGGCCCACTGGTGGTTGAAGCGGTCCGCCGGTCCACCGCGCTGACCATCGATGTCCACCTGATGATCGAAAGACCGGAACGCTATATCAAAGCATTTTCCGATGCCGGTGCCGACTATATCGCTGTCCACCAGGAGGCCTGCACCCATCTGCATCGAACCATTCAATTGATCCGCGAACAAGGGGCCAAGACCGGGGTGGCCCTGAATCCCGCCACACCGGTGGAATCCCTCCAGTGGATCCTGGATGACCTGGACTTCGTCCTGATCATGAGTGTCAACCCCGGATTCGGCGGTCAACGGTTCATCCCCTCGGCGCTGGACAAGGTGGCCCAACTCAGGACAACCATCCGCGAGCGTGGCTTGTCTACCCTGATCCAGATCGACGGCGGCGTAAACGCCGGCACCATCAGCCGCATCTCGTCAGCCGGCGTGGATGTATTCGTGGCCGGCAGCGCCATCTTCGGCAGTGACGATTATGGACGGACCATCTCGGAACTCAAGGCAAAATGGTAAAAGGGGGTACCGGTGGCTGACAGTCGGCAGAACCCATTGATTCTCGTGGTCCACGGCCCTAGCCTCAACATGCTGGGAACACGCGAACCCGAGCATTACGGCAACCAGACCCTGGAAGCGATCAACGCCTCCCTGATTGCCAAGGCGGCAGGGCTGAGCCTTCAGGTTTCCACGTTCCAGTCCAACCACGAGGGAGAAATCGTCGAGTCCATCCAAAAGGCCGTTGGGCGGGCACGGGGCCTGATCATCAACCCGGCCGCTTTCACCCACACCAGTGTGGCCATCCGAGACGCGGTCTTGATCTTGGATGTACCGACGATCGAAGTCCATCTGTCAAACATCTACAAACGGGAATCATTCCGGCAACGATCCTTTATCGCCGACATTGCCACCGCGCAAATCTCCGGGTTAGGGGCTTCGGGGTATCTTTACGCCTTGGAGGCCCTGGCGCAGTTAATCGCCTGACGCCTTGCCATGACCGCCAACTTCAGACAACCGTCGAACCCCGCCGACCGGGCTGCCGCCGGGCGGGTCTCCGCCGTTCAGTCATCCTTCGATCGCCGAATCCTGCGCGGTCTTCTGGCCGAATGGGAAAACGCCTTATGGCTGCTGCCCGAATCCCTTCGACGATCCATCAAACGACCCCTTTTTGCCATTCGGGACATGCCGACCAGGCTGGGATGCTGGAGCCGGGAAAAGCGTGAAATCACCCTGAGCCGGGCAATCATCAGCGGTCACCCGTGGGATGATGTCAAGGAGGTGCTGCTTCACGAAATGGCTCATCAGCTGGCTCACGAAGGGTTACAGGCCACATCGGAACCCGACCACGGCGACCGTTTCCGACAGGCCTGTCGCCTGTTGCGCGCCAACCCGGCGGCCTCCGGCACCTACCGTCCCCTTCACGTTCGCCTGCACCAGGGGGAGGAATTGAACGACCGAGACCGCATCGTGGTCAGAATTCACAAGCTAATGGCCCTGGCCGAAAGCAGCAATCCCAACGAAGCCCAGTCCGCCATGCTCAAAGCCCACGAGCTGATTTCGCGCCATAACGTGGACCTGATCGCACAAGGCGCCGATCAGGATTATCACAGCATTTTTTTGGGAAAGCCCCGCCTCAGGCATTTTCGGGAGGCCTATCATCTGGTCCATCTGCTTCAGGATTATTACTTCGTCCAGGGCATGTGGATCCAGGCCTGGGTGCTCGAAAAGGGAAAGATGGGACGCGTGCTGGAAATCAGCGGCACCCGGAAAAACGTCCGGATTGCCGATTATATCCACGCTGCCATATGCCGCTATATCGACAATGCCTGGGCGGATTATCGACGGAACAAAGGTCTGAATCGATATCGCAAAACCGATTTTGCCGTCGGCATCATCGAAGGATTCAAGGCCACCTTGCAACAGGCATCCGCAACGGATTTCAGGGGCGTTGGCACGCATCTGCCCGCACGCATCGAGGACCACGCCCTGAGCCGTTACCTGGCCCATCGCTATCTCCATGTCCGTTCATTTTCAAGAAAGGGCCCCGGACACGACGCCCGAGTTCTGGCGGACGGAACAAAGCGCGGCCGCCAGTTGATCATCGCCAGAGGCATCACCCGCCGGGATGGCTTCAAGAATAAGTTTCTGGATTACAAGAACAAAACCGATTAAGAAAACCAGCCCGCGGAACCAAAACGCCGATACAGGGAGAACCCATGAAGGACAAACGATCTCAAGTGAATAAAGAAACGGTTCATGTGGTCACCATCGGCGGCGGCAGCGGCCAGTATGCCCTGCTGTCCGGCCTGAGAAAGCTGAAAGGCATCCGCATCAGCGCCGTCGTTTCAATGATGGACAGCGGAGGCAGCACCGGCCGGCTGCGTGACGAATTGGGCACCCTGCCTCCCGGTGACATCCTCAAGTGCATCCTGGCCCTGTCTCCCCACCAGGATACCGCCCGGGTCATCTTTCAAAAGCGGTTCAAGAAGGACAGGCGCCTCAAGGGGCACAATGCCGGCAATATGCTCCTGACCATGCTCTCCCGCTACACCGGCAGCTTTCCCGCCGGCGTGCAGGCCCTGGCCGAAATCCTGGATGCCAAGGGTGAAATCCTGCCGGTCACCATCGACCGGGCCACCCTGGTGGCGGAACTGACCAACGGCAGCCGGATATACGGTGAAAGCGCCATCGACACCCCCCGCGGCCATCAGCGCGAAACCATCCGGGATGTTTACCTGGTCCCCCACCACAGTGACGCGATCACCGTTTATCCGCCGGTTCTGGAAGCGGTCGCCGATGCCGACATCATCATCCTGGGGCCGGGCGACCTGTTCACCAGCATCATTCCCAACCTCATCGTTCCCGGCCTGCGGGAAAAGCTCGGTGCCGTGTCCGCGCCCATTTATCACGTGGTCAACATCATGACCAAATTCGGCGAAACGAACCACTTTCAGGCAAGCGATTTCATTTCTACCATAGAAGGTTTCACCGGCCGTAAAATCAGTGGCGCCATCGTCAACACACGACGACCCGATGACCGCCTGCTGAGCCTTTATCGTAAACAAAAAGCGGAATTTGTGAACGTCGGCTACCCGGATGAAGGTTGTCAGCTATTTCTGGAAAACCTTCTCGAAACATCGGGAGACATCATCCGCCACGACCCCGAAAAGCTTGCCGGGTTGATTGAAAGAATCATTGCTGGCGGTCCATTCCCCGCCTGATGGTGGTTCACGAGACCTTGCTAAATCGGCTGTCCGGGAGCTTTCGCGTGCCATCTGGCAAAAATACCCCTGGCGATGGATAGATCCGCCGGCGTGGTGATCTTGATGTTGTCCGGGTCACCGGGCACCACGGTCACCCGCTCTCCGGCAAATTCGGCGATGGAAGCGTCATCGGTGGCGGTGAATCCGCGTTGAGCGGCCGACTGGTGGGCACATCGGATCAAGTCGAGGGAAAAGGTCTGGGGCGTCTGGGCAAGACGGATATGCTGTCGGTTCAGCGTGCCGACGATCACCCCGTTGGCATCCACCTGTTTTAAGGTGTCGGTAGCCGGAATCGCCGGAATGCACCCACCGGTATCCTTGACGCCGGCAAGGCAGGCATTTATGAGAGACAAACGAACGAATGGACGCACGCCGTCATGGATCATGACCGTGCCCTCGGAAACACCGACGGCACTAAGCCCGTTTAATACCGAGTCCTGCCGCCGCCGCCCACCGGCCACCAATTGAACGTCATGTGCCAGGGAAAGCGGCACCAACACGTCAGCCCGGCACCGTTCCAGGTCATTTTCCGGAATCACGAGAACAATCCGATCCAGATCGGGGTGCCGGTCAAAGGCCATCAGCGTGTGGGCGACAATGG
>Ga0272441_10004896_pt1 | contig 23775 bp, 28 predicted proteins | sample SSMProp6N_FD_193582 | JGI IMG/M metagenome (GOLD analysis project Ga0272441, IMG submission 193582) | Marine sediment archaeal communities from Little Sippewissett salt marsh, Falmouth, MA, United States - SSM-Prop-6N | ecosystem: Environmental > Aquatic > Marine > Wetlands > Sediment ...
AGGAACGCCGGTAACGCATCTGGGTGGCTCGGCGATTGTTGACATCCCGAAAATTCTGCAGATCATCTCAGAGGGGGGGGGGACGCCGGCAATGCGCCCCTATCTGCGATTTGTAAATATCTTACTCAGAGGATAACGCTGTGACACCGTGTGTAACAATTGTTGGAAAATCGAACTCGGGGAAAACTACCCTGATAGAAAAGCTCATCAGAGAAATTACGAAACGAGAGTATCGGGTAGCAACGATCAAACACAACCGCCACGGATTTGATATCGATCACGAGGGGAAGGACAGCTGGCGCCACAGGCAGGCTGGCGCCCGGATGACCGTTGTCGCCTGCCCGACAAAAGTGGCTGTCATCGAAGACACGGAGAGGGATTACGAGATAGGAGAGCTCATAAAGCAGTATATCCATGGCGTCGATATCGTCCTGGTTGAGGGATTCAAAAAAAATCTCTTCCCCAAGATTGAGGTGTTTCGCGGCGAACTGAAACGAGAACTCCTGTGTGTCCATGACCCGACGCTCATTGCCCTCGCAAGCGATACCCCTTTGGAGGTCGGCGTTCCCTGTTTCAATATAAACGACGAAAAAGGTCTTGCCGATCTCATAGAAGAGAAATACCTTACGGAACTATGATACACTTCGGCAACAGTGTCTCCGTTAATCATCACGGCACCACAGGAATGGCGTCACATGCATGGCTGGGAATTGAAAGACTTTATTGAAAACATTGATTATTCTACCGTCATAAAATGGGTGATCATCGTACTCATTGCCGGATTCATCGGTCAGTTCGGAAAGCAATTTGCCAATTACATCGTGGAAAAGTTCGGCTCTCGAAAGAAAAAGGATGAACCCGTTGTGATCCAGGCTCCAGTGCAGGAACGGGACACCATGACACCTCCCGTACCCACACCCGCAGAAGCAGCTCGAGAAATTCCGGTCGTCGAAAAAGAGGAGAGAAATTTCGAGGCAGAACGGGCAAAGGAAGAATCCAAAGCGAAAAAGAAGCTGGACAAGGCTCTGGCAAAGCAAAAGAAAAAAGAGACGAAGAGACTTAAAGAAGAGGCGTAGCGCTTTCGTACATGGCAGAAATGACAGATTTCTTCTCTGTCAACTGACGTGATGCATTGCAGTTGTATATGTCAATGCTTAGAATGGCATCAGGGGTAACTATCGGAGCCCACACAATTGATGGACAAACACAAGGAACGAAAAGAACGGGATATTATTCTCGACTCCATTACCGACGGTGTCTTTACCGTCGATCACGAATGGCGGATCACCTCGTTCAACAAGGCAGCGGAAGACATTACGGGCGTGCCGCGGGAAGAAGCCATCGGGCAGCGCTGCAAGGATGTCCTGAAAGCCAGCATCTGCGAGGGTGACTGCGCCCTGGGACACACCCTGGAAACGGGTGAACCGGTCACCAACAAGACAATCTCCATTATAAATGCCGACGGAGAACAAGCCCCCGTCAGTATCTCGACGGCGCTGCTGAAAGATGAGAACGGCACGGTCATCGGCGGTGTCGAAACCTTCAGAGACATCAGTGCTGTCGAACGGCTGCGGAAAGAAATCGAGCGGCGCTATACCTTTGAAGACATCATCTCAAAAAACCATCACATGCACCGTCTGTTTACCCTCCTTCCCGATATTGCAGAAAGCCAGAGCACTGTCCTGATTGAGGGAGAGAGTGGCACGGGAAAGGAGCTCATTGCCAGGGCCATTCATAATCTGAGCCATAGAAAGGACAGGCCTTTCATTGTCGTCAACTGCGGCGCTATGCCTGACACTCTTCTGGAATCGGAGCTTTTCGGTTACAAGGCCGGTGCCTTCACCGATGCCAAGCGCGACAAACCCGGCCGATTCAAACTCGCCGACAGAGGGTCCATCTTTCTCGACGAGATCGGCGATATCTCGCCGGCCCTTCAGATACGGCTGCTCCGTGTGCTTCAGGAGCAGACCTTCGAACCCCTCGGCGCGATCGAAAGCGTTAAAGTTGATGTGCGCATTATCGCCGCGACGAATAAACGCCTGGAAGATCTGGTGAAGAACGGAACATTCAGAGAGGACCTCTACTACCGGATCAACGTGATACGACTTGAACTGCCGCCCCTCCGGGAACGTAAAGAAGACGTACCGCTCCTCGTCGACCACTTCATCAAAAGCTTCAATACGATCCAAAACAAGGACATTATGGGCACGACCGACGAAGCCCTCGTCTGCCTCATGTCATACGACTATCCCGGCAACATCAGAGAACTCAAGAACATTATCGAGCGATCGTTCGTTCTATGCAAATCACCGATGATCCAGCGGGAACACCTCCCCGAACCGGTATGCACTGCAAGCGGGATGGACTTCTCCCGGCACTCCGACATGGCCACCATGAAAGACATGGAAGCGATATTCCTGACCACCACCCTCCGCCGCAATAACTGGAACCGGGCTAAGACGGCCCGAGAGTTGGGCATCCACAAAAGCACGCTCTTCCGAAAGATCAAAGCGCTTGGAATCGAAATCCCCAAAAGGTAAAGGACGGTAAGTTACAAGTAGCGGATCTTTGCGTCGACTCCTTTTCACGGAGTCTGAACCGAATCAACGTCTGTCTTGCCGAGACAGATCATCGCGATGGTTTCCTTCGACAGGTCGATACCGAGGATCTCCCGTGTGACATCCTGATCGAACAGGGTGTCACAGAGTGTCCCCAACCCCAACTCATGTGCTGCGAGGAGCATGTTCTGGATCGCGGCGGCGCACGCATGATGATATCCCAAACCTCCCCCTTCCAGAAACCGGTCGGCTCCCGTTTTTTCGGGATCGCCCACAACGGCGATAATAACGGGCACCTCCCGGAGAACACTCAAGGAATATGTATCTATCCACTTCCAGCCGCTCTTTTCGAAGAGGATCTTTTTGCACACCTCGGCATGGGAATAAATCTTTCCGATCACCCCCTTATCCCGTATCACTATAAACTCCCAGGACTGCTGATTGGCGGGAAACGGCGCCCACACGGCGGCTTCCAGGATCGTTTCAATGACATCGTTACCGATTGCCTCCGGCAGGAACCTCCGGCAGCTTCTCCGTCCTTTGATTGCCTCAAATACATCAATTTCCCCCCTCCTTTTATCATACTCACCATGCAGGAGAATATATGAAAGAAAAGTGCTTTTCACCAGAAATAATTGATTATTGCCCCTCCTCACAGCACACTGCGGGCAATACGTTCGGTATAAAGTTCAACACCCTGAAATGGTAACGGCAAAACATCCTTTATCCACATCGTAAGAATCTGGTATGATATCGTTCATGAATGATTTCCTGAAATCGGAAATCGAAACCCTGGGCCGGTGAATGTATGAGGCGAACTGCCTCGGTGTGTTCACCGGAGCGGGTATCAGCACCAAATAGGGAATATGCAATTTCCCCATCGTTGCGGGTTCGCATCCCGTGGTAACCACGGCCGCCGACGTGACGGGGGAGGCACTACGGGCCGGGGTACGGCGTGTCATCATCACTCAGGGAGACACCGTTTGACGGGGGAGCCCATATGAGGCTTCACGAAAAGATCGGTGACGTACTTCTCCGGGCCGTAAGGCGATTGAAGCGCTTGATACGAATTTTCGAATAAGATGTCGCTGATGCGAAAAGTAGCCGGAGACCATGTCCGGTCCTTTGAAAAAAACAGAATTTTTCATTATACTCACTATTGACAAGGAGAGATTCTTACACTCCGGGAATAATCACGTCTCAGGGAAAGAACGCAGAAAGTGAAAGGAAACGACGATGAAAACAGTGCGGACACACTCTATCGTAATGGCAGTCATTTTTACGATCATAGTTTTTACCGTACCGGCAGCGGCTCAAGAACAAACCATCAAAAGAATCACCTTCAAAGACGGCACCATCATCACGGGTACCGTGATTAAAATGAATACCGCGACTATCGAGATGCGAACCGGCGACGGGAAAACTGTGACGAGCGGATTCGACGATATCGCCTCCATCGAAGAGCCGACAGCAGCACAAGCGGTTGCGGGGGGAAACCCCAGCCACTCATTACTGCACACACACAACTACCGTATCGGCCTCACTGGCCACTATTACGACTATGAAGAACCCGGCTTTATGGAACTCGAGGGATTTATGTATGGACTGGTCGGAAACTACACATATCATGGAACGTGTGGGATTATGATTGCTGTCGATCTCGAATACAGCTACGGGGGCGATCACACATACAAGGGACGGACATGGGCAGGAACACCCCTCGAAACAAATGACACCGATGTGTGGATGTTTGAAGGGCGGGCAGTGCTCGGCCACGATTTTATCATTCAACGGAAATCCGTCATTACGCCATTTGCAGGGATCGGCTATCATTACCTGAATACAGACAACTCAAAGATACCCGGCAGCGGCGGCTACGAACGGGAGATACACTACACCTACACCCCTATCGGAATACAGACAGTGTCGCCCCTCTCCCAGAAATGGACATGGGGCCTGAAGGGCGAATATGATTACTTCTGGGGAGGAAGGGTCGAATCGCACCTGAGCAATGCCGTTTCGGGATACAACGATCCCGTCAACACCGAGGATCGGGGTGATGGCTACGGCATCCGCGTTTCACTGGAATTTAAACGAATGGTCACGGAGGGTCACGCCTACACCGTCGAGTTCTTTTACCGGAAATGGGACGTCAACAGATCGGATCTCGTGCCGCTTACCCTGAACGGGACTCCTACGGGGACACTTGTCTATGAGCCTGGCAACAACACCGACACCTACGGTATTCGCGTCGGTGTGGAATTTTGATAACGGTTTTCATTGATAACATGCGGGACGGGACAGCCGTCGATCCGTGCGAAACAAAGATTCTGTCACGGTCATTACTGTGACGGCACTAACGTAAGATGACAACCCGTGGAGGAACAATGGACATTAAGTTACTGTTTACCGTGTTTACAACCGTCTTCATAGCTGAAATAGCTGACAAAACACAGATTGCCACATTTCTATATGCCTCAAATGCCCAGCATGGAAAGCTCGCCGTTTTCCTCGGGTCGGCCTCAGCGCTGGTGCTCGCATCAGCACTGGCAGTGACATTCGGTGTATTCTTTTCGCATCTGATCAACGAAAAGGTCATGGCGCGTGTTGCTGGCACCGCCTTTATCCTGGTGGGTGTCTGGACCGTAATGAAAGCCTGACGTCAATGGCAGATTATATCTTGACCAGTACGGAGGGGAGATAAGATGGTATCGTGTACATTAACAGTATCACGTTCCATGACATTTAAGAGGCAAGGGATGGAGAATAGCACGGTGTGTTATAAAAACATTCGTCACGGACAGGCCGGACGCTATTTCCATTTCTCCTGAAACACATAATGCTTGTTGAGTGAGGACAGTTTTGGCTAAAGAGCTGATAAGGATTGCCGGGGCAGGTATTTCCGGATTAACTTGCGCGATTAATCTTTGTATCGAAGGATATAAGGTAATCGTTTTCGAAAAAAGGGACGAAGTGGGGGCTCGTTTTAATTGCGACTTTCAGGGATTGGAAAACTGGTCAAGCGCAGAAGATGCTTTGACTACCCTTGCGAAAATGAATATACAAACAAACTTTTATTACAAAGGTTTCAGAGAAACAGCGCTCATAGATCACTCCTTAAAGAAATATACCATAACGAGTACAGATGATCGATTTGGGGTATACATGCTCAAGAGAGGCAGAGAAGTTGACTGTCTTGACCAATCGTTAAAGAAACAGGCAATCGCCTCAGGCGTTGAAATAGAGTTCAACGCAAAAAATAAAGAAACATATACTGATGTCATTGCCACCGGCCCCCGATATCCGAGCGGCATAGTGTATGGGATAAAAGGAACGGCAGATCATGACGATGTTACTGCCCTGCTTTTTGATGACATAGGCGCGCCAAAGGGATACGCCTACATGGCGATACTCGACGGGCAGGTAACATTAGCTTCTGTCATGATGCGCGACTTTACAACGGCACGGGAACGATTTTCAGGAGTCAGAGACCATTTTTGCAGACTCTACAATCTCGACATCAAAGAACCAAAACAATTCAGTGGCTATGGAAATTTTTTTCTTAAACGCACGTACTGTGATCACGGTAAATTTTACATCGGAGAGTCTGCCGGCTTGCAGGATTATCTTTTGGGATTCGGCATGCGGCATGCGTTTGTATCCGGGTATCTCGCCAGTCAAAGCATTATCCATGGCCTTGATTATAATACTTTGCTGAAAACCACTGTACTGCCTCTCATAAAATCATCTCTCGTAAATAGATTCTCTTACGAAAAAATAGGAAACCTGGGATATGAAAAATTACTTAAAAAATGGTCATCAAGCACCGATCCTCTTAAACATCTGCGAACGTGGTATAACTACACTGTATTGAAACGTTTTTTGTATCCTGTCGCCTGCAAGTCATTGCACGTAAGGAAATTATAGGATTTCGGTCAAAGAGAAGGGATGGTACCACTATTTTTGGCAAATAACGAGTTTACTTTTCCCTGATTTCGTGTGTGATAATGTAACATTTGTGAAGATTTCTCTAAAGGATGATATTCCCTGTTTCAAAAACTCTCGTGAATCTTTCGGCCCCATCATCAGCATCCTGATGTAAAAAAGTATCTTTATAAATTGGTTGCGTGGAACTTCATGTTCCATAATTAAGACGAGTCCATGTGATTTTACCACTCGCCTCATTTCTAATAGTGCTTTTTTTCGCACTTGTCCTTTTAATTCGTATAATGCATGGGAGCAGCAGACAACATCGAATACCTCATTTTCGAATGGTAACGTTGCCGCATCTCCCTCTATTAAAATCAGCCTATGAGACAGATCTTTTTCATATGCCTTCAGTAACATGCCATGGGAAAAATCATATCCGACTGCCACACTATCGGGAAATCGCCGTGCAAAGGAAAGAATCACCGAACCGGTACCGCAACAAACATCTAATATTTTCGGCTTTATTGTATTCTCCAAGAGGGATGAATCAACTAAAAACCGACGAGTTTCTTCCCCATAATTCCGAGAATGTACTTTTATTAACAGATCATAAAAATGAGAAAAAATGTCATAATATTTTCGTCGGCCGGTTCTTACTTTTGACATAATTATACCATGGCTATCCGAGACATTTCGTATTTCTATTTATAAGGCTACCACAGATCATCTGACGGACTCTAGAAGAAAAAGGGGGCACTAAAATTTACTCCCCAGCCGCCGTGAACAGCAGCGACCAGCTCTGTATTTTTCTACACCCTTACGCCCTCGCAAGTAGAGACAGATCTCTGCCGGCTAGCAATATCAGATGACGAGGAGACACTCATAGTTATACCCACGCTCTCGTCATTCGTTCTTCCTCAAGAGCCGACTAATGAATGAAAGAAGGGCAAGATCAGCGGGACGCGCACTCCCGATCACGCTCAGCAAAACGCTGCACACGGTCTGCACCGTCACACCACCGATGAATCATGGGGCATAACTATTGTCACTTTTTTTACACATTAAAACGGATGCTCAGTACATCGCCATCCTCGACGATGTACTCCTTCCCTTCGAGGCGGCACCACCCGTTGTCACGGACGCCCTTTTCGGAACCACACTCCATCAGGGTTTTCCAGGAGAAGCACTCGGCCCGAATGAATCCTCGAGCGAGATCGGAATGGATCGCCCCCGCTGCCTGGAGTGCTGTGTCGCCCCTGTGAATCGTCCATGCTCGCACTTCATCCGTACCGACAGTTAAAAAGCTGATGTAGCCGAGCAATTCGTATGCACTGTTGGTAAGCCGATCGCGAGCCGACTCCGTAATGCCCATATCGGCCATAAAGAGAGTACCTTCGTTATCGTCCAATCGCGACAGTTCCATTTCGAATTTTCCCGCAAATTCAACAGTCGAAAACCTCTTTTCGAGACACTTCATAGTGGCGTCGTTTCTCGAGAAATTTATTTCATCGGAATTGACAATAATGAGAATGGGTTTTTGTGTCACAAACTGAAATCCGGCAATCACCTGCTCCTCATCGTTTGTGAGCCCCATCTCTCCGATGAGATTGTTTTGGTTGAGGGCTTTTTCTACCCTGCGCAGTATTTGTTCCTCACGGTTGAGTTCGTTGGTTCGCTTTCCCCGACGGTACCATTCCTCAATTCTCTGAAGACGGGTTTCCGTTATGATAAGATCGGCAAGAATGAACTCAGCGAGCACCGTTTCGATGTCTTTGAGGGGATCGGCTTTGCCTTTGAAGTCGTCCGTGAAGTTCCGCACCACCAGGGCCAGGGCATTCATGGTCTTGATATGGTTCATAAAGGATTGGGGAAATCCTCCGTTTTGTGACATGCCGTAGGTAAATCCGGCAAAATCAACAATCTCGACGGCTGCATAGGTTGTCTTTTTCGGGTGGTACATCTCCGTCAGTTTCGTCACCCGTTCATCAATTACCTCAATGACGGCGATGTGCGGTTCCTGCTTCTGAGATGCATATGATGTCACCTCTGCCTCAGATCGAGTGAGGGCGTTGAATATGGTCGTTTTCCCCGAATTGGGCAATCCGACAAGTCCGATTTTCATAGTTCTCCCCTTTACAACACAGTGGCGTCAATTGGTTCAAAATCGAGAACAATAAGGCGAAAGGGATTCATTTGTCAAGGCCAAAGTGACCCACCACCTTCAGGAACGGGAGGAAACAGACCTGTCAATAATCCCGGCACAGACCCCGACATATTTTTACTTCGGCAATATCCAGTCATAATAATAACAATTGTCCATATATAGACAAAATTAACGGGAACAGGAAAAGAGCTTTTTCAGATTCATAACGGGAGGATCTCGTTTTCACTGCACATAGTGGAAGGATATCGTATGGCATACCTTTTGCTTTATGCGAGAGTGGATTAATGACAATTCTTGTGGAAAAGGAGGTGGAAGATCAATGCGCAGTTATGAAGCGAAACTGGCGACGCCTGAAAAGGTTGCCGCCCTTGTTAAGGATGATATGTGGCTCGACTACGGAACGGTGCAGATGCCCAGAGAATTCGACCGGGCACTGGCAGAACGCGTCGGAGAGGTCAGGAATGTAAAGGTAAGGATGCTAGGACACCTCACGCCGCTTGAAATTCAGGAAAAGGATCCGGATGCGGAGAGTTTCTGGTCAGGAAACTTCCATATTCTTGGACTTTCAAGAAAATACATCAGCCAGAATAAGGGAACACATGTCCCGTATAATTTCGGTGAAGCAGCGCGGTATTACCGAGAGGACCTACCGGAAATAGACATCGCCGTGCAGACCGCTACCCCTATGAATAAGCATGGCTATTTCAATTTCGGCCCCCTGAACAACTACAAAAAAGCAGTGTTTGATAAGTCGCGGATCAAGGTCGTTGAGGTAATAGAAGACATGCCTTGGTGCTATGGCGGGTACGATGAGTGCATTCATATATCAGAGATCAATTATGTCATCGAAAACAAAAAGGACCCACTCATCACGATACCTGCACCATCGGCAACGGACACGGACAAACAGATTGCAGGCTATATTGCAGATCTCATCCCCAAGGACGGTCCCTGTCTCCAGATCGGAATCGGCGGCCTTCCCGACACGGTCCTGCGGCTTCTCGCAGAGAGCGGTGTCAATGACATCGGTATCCACACTGAAATGGTCACGGAAGCAATGATCGAGCTTCACGAGGCCGGTCTGATTACGGGCAAGAAAAAAACGTTCCTCCCCGAAAAAATCGTGTGGGCTTTCGCCATCGGGAGCAGAAAACTCTACGACTGGCTCGATCATAATCCGGCCCTTGCAATGTACCCGACCGATTTTACCAATGATCCGAACATTATCGCAATGAACAAGAACCTCATTTCCATCAACGCCTGCCTCGGAGTCGATCTTCAGGGCCAGGTTAGTTCGGAATCGATCGGTTTTCATGAATTCTCCGGCACGGGCGGCCAGCTCGCGTTCGTAAGGGGCGCCTACTACCGTTCAAATAAAGGCATGCCGGCATTCGGCTACCCGGAAAACAAATCTGTCCTGGCATTTCATTCAACGTACAAAGATAAAGAGGGAAATCTCAAATCCAAAATCACCCCCACACTGCCGACCGGCGAAATCGTCACCGTGCCGAGAGTCGATGTCTCATACCTCGTGAGTGAGTACGGTGTCGCCTACCTCAAAGGACTTTCCATACCGGAGAGAGTCCAGGCAATCGCAAGGATCGCCCATCCCGATTTCAGAGACTGGCTCCTCGGCGAGGCGGAGAAGATGCACTGGCTGAACAAGCAGTGGGCTCTCGGAAGCCTCAAAGATGAGGCGTTCAGCACGGCCCTGAAAGAGACGGGATAACATGAAGACAGAATAACTCAGGAATCTGGGGGGGGTGACGGCTCTCTTTTCCCCTGTCTCTCCGTCCTCCCCTTTTTGCTTGACACCCCTCTTGCGAAGAGGACCACGAAGGAAATCCTTTTCTAAACGGAGAGTTGCATCGGCACACATCTCAAATGAGCACGGCTATGATTTGACTCTCCGATATTCTGCCTTCTTTCATCGTGAAAACAGCCAGCACCGTAGTCCTTTTAGGGGTGACATTTGTAGAAATGTCCGTTTTGTGTAATAAAACCTTACTCTTTACGATGTGACCCCATCTTCTAATCGTCGTCATAGTCGACATATGAATTGTACGCACGTCTCCTGCGGAGCAGTTTGATAGATCCCAGCACAGCGAGGATTGCTGCGATGAAGAACAGTATCTCGTACAGATACGCACTCAGGACGGCAAGCCACGAAACGCGTCCTTTCAGATGCGCACGCCATTGATCTTCGAGTTCATATACCGACAGGCGAAGACTCCTCTCAAGCGCTTCATTAATGTCATGTCCCTCGCGGAGGTGTCCGATGACACGCATGAGCCGCTCCTCACCAAACTTCTGGATGATATATTCAACGACGCTTTTACTCTCTTCATAGGCAAGAAGGAGGGCAGTTTCAGTGCGGGGGAAAAAATCTTCCAGATTCTGCAGAGGAATGTAGTGTCCCGTCAGGGCGGCTCTCTCCAGAATGGCCCGACTTCGCCCCATGACGATCTCCGCCATACCGTCGCTCGTCCATTGCGCGACCCCCTCATCCAGCCACTTCGGCAGGGCACCCTCCCTGATGTGCCGGTGGAGCAGGAGGTGGCAGAGTTCGTGCTTCAGGGTCGTTCGCAATGTAAACGGACGTGTCGTCATCTTCGAATGATCGATAACGATAAGACGTTTTTGCGGCACGGCGACAGCAACAAACAGATTACTGCCTATCATCTTTTGAAACGTTTCACTTGTCCTGATCAGGACGACTGTCGGCCGGTAGTCGAGATGCCACCCCACTCGTATCTCGAGCTCATCCTTCACATCAGGGTACATTGCCACCACGTCCTGCGCCTCGGCATCAAGCGACGTTTCAAAGTAAACGCTAACATGTGCCGTGTGCAGCACATCGCTTTGCACGCCACCGAAAAGGACGTGTGGTCGTACAGGCACGACAGCAGCAACCAACGCCATCAGTACACAGGCCCACTGTTTCACAAAAATACCCCCGCGATACCTGTCAGGTAGTATCCTCGCCCCATCATACTTTCCGTAATGAGCGAAAACCGTTTCTCACTTTGTTTCACAAACGGTTTCTTCTCACGTACTAAAGATCTTTTTGACCTCCACCGCAATCCGGATATTCCGACGATAATGCATCGGTATCTCGTTTGCAACCTGGAAGTTCGAACGTCCTGCGCGGAAGCTATAAACAAATGGTCGCATTTGTGCGACTTATTGGCGGCTCCATAGGCGCTTTCGTGCAAATATTCAGATAATTTTCACGGCATAAAAAATCATAACTACTCGTAATTGCATATCATATAAATACATTCGCCTTTTGGTATATTTTTTGTTATATGATTCTGTGAGGAGATACGATCATGAAAGTAGCTATCCCCGTGTGGGGTCCGCAGGTGTCAACGGTTTTTGATTTTTCCGATCGTCTGCTGATTGCGGACATTGTATCGGGTACGGCAACAGACCGGTCCGTCATCCCCTTTACTGAAATAAATATCGCGAGCAAAGCCGCGCGCCTCCAGAAGCTTGGTGTGAACACGCTGTTGTGCGGCGCTATCTCAGTGCCTCTAACACGGATGATCGAAGCGGGTGGCATTGTGGTTGTTCCCTTTTTAAGAGGCATGGCAGACGACATTCTCAATGCCTATCTGGCGGGGCAACTTATGGACGGACGTTTCGCCCTGCCGGGATGTGCGCATCACATGGGACCAGGACGAGGCAAAGGTATGGGACGACGTGGTCGACGGGGTGGTTGGGGTCACAGCATGAGGAAAGGACGGTAAGGAATGAAAATTGCGATAACATCGTACGGTCAGGAACTCGCCAGCGAAGCTGATCAGAGTTTCGGACGATGTAAATGGTTCGTGGTAATAGATACCGACACAGGCACGGTCGAAGCACACTCAAATAAACAAAACATCGACGCCCCCCAAGGGGCAGGGATACAAGCGGCACGTAACATCGCCAATCTGGGCGTCGAGGCGGTTCTCACCGGCAACGTGGGACCCAACGCATTCAGGACGCTCACCGCTGCCTCGATTAAGATGTTCGTTTTTGACAAAAGTGTAGCGACAGTTGAGGATGCCCTCGCCGAATGGAAAGCCGTTCGCCTGGAGGAAATAACCGAGGCAACCATAGAAGGACACTGGGTATGAGAATGAAGCGAACCCACCGTATGGTTGCATTTATACGACCATACTTAAATACATTAGTTGCATTTAAGCTACCCCTTGTAATTGCCCGATGACACAGGCATTGATAACTCGTTGAGATAGATACCATTTTCCCCTCTTGCTTTTTGCTGAGTTCTGGCACGCTTTTTGATACCTTTGTATATAAAAGGCACGTTAACTGCCTAATGATACGAGGAGGTAATGAATATGCCATGGGGTAACGGAACCGGTCCTTCAGGATATGGTCAGATGACGGGCAGAGGCGCTGGTTTCTGCGCAGGATACCAGATGCCGGGGTACGCAAATCCGACTCCCGGCAGAGGGTTCCGAGGCGGCGCATACTACGGTGCCCCCATGCCGGCAAACCCGCAGTGGACAGCACCGTATGGACCTACAGGATTCTACGGTGGCCTTGGAAGACCCTTCGGTTTGGGTCGCGGTTTTGGACGCGGATTCGGCCGTGGCCGTGGTTGGGGTCGTGGTCGCTTTAGGTATGGCTGGTAAATGAAAAAAATAAACGATCAGGAGGTGTAGAATATGCCAGGTGGAGACGGAACCGGTCCTTTAGGATGGGGACCAATGACGGGAAGAGCGGCAGGTCTCTGTGCGGGACAGCCTGTCCCTGGATTTGCCAATCCCCTGATGGGAGGCGGATTCGGTTGGGGGTTCGGTAGAGGCCGGGGAATGGGGGGTAGAGGCGGTTGGGGTCGTCGTAACTGGTTCTATGCAACCGGGGTGCCGGGGTGGCAGCGCGCTGCTTACGGATACCCTCCCTACGGGTGGTCTGGATCATATGCTGCACCGTATGCCGGACCCTATGCGTATCCCTCCGGTACGGGCATGTCCAGGGAAGACGAGATTAACGATTTGAAATATCAGGCCGAGTATCTCGAGGATGCCCTCGAAGGCGTGAAAAGACGTATGACGGAGTTAGAAACGGAAACGCAAGGAGCATAGTACGATAACGGTACGAGAAAGGGGCGCTGGCAGCAGGACTTACACCTCCAGCGCCCTTTGTGCGTCTTATTCCGGCAAAATAATCCTATCGCTTTGATTTCTGAACATCGATGATTATATTAGAAAAGGTCATTGCTATTTTTCGGTTATTACGGAATGATATTATTACATGAGTATCACGCAAACATCATACAACAGGTTTGCACGAAAGGGGATACATAATGAAGATAGTCGTTACTTCAACCGGCCCATCGCTTGACGATCAGGTTGAACCGCGTTTCGGCCGAGCGCCTTATTACGTATTTGTCGATACCGACACTATGGAATTTGAGACAACAGAAAATCCGAATATGGCCGCAGGAGGCGGTGCCGGCATTCAGTCTGCACAGCTTGTCGCAGAGCGAGGCGTCACCTTTGTGCTTACGGGGAATTGCGGCCCCAATGCCTTCAATGTGTTCGGCGCCGCCGGTATTCAGATCATTGTTGGCGTGAGGGGAACTGTTCGGCAGGCAGTTGAACAGTTCACCTCGGGTGCATACGACACGGCAGCCCAGCCAAACGTCGAAAGCCACTTCGGAGTGGGTGGCGGCATGGGTGGCGGTCGCGGTATGGGCGGTGGCATGGGCCGTGGTACGGGTGGCGGTCGCGGTATGGGCCGTAGCGTGGGCCAGCCGGGTAATTTCGGATATCCTGCACCGCCGCAGCAGTCGTCGCGCGACGAAGAATTGGCCGTCCTCAAAGAGCAGTCTCAGATGCTTCTGGAACAGCTGAAAAACATTCAAGACCGGATTGAAAAACTCGACAAGAAAAAATAAATAGCGGCGACTTACCACGTCGATGCGGAGAGGACCAGATAACGTTGAAGCTGGCTGTTGCGAGCGGAAAAGGCGGGACGGGGAAGACGACCATTGCAACAAATCTTGCACTCGTGCTCACACAGATGGGACAAGCGGTACAACTTCTCGACTGCGATGTCGAAGAACCCAACTGCCATATTTTTTTGAAACCGGACATTGAAGTATCGAGCGCGGTAACCGTGTTAAGGCCTGAAGTCATCAAGGAAAAATGCACCTCATGCGGCATCTGCCAGGAAGTGTGTGAATACAGTGCCATTATTGTCGTAAAAGACACTGTCCTTACATTTCCTGAACTGTGCCACAGTTGTGGTGCGTGCAGCATGTTCTGCCCTGAAGACGCGATCACAGAAGTACCCAGACAGGTCGGCACTGTCGAAGAAGGGACAAGTAACGGCATCACGTTTACCCATGGGCTTCTCAATATCGGAGAGCTCATGTCGCCAGCCGTTATCAGCAGCGTCAAAAACACGGCCGATGAACCGGACGTTCTGCTGATCGATTCACCTCCCGGGACATCCTGCCCGGTCATCGAAGCGGTAAAAGACGCGGAGTTTGTGCTTCTCGCCACAGAACCGACGCCATTCGGTCTCAACGACCTGGAACTTGCCGTTGGAATGGTGCGGGAACTGAACATCCCCTTTGCCGTGGCAATCAACAGATGCGATATCGGCAACGAAGTGGTAAAGGACTACTGCACGCGGGAACACATTGCTGTCGTCCTGGAGATCCCGGATGACAGAAAAATAGCCGAGGCGTACTCACGCGGCGAAATGGTTGTTAACGCTCTTCCCACATACGAGAAACTTTTCAAAGACTGTTTGGAATATATTTCGAAACTCCACCGAAATGCGAACCGATAACATGCGAAAATAAAAAAGCGGACATCTGATATGAAAGAAATTGTTGTAATAAGCGGAAAAGGCGGTACGGGAAAAACCAGTATCGTTGCATCATTTGCGGCCCTGGCAGACAAAAAAGTCATGGCCGACTGTGATGTCGATGCGGCGGATCTGCACCTTGTCATGAACCCGAAGATCCACCAGCGCAAAGACTTCAGCGGCGGCAAAAAGGCGAGAATTCTCAACGATGAGTGCATCGCCTGTGATCAATGCATCGAAGAATGCCGGTTTGACGCAATATCGTATCCGTCCTCCACCAACGGAAATACCGTAGAGACTCCGTATATCAATCCCATTTTCTGCGAGGGATGCGGCCTCTGCGTTCGCATATGCCCCGCCGAGGCGATTGCATTCGAGGATGTGGTAAACGGTGAATGGTATATTTCGGAGACGAATTATGGTCCGATGGTACATGCACGACTCGGTATGGCCGAGGGCAACTCGGGAAAACTCGTTAGCCTCGTCCGTCAGGAGGCAAGAAAAATCGCCGATCGTGACGGCCTCAACTACATTATTGTTGACGGATCGCCGGGAATCGGCTGCCCGGTCATCGCGTCAGTCACGGGTTCCGACCTTGTACTGGTCGTGACGGAACCCACGCTTTCGGGGCAACATGATCTGCTCCGGGTGTCGCAACTGACAAAGCATTTCGGAATTCCCACCCTCATATGTGTAAACAAGTGGGATTTGAACCCTGACATTACGGAAGCGATCGAAACAGAAGCACGAGAAAGCGGTGTGAAGCCCGCAGGGCGTGTTCGCTACGACAATGCCATCACAAAGGCCCAGATCATGAAGACCAGTGTTATTGAATACACCGGCGGCGCGGTCTCGGAAGATATCAAATCGGTGTGGAGAAACATCATCTATGCTCTGGAATAGCTGGTGGAAGTTCCAATATACCAACCTAAGCATGTATGCAGAAAATGCGGTCAGGAATTTGACATGTTCCAGAAGATACGTGAGGTAACGACGAAGGGATATCTCGAATGTGGCGGGAAAATCGAAAGATGTATTACTCTCGGAAGTGGGTTTAACCTCAAGGGATTGTGATGTTACGCAAATGACTACTCCCGTCAGACCGTGAGAAAAATAAACCGAATCATGGCAAAAGAAACGAAAAAGAGCTGTACTTTCGGACCCGTCCCATCACAACGGCTCGGCAAATCATTGGGCATAGATTTCGTTCCGTTCAAAACATGCACGTATGACTGCATCTACTGCCAGCTCGGCAGGACAACGGTAAAGACCACGGACCCAATAGAATACACCCCCGTAGAAAAGATCCTCGGTAATGTTGAAAAAAAGTTGAAAACAATCCTGCGTCCCGACTTTTTGACCCTTTCCGGATCGGGAGAACCGACGCTTCACAGCCGCCTCGGTGACATCATACGCAGGTTGAAAGATCGTACCGATATTCCCATTGCCGTCCTGACAAACGGATCGCTCTTCTGGCACGACGAAGTGCTTCATTCGGTGTCGGAGGCAGATCTCGTCATCCCTTCCCTGGATGGGGGAGATGAGCAAACCTTCCGGGCTGTCAATCGACCTCACCGGGCCATCTCATTCGAACAAATGGCAGGGGAGCTCGTTACGCTGCGCGAGCATTTTACCGGACCCCTCTGGCTGGAAGTATTTCTCGTAAAGGGCATAAATGACAGCGATACCCACCTGTCAACAATTAAAGCATGGATTGACCGCATCGCCCCGGATCGTATCCAGCTCAACACCGCCGTCAGAACCCCCGCTGAGGATTTCGTCGAAGTGGTAGAAAAAGAAACCCTTGAAGCGATCGCGGCGTTTTTTGGTCCCACCTGTGAAGTCATTGCGGACTACACAAAAGTGCACCAGATTGGTGAATTCAGACGAACCCGCGACGATGTCCTGGAAATGCTGAGGCGCCGCCCCTGCTCGCTTGATGATATCGCGGAAGGACTGGATCTGCATCGAAACGAAGCCGTCAAGTACCTTGAAGAACTACTCGATCAACGACTGATCCACAAAAAAAAAGCGGGGGGGCAAGATTTTCTATCTGGCGGGTGGAAATCATACGTAAAATAGTATAAAAGATTCGTCTATTGAAAGGAGAAAGCAAGAATGACAAAAGAAAAAATACCTGACAACAACTCTGATAACAATTCTCAGGACAGACTGAACCAGTATACCCAGAGCGAAGATCTCACCAATCGTATGGGACAGATAAAGCACAAAATTATGGTTCTTTCGGGAAAAGGCGGCGTCGGAAAAAGCACAGTGGCAGCAAATATCGCCATTGCCCTTGCCCTCGAGGGCAAGAAAGTAGGCATCCTTGATACTGATTTTCATGGCCCCAGTATTCCCACACTCCTGAATCTCGATAACGCCCGTCCCTCATCGGACGGTACGTCGATTCTTCCGGTAGATTTTGTCGAAGGGATAAAGGTGATGTCCATAGGGTTTCTCCTTCCAAATCAGGATGACGCAGTAATATGGAGAGGTCCGATGAAAATGAATGTTATCAAACAGTTGCTCTCCGAAGTAAATTGGGGAGCGCTCGACTACCTGGTGATCGACTTCCCTCCGGGAACGGGTGACGAACCGCTCTCTGTGGCCCAGCTCATCCCGGATAGCGACGGTGCAGTCATTGTAACGACACCGCAGAATCTCTCGATCAACGACGTGCGAAAGTGTATCAATTTCTGCAGACAGGTCAACGTACCTGTACTCGGCGTGCTCGAAAACATGAGCGGGCTCGTCTGTCCCCATTGTGGCACAGTCATCGATCTCTTCAAGCGGGGCGGCGGCGAAACTATGGCCCGACAGATGGACGTCCCCTTCCTGGGAAGCATACCCCTTGAGCCGATGATTGTGGAAGCCTCCGACAGCGGCAAACCCTTCGTGTACCACTATTCAAAAACGGAAGCTGCAAAGGCCTTTTCGAAGGCCATTGAACCCATCCTCACCATGAAGGAAAGGGAAAAACCGGTATCAGATGTAACACTTCCCGAAAAGAGCGACAAGGCAGCCCTGAGAATTGCCGTACCGATGGTCCAGGGACGCCTCAGTCCCCATTTCGGTCATTGCGAATCATTTGCATTTTTTGATGTTGATGTGGAAAATAAAACGATCCTCAGTACGGAAAACATCGCAGCTCCTCCCCACGAACCGGGGCTACTTCCTGTCTGGTTGCATGAGCGAAACACGGATATCATCCTTGCAGGCGGCATGGGACAGCGGGCCCAGGGACTCTTTGAAGAAAAGGGAATACGGGTACTGATCGGTGCGCCTTCCGATGATCCGAAAGCCATAATCGAAAATTATCTCAGCGGCATCCTTGAATTGGGTGAAAATATCTGTGATCACTAGAGGAACCATATGGAGCAGGAAAAGAGAATTATCGAACAGGCGATGGGCCTTGTCTACGACAAGGCTCGTGAAGTTCACTCTGACACTCTCGTCGAACATGGGGTAAACCCGAAAAACTATGGAATCATGGACAACCCTGACGGACATGCGAAGGTAACCGGCACCTGAGGTGACACGATCGAAATGTTCCTTCGGGTAAGGGATGGTAAAATCAACGACATACGATTTACCACGGACGGGTGTGTGTTCACTATTGCTGCAAGCAGCGTGGCAACCGAAATGGCGAAGGGGAAAACGTTTGCTCAGTGCATAAAGATCAATCAGAGCACCATTCTCGAGAAAATCGGAAAGGTGCCTGACGACCACGAGCACTGTGCGTATCTGGCAGCACTCACCTTTCACCGAGCAATGAGAGACTACGTTGCTACAGGAAAGAAGTCATAACGATTCATCAGTAACCGTTGCACAAAAAGAAGGAGGGACAGTATGTCCGGAAACGTAAAGCTGAATGCTGTGGACAGGGTCGAAATTTTGACCTTACAGGACAACTGGATCGAAATCACTGCGATGGACAACAGTGACATCATCCAGCGAGCGAGCACTTTCGAGGATGGAGAGATAAAAAACTCCATCCAGGCAGAACACGGATACTCGGCACTTGTCAAAACATGGAATGGCAACCACTCTCGAACCCTGCTCTTCGATTTTGGATACTCCACGGGGGGTGCCGCATATAACGCACAAAAGCTCCATGCTCCGATGGAAGACGTCGAAGCGATGGCTCTTTCTCACGGTCACATGGACCACTTTGGAGGGATGAGCGGGCTGGTTCCAATGGTCGGAAAGAAAGGAATCGAGTTTGTCGTACATCCGGCCGCTTTCAAGTACCCGCGGTATTTAAAATTTGGCGAAACCACGAAGGCATATTTCCCGAGATTTACCCGGGACATAGTGGAAAATGCGGGGCTGAAACTCGTAGAAACGAGAGAACCCTATCCACTGCTCGACGGCGATGTGCTCTTCCTCGGTGAAGTAGAAAGAAAAACTGACTTCGAGAAGGGGTTCCCCATCGCCTTCTATGAAAAAGATGGCATCGAAACGTGGGATCCCATCGAAGACGACACATCAATTGTGATGAACGTGAAGGGAAAGGGACTCGTCATTCTCTCGGGCTGCGCCCATTCGGGTATCGTTAACACGGTTACCCAGGCAAAGACCACGACGGGAATCGACGACGTGCATGTCGTGATGGGCGGTTTTCACCTCGCAGGCCCTTTGTTCGAACCGATAATCGCCAGAACAACGGAGGAACTGCAAAAGTTCAACCCCACATACATCGTGCCATGCCACTGCACGGGCAGAAATGCCATCATGTACATGGAAAAGGAAATGCCCGACCAGTTTGTCCTCAATATGTCGGGAACAAAACTGACCTTCAGCACATAATGTGCCACAACTTACTGGACGACAAAAAACCCCTCTTGTTTTACAAGAGGGGTTTTTTATCGAACACCTTCAGGTCTATTGTTTCTTTTAACTCTCCCCACGGCAACCTGCGTGGACTGCACTCGCTGTTCAGTAAAAACCTACTTTTTCATGCCGAGCAATTCAACGCGACGATTTTTGGCCCTGCCCTCTTCCGTTTCATTGGTCGCGATGGGACCATTTTCGCCAAAGGCCTTCAGGATAACCCGATCGGGCTGTATACCGTGTTTGACTTCGAGATATGATTCAATGGCTCTTGCCCTATTCATTGAAAGTTTATGATTGTATTTCTTCGTACCGATACTGTCTGCATAACCGGCAACGATGATGTTTACCTCGGGCAGGGTATCCTTCACGACCATGGCAACCTCATCGAGGAGGGCATAATACTGATTCTTGATATTCGCCTTGTTGAAGTCAAAATGAACCATCGGCTCGTTTCCCGACGGCATGTAGTTGCCTAAATAGATATAACGGCTGTCCTCCTTCGCCTCCTCTGCCTCTCGTTCCTCAGGTGAGAGAAGCCAAAGGCGGGCACCTTCGTGTCCCAGACTTGCTGCCGTTCTCATGTCAGCAACGGCATTTTCATTGTACAGCAGATAGGCATACAACAATCCACGCTCGTAGTACGCTTCGCCGTTCGTCGGAGCAAGTTTGATAGTGACAGTAAAGTCTTCCAAGGCTTCATTGCTCTCACTCGGGCTCTGGACACGGTATGCCTTTCCCCTCTTGAAATACGCCTCGGCATAATCCCTCTGAAGTTCGATTGCTCGGGTATACATCTTTATTGCTTCACCGTAAACACCCTGTTTTTCATACGCAACGCCCTTCTGGAACCACCCTTGAGCCGTGCTTGTTTCTTTCGCCACTGCACCCTGCCACGCCAGAAGAACAACAAGGACCACCAGAAAACAATAATTCACTTTCTTCATGATTCACCTCGACTCGGTATATCGGTATAAAGGATTGGTGAGCTTGTTTTTATGTACGATAGCACAACAAAATGACTCGGGCAAGAATTTAAATGGCTTAGAAAAAACGGGGGCTCCATGCCCACATGGAACCCCCGTGCGATATCGCACTATATCCTTCCCTCATCCACCATCGAGGTGCGGTTTTTCCGTCTTCTGGTACCATGCTCCCGGATCGGTGAGGAGTTCTTCCGTATCCTTCAGGGAAACAAAATGCTCATGCTCCATATCCGCCAGGAGATTGAAGAACGCTTTTTCCCTGGGGTCGGTGACCCGATCACGCAACTGCGCGTAATAGATTGCACCGTCCGCCTCAAAATCAATGGCCTCCTGAACCGCCGCAAGGTCATCGTCATCACCCGGGGGCATCTTTTCCACAGTATCGACAATATCCTGCAGCACATCCTTCACCAGCGTCTGCTTCACTTTGAGAGGAACTGTCTCGGGCCAGGCCTCTTCCTTGACCCATTTTTCATGAAGTTCCTTCAACCGCTCATAATGCTCCAGCTCCTCATCGGCAATCTGCTGGAACATTGCTCTGCCGAGCGGATTTTTCGTCCGTTTCGCATGTTTGAGGTAAAACTCTCTCTCCCTCATCTCGTTATTAAGAGCAACCTCCAACGCATTCAGGCGTTCTTTAGTACTCATAATCCCTCTCCTTTATCGTCCTTTGATAGTTACCCCTCCAGATACGCTCGCCCACTGGTTACTCAATAAAAATATATGAATTTATGGAAAGGGTCAAGGACTATCGCCTGTCTGTTCCGTTCCCATGCGGTGATCATCTTTCATGAAAACAATACTGCCATACCAGGCTTCGACACCTTCATTCGTCTGGTCGGTATCGGTCAGGACAACTACACCGGCAAGACCGGGGGGATCGGCATTAAAACACGTCTGAAAATCCTCGAAGAGGTTTCGTTTCTCCCACACCCATCGATTCGCTTTTTCATTGCCGCGCTCTATGACGATCATCTTATGGTGGCGTCCGCCCGGATAGTCAAGAATTGTATCTTTTTCGGCCCATGTTGCCCAGATATAATCAATCTTGAAGCCCGAAGGTTCCGCCTGGGGTATTGTGACGCCGAAGTATTTGGCAAGTTTTTCGATCTCCGGGGCCTGTTCAGTAATGCGTTGCCCCTGCCCAAAAATGACACGCACCCGCCCGGCGGAGTCGTTTCTGTCTTTTCTGGTCTCAATGGCCATCCCCACGGTTCGGTTCACCTTCCAGCTCCACACCAATACCGGATATTCCTCAAGATTCACCCGCGGTTCACCAGTTCCGTTAACCCTTTTCAGCATGCCGGAAGCGCTGCGGAGACTTTCCATATGCAGTACCGTTCTCGTACCTTCCTTCACAAGAGACACTGCATTCTCTCCCGAGCCCAGGTATTGAAGGTGCTCCCAGCCCACGGGAACGGTTTGGGAGTCTTTCCCCATTGCAAACCCGAGAAACAGGTACTTTTTTTCAGCTCGGGGAAAACCGGCCATCATTATTATAAGAAAGAACACACCCACAAACACGACCACCGGGAGACACCGATGCATACATACGAGGCAACGTTTCGACGATGCCGCAGGTCCCGTGTCACGACGTATTATTTTCATGACCTCCTCTCCCAAAAAGGAACGCATTCCGTAATTGTCGATCTCACTCAAGGATATCGTCGGACGTTATTCGAAATCCCCTGAGAAATGCATCAATAGGCATTCTCTTCTTGCCCTCGAGCTGGACATTTTGAAGATACACATGGCCGTCTTTTGCAGCGATCTGAAGCCCTGATTCCATCAGCTGACCGATCTTCCCCGGTTCTTTCTCTCCCGACACTCCGGCCTTCCCCGCGACGGCACGAAAGATCTTCATTTTTTTCTCTCGCAGAAATGAATAGGCTCCGGGATCAGACGAGAGACCTCTGACGAGATTCACTATCTCATCAGCACTCTTATCCCATGTAATATAGGCAATGTCTTTGGTAAGCAGCGGTGCATACGTCGCCTGTGGAGAATCCTGAGGTACTCGGATAATCGTTCCGGCAACAATGTCTTCTATCGTTTTGATGAGAAGCTCCGCTCCCAATTGTGCCAGTCTGTCATGGAGCTCATCGTAGACCTCCGCCGGACCGATATCCGCCTCCTCCTGCAAGAGGATATCACCGGTGTCGAGTCCCTCGTTCATCAACATGATTGTCACGCCGGTCTTCTTCTCACCGTTGATAAGCGCCCAGTTTATCGGTGCCGCGCCCCGGTATTTCGGAAGAAGTGAAGGGTGCACATTGAGACATCCTATCGGAGGCATATCGAGGATCTCCGTCGGAATGAGCTGGCCAAAGGCCGCCAGCACCATCATGTCAGGTGAGATTTCCCTGAATGTATCGACAAATTCCGTCTCCCGCACCTGTTCCGGTTGAAAGACGGGGATCCTATGCGCTTCTGCGAGGGTCTTCACCGGAGGAGGAATCAGCTTTCT
>Ga0272441_10004897_pt1 | contig 23774 bp, 32 predicted proteins | sample SSMProp6N_FD_193582 | JGI IMG/M metagenome (GOLD analysis project Ga0272441, IMG submission 193582) | Marine sediment archaeal communities from Little Sippewissett salt marsh, Falmouth, MA, United States - SSM-Prop-6N | ecosystem: Environmental > Aquatic > Marine > Wetlands > Sediment ...
TCAGAACAATAGCGATTGCCGTCAGGTTCCCGAACGGCGATTCCTGGAGGTATGAATTTTCAGCATCTCCATATGTCATTGACCAGTTCATGAAAAGGAGAACATACGCCCCACTGAAGGCTTTCCACTACCTGAAGAAGAATTCTGACCTTGAGTCAGAAGAAAGGCTATTTTGACGGAACTTCGGTTATAATGCCGGTTATGGCGAACGTTTTCCTGATCGGTTCCCATTTCTCCAGTTTATTGCTCAGGTAAGGTTTGCCGCCTTTTTCCCTGTTAACGGCCACCGTCACATGCGGCTGGCGATTGACTGTCTCCACAGGGGTGTCCACGCCTACAGCCTTGACCTTGTCGTTCTCGGCAAACGAAACGACTTCAAGTTCCACACTCTCACCCACTCTCATTTTCATGTCAGGCTTCAGGGAACCCATATTGATTGTCATGTGATGGGCAATGAGTTCAAACCCTTCCATGCTGTCGGAAGTCAGATATCCCTGCGATGTAAGTTCGCCCTTCAATTTGTTGTGTGATTCAGGCGTAAGTACAACAGCAGAATAAGATATGTTCGTTTCCTCAAGTATTCTTGAAAGCCTCATGCCGTTCCCTTTATGAAGTCGTGGAATCTCCTGATTGCGCCCTTAAGCGTCGGAGCTGTATTGTATGCACGGTGGGTGTTTGTGACGAACGTTTCCTTGCCGTCCTTGTCTACGCTTTTCCATACGGCCGCAACTTTCCTTTCCTTCTTGCCGGTCAACGGGTTGATGCTGCTTGCGTAATGCCATACGGCATCAGCCTTGAAGCATTCCTTCCTCTCATCATCCGTCAGGGGTTTCTTGTTCTTCTTAAGTTTTTCGTACTCAGACGCCCTTTCATAGAGAGGTTCAAGCCCGCTGAGCACCCTTAGCCTGTCAATGCTCTCGTTCTTCTTGCTGTCCCTTATGTTCTTGAATATCTTTGTCACTATAGCCCAGAAACTGTCGTCATCATCAGACATGTCAGGATAACTTTTGCGGGCTTCTTTTTTTGCTCTTTTCCACATTCCCTCTTCGCCGGGCTTGACGATGTTGGATGGCATGTCACTCCTCCACCTTGATCAGTATGACGGGAATGGAGCCTATTCCCAGACGGTTTGCCTCTATGTTAAGCCTTACCGCCCTGCGGTTCCCACCTATGAGCCTTCTCCTTCCGTTGTACTCCACGACTATTGGAGGAGGGAAAGACGCCGTATTCATCAGGTTCTTGAATGCGTTCATGTAGTCGTCCTCGTACTCGCCCATTAGCGATCTTGCCTTGGCAACATCAAGTTCCTTGTCAAAAGCCTCGGTATTGTCAATGCTTGAACTGACGTCAACAAATTCAATTATCTTGTCAATGGGCTTCCTGTAAAGTTCCTTCATCTGGTTCACTATGTTTGTCTTGACGTCCTTGGGGTATATGCTGTCCGATGTTTCCTCTATTTCACCCATCTCTTCCTGTATCTCATTGAGACGGTATCCCCTAAGGAGTTCCATCGGGTTGCCGATTTGGTTGTTTATGGTTGACTGTATTTCAGTAAGGATTGACGATAATTTCATACATGAATTATCTTTGAATCAGGACGCTTTTTTAACCTCTTTCAACGAGCATTTGGATATTATGCCACAGCTTATCCTGTTCAGGTACTTCTCAAACTTTGATCTGAAATCTTCAGGGAGATAATCGAGATAGTCCACATATATGTGGCTGAAGTATCCATCCGGGAACTTCTCGTCGAGGTTATATTTCGTGATGAAATCCTCTTTTTCGTCATACTCTATGACATCCTTGAAGTCAATGTAATAATGGTCGGCATCCTTTTCTTTCCAGGGGCTGTTTTCCCTGTTCACTGAGCAAACAAGTGTTTTGGTGCCATGACCTTCCGTAAAGTCACCATCTTTACCGGTTAAAGGGTTTTCGACCTCACAATTCGCCAGTTTCCAGTATTGTGGCGTGTACTCTCTCAGTTTTGTTTCTCTGACTATCTTCTCAAAACACTCAAAGATGGGTAGAGAATTCTTCTCTATGTTGAAATTTTCAATGGCATAAGCCCTGTTTTTTCCCTGGATGCTTTTTCTCTTTGCGTCATCCCTGATGTCATAGCAGCAGCGCTCTATCTCCTTGGCGTACTCACCAACATCCCTGAAGCCAGCCTTGTAGTCGGTATAAGGTGCTGATGTTTCGCCAACGACCAGCGGCATTCCGGCAAGAAGGCTCTCCCTTACGACACGAGTTTCCTCCCTTATTTGTGTTAAAGATATGTCATGGTTGTCGAATATCTCCTGTGGGTTTGCGTATCCCCTGAAGAATATGTTCTTGTTCAAGTACTCGTCGCAAAGTGCTATCCAACAGGATGGCATTGTCGTCTGATCCTGTCCGAAAATGTCAAGGGTCACCTTGAAGGGGAGTTCGCCTTTATCGTACTTGTTCATCAGGAGTTTGGCTGCGTTTATGAGCCAGTAAGGCTCCTTATGCCCTCTCCAGGTGTCAAAGCACACTAGTTTTATGTGGTCAGGGTCGAAATTGGCGTCCGCCTTCATCTTTATCTTGCTTGTGTTTATCCAGCATTGCGTATTGACCAGTTTCCCAGGAAGGAGGTGGCTCCAATACCCGTCATGGGCACGCCACATCCCTATGTAAGCCCTACAATTGCTAAGCCCGTTGTAGCTTCCTTTTATCAGCGAAAACGCCTTGTCCTTCTTCTCATGCTCCTGTATGAAAACGTAATCCGGCATGCCATGAAGGAACATCACAAGATTTTTTCTCGGATCCTGAAAGTATATCTCAGGCATGAACCTGTGCCAACAGAGAATGTCGCACTGCGAAGACCATGTGTCCCTCTCGATGCCTACAACCAACCCGTCCTTAAGGGTTCTGTGGTTCTTCTCGAGTTTCTTTCTCAACGGGTTGTTAGGAACAACATCAACAATCTTGGCGTCATATCCCCTTTTTATTTCCTCGTACATCAGTTCCTGAACCGATTCATACATGCCGCTTTTACCTGGAGCCCAGTTCACCATGTGCGCTATCTTAAGTCCCTTTGTTGTTTCCATTGTTCAATCCTTTGAATGTTTTTAGCCTATGCCATAATGCTCTTTGAACCCCAAGAAAAAGTTTTCTGACACTTTCCTGAAATTCACTATTATGAAGTTTTCAGCACCTTCTTCCTTGTAGTATTCCGTAACCTCGGCAAACGGGAAATCCTGCTCCTCCAGGGAGCCGTCCGATTCATGGACGCCATTTCCGATCTTTTCCCCAGTGTAATATACGAAATACCAGAAGGTTTTTAGTTCGGTCTTTTTTGACACTAGTTAGTCAGGGATGAGTTAACGTCTTCCCTGATTGAACGGTATTGGCTAGCAGTTACGTCACCGCCGTACCATTCTGATTTTACCACGTTCTTGATTATCGCCTTTCTGGTTATGTCAAAGACGACATTCGTTCCTGCATTGGAGAAAGTCCCGCCGTTTTGAGTAGTCGGAACCTTCGTATGGATGTCATAGTAAAATTTGGAGTCTTCCTTTTGCTTCTTTATGATCTTGATTCTGGTGGAATCCAGCAACAAACTACTGCTTAAAGGCATGATGTACCTCTCTCAATTATGTTTATTATTATCTTTAATCTTCACGTAAATTTCAGACATTTTTACCGCATTGACGGGAAATTTCTCCGACTTATAGTATCTCCAACGGTCTTGGCTCCACCTTTCGAGGTGCCTGTTGGTCACGTCGATGAAATCCCACACCTCAAGGGTTGTTTTCGTGTCTGTTTTCCTTAAGCCTCTGCCAATCCTCTGTATTGTCTGGTAGAACGACTTGCCCGAGCCGCATATCAATATCCTTTCCAGATTCGGTATGTCAATCCCTTGCGACCATACAACCGTTGATATCACCCTCTTTACGGTTCCCTCGTCAAGTTCCTTCCTGGCTCTTTCCCTGCTTTCCATGTCAGTGTCTCCATGGACGTAAAGGCGTGAATCAGGTATCATTTCATGGAGTATCTCCCCGTGCTCCCGGCGCTGCACTATAATGAGTGTTCTCTTCTCGTTTATTGTGGAAAGTTTGCTTATTATGCCGTTCCTGTACTTGTTGTGGACAATCAGTTCCTCAACGGCGTCTATGTGGTTTGCCGAGTATTTGGACATGGGATGGTCTATTCTCAGGAAATTTATGACCAACGACGAAAGAAAGCCCTCGTCAATCAATTCATGGGCCTTTTTTGAGTAGATTATCTCGCCAAGGTTAGCCTTGTTGAAAGCGTTGTCCAGCGCATCAGACTTTTTCGGCTTGAACGGCGTAGCCGAAAACCCCAACCTTACAGTTGCGGGCAGTTTTTTTAGGAACTTGTACAAGGTATTGGCCTTTGCCGAATGCATTTCGTCGACCATTACTGTCTTGAACTTCTTTATGTTTTCATGCCCCTCAAGTATCTCAAGCGACTGATAGTTGGCGAGCATGATCCTCTTGCCAACCATGCGTGACTGCCCGGAAACAAGGCCTATGTCATCAATGCCGTGCTTCTTGGCTTCCTTGTATGTCTGATACACAAGCTGCTTGCCCGGGAATATGACAAGTATCCTGTCCTCTATCATCTGCGTGAGCGCCAGGAACACAAGGGTTTTCCCAAAAGCGGTGGCTCCTTCTATTATGCCGCACTTCTTCCCCTTCCTAACTATTTCGTCGAAACACTCTTTCTGATAGTACCTGAATTTGACGCCACCAAAGATGGTGTCGTAGTCGTCAGGCACGTTGAATTTGGGGTATTTCCTGAGATCGGTTACGACAGGGTTGTATCCGTTGCACCTGAGAACCTCCTTCAGTTCCTCAAGGAAGCCAACCAGCAGTTTGTTTGTCTTTACGGAAAAGAAATGCTTGCAGTCATCTATGATTTTCTGGTCAAGAAGTTTCTTGAGGCGCCTGCCCTTTTCGGTATTGGTGCTTACATGACGAAGTTTATCGTCCTTGTACTTGAAATGGTTATCTAAAATCCTGACAACCCCCGTATCCACGGTCAGCGTTTTCGTGAATACAGGGTTCACCATTATTTCGATGTCTTGCATCATTCATCGGTTTCCGCTTCGTCATCAATGTCCACCACATCGGAATTGTTGACGTCAACGGAGACTTCCTTATCCTCTTCGTCGTACGCCTTTAGTGCTTCGTTGAATTTAGGCAGCCACTTGTTCTTTTCGATAAGGCCACCGAAATCTGACTCGATGAATTCCATCCCATCAAAGACAAAGCCGTTCCTGATGCCGATTTTCTTCTTCTCAAGAATCCCCTTTCTCGTGAGAAGTTCGGTCAGACCGGAATACTTGTCGATTGATATTGTCCTGAAATCAAAGAATATCTGTGCTTCCCTAAACGGGCGTGTCAGCTTGTTCTTGATGCAGTCGACCTTGATTATCACGCCGTCAACTTCCTTGGTCTTGGTGTTCTTGACTTTCTTGAAGATGGATGTCTTCAGCCTAACGCTCGCCAGGAACGGTATGGCGCTCCCGCCGGTGGTCGTCTTTTTGGGTGCGAACGGCATCGGTGATATGTTGGCTATGGTATGGTTAAGGACAAGAAAGCCGATCTGATTGGTCGCCATTTTGCGTGTCAGGCGCCTTGTGATCTGCTTCATCTTTTTGGCCTTGGTCATGTCGCTCTTTTCGGGGGTTTCCATCTCATGCTACGTTGAGAGCATTGCAAGCGAATCGAGTATCAGCAAGATAGGCTGTGGGCTTTTGCTCGCTTCCTTCATTCTTATGACGCCCTCGATCCTGGACTCGAGTTCCTCGACAGTGTCGACTTTTTCGTCATAGAGAATTTCATCAGGATCGGCGCCCAACTTTCGTGCGAAGTCCCTGTCCATTGAGCATTCAGGGTCGTAGTAGAAAACGAGACCACTGTCCTTGTTCTGTGCGTTTGCTGCGCACATGAGGGCGATCAGCGTCTTTCCCGTTGAGTTGTCACCATGGTACTCAACCGTACGCCCATATGGGAAACCCTTTTCGAGATCCCCTGAGATTATATAGTTGAGTGCGTAATTGCCAATATCAATCCAAGTCTTGATTGTGCCGGCGTCATCGGAAGAAAGAAGTTTAAGCGTGCTCTTTTTGAACTCGCTCTTCATCAGCTCCAGGGCGTCCTTCGCTGAAAGTACGTTGCTATCCTTAGCTTTTTTTGTGGCCATTTGAACCTCCGTGTTCAGTTTTTATCATTCAGCGAAGTCGCTATCGAACTCCTTTTCCCACTGGTCAAACTCGTCCTTAGAGTCGGTTGATTCGCTCTTTTCCTCTTTGGGGGCGGATTCGCTCTTTTCCTCTTTAGGGGCAGCCTTTTCCTCTTTGGGCTCCTCTTTCTCCTCTTTTGAATACAGTTCTTCCTCTTCAGAAGAAGATTTCTCGGAGGAACTTTCGCTCTTCGGCTGGTTTGCGCCTGTCGGGTTTGACACTACGCCTGTTGTAAGGTACTCTTCCACGGCACGGGCAAGCTCCGACACGTCAGGGTACTTTATGAACTCGTTGGGATCCTTGTAGTGGCTCAAGCAGTATTCAACCTTTGACTTGTCCTCGAACAGCGGTGACTTGGTTCTCACCACTTCGGTGCTTTCCCAGTTGTTCCACCGCCCTTTCATTTTCTTGATTATCTTAAGGTCGTAGCCGTCTTCCACATCCGTTATGTCGCCTATTTCGTTGTTGAGCATGGCACTGGTGACCTTGTCATGGATTTGCGAGCCGACCTGGCAGAGTTTTATCGCCGGGGTGTCACTTTCTTTCCCGTCGGCATCCTTGAGAAACGGTTCTGCACGCAGAATTGCGTTGTAGTAGTATTGCCTTACGGCCTTTATGTTTGCTGCTGTGGCCTGTTCCTCATCCGTACCCTTGTAAAGTTTTCTCGTCTTTGCGCAAATGGGGCATTTTTCACCAGCATATTCGGGGCAGTTGTAAAACGTTCCGTCAAGAACATGATAGGCAGATTCTACAAAAAACAGCTTGTTTTCGTCGGGATTGGGTATGATCCTGATAAGGTGCTCGTCGTCCTTAGGTCTCCAAAACAGGTTTCTCCTGCTCTGAGCCTCTTCGACTTTCTTCTTAAGTAAATTTAGATTTGTTCCTTTTGCCATTGTTTACTCCTTTAACTGATTTTACTTCCTTGATTATGTTTTGTGTTTGGTATATGTTAACCTACCCAGAAAAAAAGTAAAGTAATTTTTTCCGGTTTTTAAAATTTTATCTCTTCGCCAAGCCTGTCGTTGTAGACCTTTTCCAACGCCACAACATTGTTGAGCAACGTCTGGTAGTCAAAATCGGCTTCGTCACCGGCTCCGCCGTTCTCCTCGGCTAGATCCTTGAAATAGTCCTTGATCTTTGCCAACTGATCCTGGGTCCTGGCTATGATCTGCTGTTTCGATTGCGGGCTCAACAGCCTCTGCAGCATATCCTTTGCCTTGATTTTCGCCTTCCTGAACTGGTCTTTAAGCGTCTTGTAAACCTGAGTGAGCTTGTCTATTATCCATCCCTCGCTCAGGAAATCCATGTTATCAAACGGTATTATTTCATCCGGTTCAAGAATATCATAGAACCTCAGATATTCCTCATTCAACGGCTGGCCATATGCCTTCAGGGTCTCTTTCAGAAGGTTCGTCAGGAGTTCGGCAAGTGTTGAAGCCGTTTCGCCGTTCCCATACAGGTCATTGTACTTAAGGGGGACTTCGTTCTCCCTGAACACCTCATCTATCAGCCCGTTTACCTTTGCCAGTTCAAGCCTGAAATTTGTCGCCGTCTCCTGCTCCTGCGCCTCCACAGAAGCGGCCTCACCCTCCGTTATTCCGGCTCCCTCCTGCGGTTCGGGAGCGAACGCCTCGGGCTTCAGGTTCTGGAGCTTTTCCTTGAATTCCGTTATGAAACCGGATATCAGCGCAAGCGCCGCAAAATTGTTAAACAGGCTCTTGAAGGTATTGAACAGTTTCTCCCTTTCGACCCTCATCTGCTTTTCGTTGTCGGCGGCGTCGGTCTCGATCAGTGAAATAGCGAATACAAGGTTTGTGTCAACGCCGCTTCCGGGCGGGTATATCTCATTCTTGTCGGGCACATCATCAAACTTCATCACTTTCTGAAGTTCATAACTGCTTGTCGGAGTGTCTCGGCCGCTTGCGTCGGAATACAGGCGTGAATTCAGGTATTTCCATACGCTCTGTGCTGATCTGTCATCAATAAGGTTATTTAAAACGTCGGAGGCGAGTTTCCTGAATCCTCTTGACCTGGGTGTTTCAACTATGTTGTTAAGGTCAATGATTAGGTAATACCTGTCCTGCTTGCTGCTGAACTTCAGGGTTGCTATGCCCCTTTCTACGTTCTTGGGTGACTCAAGAATCCTTTTGATGGTGTTTACCATAGTGCGGAAGTCACCGGGAGCAGCCTCTGTCAGGATGGTCTCGTCCTTGACGGACTCAAGTATCTTGTCCAGGCTGAAAATCTTTTTCTTCTTCATGCAATTCTCTCCCTCAAGTCACCCAAGCCCCTAAGGTAATTGTCTATTGCTGCCTTTTTGCCTTCAACCGAATCATCGTTCTCGTATGCCTTCTGGAAATCGCCCTTCATCTTCAGGAAATCCTTGGACAGGAGTTCAAGGTTATGCAGATACTTTTCCTTTTCGGGATGGCTGCCGTTTTTCTCTATGTTGGTCTTGAATTCCTCTATCCTGCTCAATATGTTCTGCTCGTCCTCCTCTTCCCTGAAGGAGTTCAGTATGTTCTGGTACTCTTCCGTGGCGTCAACCTGCGCCTTTTTCGGCATGACACCCTTTTTGCCGAGTATCTTTTCGGTTGTAGCCTCATCGGCCTTTTCAATCTCCTCCTGGGGAGATTTTATCGGCTCCTTTACGGTGCCGCTATCCTCTTCGAACATTTTGCCAAGAAAATCTTTAAGTTTCATTGATCTTTATCTTTGATGTCGTCAGTTTTTTGCGGTATTTTCCTCAACTGCCCTCATTTTGGCGTAATCTATCTTGAACGGTATGTGGGCTCCGACCATTCCGTTCCTGTTTTTCACTATTTTCAGGTTTATTATGCCGTCTTCCCTCTCACCTTCGGTTTGGGCAAGGGCGTACATGGCATCGGCTATCCTCGGTATCGTGAATGAGTCCGAAACATGACCCATGTTTACCTTTTGCGACACCTTGTTCAGCATGTCCCTCGTCGATTGCGTTGCCGTAACAACCGGTATTTTCCTTTCGACCGCCAATTTCCTCAGGGCGGTGAATATTTCGCCCTGCTCATTGTAATCCTTGTCCCTGGAGCGCATTGGCTTAAGTATGTCGCCATAGTCGACAAACAGGATATCCGGCACATAATCTTCATACAGTTTTAGTTGGTCAAGATATACGCTAAGTTCCAGCACAGTTGCCGAATTCGGAGGATATTCCTTTATCTTTATGTCTCCCTTGGTGACCTTTTTGAGGGTTTTGTACCTATCCTCGACAGCCTGGTTGTTCTTGAATATCTCGCCGGTCGTCATTCTTGCGTGAAGGCAGTCAAACCTCAGGCCGACCCTGTTCTCCGAAAGTTCACAGGTGATGTAAACCGACTTGTATCCCTTTATCAGCGCATGATATGCGTCCTGGACGAGGAACAGGGACTTGCCGACCCCCGGAGGAGCCATGTAAACGTACAGTTCGCCCGGAAACCTTCCACCCGAAGACTTGTTGTTCAGCCCTATGGAAAAGCTCGGTACGGCATCCTTGGTTATCCTTTTCAGTTCGTCAATGCGCCTCCGAAACTCAAAGACACTCATGCCCGTATTGGTGTCATAGTTGACGGAGACGGCCTCGCTCATGAGGCTCATCATGCCCGAGCCGTCAAAATCAGGCTTCTGTATCTCCTCTGTGCATTTCCCCAACGCATTTATTATTCTTGACTTATGGACGTAATGGAGCAGGTTTTCGAGAACGTCATGCGTTGAACTGTACGCAGGCCTCTTCTCCCTGAGCACTTCTATTTCGGAAACGTCAACCTTTTCCTCAAGCCGCTGTTCCTTTATGGAATCAAGCAGGTAATCCTTGTCGTGCAGGCACAGTTTCTTAGTGTAATAGTCTTTTTGCCTTCTGTATATCTCGGCGTATAGTTCGTTGGATATGTCGTCAGGCTGGAGTAGCTGCAGGAATTTTATGAAAGTCTTGGCATCATAAAGCGAGAACAGCGCTATCTGTTTCTCTACGGTATTCCTGCTGTATTTCTTGTAGGTTGGTTCGCTCAAATTTTGGCTCAAGAATGTTTACACCTATTATAGCCAATCGCCGGAAAAAGTAAAGCTACATTTCGCAAAAAACTGCCCAATTTACTTTTCGTCACTCGTCTCTGGCTTTTTCTCCTGCTTCACGAAATTCCTTGAGACGTTTTTGTTGTAGTCAAGATCAAATATTCTTTTGAATTCAAAGGAAGTGAACAGTTTGTCCTTGCCCTTGTTCCTTATCAGTTCAAGTATCTTCGGCTTTTCCCTCAATATCGCCTCAATCTCGTTGACCAGGTATAGCGCCGCTATGGACAGGCCGGGAAGGTTGACTATGATGGGATAGTTCCCGGAGAATATCTCCTTGTTCTCCGACTCTATCTTCTTCCTTATGTCAACGCACTGGATATAAAGGGGCTTCTGGAAATTTATCGATACCTTTTCGTTCAGGACATTAAGCTCGTCGATGTCGGTATAGTGCGACTTTATCTCCTCTATGACGCTTTCATCCAACGGCTTGTCGAAATTTATCAGATAAACCTTTTTGATCTTGTTCATCTTTTCTCCTTTGCTATGCTTGAGGCTTCCTTAAGTTTCTCGTAGCTTTCACCGAACTTGCTTGCGACCTTCTCGAATTCCTCTATGTCGGGAGGAACTATCTTGTAGTTTATCCTTCCGGAAAACGTTATGTCGAAATTGGCGCTGTCGCCTTCTTTGGGCGGCACAAGTGTTTTTTTCGCTTTACTATTATATTTGTAAAACACCTTTATTTTTGACAAAAAATGAAGTATAAGAGTCATCTTTTCCTGAGTGCCCAAACAATCCCATATCGTCTTGTTTATCACTATGATAATGTCATGCCCGGTAAGGCTCCACCACATGTCGTTTACCTTTAGCACCTTGCCGAGGTTGTCCCATCCGTACCCGGTCAGGTTCTCCTTGAACAGGCATTTTATCTTGGCAAACAGTAGGTGCTTGTGCTCAGGGAACTTCTCGGATGATGTTATGGTGCTTATGGCCTTGTCGCATTCGGGCGCATCCTCATACGGCTTGCCACTGAGTTCAACTTCGCTCATTTTCGTCTGCCTCAGTATTTTTCCTTGCCTTTCTCATCTTCGGTAAGCACTTCCTGCTTTCCACCGATGAGTTTGGCCTTTTCCTGCAATATCTTTATCTCTTCTTCGGTTATGTCAGGATGGTCGGGTATTTTCATCAGTTCGCTGATTTCGGATGCATCACTTATGTTTATCCAGAAATTGCTGCTGCTCCATGGGGTGGAGTATGTCTTGGAGTCGGCAATGTCGAATTTCAGCATCTTGAACGCCTTCTCCTTCTCTTCGCCTATCAGTTCGGGAGGAAGCGACAGCAGCTGGTACATCTTCGTTATCTTCAGCCATTTTTCGCCTATTTCCGTCTCATCCGTCATGACAGCCAATGCGTACTTTTGGTATCTTATGTAAAGTATCATCATCTTTATCTCCTTAGTTGTTGAAACCTATCTTGTTTGTTGCTTTTCTCTCATCTAGTATTTCTTTTGCCAGTTCCCTTACATTGCCATTGGAAAAGAAACTCCTGTTGACCAGTTCATAGAGCATGGCAAAGGTGAACTTGGAGGAACTTTCTATGAATTCAGGGATAAGGCTTGCCTCTATTCCCCTTTTGCGCAGGTATTCAGCTTTCGTGTTGTCGTTCGGTTCCCTGATTTCCATGAAATAGTCAAGCCTTCCCGGACGCTTCACAGCCTTATCGAGCGTCTCTATGTTGTTCGTGGTGACTATCACGACATTGTTGTCCCTTTCGTAGAACCCGTCAAGGAAATTCAGAAGGCCCTTGAGTATGGGGTTGTCGCCTCCCTGGCTCGCATCTTCGAGAAAGGTATGGATGTCCTCCATGACCAGCAGGCTTGGCTTGAATTTTCTTGCGAACACGTTCAGGTATTTCGCAAAATCGCTCGGGCTTCTTATGTCGCCAAGCTCAACGATGCCGACGTGTATCCTGTTCTTCAGGCACTCTTCGACTATGTCCTTTATGAGAAACGTCTTTCCGTCCCCTGGCTCGCCGTATATTCCGACTCCCCTCTTCTTCTGGTGCTCCTTGTTACCCAGCAGAAAGCCTATGGTGTTGTCGTATATCTTCTGGAAGTTTTCCTTGTCCCTGACATAATGCCTTATGTAGTTTTTCTTCCAGTGGTTCTGTTCCATGTACAATGTCCCGTCAACCCTTCTTATCAGGAAACTCTTTCCCGTATTCTTCACTATCGTGTGATGGTGCTTCTTATGGTAGAAGCAGAAGTACTTGTCGCAGGAACTGCCGAAGATTCCGACGTTCTCGATCCAAGTCGGGTATTTGAACATGAGAATCTTCACTTTTGGGTTTTTCTTGTAGTAGCAATGGTTAATGAAGCTGTTCACAAGACCGTTGAAAGGGTTGCCCTCAAGCAGGTATGCCGAATCCTCCCTTTTCATCGTGAAGTCCTTTCGCCCAATGAGAAGGTTCTCGACGCAAATGACGTCATTGAGGTTCGGGCTTATGAACTTCGATATTTCCTCACGTATGGCCTCGGGAAACTTTATCGCCCTAATGAATTCACCGTTAAGATCCGTCTTCATGCTTGATCAATTCCTCCATGAACTGAATTTTAGAAAGCCGCTTGTCACGGAAAATCAATTCGTCATATTCATCGGTGATTTCCCTTAATTCGTGCGCCACAACAATATGCCAACCCCTTGAAACGGCTAAATCAACCATCATTTCAAAGGACGGGACAACCAGATAGGCGCTGCCAAGTTCCCTTATGTCCAGGGTGATTATCTCCTCGGTCTTCTTGAACTCAACAGCCTCCGCAAAAAGCCTGCCCGTTGTCGTCCCCTTGACGAAAGTGTCCTTTATCCCACTCACCGTTTCAAGGAGTATGTGGTCGCCTTCAGCCAGTTTATGGTTCTTCAGGAAAAGCTCGTTGAATCTCCTACATACCTTGACTAGATTTCCGGCTTGCATAGGGAATAATATTCGCAGTTGCTACAGAACTGATTGGGGCTTTTCGGGTATTCCTCTTCCTTGCTCTCGTCCCTGAGAACACAGGCTACGTTCCTCAATATCTCCTTGACCTCGCTTGCCTTGAAGACACGAACCACTTTCTTGTTGAGCTTTGTGTACAGTATGTTTATTTCTATCTTCTCAAACGGTACTTTGAGGGACTGGGCTGTACTGTAGGCGTAAATTGCCATCTGGATGTCATGGTTGCCCTCGGACTTGCTTGACTTGTAGTCGGTTATGATTGTCTTGTCAGGCCACTGAGCCCTCAGGTCGGCGTAACCGTAGAACCAGTAATCGCCGAACCAGTGTGTGTTTATCTTCGTTTCCTTGTTGAGCTTTATCTCGCCCCTTTCCTTGGCCTCTATGAACGGCTTAAGGTAGCCTATGACAACCTCGTACTGCTCCGATATGCTGTTGTAGAAGAGATCCTCGAGCCGGTTTTCCCTCATGTATTTCCTGATTTCCGTTTCCTTGTCGCTTTCCGGCTGGTTGAATTTGGAGGCGTCATAGAATTGAGCCAACTTGTGTACCGTTTGCCCGGGGCCGAACACATGGGGAGGGATAACGTTGGTAGGGCGTGTCTTCAGTACGTACTTGTGCTTGAACTTGAATTTGCACTCCAAAAACATCTTGATCCTTGTCGGTGATATGTATACTTGTGTTCTGTTCAGACTCATTCTTAACTCCTTTTATTTTTTAACACCAGAACGCCAAGCCATAAGGCAAGGTTTCTGTCAAGTTTCACTGAACTTGAATTGAATCGGATCAGGAAGGTACTCCCGACCCCTGTATTCAACTTTCAAAATCCATTCATAGGTATTGTCCCTGTCTATGTAATCGGGATAATCATACCTTAGTTTCGAGGAATTAAAGTAATAGAACGCATTGAGATAGTCGTTCACCGTCACACTTGACAGGTAAACGTTGCTGCCGTTAAAGTCCTTCAGGAGCAGGGATACCCTGTCGGTGTACTGAAGGTTTGCGTTCTCGTCCTTTATCTCGAACTTAAGCCATTTCTTCTCGTTGAGCTTGACCACATCATTGTTCTGCACTATAATCTTGAGCCTGTCAAGCTCGAAAGTGCTTTTGGCTTCCCATTCTGCCGTGGCAACGTTGAACTCGAACAGGGATGAGGCGTAGTCGTCGCCCGGGTCGTAAATGATGCTCGTCCATAGGTCATTATACCTGCCTTTGACGGCCGTTGCATCAACCGTGTACGACAATTTCTTTATGCCACTGTCAATGTCGGCGACGTTGGATGCCGCAATGGATTCCACAACGCTCCCGTCATAAAGTATCTTGACGGGACCTATTGAGGAAGGCTGGGCCAATTCACCGTCTTTGTAGAAAAAGGCGTACAAATCTATAACTTCGCCCTGGGCTCCATTATTTCTGTTCCTAGCCATCAGCCTTGCTCCTCATATATTATACCCAATTCAGAAAAAAAGTAAGCTAATTTCATTCGGAAAAGGTGAAGTCAGTGTCCAGTTTGACAAGCTTCTCGTTTATTATCAGTTCGGTGACCCATTTGTACGTTTCGTCAGAGTTGAGGGGTTTCACCGTTGTTATAACATTGTTAGATGTGATGTCAGAACGGTAACCCACGGCGACGCCACCGACCGCCGAACCAAAGTCATTGCCGAGCCTTGATGCTATTGAACTTTCCAGGGCTATTTTCGAATCGTCGTATGCCAACGTTGAACCGTATCCGACACTAAAATCACCTCCGAGCTTGCCGAAAACGGATGAAGGAAGCACATTGTCCAGTGTAACGGAACTTGTATATACAGGGAGACCCACAAGAGCCAGCGTGCTCCCAATTGCCGAGAAATAGTAATACGTTGAGCCGTTCCTTTGGCTTTCGAGCACCGATGCGACCGTTGAAGCCTTTTCGGAAGCCGTAAGGCTTGAGGTGTAGTTTGGAGCCGTATAGTTTATGAAATTGCCCTGATTCTCCTTGATCCTCATCAGGGTGCTGTTGCCTATCGCCGAAAAGTTGTTCAGCGAGCTGCTGACCAGGTTCGGTGCAACGAAGCTCTGGTCAAGCACAAGAATGTCGCTCGATGAAACGTTGGCCTTCAGTATGAATCTGTTTCCCGCATGTGAAAAATCCACTCCCACATAACCCATGGTTTTCCTCTGAGTTTCTAGTGTGCTCGCCATGGTATATGCTATGTCACTGGCCGTCGCACGAACCGGAACCTTGGCGTGCTTCCTGATGTTGCCCGCAACGACCGAGAATTCCCCGTTAAGGTAATCACCGGCGAATTTCTCAGGCACGGGGTACTTTAATGAAATCTTTTCGCACTTGACCGCTTCACCAACCAAAGTCAGTTCATTTGACAATGATGTCCCGAAATCATAAAATAACGATGTTCCGTAAGCCTCCCTCTGATCCTGGAGGTTGTTCGCAAGATCATAAGGCGTCATTGATGCCTCATTGGACGGCATGGTGTACTTGATGTAACTTTCCTCATTCTGTGCTATGTACAGCACGCTTTTGCTTGAAAGTGACGAGTATGAAGTAAGTGAGGCTGTCTCAAACAAGGGAACTTCTATTTCACCCTTTATCGTCTTGGTCGCTCCATCAGTTTCCTCGACGCTGAAACCACCAAGAAGTTTGTTGTAGGCTGCATTGTCCACATGTTTCAATGTTATTTGCTTGACCGTGTTGTCGGCCGACAGAACAACAGATGCACCCTCATAACTAAAGGAATAGTGTGCCTTGTCGGCAAGCCTGTTGGGCTCTGCTTGCCGCTCAAGCCTCAGGGCTATCTGGCTTGCCTTGACGGTCCCTGATTGACCCTTGGCAATGTACGGTAGCGAATATGCAATGAATTCACCATCGTTCTCCTGAATGCTCATCAGGACCTTCTGGGAAATCGTGCTTGAGGTATATATCACCTGCCTGGTGGTCTCATTGACGGCTGTGAACGAAGAATCTGAAACTGACGTCCAATTTGTCGTCAATGTGTCATTTTCAATAACGGCATTCTGCGCATAGTCCAAAGAGGAGAAGTAGTCCAACGGTGCGCTTATGACGGTTGGTCCGGCAATGACCGAATCGGCTTTTATCCTTATCTCGCCCTCATAAAGCGCAAAGTCCCCGTCAAGCTCCTGGGAATAAGTCTCCGGCTCGACATGCTTCAAGGAAAGGCTTGAGGTTCCCGGATTCCCTACTATTGCGACTTTCCCGCTCACGCTCGAGAACGTATAAAACAGGTCATCCTTGTTCTCAAGCGCATCCTTCTGGTCCGTGAGGTAGTTGACCACTTGTATGACCTTTTCGTCCTCGGATATGTCGAATATGTTCTGCGGAAGGTAATAAGGGATGTAATCGCCGTCGTTTTCCTTCAGGTGAAACCTGACGGTTTCGTTTGAAGTCTCAAATGCGTTCAGTTCTGAACTTATGAATTTAGGTGAAACCTTGCGCTCAAGGTTCAGCGAAACCGAACTTGGGAAGTTGAATTGCCTTATCGTTTCGCCACGCTTCGACACGTAAAGCCTACGGGCATCATCAAGCAGGTCAAAGGAATCGAGTTCTTTGCTGATGAAAGTCGGTTGTAGGGGGTAGTCAAGGCTTGCGCTTGACGCTATGTAATTTGCGTCTATGTAGGACTGCAGTTGAACCGTATCGAGAAAGTAGATGAGGTCAAGGTTCTCGGGTATCCTCCCCGAAATGTTACTCTGTATTATTTCCCCTGTTTCGGTCGTCAGCGAAAGGACAGGGGTGTCGACGTTAGTGAGAACATTGTTTGCGTCGGTTATGGAAAACCTCAGGAACTTCTTCTCACCCTTTCTTACGCTTTCCTTGTCCACACTCAAAGAAAGGTCTATTTCATTGGTCGGCTGGGTGTCGTCTATGCCGTATTTCTTGGGCGATGCGTAGAATATGTTGTTCTGTATCGCAAGGGCCGATCCGTTCTCGTCCTTTGCGTCAACCCACTTGTCGATGAACTTAACCTGCTCAGTGTAGTTGAATTCCGGAAGCCTGAACCTGATCTTCTTGACGCCGGGCGATACGGAACTTACGTTTTCGCCGGGAAACCCTGCCGTTCCGGTCTGTATCGTCTCTATCCCGTCAACGTCTAGTTCGCCAAGAACTCCACCTTCGGGGTTTATGATCTGGACGTAACCGATGCTTGACGGTTCCCTGAGGACTATCTCGCCGTTCTGCTCCTTGTAGAAGTAGACGTAAAGTTCAACCTCTTCGTTGAAAATCGCATTGTATCTGTTGTGAACGGCCATCAGTTAACCTCTATTGCTTCGTCAAACTTATCTTTGAATTCATTGAACAAAAGTTCGTTTTTTTCAATTAGTTTCCTGATTGTTTTCAGCGAATTCCGGCCCTTGTCGTTTTCAGTTATTGTTTCCAAATCCCTGTTCACGTAAACCAGGAAAGTCTTGTAGTTGCTTGCCTTTAACTTGTCAAGAATGCCCTGGAACCTGTCCTCCTTGAGTGCGAGACCCTCAAATATGAAGTTGTGTCCCTTTTCAATGCATTCCTCCAGCATTCCGTTCCTCTCTTCCTTGCCCAGGAAGTCGCCTATATTGAGGTTGTGGCACCTGAAAAGCCTGTTTTTCTTCATGTACGATTCAGCCCAATGTGTCTTGCCGGAACTTGGGGCTCCCATCAGTATGTACGCCCTCGGCCGTGGCTTAACGCTGGTCAGTATTTCGGTCAGTTTCATGCGTGGTTTTTTACTTGCCCTGTGGATTGTTCCTTCTGATCAGGTCGTTCCTGAAGGGTTTGTACACCTTGGCGTCTCCCGTAAGGGCATTGCCCCTGTCCGGACCGTACACGTTGCTTTTGTTGGCCAGTTTGCTCTTCCTTCTTTTCCTTTTTTTGTCTTCGTCACGGTTGGTCTGGAACATTCTTCCTTCAAAACCAGCCACGTCTCCTGCTACTGTAGGCATCATTTGCTCCTTTTCTTCTTGTTCATGTTCTTGAATGCCTTCTTCTTGAAGGCGCTTGCCTCCCTGTCCTTTGAGGCAAGGTACTTCTCCACGCTCTGGAAATTCTGCGTGTTGCCGACATTGGCGGTTTTCCTCCAGCTTTCGGTGTACCTCGGGTCGTTGACGTCTATTATCTTGTATGGTTCGTCCTTGACCATCCTGTTTGTCCTGAAAACCGCATTTGTCGCCATGTCAGTTGCCCGATATGCTGTTTATCCCGTTGACCGAAAGAACGACTATCAGCGTAACCGATACGCCCACAACAAAACCTCCGACAATGAGACCGGTGTTCGCCATAACCCTTCTCTTTCTCTCCTTGTCCGCCATGTCAACGGACTTCTTGAGATAGTCAGCCTGCAGTTCATAGAAGGAATATTTGTCCTTGAGGGCATCGTACTTGAGTTCCATCTTCTCGATTTCACGCTCAAGCGAAGGCACATCATCTATGGCTTTCATCGCTTTTTTCGTGTACTCCCTGTTTAGAAGCCAGCCCGTAAAGGGAGCCTGGAAATAGGTTCCTTCCTTTATGTAGACTGAACTGATTTCCCTGAAGTTGTACTTTATGGCGTTCGTCGGCTCCATGTCACCGCTTTTCACTTCGTTGGTTTCGGAGGCGAATGCCGCACAAACCATCAGCAGGGCAACCAGGGCGCACTTTATTGTCATGGGCTGTTCCTTTTCACAATGTCGTCAAGCTCGTCATCGTCCGCACCATCAACCTTTTTCCTGTTGTTCTCACGTTCTTTCCTGATGGTTTCAATCTCTTCCTCGTACTTCTTTATGACCGCCTCTTTTTTGTCTGCGTTGCTTTTCACATGATCAATGACGACGTCCCTCAGCTCCTTCATCTTGTCCTTTCCGCTGAAGAACATCCTTACAATGATGAACGCTATTGTGGCTATGCCGGCGATTGCTATGCCGCCGAGAATGACATACTTCCTTATGCCCACCCAAACCTTTTTCAGTGCCTCTTTCATGGCTTTATCCGAAGAATTTCTTCATCACGCTTGGGATGAGTTTCAGAAGCGAGCTTATCACGGCGCCGTACGACGCAAAGCCGACGGCCGCTATGACGATCCCGAAAAACAGCCTTACCGCTATGTTCACGATTATCGGGCTTTGCAGGATAAAGCTGAATGCGATGCCGAAAACGCCCATCAGCGCAATGCCGACAACCGGAGGCAGTTTGTCCTCCTGCTTCATTTTCTTTATTGCCTTTATGGCGTTCTTGATGCCGTATATGACAACGGACGCTATTGCGGCATATGTCACCATCTGCTTGAAAAGGTCAACCGTCAAATTTGAATAGATTACTTCTTCCATTTTTATCTCCTTTAGTATTCGTACGGCAAGGTGGTCTGTGACTTCATTGTGTATGAGCTCACATTGCTTGTCACGTCCCTCACCAGCACGTTGAAATAGTATGTGGTTGCCCCCGTCAGCCCTGACACGTCATACGTGGATATGTCCGTGGTCCAGCTGTTCAACGGCGTACCATACGATAAAGTATGCGTCACATTGTCTATGTTCCCCGAAAGCGAGAAGAAAACCCGATAATCGAGGTCTTCCTGAACGTCGCTGTTGTCCGACGCCTTCGTCCAGTTCAGCGTCATCCCCGTTTCGCCGACGCTGGCGGTCGTTATGGTGCCGTCAATTATGCTCGGGTTGGTGTCGTCAAGGGTTCTTACCCTCTTTATTTCATATGCTTTCAGTTTGCTCGCCTCATCCTTCGCAACCACGTTGAAATAATAGGCGTTTGCCTCCGTCAGGCCGGACACCGAAACCGAACTGTAGTCATAGTCCCATGATTTCACCACGGAACCGTTGGCTTCGGCTAGTTCCGCCGTGTCAATGTTAGGCAAAACCGACTTGTACACCTGATACTGGATGCTTGACTGCACGGTCGAGTCATCAGTTGCTTTTGCCCATCCGAGAGAAAGGCTTGAGGTCAGGATGCTGTCGGCGGTGATTTCGTTCGACGAGGATGTCGGGTAGCTTGCGTTGTATGTGTTGGCCGCCTTCATCGAGTATATTGCCCTGTTATAGGCCTCGTCCTCAACAAGGACGTTGAAGTAGTATTTCGTGTCGCCCGACAGTCCGGATGCCGTAAGACCGCTGATGTTGTTGGTCCAGGTCTTAACCACCGAACCGTTCGCCTCGGCGTCGGAAACCGTGGTTATGTTGGAGTCCTGGGAACGCACAACCTTATATCTCGTGAATGTCGCTTCGGAAACGGCATCCTCGGCCTTTGACCACTGCAGGTCTATATTGCTTGTGGAGAAGTTGAACAGTTTTATGTTCGTGCTTGATATGACGGGAGGCGTCGAGTCAATGGTGATCTGCGACTTCATCTCGTAAGCGACCTTGTTGCCCGCTTCGTCCCTGGCAAGAACATTGAAATAATACATTGTCCCGTCGTCAAGGCTTGTCGCCGTAAGCGTGCTTATGTCCTGGGTCCAGTCCTTTATCACGGAACCGTCGCCTTCGGCGTTGTTCACGGTGTCTATGTTTGCACTTCTCGACTTGAATACCTTATATTCAAGGCTTGATTGCGGGGTGACACTGTCCGTTGCCTTGTTCCAGTTCACCGTCACGGAACTGGGCGTAACCCCATTCATCGTTATCGTATCGTCCGAGACAGTCGGCGCATCAGAATCAACATCAGGATCCGGCGGGTAACTGGGGAGCGACATGAGGTTTGCGTCTATGGTTCCCTTTGGTATTGTGAAATCCTTGCAGTACCTTCCGTCAGCAGCCTCTGCGGAATAATAGACCGTTGAGCCCGTGTCCTCGGTGAGGGTGTCGGTTTCCGTCAGGTACATTGTCACCATTCCGTCATTGTCGACGCAAAACTCTTCCCTTTCCCTTTCAATGATGTTGTTCCCGTAAATCGCCACAGGCTGGTTCATTATTACATAGACCTTGTCGCCTGATTGCGCATTCCCTACAACGTCAAAGATGTTCAGCATGACCCTTGTCTTCTCAATGGCTCCGGGAGCCGTCATGCCATATACCTCTTTCCTGACGTAGAAAGGCAAAATCTGTATGAAATTAGACGTGCTGTCGACTTCAGGCTTGACATACACCTTGTCATGGTATGTCCCAACCGAACTGAGTTCAGCGGCCTTGTACTTGTAGATGCCGGTGCCTATCCTGGAGATGTACTGCGGCTGTATCGTCTGCAGTATGTCGGTTGAATTCTGCGCCTTGGCGTAATCGTCATAAATTTCCACCTTCAGAACCGATGCCGCATCATAAAGCATCCCATTCTTGCGAAACCAGGCGTAAAGTATTGTCGATTGGTTGATTATGGCATCGTCTCTTGTACCGCTCATTTTCTCTCCATATTATACATCTTATCTTTGTTTTTAGTGTTTTTTATGTTCCATAAAGCTGGTATACGTCGGGAACTTCGACGCTAACCGTCACATCGGAAAAGTCGTATATCCGTATCTCCTCATTTGCCACATACGGCGTATTGTCTATTTCCCAGTGAATGCTGTAGCTTCCCTCATTGGAAAATGTAAGGCTTACACCATAAGCACCTGATGAAAATTCTATTATGTTAAGGCTTGTTTTTACAGTATGGTACGACCCGTCAGCCTTGTAAACCGTATAGTACACGTCACCCAACTTGCCGGCTTGCGATGCGGGGAAATTAGCCTGATAAAGCCATGGCTTGTTTATCTGGTTCATTATGACACCACCACTGTCCCCGTAGTAGCCACAAGGCTCCCACAGGCGTAGAAATACACGTTCGTTGTATTGTTGTCCTGTTTCTCTATGCTGGCTCCCATCACCTTGCTGTCCTCGTCGTACAGTTGTATGTTGACGTCCCGACCGAAATTATGGTTGATTGTGAGCGAGCTTTCATCGGAAAAGCCGAATGTTGACGGTTCGTAAACGTATATTGCCGCCATTTTACGCCCTTATGTCGTCCATCAAACGCCCATGTTTTATGAAGGTGAAACCGTCATGAAAAACGTCAAGGCAAGCCTCAACGGCATTTCCCCAGTACCTAGTTCCCTTGTTGTTTATTATCTCAAGAAGCGCCTTGTCAAGCCCCCGTGACGGTCTATACGGCCTGTGAGACACCATCGCCTCAACGGTATCGGCTACCCTTATTATGAGAGCCTCCTCGGTTATGTCCGTCTTTCCGTCAGGGTATCCGCTCCCGTCAGGGCATTCATGATGCTCTTTTATGGCTTGCGCAAGAATGCAGTTCTTGCCCTTGTCAACGGCGCATTTATTGTCGGCGTTACAAGTGAAATTCACGTTCTTGAGAATGTCGTACCCCGTCTGGCAATGCTGCCTGATTATCTCTATCTCTGGGCTGTTCAAAACTTTCGGTGACGTAAGTATGTCGCTTGGGGTCTTTATCTTCCCTATGTCATGCAGACCGGCAATCAAACCGACGCACTTAACCCTCTGGTCAGTGAACCCGAGTTTTTCCGATATTGCCTCGGAAAGCTGTTTGACCCTTATCTGGTGCCCGCTGGTGTACGGGTCACGAAACTCCATCATTGATGATATGGCTTCGACAAAGCCGACAAGATTGTCGTGTATCTTGTTCTGCAGTGCCTGGCAATTTACGCATTTGGTTTCATCTCGATTCATCTTAACTGAACATGCGCATGAAGAAGTTGGCAATTGTGAAAATCGTAACGATGGCTCCGAGAATCCATCCCACGGCCTTTACAGTTTTCATTGCTACCTTGATCATGTCGGCAAGATCCTCATGGTTTTTGGCCAGCCGCCCTATCTGTTTTTTTGCCGTGTTTATTGGGGCATCATATGCAGACATCTTCTCCTCAATTTCCTTAAGAACGGTCTGCAGTTTGTTGTATATCTTTGTGGCAAGGAACTCCTTTTCGATGTCGGCCATGTAGCCGAGAAGTTTTTCGCTGCTGAGCGGAGCCCCCGACTGGCGCTCCATTTCCTTTATCTCTTCAATCCTTTTCTTGAGCGCCTTTGTGGCCTCATCCATCTTGAGTTTCGCAATGTCCTTGTTTGCGCCTTTCGGGATGTTCTGTTCTATATTATCTTTTTTTTCTTCCTGCATGTTTTCCCTCGAATCCGGCCGTTAACCCATGCCCCACAGCATCACCGGAATTCTTATCCCCTGGAAAAGTAAAGCAACGCAGCCCAAAGAATTGCGTTGAGAAGCGTCGCACTACCGATGATGATTATGAACCTTCTTGTCATGATGTTGTAGAACTTTATGCCCTTGCCTTTCTCTTCGGTTGATTTTATGCCCATTTCACGTTCCACGACGGATATCCTGTCTTCGTGGTCATCTATCTTGATCTCCAGTTCGTCCTTGACCCCTGAGATCTTGCTGTCCATGTACTCCTTAAGCTCCGAGAACTGCCTGTCGACCAGCCTGTTGAACTCCTCCCTGAATTTTATAAGCTTGTCTTCAATGAGTTTGAATATGCCCGTCTCTATGCTGTCCAGTTTCTCAAGTATGCGATCAAGCTTGGAACTGTCGCTTAAGTTCTGTTCTTTATTGTCTGACATAAATTCATCCTGTTTAACTTTGTTTTCTACCCCT
>Ga0272441_10004898_pt1 | contig 23770 bp, 21 predicted proteins | sample SSMProp6N_FD_193582 | JGI IMG/M metagenome (GOLD analysis project Ga0272441, IMG submission 193582) | Marine sediment archaeal communities from Little Sippewissett salt marsh, Falmouth, MA, United States - SSM-Prop-6N | ecosystem: Environmental > Aquatic > Marine > Wetlands > Sediment ...
CCATTATATCTCGTTATAAATAACCAAAAAATAGAGTTCAAAGATGCAAAAGAAATATGGGGATTAGAATGCCAACAAACCCATAATTGGCTACAAGAAAATATTGGTAGATGTAAAACTGCAGTAATAGGCCCAGCAGGTGAAAACCAGGTAAAAATTTCAGCAATAACAATCGATGGTCATCGTCATGCAGGTCGAGGTGGTTCTGGCGCTGTGATGGGTTCAAAAAATCTTAAAGCAATTACAATTTTTGGCAATAAAAAAATTCCTATCGATAACCCTATTGGTTTTAAACAAAAATCAGCAGAGGTTACAAAACAAATAAAAGAAAATGATTTTGTCCCAGTAAGAAGACAATATGGGACGCCCTTTTGGGTAAAATACATCAATAAGCGTGGATTCATTCCAACAAAAAACTATCAAGAAGGCGAATATGGAGATGCTGATGAAATTAATGCAGATGCCATGCAAGAAAGAATAGTGGACAAAGGTGGTGCATGTTACAATTGTGTGATTGCTTGTTGGAATAAATCATCAATAAAAAAAGGACCATTTAAAGGTGTAACTCTTGTCGGTCCAGAATATGAAACACTGGCATTGATGGGCTCAAATCTATGTATGAAAAGCATTGAGGATGTAGCCTATCTAAATAGTCGATGTAACGAGCTTGGTATGGATACGATTTCACTTGGCGGCATTCTTGGATTTGCAATTGAAGCATATGAAAAAGGAATAATTACAAAAGATGATCTCGACGGTATTGATATAGGCTGGGGAAAAGCAAAAGAGCTTGGAAATTTAATTGATTTAATTGCTCATAAAAAAACCAAAACTGCAAGTATACTATCTGAAGGTGTAAAAAAAGCTAGTGAAAAACTTGGTAAAAAATCTGAAGATTTTGCAGTACATGCTCATGGACTGGAAATACCAGGTTATGACCCGCGTGGAACTTTTGGCATGGGTCTAGCTTATGCAACATCTGATCGAGGGGGTTGTCATCAACGTGCTTGGACAGTAAAAGCTGAGCTTAACGATCCAAATCTTGAAAGATTTTCATTTGAAAAAAAGGCACAAATAGTAAAAGATGTGCAAGACGAACGAGCAGCCTTTTTCTCACTTGTATTATGTGATTTTGCACCAATATCAGAAGAAAACTGTGTTGACATGTGGAACCTTGCAACAGGCTTAAATCATACAGTTGAAAGCTACATAAAATGTGGTGAAAGAATATGGAACCTTGTCCGTTTATTCAACCTACGCGAAGGAATAAAACCTGAAGATGATAAATTATCATCTAGGTTTTTCAAAGATTCATTTACAAAAGGACAAGCAAAAGGAATAAAGTTAAAAGACAAAGATTTTCAAAAAAGTTTACATGAATATTATTCAATTCGCGGATGGAACGAAAAAGGCATTCCAACCCTTAAAAAATTAAAAGAATTAGAGTTAGAAAAATACCAAAAGGTGATCTAAAAATGGTAACAATAAGTAATGGTGCAAAAAAAATCTATGGTGAAGCAGCCTTTGAAGTCCTTGCAAAAGCTCAAGAACTTGAAAGACAAGGTAAAAACATTCTTCACTTTGAAATTGGTGAACCCGACATGGAAACACCAGAAAACATTGCAAATGCAGGTATAAAAGCAATAAAAGATAAAAAAACTCATTATACTCCTTCTATTGGAATTTTAGAACTTAGAAAAGCTGTACAAGATGAAGTAGAATATACTAGAGGATATCGTCCTGATCTAGATCAAATAGTGATAACCCCTGGTTTAAAGCCGGGTATCTTTTTTTCAATGCTTGCAACAATCAACCCAGGCGATGAAGTCATTTATCAGGATCCCGGGTATCCAACATATGGATCTGTAACATCATTTTTAGGTGCAAAAGGAGTTTTAGTACCACTTTTAGAGGAAAACGAATTTAGAATGAATCCTGATGATATAAAAAGTAAAATCACAGGTAAAACTAAACTAATAATAATAAATTCACCTCAAAATCCAACAGGTTCAGTAATAACTGAGTCAGAACTTAATGAGATTGCAGAAATTGCAGAAAAAAATGATTTTTTCATAGTTTCAGATGAGATATATTCAAAGATGACATATGAAACAGATCATCATACAGCTACTTTAAGAGATGAAGGAAAAATTAGATCAATACTGCTTGATGGTTTTTCAAAATATTATGCTATGACTGGTTGGAGACTTGGATATATGGTAGCCCCGCCGGATATTACAAATCGTTTAAATGATTTTTTGGTTAGTGCGATTTCCTGTACGGCAGCGTTTACGCAGTGGGCAGGACTTGAAGCATTAACAGGTGATCAAAGCTTTATTCCTGAAATGATGAAAAGATTTAAAGAAAAAAGAGATAAAATCGTCAAAGGATTAAATACTATACCTGGTTTTAGCTGCTTACCACCAAAGGGAGCATTCTATGCTTTTCCAAATATAAAAGAAACAGGAATGAACTCTGAAGAATGTGCAGATCATCTGTTGCAAAATGCAGGCGTAGCATGTCTACCTGGCACAGCTTTTGGACCTTATGGGGAAGGATATTTGCGTTTTTCATATGCAACAACTCTAGAAAATATCGATGAAGCTATAGAAAGAATTAAAAAATCATTTGAATAATAAAAATTTTAAGTTAAAAGATGGCATTTGCACATTTCTTTAGAATATTTTTCACGTTCAATTAATATATTTTCTAACCTTTGTTTTAAATCCTTTATGTCAAAAGGCTTTTTGATATGTTCAACACCATATTTTTTACACATATCTAAAGCTGCTTCTGTATTTCTACCTGTTAAAAACACAATTGGAATTCTTCTCCAATCAGGATGTTCTCCTAATTTTTTATGGATTTGCCATCCATTAATTATCGGCATCATTATATCCAAAATTATCAGAGAAGGTTTAATTCCTTCCTTTAATAGCTTAAAACAATCATAACCATTATCAAAAGAAAATACTTTGTAACCATTTTTTTCTAAAATTTGTTTTACTGATTTTAAAACATCAGGGTCGTCGTCGACTATCATGACCTTTTTTTGGTTTGCCAAAGTAATTCACCTACCTTCCAAGCCTCAATGCTATATGATATACTTTGTATTTAATAATATATAAATATACCGTGTAAAAATGACAAATTAAATATAATCACACAAAAAGAAAAAAAATTAGATATGCTGCTCAACAAGATCAGCTATATCTGTTGGAAATTTAGCTACTTTTACTTTTGCTTTTTCAAAAGCCTTAATTTTAGAGTCAGCTGTTCCTTTACCCCGTGCAATAATTGCACCAGCATGCCCCATACGTTTTCCAGGTGGAGCAGTACGTCCTGCAATAAAAGCAAAAACAGGCTTTGTAATATGTTTTTTAATATGTTCTGCTGCTTCTTCCTCAGCGGTTCCTCCGATTTCACCTACTAAAACTATTGCTTTTGTATTAGGATCTTTTTCAAAAGCATCCAATGTATCTGTAAAAGTCGTTCCAATAATTGGATCTCCGCCAAGACCAACACATGTGCTCTGACCGATACCTTTTTCAGTAAGTGAATTAACTATTTCATAAGTTAAAGTTCCAGATCTACTAGCAACACCAATGTTACCTTCTTTAAAGATTTGACTAGGTAATATTCCGACTTTTGTTTTACCCGGACTTGCAATGCCTGGACAATTTGGACCAATTAAAACCGCATCTTTATATTTAGCATAATGAACAAACTCCATTGCATCATGGAATGGAATATTTTCTGTAATTGTTACAATTGTTTTGCATCCTGCATCAAGGGCCTCAAAAACAGCATCTTTAGCAAAACGAGCAGGAACTAAAACTAAAGATGTATTTGCACCAGTTTTATCCACTGCCTCAAAAACATTGTTAAAAATGGGTACATTTTCAACCTTTTGACCGCCTTTACCTGGTGTTACACCCGCAACAACATTTGTTCCAAATTCTTTCATTGCACCAATATGAAATACACCTTGATGACCAGTTGCACCTTGAACAACCACCTTGGTTTTTTTATCAACAAAAATTGCCATGTTTTTTTCACCTCGCTAAATCAGACGATTTATGAGCAGCATCCTGTAGAGTTGTACCTGTAATAAGGCCTGCATCTTTTAAAATGTCTTTTGCTTGGTCTTCATTTACTCCTTTAATTCGTGTAATAACTGGACAGTCAATTCCTTCTTTAGTGATAACTGCTTTAACACCAGTGGCTACTGAGTCACAACGAGTAATTCCACCAAAAAGATTTAAAAATATGACCTTAGGCTTTGCTTTTTTCATAAGTTCAAATGCTTGCTTAACTTTTTCAGGATCATCAGTTCCACCCAAATCAAGGAATACTCCTCCTTTTCCACTATAATGAGTAAGTGCATCAAGTGTTGCCATAGTTAGACCTGCACCATTTGCAATAACACCAATATTTCCATCTAGTTGGATAAAAGCTATACCTTTTTCTTTGGCATCTTTTTCAAGAGGAGTAAGCTCAGTAACCTCAGGTTCCAGATCGGGATGACGGTACAATGCATCATCATTAATATTGACCTTTGAATCTAGGGCCATAACGCCCCCCTCTTTTTTGATAATCAATGGATTTATTTCTACAAGTTCGCAATCATATTCTCTAAATAGTATGTAAATTTTGGATAACACTTTTCCAACTTCTTTTCCATCTTCTTTTTCTAGACCAAGCTTTGAAACAATGCCTCTGATATGAAAAGATTGGATTCCAATAAGTGGGTTTACCCATTCTTTAAAAATTTCATTATCAGGAACGCTTTCAATATCCATTCCACCAGATGCACTAGCCATAATCAAAGGCATTCTTTTAGATCGATCAAGAGTAATACTCAAATATAGTTCTTTTTTAATGCCAACTTTTTCTTCGGCAAGAACCTTACGGACTGTGTAACCCTTAATATCCATACCCATTATTTTTAAAAAATTTTCTTTTGCTTCTTTAATATTTTCTGCTGATTTTATACCACCTGCTTTACCACGGCCGCCAATAGGTACTTGTGCTTTCAGAACAAATGGAAAATTCAAACCAGAAAAATCATTATCGTCTTTTACTAGCCGTCCTTTTGGAACTGCAATTCCATATTTATCAAACAGCTCCTTCCCCCTATACTCAAAAAGTTTCATAGCAAACCAAATGCAAATTCTCATATTTAAGCGCTTTTTTTAATCACACATAAGAATCTTTTTTGAAATTGGTGCAAAAACAAAATCTTTGATGTAAACCAATTCATTTAAACTATGGGTTCTAATTTCAGGACTTTTTGAAATCCATTTATTTTCCTTTAATATCTGCATTATTCTTGTTGTATCTCTATTATAATCATCAAAATCCTTATGAACACAAAGCATAAATGTTTCAAACATTCTACTTGCCATAACAATAGTTGAATCGCTCATTAATGCAGTTGTTTCATCTTTATCCATATTTGGATGATTCCTTGGATTATATCTTATGTGATAAGTTGTTAATATTTCAAAACCAAGTTTTTTGAGATTAGGTAAATTAACACGTCTAACCAGTAAGTCTTTTTCAAAATTCTGTCTAAGTCTTGAAACTGTGTGACGTGATATATTCGTTTTTTTAGCTAAATCCTTATTAGTAATTTCAGGATATTTGACAAGATTACAATAAATCTTTTTTTCACGATTTGTAAGATTTACATTTTTTCCACTTAAAAAACCTATGTTTGTTATTTTTTCAGAAAAATCAATATCTAAATTGAAACTTTTTTTAAGCAAAGGTGAAAAATCAAAAAAACGGTAAATTTTACTTATATCAAAAGGAAAAACGACCATATTAGGATACTCTTCTTCTAAAAAACCATATTTTCCAAAAGTTTGAGTTCTTATATCATTTATTCTTCCAATTGTAGCATAATCCTTTGATAAACTTAAAGAAAAACCTTTATCTTGAGCTCCTATTGATAAAAAAATTTCTTCAAATACAGCAATTGTTTTACCTGAGAGTATTACTCTTTCTTCAAGAGGAATTAAAGGACTTAGATCTGTATAAATTAAAACAAGCATATTGCATCCCATGTTTTGAAGTCTAGGTATAACTAAACTTCTAAAATAATCATTTTCCCTTAGTCGATTTCTAATTGAAGTTATTGTTGATTGTTTTACATTTAATTTTTCAGAACGTTTTTTATCTGTTAAATTTGGGTATCTTGTAAGGCCATACAAGGTTAATTTTTCTTTCTCTGTAAGATTTATAGAACCCATATTTAACAATTTATGAATAAGTAAAGCCAATATAAAGATTTTTACCATTTTTTCATAAATATATGAAACTTCTGGTTTTATGTTGTTGCTATGCTTGTGAATTGCTACAATTATTTATTTATTACGCATTTAATTATTATTATGGAAAAATAATGCAAAAGATTTATATCTTACATTATGATTAAAGATTTACTTTATCTGGGAGGATAATATTTGGCTAAAATTGTGATAGATAATGTCGTTTATAGAATATTTTTAGAAGGTATCTTTCCAATTTATAAGGAATTAATAACACTATTTATATGGGGAAATAGAAATGGCTAAAAAAAGAAAAAAAGAAGATCAGAAAGCCAAAGAAGTTGAAGTTTTTGTAATGGGTAAAAGTTACAAGGTCCCAGCAGGTCTTACTATAATGAAAGCATTAGAATATGCAGGTTATAGATTCATCCGAGGTTGTGGCTGCCGAGCTGGTTTTTGCGGGGCATGTTCAACAATTTATCGTTTAGAAGATGAACAAAAACTTGGTTTTGATCTTGCTTGCCAAAAGGTTGTTGAAGATAAAATGTATCTAGTTCAACTTCCATTCGTCCCTGCAACAAAAACCGAATACGATATTGAAAAAATTAAACCAAAGGAAAGCACTATTTTAGAATTATACCCTGAAATTGCTCGCTGTGTATCTTGTAACACTTGTACTAAGTCTTGCCCGCAGGATATTGAAACAATGAAATATATTCAAATGGCTATTCGCGGAGATATTGAAAAATGTGCGGAGATCTCTTTTGATTGTATACAGTGTGGTCTTTGTGCTATGAGATGTCCGGCTGATATTAAACATTATCATGTCTCACAGCTTGCTAGAAGATTACGTGGTAAATATATTGATCCTAAATCTAAAAATCTAGCAAAACGCCTTAAAGAAATTGAAGACAAAAAGTACGATAACGAAATAAACGACCTAACTAAAATGGATAAAAAAGAAATTGTAAAATTATACAGCGATAGAATAATCGAAGCAGAACAAGTAGGCGACTTAGGGGGCGACTAAAAATGAAGATGATTGATGGCTACCCAGATTATATGATGAAGTCAATTAAAAAAGTAGAAGCAAACCGCAAACGAAATATGTCTAAACCTGTAAAGCCTATGTCTATGGATCAAAGAGAGTCAATGCTGACCAAATATCATCCAGATTATATGAAGGACACTAAAAGAAAATTAAAAATTGGTGTTGACAAAGGCAAAATACTGTATAATGGTATTGTTGACCTGCTTGAGGCAAAATCAATTCTTAACACTAAAGATGTAGATCTTAGTAAAGTTGATTATGATGTCGATTTGCTAGTTATTGGTGGAGGCGGTGCTGGAACAGTTGCTGCACTCTTTGCATATGAAAATGGCGTTAAAAAAGATAATATTTTAATTGTTACAAAACTAAGACATGGTGATGCAAATTCTATGATGGCTCAAGGTGGTATTCAGGCAGCAGATCGTCCTGAAGACAGTCCTGCATTACATTATCTTGATATTTATGGCGGGGGTCATTTTTATAATAAACCTGAACTTGCTAGAGCTTTAGCTCTTGATGCTCCAAAAATAATTAACTGGCATCAAGAACTAGGAGTTATGTATGACCGACAGGAAAATGGCGAGTTTCAGGAACTTTCCGGAGGTGGAACCTGTCGTAACCGTATGCATAGTTGTAAGGATTACTCTGGCATGGAACTATTAAGAAATATCCGGGATAAGGCAAGAAACTTAGAAATTCCTGTATTGGAGTTTTGCCCGATTATTGAATTTCTTATGGATGACAAAGGTCAGGTTGCAGGTGGTATTGCATATAACCTTGAAACATATGAGTATTATGTAATACGTGCAAAAGCAACTGTTCTTGCAACTGGTGGAAGTGGACGACTGCATCTATCAAATTATCCAACAACAAATCATTATGGTGCAACTGGCGATGGTCTGGTAATGGCCTATCATGTTGGCGCTAACCTTTTGGATCTTGATACTATTCAGATTCATCCTACAGGGGATGCTTTTCCAGAACCAATTGTTGGAATCTTATCAACTGAGAAAATTAGGGGGCTAGGTGCAATACCTATTAACAAAAATGGTGATCCATTTGTTTTTCCTTTGGAGCCACGTGATGTAGAATCTGCCTCCTTTATTAATGAATGCAAAAAGGGTAATGGCATTGTCACACCAACTGGTATGCCTGGTGTTTGGCTTGATTCTCCTATGATTGATATTATCCATGGTGAAGGAACTACTGAAACAAAACTAGCAGGAGAAGTACGTAAGTTCAAACGATTTGGAATAGATATGACAAAGCATCCCATTTTGGTTTATCCAACACTTCATTATCAGAATGGCGGAGTTGAAATCAATGAAAAATGTGAAACAGGCGTACCTGGGCTTTTTGCAGCAGGCGAGGTAACCGGTGGCGTCCATGGAAAAAATCGTTTGATGGGAAACTCCTTACTTGATTACAATGTATTTGGTCGCCGAGCGGGAATATTTGCTGCTAAATATGTTAAAAAAGCAAAAGTTGGAAAACTAACACTTAAACATATCGATAAATACAATAAAATGCTAGAGAAAACTAATATTAAATTGAAAAAAACAGCTCCTATCATACTGCCCGAATATCGAGGTGAAATGGCAATTTCTAGAGCTCTAGATATTTTGTGAAAGGTGAGATGATGATTGAAATAAAAGATGACTGGTGTAAAGGTTGCGGCATATGTATAGAACGATGTCCTGTTGGTGCTCTAGAACAGTCGGACAAGTTAAATAAGAAAGGCATTCACCCGGCTCGACTTAAGGAAAAAAATGACTGTAATTTTTGCAGACTTTGTGAGTTAATATGTCCAGATCTTGCAATAACTGTAATTCCTGATAAAGAAGTTAAAAAAGATATGAAAAAAATCCTTCTAAGCCCAACTGGAGGAAAAAATAAATGAAATATAAACGAGATCCTGAACTAATAAGAGAGGTTTTAGGTAAAAAAGTACAATTTATACTTGGAGATATGGCATGTGTTTATGGAGGTCTACTTGCAGGTTGTTCATTTTTTGGTGGATACCCGATAACTCCTGCATCAGAGGTTACTGAGGGTATGGCGCGTAGGCTTCCGCGGGTTAAAGGAACATATGTGCAGATGGAAGATGAAATAGGTAGTATCGCTGCCGTCATAGGTGCTGCTTGGGGTGGCGCTAAGTCTATGACAGCAACATCGGGTCCTGGCTTTTCACTTATGATGGAAAACTATGGGTTTGCTGCAATGACTGAAACTCCCTGTGTTATTGTTAATATTCAAAGAACAGGTCCGTCAACTGGTCAACCAACTCTTGGTGCCCAAGGTGATATGATGCAGGCTAGATGGGGGACTCATGGTGATTTTGAAGCAATAGCCTTAGCTCCTAGTACTGTACAAGAATGTATGGATTTTACTATAGAGGCATTTAATCTTGCTGAGAAATATCGTAATCCTGTTTGTGTTATGGCAGATGGAGAAATAGGGCACCTTAGAGAAAGAGTGGTTATTCCAGATGAAAAAGACCTAAAGATAATTGACCGAGTCCCTGCTACAATAGATAAAAAGAAATTCATACCTTTTACAGGCTCCCAGACTAGAAATAGTAAGGTTCCTGATTTTCCAACATTTGGAACAGGTTACCATACTTATGTGACTGGTCTTACCCATAATGAGAAAGGTTTTCCAGCAACTGACAAACAGCCAGATCATGAAAGACTAGTGAAACGAATTACAACAAAAATTACTGATGATCTTGATAAACTAACCAATGTTGAAAAAATGTATTTAGACGATGCAAAAACTGTTATTGTAACTTATGGTGCAACAGCCAGACCTGCAGAAAGTGCAATTGAAATGGCAAGAGCTAAAGGTAAAAAAGTTGGAATGTTACGTCTTAAACTTGTTTGGCCTTTTCCATATAAAGAAATTCAGAAACTAGCGGGCAAAGTTGATAAAATAATTGTTCCAGAGATGAATCTTGGTCAAATTGTTCATTCGGTACGAGAATATGTTGAGGGTCAATGTAAAGTTGTTAGCGCTACAAAAATCGGTGGTGAGATGCATCTTCCACATGAAATTTATAAATATCTGGAGGGTAAATAATATGGCTGATGTTAGAACCGCAGATAAACTTAATAAAAAATATCTACGTGAGGAAATGTGGCCTACTATTTTTTGTAATGGTTGTGGTCATGGGGTAGTTCTTGATTATACATTCTGGGCAATTGAAGAATTAGGTTTAGACATGGATAAAACTGTTTTCGTCTCAGGTATTGGATGTTCGTCTCGTCTACCTGGCTATATTAATGCTGATGGATTACATACAACGCATGGCAGGGCAATAGCATTTGCTACTGGTATAAAAGCAGCAAATCCTGATTTAAATATAATTGTTTTTACAGGGGATGGAGATTGTTCAGGAATAGGCGGTAATCATCTGATTCATGCGGCCAGAAGAAACATTGATATAACTGTCATTATGATTAACAACTTTACATATGGGATGACAGGTGGTCAATTAGCGCCAACCGCTCCACTTGGCAGCATTGCAACAACTGCTCCATATGGAAACATTGAGCATCCTTTTGATATTTGTGAACTAGCTAAGGCTCTTGGTGCAAATTATGTAGCTAGGTGGTGTGTTACTCATCCTTATCAACCAATAAAATCAGTAAAAGAAGCAATGCAAAAGAAGGGTTTTTCAATACTTGAATTTCTATCGCCTTGCCCAACTGCATATGGGCGACGAAATAAACTTGGCGACATTAAAAAACATTGGAAATGGTATGATGATAATACAATTCTTATTGAGGATTATGAAAAAACTATGAAGTATGGCACAGATGAAGAAAAAGAAAAAATCAAAAACAAAATCCAAATTGGCGTGTTCCAGAATATAGAAAAAGCAGGGTTTTTTGAGCAATATGAAAAACTTGTTGAAAGTTTACAAAAAAAACAAGTCAAGGGGGGAAAGAAATGAAGAAAGAAATGCGTATTTGTGGTTTTGGTGGTCAGGGTGTAATTTTATCTGGTTTCATTTTTGGTAAGGCTGCATCTGTTTTTATGGATTTTAACGCTGTTCAAAGTCAGTCATATGGGCCTGAGGCTCGTGGTGGAGCTGCTAGGTCAGAAGTGATTATTTCTGATGGAAAAATAGGTTATCCTCGGCCAACAAGTGTTGATTTTTTTATTGCCATGTCACAGGAGGCATTTGATACTTATAGAAAGGATATTCGTAAGGATACCGTGGTTGTTGTTGACCCAGATTTGGTCCCAAAACACAATATTGGTCAACCCGTTCATAAAGTTCATGCTCAGAAAATCGCTGAGAAACTTGGTAACAAGATTGTTACAAATATTGTTATGGTTGGTGCGGCTACAGCAATTTTTGATGTTTTAAAACATGATGCAGTAAGAGATGCAGTTGTTGATAGTGTTCCAAAAAAGTTTATCGAGCTTAATAAAAAAGCTTTTGAAGAAGGACTTGAGGCAGGAAAAAATGCCAGAAATGAGTTACAATAAAAAAATAGATCATGATTTGGGAATACCCCTTCAGGATGACTATTTCTATAATGGGCCAGAGGAGATCATAGAAACAAACCAGATAGAAAAAGTTGAAAGTGATGCAAAAATTTCTGAAAAACCAAAAACAAAAAAGGAAAAAAGAGTAATAAATGCTGATGTCCTAATTGTAGGTGCAGGCATTTCGGGGATGCAAGCGGCTCTTGATACTGGGGATAAGGGTTACAAGGTTGTAATTATAGATAAAAGCTCAACCATTGGCGGATCTATGGTAAAACTTGATAAAACATTTCCAACAAATGATTGTAGTATTTGTACATCTGCCCCAAAGATGGTAGAACTATCCCGTCATCCTAACATTGAACTTATTACTTATGCTGAACTAAACTCAATTGAAGGCAAACAAGGAGAATTTAAAGCCCAGGTTTGGAAGAAAAGCAAATACGTTGATCCTGATAAATGTACCGGCTGTAACGATTGCGTAGAGGTTTGCCCTGTTGATGTGGTAAGCAGTTTTGATGAAAAAATAACAACACGAAAAGCAATATATATTGAGTTTCCGCAAGCAGTACCAATTGTATATACAATTGACCATGAAAATTGTGTAGGCTGCGGATCATGTGATCGAGTTTGTGAACCTGGGGCAATAAGTTTTCTAGAAAAGTCAGAAGAAATTGAAGTTAATGTTGGTAGTGTTATTGTTGCAACTGGTTTTGAAGTGTTTGAACCTATTGAAATGAGAAAAGAATATGGTTACGGTAAATATGATAATGTAATAACTGCAATGCAGTTTGAAAGGTTATTGTCTTCTTTTGGTCCTACTGAGGGAAAACCTGTGCGGCTTTCTAATGGTAAAAAACCTAAGACCATTGGCTGGATACAATGTGTAGGTTCACGTAGTGAACAACTGGGTTTTCCTTATTGCTCACGTGTGTGTTGTATGTATGCGACCAAAGAAGCTTCTATAGTAAAAGAGGCAAACCCAGATATTGATATTTCGATTTATTATATGGATATCCGTGCCTATGGTAAGGATTTCCAGCAGTATTATAATCATGCCAAGGATCTTGGTGTCAGATATATTCGTGGACGGCCATCTTCTATTTATGAAAACAAGGATAAAAGTTTAACGATTCGTTATAAGGATACGCTTACTGGTGAGATAAAAGAAGATACTGTTGATTTACTTGTTTTGTCTACTGCGATAATGCCTAACCGAGACAATAAAAGACTTGGTAAAGCACTTGGAATAGATGTTGATGAAAATGGTTTTTTTAAACAACAATCTTTGTTGAATAATCCGATTCAGTCGACAAAAGATGGTATATTTCTTGCGGGTTGTATTCAGGGCCCTAAGGATATTCCTGATAGCGTAGCCATGGCAAGTGGTGCTGCAGCAAAAGCAGTTGGACCAATTAAAAATCGGGAACGGCATGTTGGTAAAGATTTTCCACCTGAAATAGACATAACAGGTGAAGAACCTCGTATCGGTGTTTTTATCTGTCATTGTGGTAAAAACATTGCTAGCTATTTGGATGTAGAAAAAGTTACAAAAGCTGCTGAAGAACTGCCAAATGTTGTTCATGCTGAACATGTGATGTTTGCTTGTTCTGAAGACAGTGGTAAAAAAATTAGAGAAACCATTAAAGATAAAAAATTAAACAGGGTTGTTGTTTCTGCTTGTTCACCTAGTACGCACGGTGGTCTATTTCGAGACACACTTATGGAAGCAGGTTTAAATAAGTATCTTTTTGAAATGGCTAATATTCGTAATCAGTGCTCGTGGGTTCATTCTGATGATTGGGATGCTGCAACTAAAAAAGCAACAGGCCTTGTTAAGGCTGCTGTGGCAAAAGTCCGTCTGCTTGAACCTCTCACAGAAGAAGAATTTTCAATTATTCCAAAAACGCTTGTTATAGGCGGTGGAATATCTGGTATGAAAGCTACTCTTGCATTAGCAAATATGGGTATTAAATCCTATCTTCTTGAAAAAAATTCAAAACTTGGAGGTAGGATTAGAGAACTTCATTCAATGTTTCCATCTGATACAAAAACAGAAGACATAATCAATCCTTTGATCAAAGAGGTTACAAAAAACAAAATGATTAATATTATGACTGATTCTGAACTAATTGATGTAGATGGCTTTATAGGAAATTACAAAGGGATTGTAAAACAAAAGGGTAATAAGAAAAAAATAGAGTTTGGAACAATTATTATAGCAACTGGTTTTAAAGAAATTGATCTTGAAGGCGAGTATCAGTATGGCAAAAATACTAATATTTTGTCACAAACTGAACTTGAAAAAAATATTAAAAATAACTCCTTTAAAAAGAAACCAAAAAATATTGTTTTTATTAACTGTGCAGGTGCAATGGATGAAAAACGTCCTTATTGTTGCCGTGTTGGTTGTGGTGTATCGATTAAGAATGCAAAGCTTGTTAGTGAGAAATTCCCCGATTCCAAAGTCTATATATTATATAGAGATATGAGGGTTTTTGGCAAAGAGGAAGAAGAGTATTATTCTGATGTTTTAAAAAATCATCATGTTACAACTATTCGCTATGCAGGAGATAAAAAACCAAAGGTTGTTCTTAACAGAGATGATCCTGAGGGTGGTTCTGTAACTGTAAAAGTTTACGATGACATTCTAAACGAGGAGATAGAACTAGCAGCAGATCTTTTGGTTCTTACAATTAACATTGAAGGATCGACTTCAACAGAGACTTTAAAAAATATGCTTAAAATCCCTGCTGATGCTGGAGGTTTTTTCATGGAAGCACATGCAAAGATTCGTCCGTTGGATTTTGCAACTGATGGTATCTATTTGTGTGGTGCTGCACATTATCCAAAAAATTTGGTTGATTCAATTGCACAAGCAGAGGGTGCTGCATCAAGGGCAGCTATCCCTATTATGAAAGGGAAACTGACTGGTGAAGGTGCCGTGGCAAATGTTGATGAGAATTTATGTAGTGGTTGTGGTACATGTGAATCTGTATGCTCCTTTTCTGCTATTGAACTTAAACCTCGCCCTGATAACCCTAAAAGTTCTGTTGCAGTTGTGAACAAAGCTTTATGCAAGGGTTGTGGTTCTTGTGCTAGTGCATGTCCATCTGGTGCAATAGATCAGAAAGGATACAAAAATAATCAGATTAATGTGATGTTAGAGGCCCTCCTAAAGGAGGTGACAGTCTGAAAAAGAAATTGCAGGAAAATAAAGAAATTGATGCCATCAAGTTTAAAGAAGGTGGGCTTGCAGCAGAGGTGGAAGAACTATCTGGGGAAAATGTGTTTGCTTGCTATCAATGTGGAACTTGTTCAGCAGGTTGTCCGTTTATTGATGACATGGATCTAGGTCCTGATGAGGCAATTAGATATGTTGTTTTGAATCGTAAAGAAGTTTTGAATTCAAATACAATTTGGATGTGCGCATCGTGTTATACCTGTGCAGAAAGATGTCCTCGTGATCTAAATATAACAAAAATTATGGAGGCTTTACGTCAAATAGTTCTTAGGAAAAAAATTGATCGAACAAAAGTTGTGAAAATTTCTAAAGAGGAAAAAGAATCTATTCCTCAATTGGCGTTTGTTAGTTTATTTAGAAAAAACATAGGTTAAGATATGTAAAAATATATATTAAAAAACATGGAAAAAGATATGTAAATATAGTAGGTTGATATCATGAAGCTATTGTACTATCCCGGATGTACATTAAAAACATCTGCAACAAATCTTGAAAAATCAGCATTTGCAATAATGGAAGCTCTAGGCCATGAAATGGTTGAAATGGAAGATTGGAACTGCTGTGGAGTAGTTGCATCCCTAACTGATGATGATCTTATGCATCATCTAGCACCACTTCGAAGTCTTATTCATGTAGAAGATCAAGGAGAAAATAAGGTTATAACCCTCTGCGATATGTGTTGCAACACTCTTAAACAAACCAATTTGCGTGTAAAAGAAAAACCAGATGATCTTGAAACACTTAACCTATTTATGGACCGAGAGAACGATTATAAAGGAACCGTAGAGGTATTACATTTTCTTGAGTTTTTACGAGACGAAGTTGGTTTTGATTTCATTAAGAAAAAAGTAAAAAAACCTCTTAAGGGAATAAAAATTATGCCCTATTATGGATGTATGTTACTCCGTCCACGTGAAGTAGCAATTGATGATGCAGAAGAACCAACAATCTTAAGCGATCTACTCTCTGCTCTCGGTGCAGAAGTAGTTGATAACCCGTTCAAAATAGAATGTTGCGGTTCATATCATACAGTGGAAAATAAAGAATTGGTATCCAAAAGAGCGCATCGAATTACAACTTTTGCTACAGATAGGGAAAGTGATGCTATGGTGCTTTCATGTCCACTTTGCAAATTTAACCTTGATACAAGAGGAAAAGAAGCAGAAAAAATGTTCAAAGGTTACAAGCAAATACCGATCTTTTACTATACTCAATTAATAGCAGTTGCTCTTGGTCTTGATTTATCGGTTTGTGGATTTGATAAACACACTGTGAACCCAACCGAGTTACTAAAAAAGAGAAAGATAATGATAAAATAAAACAATTTAATAAAATCTTAAGGTGGTATATTCGTGAGTAAAGGAAAGAAATCAAAAGAAAATAAAAAACTACAGCTTGCATTTTATTGGGCAGCAAGTTGTGGTGGATGTGAAATAGCAGTATTAGATATTAATGAAAAAATCTTAGATGTAATAGACATAGCAGATATCTTGTTTTGGCCTGTTGCAATGGATTTTAAATACAAAGACGTAGAAGCAATGAAAGATAACCATATTGATGTCTGTTTTTTTAATGGTGCAATTAGAACAGAAGAACAAGAACATATTGCTAAACTATTACGCAAAAAATCAAAGATAATGGTTGCTTTTGGTGCATGTGCCGTAGGTGGCGGAATACCTGGTCTTGCAAACGTTGCAAACCGTGAAGAAGTATTTCATACATCTTACATTGAAAACCCCTCAACTGATAATCCAAAAAAACTTGTTCCAAAAACAAAAGTAAAAGTAAAAGAAGGAACTCTAACTCTTCCAGAGTTTTATGATACGGTTAAAACTCTTGAGCAAACAGTTGATGTGGATTATTTCTTGCCAGGTTGTCCACCAACACCTGATCAAATTATGACAGCTGTTGGTGCAATTGTCGAAAACAAACTACCTCCGAAGGGTAGTAAAATTGGTCCTTTAAAATCTGTTTGTGATGAATGTCGTTTTGAAAAAAGTGAAAAGAAAATTAAGAAGATTAAACGAAGATATGAGCTTGATGAATGGGAGGAAAAATGCCTACTTGAACAAGGAGTGATTTGTTTAGGGCCTGCAACACGTGGAGGATGCAATGCAAGATGCTTGGATGCAAATATGCCTTGTACAGGTTGCAATGGTCCAACACCAAACTCTCTTGATCAAGGTGCAAAGATGATTTCTGCACTTGCAAGTATTCTTGGAATTGAGGGTGAAGAAAAAATGAGTGATGAAGAGGTTCAAAAACTCATTGATCAAGTAGTGGACCCAGTTGGCACTTTTTATAAGTATTATTTGCCAAATTCAATTATTAACAGGAGGGTGGTGAAATAATGAAAACAATTACGATAGATCCTATAACAAGATTAGAAGGACATGGTAAAATAAGCATTTTCTTAGATAACAAAGGAGATGTAGAAAATGCATATTTACAGATACCTGAACTGCGTGGTTTTGAACGATTCAGCCAAGGAAGACGTGCAGAAGACATGCCTCAGATAACATCACGTATTTGTGGTGTATGCCCTGTCGCTCATCATTTTGCTGCAACAAAGGCACTTGATGCAGCTTTCCATGTAGACCCACCGTCTGCTGCCAAAAAACTTCGTGAACTCATGTATATGGGTTATTATATCTACGATCACATTTTACATTTTTATTATTTGGGTGGCCCTGATTTTGTGGTTGGACCTGATGCACCTGCTGCAAAAAGAAATGTAATTGGTGTAATAGAAAAAGCAGGAATAGAAGTTGGAAAAGAAGTTATTAAACATCGAGCATATGGTCAGAAAATTACTGCAATACTTGGTGGTAAAGCGACTCATCCGGTATGCGGTCTTCCCGGTGGTGTTTCAAAAGGTCTTAACAAAGATGAAGTTAAAGATATTGAAAAAATGACCAAATCATGTATTGATTTTGCAAAATTTTCATTAAAACTATTTGATGACATAGTATTAAAAAACAAAAATTATGTTGATATAATACTTAGTGACCCATATCAACTTGCAACATATAATATGGGGCTTGTTGACAAAAACAACAAAGTCAACTTTTATGATGGAAAAATAAGAGTTACTGATCAAAAAGGAGATGAACATTCAAAATTCGATGTAAATGATTATTATAAAAATATTGCAGAACATGTTGAAGAGTGGACTTATATTAAATTTACATACCTAAAATCCATAGGATGGAAAGGTTTTAAAGATGGAAAAGAAAGTGGTATTTATCGTGTAGGTCCACTAGGTCGTCTTAATGCTGCAGAAGGAATGGCAACACCACTAGCTGACAAAGAATACAAAAGATTTTATGAAACACTTGGCGGTAAATCAGTAAACAGCACACTTGCATTTCATTGGGCTAGGCTAATAGAGCTTTTATATGCAACAGAAAGAGCAATGGAACTAATAAAAGACCCTGAAATTACTTCACAAAAAATCCGAAACCCTGTTGGTGAACCAGGTGAAGGAATTGGTGTAACTGAAGCAGCAAGAGGAACACTTATTCATCATTACAAACTTGACAAAGATGGCCTTATTGACAAAGCCAATCTGATTGTTGCTACAACAAATAATGCTGGAGCAATAAACATGTCGGTTCGTGATGCAGCAAAAGGCTTGATTTCAAAAGGAAAAGTTGATGATGCCAAATTAAACATGGTAGAAATGGCCTTCCGAGCATATGATCCATGTTTTGCCTGTGCAACTCATAGTCTTCCTGGAGGATTACCACTAGAGATAAACATATTTGATAATAATAAAAAGCTTTACAAAACAATAAAACAAAATTTATAGAGGAATAATCTAAATGAAAACTATAATCCTTGGAATTGGAAACCAAATACTTGGAGATGACGGTGTAGGGATACATGTTGCAAATGAAGTAAAAAAACATGTTGATAATCCAGATATAACAGTTGATGAAGCAATAACTGGTGGTATGAACTTATTAGACTTATTATTAGGCTACGAAAAAGCAATACTAATTGATGCTGTAAAATCTGATGATGGATCTCATGGAGAAGTTAGACGAATAACAATTAGTGATTTCAATACAATGCATTCATGTAATCCTCATGATGTATCCTTAATTGAAGCAATTGAGATGGCTAAAAAAATGGGAGAAACAAGAATTCCCAAAGAAATCGTCATCATAGGGGTTATGATGAAAAATATTCCTTGTGAATTTGGTGAGGAATTAAGTAAAGAGATAGCAGCTACTGTTCCAGAAGCTGTTAATTTAACATTAAAAGAAATTGAAATAAATATGGATAAAGCAAGTTGAGGTGAAAAAAATTATGGGAAAAGAATTTGAACCAAACGTTATAGGCTTTCTTTGTAACTGGTGTTCTTATGCTGGAGCTGATCTGGCTGGAACAAGTAGGATAAAATATCCCCCTAACATCAAATCCATAAGAGTAATGTGCTCGGGTCGTGTTGACACAGTTTTTGTTCTTGAGGCCCTTAAAAAAGGTGCTGATGGAGTCTTAATTGCTGGATGTCACCCGGGAGATTGCCATTACCAATCTGGTAATTATAAAGCAAATCGTAGAATGAAGCTTTTGAAAAAATATCTAGGTGATATGGGCATTGAACCAGAAAGAGTACGTTTTGAATATGTTTCAGCATCAGAGGGACAAAAATTTGCATCAGTTGTTACAGAGTTTGTTGATGAATTAAAAAAATTAGGTCCTAATCCAATAAAGGGTCAAACATGAAAATAGATATAGATACATTAAAAAAAATAGTTGGAGAAAATAACGTTCGAACTAATCCTGCGGATTTATATGTATATTCATCTGATGCATCAGTTCATAGCAAATCGCCTGATGCAATTGTTCGTCCAAATACAATAAAACAAGTTCAAGAAATAATGCGTTATTCAAATAAGAACAAAATACCAATTGTAGCAAGAGGTGCAGGTTCAGGTATGAGTGGACAGACAGTTCCACTAGCTGGTGGTATTGTTCTTGATATGAAAAATATGGGCAAAGTAATAAAAATAAGCCCTGAGGATCTACTTTGTATAGTTGAACCCGGTGTAATAAATGACGAGCTAAATAATTTATTAAAACCATATGGATTTTTTTTCCCACCAACTCCATCATCAGGCAGAATTTGTACGATAGGTGGAATGATTGGGACAAATGCCTCTGGTAATCGTTCTGTTAAATACGGTGCAACTCGTGATGCAATAATTGGTATGAAAGTTGTACTTGCAAATGGTGATCTGGTAACACTTGGCTCAAATACAAAGGTTGATTCATCAGGTTATCAACTTGCAAAACTAATGGTCGGCTCTGAAGGAACACTTGGTATAATTGTTGAAGCAACATTACAAATTTCACCTATTCCTAAAATAAGAGCCATGGGAATTGTAAATTTTAAAAAGTTAAAAGACGCAGGTAATATGATATCAGATACAATCGCAGCAGGAATTGTTCCTTCAATGCTTGAATTGATGGATAATATTTCAATAACAGCGGTTAATAATGCACAAGATATGGGTTTGCCTGATGTTGCAGCTATTGTAATCTTTGAATGTAATGGTATGCTAAAAGAATCAGTTGATTATGAGATTAATGAAATTAAAAAGATTTGTAAGAAAAACAATGGAACTGGAATAAAGATTACTCATGATGAAGATGAAATGACAAAGATTTATTCTGGTAGAAAAAAACTCTTTCCTTCCCTATCAAGATATAAAGAAGGTCTTTATACTACAGCTCTTGCCGATGACATGGCAGTTCCAATGTCAAAAATTGCAGATACTATTGAAAAAATCCATGAAGTAGCTAAGAAAAACAATGTAGTGATGAGTGCATATGGTCACTGTGGAGCAGGCCTTATTCATACAAAAATTTTAATGGATACAACAAAAAAATCACAGTGGCAGGGTGCAAAAAGATCAGTTAAAGAAATTTATGATTATGTTCATAAAGTGGGTGGAACAACATCTGGTGAGCATGGCATTGGTTTTTCAAAAGGTCCATCTTTTAAAGAAGAAAAAAAGGACTCACTTGAGATGATGAGATCAATTAAAAAAGCACTTGATCCAAATAATATTCTAAATCCATATAAACTAATGGATTCACCTGATGATTGGCTGACTGCAACGCCTCTACGTTATCAGGTTACAAAATAAAAAAATAACTATTTGAGGGAGAAAATTTGCCAAATAAAACTAAATTAAAATCTAAAAGTAAATATCTAGATGAATATGAAAAACAAATGAACATGTGCATAAGATGTGCATATTGTTTTGAAAAGTGCCCCGTAATAAAAGAGATTCAGTGGGATACGGATGGTGCACGTGGAAAAGTAATACTTAGCTATGGATTATTAACTGGTGAACTTAAACCTTCTCAGTATATTGCAGATAAACTTTTCAGATGTACCTTTTGCCGTGATTGCTTGGATAAATGTCCATCAAAAGTGGAGATATTAAAAATAATTGAATCTGCACGTGCTGAAGTTGTAAACGCCGGTTTTGCATCAGATACTCACAAATATATAATAAATAACATCAAAAAAACTGGTAATATTTATGGTGATACTGAGGTCATTTCTCAAGAGCGCGAGGGAGATATTCCTCTTTTTGTTGGTTGCCAGTATCTAGGCCGGCCAAATAAAACAAAAAAATATGTTAAGATCCTTGAAAAACTTAGTATCAAACCAAAAATTGTAAAAGAAATATGCTGTGGTTTTCCAATGGATGTTTTAGGTTTTAAGGATGATTATGAAAACCATAAAAAAGAATTCAAAAAATATTTCCCATTTCAAAAGGCAATTACTTTTTGCCCAACTTGTACGGTTTTTTTAAACGAAGGCCATGAAATCAAAGCAAAACATGTCCTCCAAGTAATACTTGAAAAACTCCCAAAGGCAAATCTTGGAATGAAAGTAACATATCATGATCCATGTGATTTTTCAAGGGGTCTAAAAATAGTTGATGAGCCAAGACAAATTTTGGAAAAACTTGGAATTGAAATAGTTGAAATGAAAAATATCCGAGAAAACAGCAGGTGTTGTGGTGGCGGAGGCGGAATTTTAATGACCGATCAAGAACTTTCAAATGATATAGCTAAAAAAAGAATTTATGAGGCATTAGAAACAGGTGTTGATACACTTGTTACATCATGTCCTACTTGTGAGACAACTCTTAAAAAAGCAGCTCAAGAGATTTCTGAAAAGGAAGGAAAGACCATTGCTGTTAGAAATATGGAAGATATAATTTGGAAGGGGTTGAAAGATGCTGAAGCTTCTTAAATTGGAAAATTTGCCCGGCCAGCAATCAATGCTTGTTTTTCATGCGCTGGCTAGACTTGGATTTGAAGGTTTAGTAGTTGTTTCACCTGAAATACCTCTTGCGTCAATTGGTTATTTCCAGGATGCAGAAAAAGAAGTTGACTTGGATTTTTGCAAAAAACACAATATACCTGTTATGAGACGTGAAGTTGGAGGAGGAGCAACTTATCTGGATAAAAATCAAATCTTTTATCAACTTATTTGGAAAAAAGGAAGAAGGGGCCTACCAATAAAAGTAAAGGATATTTTTAGCCAACTTTCACAACCGGCAATTGCAACTTATAACAATTTTGGGATTAAAACAAAGTTTAGACCTGAAAATGATATAATTACAAAAGACAATAAAAAAATAGCTGGAGAAGGAGGAGGAGATATTGGAGATTCGATGGTTTTTGTAGGCGGAATTCTAATGGACTTTGACTACAAAACAATGAGCAAGATACTTAAAGTTCCAGATGAAAAATTCCGTGATAAGATATACAAATCAATGGAAGAAAACCTAACGACTATGAAACGCGAGATTGGCTCTATGCCAATTAGAAATGAAGTTGTTGATTCTCTTGTTATAAATTTCGAATCTTTAACTGGAAAATTAAAACCAATAAGCTTTTCAAATGATATTATAAATAAAATGATAGAAATTGAAAAATGGTTTACATCAGATGAATTCTTATACAAAAAAACACCTAGAATTCCCAAAGGAGTTAAAATAAGAGAAGGAGTTGAGATACTATATAGCACTTATAAGGCAAGGGGTGGTTTGATTAGAACTGCCCAAGAAATAAAAGAAAACATTATTGAAACAATTGATATCTCTGGTGACTTCCAATTTTATCCAAAATCTGAGCTTTCAACACTTGAGAAAGATTTGTATAAAACTAAAAGAAAGGAAAGAAAAATCATTGAAAAAGTTGAAAATTTTTATGATAAAAATAAAATTGAAAGCCCAGGTGTAGGGCCTGAGGATGTAACTGAAGCCATAATGGAGGCTGAATAAATTATGATTGATTCAAAAAAATTAGATCCAAATTTTAAATATGAAGTTGCCAAAGAAATTGGTGGGGAGAATATCAAGCATTGTTTTTCATGTGGAACTTGTACAGTTGGTTGCCCGGTCAGAGTTTTAGATGAAAAATATAATCCTAGAAAAATTATCAGAATGGTTCTACTTGGAATGCGTGAGCGTGTTTTAAAAAGTGATTTTATCTGGCTTTGTTCACAATGTTATACTTGTTATGATAGATGCCCGCAAGGTGTGAGGCTTACTGATATTATGACTGCTTTAAAAAACATAGCAGTAAGAGAAGGATATATTCATCCAGCTTTCAAAGAACAAGCTCGTCTCTTAGGTGCTCATGGTCGACTTTACGAAGTAGAAG
>Ga0272441_10004899_pt1 | contig 23766 bp, 24 predicted proteins | sample SSMProp6N_FD_193582 | JGI IMG/M metagenome (GOLD analysis project Ga0272441, IMG submission 193582) | Marine sediment archaeal communities from Little Sippewissett salt marsh, Falmouth, MA, United States - SSM-Prop-6N | ecosystem: Environmental > Aquatic > Marine > Wetlands > Sediment ...
TGTTGCCGGTTCGGGAAATGTCTTTTGAGTGAATTCGGCAAATTTCTCCGGGCTGGGCCACCAGGGCCTGTGTGGAGCCTTGTGCAGGTACATCATCATGAAAGGCTTGCTCTTGTCCCGTTTTCCATCTAGCCAGTTCAAAGTGAGATCGGTAATGATATCGGTTACATAGCCGGTGATGATTGTATCCCCTTTCGGCCCGATGAACTTGGGGTTGATGTAGTTCCCCTGGCCGGGAAGGATCAGGAAATCATCGACGCCTTTGGGGTTGTTTCCGAAATGGAGCTTTCCGAACATCGCGGTCTGATAACCCGCCTGTTGAAAGAGCTGGGGAAAAGTCACCTGAGTGGAGTCAAACGGCATCAGGTTGTCAATTTTTCCGTTGATGTGGGTGTGTTTTCCCGTCAGAATCGTGGCACGAGAAGGAGCACAGATGCTATTGGAGACACAGGCATTTGTGAACAGCAGGCCTTCATCAGCGAGCCGATCGATATTCGGCGTCTGCAAAAGCTGGCTGCCATAGGCGCTTATGGCTTGATAGGCATGGTCATCTGACATGATAAAGAGGATATTGGGCTTTTGATTCTCCTGTCGGATCTCATCTTTGGAAACTTCCTGTTTGGAACAGGAAAGCAGAAGTCCGAGTGCGATAAGTGCTGACGCTCTGAGTAAAAAGTCCATCATCGAAAATTGGTATTGTTTTATTCAAGCTTAAAGGTAGGGATTCAGTCGCTCGCGATTAACTCCGGGATCCGAAAATTTTAACACTTTTTTACAACTTGGGCATTAAACCCAATTACAGAACGACAGTCAAAAGAGCAAATGAATTTAGCAAGATGAAAAAAATAAACAACATGAAAAAAATTGCATTCCTAGTCCTTTTAGGACTGAGCTTTGCGCTGCATGCCCAGCGCGGAAAAGAAAAACAACATGAAAGAAATGAGTATACACCTGAGCAGCAGGCGGTTTTGAAAACCAAGAAAATGGCTCTTCACCTGGACCTCAATGAAGATCAGCAGAAAAAACTGATTGAGGTTAACAGGAAATGGGCCGAGAAAAGGGCTAAAGAAAGAGAAGAGTTCAAGGCTCAGTTTGAAGGCGACCAGCGCCCGGACGCTGATACCCGTTACAAGCACCAACTGCAAATGCTCGATAACCGAATGGCTTATCAGAAAGAGGTCGAGAAGATCTTAAACAAGGATCAGTACACCACCTGGAAAGAGCATCAGGAAAAAAGAAGCAAAGGACATGCCCACCGCAAAGGACGTGGCAAACCACCTCACGGTGAGAAAAGAGAAAGTTGATTGGATAGAGTAGAATGGATTAATTTTGAGTTGATTGTGAAACCGGGGCATTGTTCCCGGTTTTTTTATTCGGATACGATCAGCTCCTGTCCTACATCCAGGTGATTGGACCTCAATTTGTTGAGCTCTTTCAATTCCTCAACGGTCAAGTCGTGTTCGCGCGCTATGGAATACAAGGTATCCCCCTTGTCTACTCTGTAAGTGGCTATGCTGCTGCTTCGGTACGCCACCCTTCCGCCTCTCTGCTCCTGTCTCTCGACTATAGCTACCTCGCTTTCTTGGGGAATCTCCAGGGCATTGGCCTTCGCATACTTTTTATAAGCTCGGTCATCAAGAACCAAATCGTCGTATTTGTACAACTCAAAATTCTCAATAAATGATATGAGCTTCTTGGGGTACTTTCTATCGGTCGCATAACCCGCTTTTTTCAGACCTTTCGCCCAGGCTTTGTAGTCATCGGGGCTCAGGTCAAAGAGAAACTCATAGCGCCCGCGGTTGGTCAAAAACTTGGAATGATCGTTGAACGAGCCCTCAGCCGAGGGATACTTCCTGAAACATTCGCCACGCCGATCGTCATCGTGATATACTTTTTTACCCGTCCAGGACGAATGACATTTGATACCGAAATGGTTGTTGGATTTCTTTGCCAGCTCCGACAATCCGTTGCCAGATTCGAGAATTCCCTGGGCCAGGGTTATGCTCGCCGGGATTTTGTACTCCTCCATCTTTCGGATGGCGATGTCCTTGTAGGTCCCGATGTAATCTACTGTGAAATTGTTGACCTTTCCCTGATTTCTTTTTCTGAAGTCATAATAAATCTGATCACTTTCGCTGTGCAGATATTTCTCACGCACAGTCATGCCGTCAGAGCTGCTCCTGGAGCTCCCCGCCTTATTGGATCCACATGACTCCATCAGCATTAGCGCAAATGCCGACAATAAAAAAACACTTATTCGTCTCCCACACATATAAGCGGTAATTTCTTTTTTTTCAATTTTTGGTTCATCCCCTCAATGCCCTGATGGCCTCCTGTGTGGATGGCCAGGATCCGGCTGTTCTTCTCAAATCGATTGTTTCGTATCATGTCTACAAGGCCGTACATCATCTTGCCCGTGTAGACCGGATCTAAAGGAATGGTGGTTGATCGGTAATATTGGTTGATAAAACTAATCAATTTTTCGTTGATTTTCGCATATCCGCCAAAATGATAGTCATTTACCAACCTCCAATTGTCTTTGCATATGGCGATTTTTCCAATTTCCTTGTCCAAAAAATCGCCCTTCAGACTTGAAAAACCCAATACTTCCTGACCGGGACCCGCCGAGTTGATCAGGCCCGCCAGGGTGCCTCCGGTGCCCACCGAGACGCAGATGTAATCAAAATCCTGGTCACCTGCCTGGAGGATCTCCTCGCAACCCCTGATCGCCAAATCGTTGGTTCCTCCTTCCGGAACAAGGTAGAAGTCGCCTAATCGCTGCCTTAATAGGTCAACGAATTCCTCTTCGTGCCTTGATTTGTATATATCACGCGAGACGAATTCCAATTGCATACCCTGGCTCAGAGCAAATGCCAACGTAGGATTCTCGGTCACTAGATCGGGTCGGGTCGCCAACTCCTCACCGCGGATGATACCGATGGAATTCAACCCGTTGACCCTCGCTGCATAAGCCAGGGCCGAAATATGATTGGAATAGGCCCCTCCAAAGGTGAGAAGTGTATGATATTCCCGATCTGCCGCTTCTTCCAGGTTGTACTTGAGCTTTCTGAACTTGTTTCCTGAAATATGAGGATGCAACTCGTCCTCTCTCTTCATCCAAAGGGAAACTCCCGCCGATTCGATTTCTTCTAGTTTCACCTGCTGGTTTCGGCTTGTCTCCATCTCGTTTCAGGATTTCAAGGGTCGTTTAAAGATATATCCTACAAAGCTCCAAAGCGGTTTGTTTCGGGCATAGTCCAGGTCGTACTCGTTTTCATAAGCCTCCCGCTCAAAGCTGATGTTGCGGTAAGCCAGTTTAGGTTGCCTGTAAATGATTATTTTTGCAAGGAATTCCGTCAGATAAATGATGAAGAAGAAAACCCATAGCAATTCGATCTGCTGCCTCAGGTGAATTCGTTCGTGGTGAATCAGTATGTAATCCGAACGAAGCGCCGGCTCTCTCAATATGATGAAGGGCCAGACGGCCAGGGCATTGAATGTGGAAGGAAAGATGTAGGGGATGATCAGAACCATATAACTGACTGATGTTAAAGCAGAACCGCCGATGCAATTTAACAATAATAAATTGAAACCCGAAGATTTTTACTACAGCGAGGAAGGATATAAGGTCTTTACCGAGCTGTATCACCTCAAGCGGGGATATTGCTGCAAAAGCGGTTGTAGGCACTGCCCCTATGGCTTTGAAAAGGGGCGGGGCATCTGACCGATATGGTACGATTCTTGATACATTGTTTTTGAACATCCAAAATTATCAAGTCATTGACCATGGTAAAATTCTACACTGCATTTGCGTCCCTTTTTCTTTTGATCTTCGTTTCATGCTCTTCGATTAGCGTCTATTCGGATTACGACAAGACTGCAGATTTTTCTCAATACAAAACCTATGCCTTCTACAAAAAAGGCATCGATCGGGTGGAGATCTCCGATTTGGACAAAAGGAGAATCCTGAGGGTCATTGAGCGAGAGCTTCAGAGCAAGGGAATGGTTCCCTCTGACGATCCGGATGTGCTTATCAATATCTTTACCAAATCACGTGAGCGAATCGATGTGTACACGAACAACTACAATGGTTGGTACCCCTGGTACTACGGGTTTGGTTATGGCTGGTACGGATACCCGGGCATGGGTTGGGGATACACCAACGTTTCCTCCTCGACCGAAGGCACTTTATTCATAGACCTCATCGATGCCCGAAAAAAGGAGCTGGCCTGGCAGGGCATTGGAACCGGCATCCTGTCTTACAGCAAAAGCGTAGAGAAAAAAGAAGCCAAGATTAACGATTTTGTTACCCAGATCATGATGGCATATCCTCCGCAATTGGAAGAAGCAAAAAACTAAAACTCAATCAAGAGCTTCGATCTGTTCGTGCAACCCTTCCCAGGATGACATCAAATCGGCCAATCTGTCTTTTTTCTGTTGATACAGTTCAAAAAACTTGTCATCCTGCTGCACTTTTTCAAAGTTTTCGCTGATTTCGGCATCGTCATTTATCAATTGGTGCTCCAGCTTGGAAATTTCAGTTTCGACTTTGCTCAATTTGTTTTGAAGCTTCTTCTTTTGCTTGAGGTTATTGTGGGATTCTTTTCCTCCCCTATTCACCGGTTCACCTGCTTTCTTTGAAGTGGTGCTCCGCATCTCGACTTCCCGCATGCTCTCCATTTGGTGCTGTTCGAGGAAGAAATTGATGTCGCCCAGATAGGCCTTGACCTCTGAATCACGAAACGAATAGACTGTATGAGCCAGGTCCTGCAGAAAATCCCGGTCATGTGAGACAAGAATCAGTGTGCCTTCAAATTGCTCGAGGGCCTGCTTCAAGACCCGCTTGGATGCCATATCCAAATGATTCGTGGGCTCATCCATGATCAAAACATTGAAGGGGGTCAGGAGCATTTTACACAGTGCAAGGCGATTGCGTTCCCCTCCCGAGAGGACCTTGACTTTTTTGTCCACCTCGTCTCCACCGAATAAAAACGCACCAAGCATGTCTCTCACCTTGAACCTGTTGGCATCCGAAGCTGCCAGTTCCATGGTCTCCAGAACAGTCTTTTCACCGTCGAGATATTCGGACTGATTCTGAGCAAAATAACCGATCTGCACATTGTGACCCAATTTAAGGGATCCTCCATGATCGATCTCCCCGACAATGATCTTGGCCAAAGTCGATTTGCCCTGTCCGTTCTGGCCCACGAAGGCAATCTTGCTTCCCCTCTCGATAAGGAGGTCAACCCCTTCAATGACCCGATTGTCACCATAGCTTTTTGACACATTATGGGCCTCGATCACCACCTTGCCCGGGGTCACCGACAATGGGAACCGAACTTTCATCACAGCATGATCTTCCTGGTCGACTTCGATCCGCTCTACTTTGTCGAGCTTTTTGATCAGAGACTGAGCCATGGAAGCTTTGTTCGCCTTGGCCCTGAACTTCTCAATGAGCTGCTCTGTATGTTTGATCTCCCTCTCCTGGTTCTTCTTCGCCTGCATCTGCTTTTCCCGAATCTCACTTCTGAGCAACAGGAATTCCGAATAAGGCTTTTTGTAGTCATAAATCTGTCCGAGCGAGATCTCTATGGTCCTGTTGGTCACGTTGTCCAGGAACATCCTGTCATGCGAGACCATCATGATGGCTCCTTTGAAGGACTTGAGAAAGTCCTCGAACCAAATAATGGACTCGATGTCCAGGTGATTCGTGGGCTCATCCAGCAAGAGGATGTCATGATTCTGAAGCAACAATTTGGCCAGTTCGATCCGCATCCGCCAACCCCCTGAAAAGGTTTCGGTCGACTTGTCAAAATCCTCCGGGCGAAACCCCAGGCCCGCCAGGATCTTTTCCGTGTCACCCTGGTAATTGTAGCCCCCTATCAACTCATAGCGATGGCTGAGGTCGTCAAGGTCATGCATCAGGTTGTGATAGTACTCACTCTCATAATCGGTTCGCGTCGCCAGCTCCGTGTTGACCTCCTCAAGTTTCTTTTCGATTTTCTTGATTTCAGTAAAAGCCTGGTAAGCCTCTTCCAGAACGGTTCGACCATGTTCAAAATCAATGTCCTGCCTCAGGTAGCCGATGCTTATGTTCTTCTCAAAGGCCAGGGCTCCTCCATCCAGGGGCTGCTCCCCGGCTATTACCTTCAACAGCGTGGATTTACCGGCCCCGTTCTTCCCCACAAGTCCCGCACGGTCTCCCGCATTGAGTTTGAAGGTGATGCCCGAGAAGAGGTCCTCTCCTGAGAATGTGACCTGTATGTCATGTGCGTTCAGCATCGTAGACGTTTATCTTGTATCTTTGCAAAAGTAACTGAAATATACGATTCAGCCATGTGGAAAAAAGGAAGCAAGATCTACAGTATTTGGCACAATAAATGCCCCCGTTGCCAGGAAGGAGATTTCTTCGTCAGGCCGGCTGGCTTCCGGTTCAAGGACAATTTAAAAACGCATGAAAACTGCTCGAATTGCGGTTTGAAATATATGATCGAGCCATCTTTTTTCTATGGAGCCATGTATGTGAGCTATGCCATTACCGTTGCCATGGCTGTCGCTGTTTTTGTCATCTGCCAGCTGTTCGACCTGAGTCTTGTTGCTTCATTGATCGGCATCCTGGTGGTTCTTATTCTGGCAAATCCTTTCGTAATGCGTGTTTCGAGACTACTCTACATCAATATGTTCATACATTTCAAGCCCGAAGAAGGTGGCTGAACCGGGATATATCCACTTCCGGATCCAGCTCCGCCTCGTTTTCAAGATGCTCCACAAGTTGTATGGCCAGCAGGGGTGACGACATCACTCCCCGGGTACCCAATCCATTGAAGACGGCCAGTTGTGGATGGTCGGGATGCTTTCCCAACAGTGGCCGGCGATCAGGAGTAGTGGGTCTAACGCCGGCTTCATGATCCCTTATTTCAAAATCACAGGAGATGACTGTCTTTAATTTTTTCAGGAGCTCTTCGCGACCCTGATCCGTTGGGCGATTGGTCTTGTCACTCCAGTTGAAGGTAGCACCGATCTTATAGAGGTCGTTGCCCAGGGGCATTACAAAAACGGCTGATTTTATCACCTCGTTCAACTTGAGTTCCGGGGCGTGGATGGTAATGAGCTCGCCTTTTGTCCCCTCCAGGGGAAGCCAATTGAAATAAGGGTTTTCAGAAACCCCATTGCCTTCGCAGAAAACAATGCGCCGCGCCCGATGACCCTTATAACTGATCTCTTCCTGGTTCAACTCAAGGTCATCATGGGAGAAGCTCTCACGAATCAGGCGTTCCTGACCTTCGAGATGGTCACGATAGTCACTTACCAACTCCCTTACCTTAACTCTCCCCGTGCCTTTGACCCTGCCCATTCGGAACTCGGCTTTGACTTCGGCATAGGGGTTGTCCTCGATGGTTGGTTCGAGAAAAGGCTTCAAACGCGGTTTGTCACATGCTGAAAACCAGTTGTTCTGTTCTTCAATGCTCTTGAAGATGCGCAGAATATCCATTTGCCTGTCGTAAGCAGCATTGAACTTCTCTTCCAGCCTCTTGTAGTGCGGGAGTGCCTCCCCGAGTTGCTCAGCTCCTTTCCATACCGGATTAAAACGTTTCAGCACCACAGGGTTGTACATCCCACCAGCCACAAGGGATGAGGTTTGAGATTCATCCTCGAACACCAGAAAGCTCCGGTTTCTGCGGGTCAGCTCCTCGACCAGAGCGATACCGGCCAGGCCCAGTCCAACTATGATATAGTCTATCTTCACAACGTGATATTTGCAAGGCGGTTGCCTTTTCTGACCCCAAATATAAGACATAAAAAAACCCCTGCTTCGCAGCAGGGGCTCTTCCTTATTAACTCAATAATTAGTAATTCCACATATCGAGCTCCCTATCTCGAATATCTTCTTTCAACTTGTCGGATTCCAACACTTGAAAGAGGGAATTGCCTTTAATGTACTCGGCAACGTCTCGGTTACCGTAAATGTTCTCTTCTCTGTAGATGATTGCATTGAATCTTCTCGCGTTCAGCAAGTGATCATATGACAGCGGGTAGGCTGAATTCTTCTGATTGAACACTTTCATGTCGTGCGTTGAGTAACGCGCTCCCGGATACCAAACCCAGAACAATTCGATGAGCTCGTCCTGCGCTCCCTCGGAATCAATGAAGTTCACGTCGGGTGCCACTGGGGCAACACCAAGCAATCTGTACTTGAGCTCTCCCTGGCGCTTGTCGAAGTACCAGACCCCTTTGATTCGGAAACCTTCAATATCGGCAGCCGTAATGTCCCTGCGGTCCACATACTCATCCGTTAGGATCTCTCCCGCGTTCAGGCGCTCAATACCGGCATCCGAAGTATCTATTCTGGAGAGTCTTCCCTGAATGTCCTTCAGGGTGAGCTTGTCCTCGAAATAGGAGTCATCATACACGTCGATGATCTCACCGCTTCTGATTCCTCTCAACAAGGTGTCGTAAAGAGACCTTCTGTTTGAGCTGATGTTGCTCGTGTCTACCGGATAGTAGAAGGGCATGTTGATCTTCTCATTCAGGTCAACGTATTCCCAAACCACCTTTGACCAAAGTATGTCGCGGTCATCGATATATCCGTACGGCAGTGGCTGATCGTTGTCAGCGGCTAGCTGCTCCGGCGTTTTCATCCCGATCTGTTCGGGAATCTTCGCGTTGAGCAGGTTTGCCTGAGCCTGAATCGACCCTACAGACAATAAACCTATAACTGCTATGATTAAACTTTTCAATTTCATAATACTAGTGGAATTAGTTTGTTATTTCTACGTTAACCGGCGAGGCATTTTTCAGGTAATACCCTGAGTTGCCCTGCAGCTTCTGCTTGATGTCAAATATGATCACGACATCTCCTCTTCTGGCTTTGTTCAATACCCGGATAGCCGCAGCATCGAATTTATTGCCTCTAACCTGCACTGTAGGCTGACCAGGTACTTTTACGCTGAACCCAGTAGTGTTGATCGTAAGGTCGAACACAAAGTCAGGCAGCATAGAGCTGATGGTCGCCTTTTGAAGCGTGCTCTTTGGCATTTTGATCATTCCGTACTCTCCACGAACCGCTGCCACTGGGGCAGGGATGTCCTTGATCCTGAACATCTGGCTTGAAGAGATCGGCGTTCCGTCTGGAAGTTTTGCAGTCACATTGATTTTGACTTCTCTACCTTTTCCAGGCGCCATCATGTATTTTCCAATGCCTTTCACTTTTCTCAATCCTGGTGCGCTCGCTTTAACAGCGTTGTCAGCCACACCTGGAACCGATACTGTGATCGGGTTCTCAACCCCTCGGTACACAACGTTCATCTTGTCTGCTGAGATTACTGCACTGTTTGGCTTGGCCACAACAGCATATGAAGTCTCAATTGGGATCTCAACGGGCTCGCCGTTCTCCATAAAGATGAATTTACCTTTGATTTCATTCTCTCCGACATTTCCGGAAGGAAAGTCCAGGACGGCTCCACCGTCTTCGAACTTTGTGATTTCTCTTCCGTTGATCTCTACTTTGGTGGGTCTCAAGGAACCGTCATAGCGGCCTAGCACAATCTTACCCTCAAAATTCTCACCTTGCAAAGTCGCAGGAGTCTTAGGAATCAGGATCGCCTGATAGTTTTTCATAGAGACGTCACTCGCCATCTGCCCCTGGAGCATTCCTCCAAGGATCTGGGACTCTGTCGTCTTGATATCCGCCTGGATCTGTGTCAGTTTGGTGATGGATGCAACCAAAGGAAAGCCCTTGTAGTTGTAGTCCAACCAGAAGATTTCTTTTCCTTCTCTGTTGGTCACCTTGTCTGTGGAGAACCGATTGACAACATCGCTCTTGATGTTCTCGTTCCCGTCTCCAAGCACGTTGACAATCTCCGCGCGGTAGTTGTTCACGTGGTCCAAAAAGGCCTGACCTTCTTCCTTGTACTGTCCGTCATCTCCCTTGAAGAACTTGTCATCGAGGAATTTTCCCGAATCCATGGTTTGATAATCTGTTGGATCATCCACCGTCGCCTTCATTTCATCTTTGATGTTCTCGATGTACTGGTAAAATTCAGTCGACAAAGCCTTGACCTTGTCAGCTTTCACCTTTTCGTCGCCGTATTTCTCGGCCTGTTCCACAGCCTTCATAGCCAGGTCTTCATACGATCGGTCATTCCTGGCAGTGGCAGCCTCATTGGCTGAAACCAGCTTGACATTCATTAAACCGAAGGCTTGCAAGACTTCCTTTGACATATTCATGGCCAACATCGCAATGAAGATCAGATACATCAAATTGATCATTTTTTGCCGTGGTGATAAATTTCCTGATGCCATTCTAATTAGTTTTTATAGGGTTAGTAATTGAAGTTGTTAAACCAGTAACTAATTAAGCTCTGTTTGACATAGCGGATAACATACCACCGTAAACTCCGTTCAATGATGAAAGATTCGTAGCAAGCGATTGCATCTGCTCTTTCAGTATTTCAGCGTTTTCAAGGGTTTCCTGATTGAGTTCTGCCTGTTTCTGGGCATTCTCCTTCTGGATCATATACATGCTGTTCAATGACTCAAGTTCAATCGCAGCAACTGACAACTGTTCAGCGTAACGGTTAGAGGCTGCAATTGAGTCTGTAGCCGGCTTGATGCCCTCAGAAGCTTCGGCAAAACTGCTGATGCTGTTCGAGAGTCTCTCCATTTTCGCTGCGTCAAGATTCGCATCTGCTAACATGTCATCCAATTTCTGCGACAATAAGCTCTGTGAGTCTTTGGCTTGTTCTTTATCTTTGGCTTCTCCACCTGCCAATTCAGGGTAGACATTTGTCCAGTCCAAATCTTCTTCCACAGGTTCGAAGGCTGAGAGTGCGAATACCAATGCCTCTACGACCATACCGATGGTTAACATTTCCGTTCCTCCAGGATAGTGAGCAATTTTAAACAGAGCTCCCAGGATAACGACTGCTGCTCCAAGGCCGTAGGCCATGTTGAACATCTTCTTTTTTGCTTTTGATTGTGCCATAATTCTTGTCTTTAATAATTATTGATTTGCTTTTCTATTTTGATTTTTCAGTTGTAATTAGTCTGATATTTTTGTTCCCATGTAGTCCTGAACCGTTCGGAATCCGATATAGCTTCTCGCCGAGTCGCCATATTCGTAGTCACGTGTTCCCACTTCAAGGAAGTAAGCGACGTCCTTCCAGGATCCTCCACGTATCACTTTTCTCTGGTTGTCATTGTCAACTACATTGGGGTTCATTGTTGATCCCAGGTAATAGGATGAAGGGTTATATGCCGTATTGGTCCATTCCGAAACGTTACCGGCCATATTGTAAAGTCCGTAGTCGTTGGCGTTGTATGACTTGGCTTCCACAGTGTAAAGCGCACCGTCAGCTGCATAATTACCCCGTTCCGGCTTAAAGTTGGCCAGGAAGCAACCTCTGTCGGTCATGGTATAGGGTCCACCCCACGGGTATTTTCCATATTCCAGTCCACCGCGTGCAGCATACTCCCACTCCGCCTCTGTTGGCAATCGGAAGCTTGGCTCTCTTCCTGAAGATCCTTTCTTGCGGGCTGCAAGGAAATTGTTTCTCTTCTCCGTTCTGAAGTTACAGAATGCCTTGGCCTGGCTCCAGGTAACTCCTACTACAGGGTACTCATTGTACGCCTGGTGCCAGAAGTAATCCTGATGCATAGGATCGTTGTAAGAATAGTTGAAGTCTTTCACCCAAACCGCAGTGTCAGGATATACCTCCACTTCTACTTTTCTCAGAAAATCTTTAGGGTTGCCGCTTCTTTTTGCAGCACCTGCCTGATCGTAGGTCATATAGACATACTTCAGTTTCTTGGTGTCAATTCTGCGCTTGCGCTCCATGGCCTGGTCAACAGGCAAGTAAAGGCTGTCCATGGCCTCAGCGTAGTACTCATCCGGGAATTCGCTTGTGTCCCAAACCAATTCCACGTCCCAGTTCAGATATCGGCCTTCGGTAGGTGAGTTGATATCACCCAGGCTACCGTAGTTGTCCATCATGTATTTGTAGTAAGCATTGTCAGCACTGTCCTGCTCCTTGAATGCGTATTTGGATATCCCTGAAAGATCGCCTTTGTTCTGCTCGACGGCCTCACTGCCACCGATAGAGGCTTCTTCAGCCAAAATGGCCAGTTTCGTCCTCAGGATCGAATCTCTAACCCTAAATACGAATTCGCGATACTCGCTGTTGGTGATTTCGGTTTCGTCCATATAATAAGGTCTCACCGTAACGGTTCTAGAAGGGGCACTAAACGCTCCCGCAACATCCTCATCACCTTTACCCATCGTGAAGGCACCTCCTGGAATCAAAACCATTCCGTAAGGTTTTTCAGGAAAGAATTTTTTGTCTGCACTTACTCCCACCAGTTGGCCTCTGTCATTTCCAGACTTACAACTGCTCAAAAGTATCAGAACAAACAGTGTTAGGATTAGGGATAACTTTTTCATAATTTTTTACTTTACTAATAAGATGTTATTGTTACTATTAAACAATTATAGTTTAAGTTTTACTTGAATTATTATTCGAAAAATATCAAATAAAATCCCACACAAAAACTGTGCTTTTGTTCCCTAAGAACGTTTAAAAACCTGCTTTAGTGTGTACTAATTCAATTTTCTAAAAGTTTTTAACCATCTTTCTGGGAATATCTGATTACTTGCTGTCAAATAATCTTGATACGCACAGGGTATTAACGTAGATTTCTGGGTTTTATTATGGGTGTAGTTGATCTCCATCCACCATCTTTCGCTTTTGTCGCTCTTGAAAAAGTTGATGGTTTCATTCTCGACCATGACGATATACTTCTTGTAGTTCCTCTTCGACTCGAATGGAAACTCATCGATGCGAAGGTTGTACCCCTCCAAGAAATACCAGATCATTTGGGCGATCAGGTGGGCCGTTTGCTCGCGGTGGTCGTGCTTTGGATTGTACTCGTAGATTCCGAAGGAGGAAACTTTTCTGCTCAAGCCGGCATAACGCGAGATTGCGCAAATCTCCTCACCGTAAAACCCGTTGGGTGCCGCATTGTTGTTACCGGGAGCGTCCCCCATGCGAACCGCTCCGAGATCAATGCTCACCAGGTCGGCATCCCTGAGGACGGGTTCCACCTGGGTCAGGTCCGAGGAGATCTCCCCGAGGCGATAGGCTTCAAAAAACAATCGGTCCATCAAATCTATCTCCTCCTGCGAATTGAAGAAAGTTTGAAAGCCAAGGTTGCTGAAATTGAACAGATTCGTGGGCTTGTCCATAATAATATGGTGCAGGTAGTTGTAAGAATTGATTCTGGGATCGAGCTCTCCAAGGTCAAACCTGCTGTCCACGGAAACCAGGTTCACCGGTTGACCCAAGTTGTCATAGGCGCGGTAGTTGGCATAGGTCAGATCCTGACTGCCGCCGATTACAATGGGTACAACATTTTGTCGGATCAACTCATAGAGAACTTCTTTCACTATATAATAGGTGTCAGATATCTCTTTTCCCCTTTGAATGTTTCCTAAATCCACAATCTTGCTGTGCCAGTTTCCCGGGAACATCTGATAGAGATATTTCCGGATCAACTCCAGGTTCTTGCCTGTCCCGAGGTTGTCCGCCGCTCCTCGACCTTCAAGAATGCCAATGATGGCCAGTGAGGCCCCTTTCAAATCAGGCAGACCTTCTTGCCGGGTATGGAGCCCGATGCGCTTACCCAGGCTCAACTCAGATTGCAACGCCGTATGTGCCACGGCCAGTTCTTCTACGGGGATCAGGAGGTCCAGACTCATGCGTACAGGTTGTATGTTAAAAACGCAAAGTAAATAAAATCCCCAGCCTCCCCGGAATAGTGTTCATAAAAAATAAAAAGTCCCTCCGAGTTGCACCGGAAGGACCATTTTCAAATTCTCTGCAGAACTTATTTCTTTTTTACCGCTTTTCTTCGCCCCTTGGCTTTCTTCGGAGCATTTTTCTCGAGCAGGTCCTTTACCTCCTCCAGGGTCAGCGCCTGGGCATCTACTGTTTTGGGCAACTCAACTTTCGTCTTCCCTTTTATGATGCTGTGTCTTCCCCAACGGGCCTTTTCAACACGGATACCTTCCTCTTCCCAATTGTGAATCACCTTCTCCAGGTCTTTTCTTTTTTTGGTTTCGATCAGTTCCTCAAGATCTTCCTGGCTCAGGTTGTCGAAATCGTAGCTCTTGTTCACATTGATGAACATGTTGTTCCACTTTATGAAGGGTCCGAAGCGTCCCACGCCTTTTTGAATGGGCAGCCCTTCATATTTCCCTATGGGAGCGTCTGCTTTGCGTTTCTTTTCGATAAGCTCTATGGCCCTGTCCATGTCCACAGACAAAGGGTTTTCGTCTTTGTCCAGGGAAATGAATTTTTTTCCGAATCGGATGTAAGGACCGTAGCGGCCATTGGCCACAATCACCTCCTCATCCTCAAATTTGCCAAGATCTTTGGGCAGCCTGAATAGTTCCATAGCCTCTTCATAGGTTATGGTATCCAGCGTCTGATCTCCCTGCAGGCTGGCAAACCTGGGTTTCTCTTCATCGGTCGCCTCACCGATCTGCACCATGGCTCCGAATCTTCCCAATCGCGCATAGACATTCTTTCCGGAATCAGGATCCACACCCAGGAGTCTTTCGCCTTTGGCGCGCTCAGCATTTTCCGCCACATCTTCCACCTGATTGTGAAAACCACCGTAGAATTTCTTGATCATCTCCGTCCAGTTGCCTTTGCCCTCAGCAATGTCATCAAACTCCTTTTCTACATTTGCCGTGAAGCCGTAATCCAAAATATCACTGAAGTTCTCAACCAAAAAATCGTTAACGATCTTTCCGATGTCGGTGGGCATGAGTTTGCCCTTGTCTGCACCGACGGTTTCCTTGAGCACTTTGGAACTGATCTTGTCCTGGGACAGAACCAATTCGGTATAGGATCTTTCCTTGCCTTCAGCGGTTCCTTTGACTACGTATTCTCTTTTCTGGATCGTAGAGATGGTAGGTGCATAAGTAGATGGCCTGCCGATCCCCAGCTCCTCGAGCTGCCGAACCAACGACGCCTCTGTGTAGCGATAAGGTGGTTTGGTATATCGCTCTGTGGCCCTTATGGACTTACTGTCCAAGTTTTCGTTCAGACTCATTTTCGGAAGCATTCCTGCCTGCTCTTCATCGTCGTTGTCCTTGCCTTCAAGGTAGACTTTCAAGAAGCCTTCAAAGGTAATTACCTCTCCGTTTGCCGTGAACACCTTCTCATTCTTATCATTGCTGATTCGGACATTGGTCCGTTCCAGCTGGGCATCACTCATCTGTGAGGCTATGGTTCTTTTCCAGATCAGATCATAGAGGCGCGACTTGTCATTGTCTGCCTGTATGCTCCTGGCGCTCAAATTCGTTGGGCGTATGGCCTCGTGGGCCTCCTGTGCTCCTTTTGCTTTTGTTGAGTAGTTTCTCGGTTTGCTGAATTCAGGTCCGTACGTGGATTGAATCTCTTCCTGGGCCGCATTGATCGCATCACCAGACAGGTTGACACTGTCGGTACGCATATAGGTGATCAAACCTTCTTCATAGAGGCGCTGTGCCACCATCATGGTCTTGGCTACCGGAAAATACAATTTACGAGAGGCTTCCTGCTGAAGTGTTGAGGTCGTAAACGGTGCTGCCGGAGTTTTCTTTGCCGGTTTGGTGCTCAGATCCTGAACCTGGAACGAAGCCGATATGCAGGACTGCAAAAACTCTTCGGCTTCCTCACGGGTCTCGAAATTCGCGGGCAACTTGGCCTGGAAGCCAGAACCTCCTTCGGTAGAAAAATCTCCGACCACACGATAGGAAGCTACAGGCTCAAATTTCTCAATTTCTCTCTCCCGCTCCACGATCAAACGAACCGCCACGGATTGAACCCGACCTGCACTCAAACCTCCTTTTACCTTGCGCCAAAGCACCGGTGAGAGCTCATAACCCACAAGTCGGTCGAGAACGCGCCTGGCCTGCTGCGCATTTACGAGATTGTAATCTATGCTTCTGGGATTCTCAATGGCCTTGAGAATGGCCTTTTTGGTGATTTCGTGAAAAACAATGCGCTTCGTGTCGAGATCTTTCAATTTGAGTTGCTCATACAGGTGCCAGGCTATAGCTTCTCCTTCACGATCCTCATCACTGGCCAGCCATACCGTATCGGCCTTTTTTGCAAGTGTTTTTAGCTTCTTGACAACGGCTTTCTTATCACTCGACACGCTGTAATTGGGTGAAAAGTCACCTTCGACGTTAACCCCAAGTTCCTTGGAAGGCAGGTCAACGATGTGTCCAAAGCTGGATTCCACGACGAAATCCTTGCCCAGGAAACGCTCGATTGTTTTGGCCTTGGCAGGCGACTCGACTATAACTAGATTCTTCGACATACGATCACTTATTAGCTCCTGTTTTGAGATTGCAAAAGTAGAGAGAAAAAATTAAATCATTCTTCGGCCCAAAAAAACATGTGCTTTTAAGGACATCCATAACTGCTGTGAAACTGACTTTTTCTGTCAAAATGTCAGAAAAAAGAATTTTGATTGTATCTTTGCATTTCCAAAAAAATTACAATGCCGAGCGAACATATTATTGAGGAGAAGAAGCAAGGTCAGGCCCTGATCACGAAGGATCAGAAGGGTAACGCCAAGAAGCTTTTTATTGAGAGTTATGGGTGTCAGATGAACTTGAATGACAGTGAAATCGTCGCCTCAATTCTGGCGGAAGAAGGGTTCAACACCACTACCCTGCTGGAAGAAGCTGATCTGGTTCTGGTCAATACCTGCTCCATTCGTGAAAAAGCGGAACAGACAGTGCGCAAGAGATTGCAGCAGTATAACCGGGTAAAGAAAATCAATCCCTCCATGAAAATCGGAGTGATGGGATGCATGGCCGAACGACTGAAAACCAAATTCCTGGAAGAAGAGAAAATGGTGGATCTCGTCGTCGGACCCGATGCCTACCGTGACCTGCCCAACCTGGTCAAAGAGATCGAAGATGGAAAAGACGCGATCAACGTGATCCTGTCCAAAGAAGAAACCTACGGAGATGTGACCCCCGTTCGTCTGAACAGCAATGGCGTATCTGCTTTTATTTCGATAACGCGTGGCTGTGACAACATGTGCACCTTCTGCGTGGTTCCCTTCACCCGGGGTCGCGAAAGGAGTCGGGATCCAAAGAGTATAGTCAATGAAGCCGTTCAACTTTGGGAAGAGGGTTTCAAGGAGATCACCCTCCTGGGTCAAAACGTGGATTCCTACCTGTGGTACGGCGGTGGTTTGAAAAAAGATTTTGACAAAGCCCCGGAGATCGCACGTTCCACAGCGGTGGATTTTGCCCAGCTCATGGAGATGGTGGCCCTGGCGGTTCCAAAGATGAGGATTCGTTTCGCCACCTCAAATCCCCAGGACATGAGCTTGGACGTTCTTCACACGATGGCCAGGTACGAAAACATTTGCAAATATATACACCTGCCCGTTCAAACCGGAAGCACGCGCATGCTGGAGCGGATGAATCGGCAGCACACACGTGAAGAATACATGGAGCTGATTGACAACATCCGACGCATTATTCCAGACTGCGCCATTTCACAGGACATGATTGCCGGGTTCTGCGGAGAAACCGAGCAGGACCACCAGGACACCTTGTCTTTGATGGAATACGTCAAATACGATTTCGGGTTTATGTTTGCCTACTCGGAGCGACCCGGAACTCCTGCTGCCAAGCGAATGGAAGACGATGTTCCGCTGGAGGTCAAAAAGCGAAGGCTGTCGGAGATCATTCAGTTGCAACAAAAGCACGGCATGTACAGAATGAGGCAATTCGTGGGCAAAACCGTGGAGATTCTCATCGAAGGGAATTCGAAAAAGTCCGATCAGCACTGGATGGGCAGAAATACCCAGAATGCAGTGGCAGTATTCCCGAAAGGAGATGAGAAAATCGGTGACCTGGTGCAGGTCAGGATCGACGACTGCACGTCAGCCACCCTAATCGGCACAAGAATCAGGTAAACCCCCAATCATGGAATCACTACAAACCATAAAGCAGCGTTTCGGAATCATTGGAAACAACAATCAGCTCAACGTGGCCCTTCAAAAAGCCATGCGTGTTGCCCCGACGGACATATCGGTCCTGGTGCGAGGTGAGAGCGGGGTCGGAAAAGAAGCGATTCCGAAAATAATTCACAACCTCTCCCATCGCAAGCACGCGAAATACATTGCTGTGAACTGTGGGGCCATCCCCGAGGGAACTATAGACAGTGAGCTCTTCGGGCATGAGAAAGGATCCTTCACTGGGGCGTCCCAAACACGCAGCGGCTATTTTGAAGTCGCCGACGGAGGAACGATTTTTCTGGATGAGGTTGGGGAGCTCCCCCTGACCACACAGGTAAGGCTTCTCCGGGTATTGGAAAACGGAGAGTTTCTCAAAGTCGGGTCGTCCAAGGTTCAAAAGACCGATGTAAGAATTGTGGCAGCGACCAATCTCAACATGGAGGAAGCCATTAAAAAAGGAAAGTTCAGGGAGGACCTCTATTACAGGTTGAGTACGGTGGAAATTTGGCTGCCACCTCTAAGGGACCGCGCCGACGACATACACCTGCTGTTTCGAAAGTTCGCCTCTGACTTTGCCCAGAAGTACAAAATGCCTACCGTCCGTTTGGACGATGAGGCGATCGAAACCCTGGAGTCTTACGAATGGAAGGGAAACATCCGACAATTAAGAAATCTGACAGAACAAATTTCGGTGATCGAGCCAAACAGGAATATCACCCGGGAGATCCTGATGACCTATTTGCCGGACTACCACCAGAATCTTCCGGCCATCATCTCTGAGAAGAAGCCTGATTCGGATTTTGCCAATGAACGGGAGATCCTCTACAAGGTGCTCTTTGACATGCGAAATGACATCACCGATCTGAAAAACCTCACCCAGAAGCTCATCAAGGAAGGTTCCGAGAATCAACCCCCACAGGAAACGACACAGTTGTTGATCGACAAGATCTACGGGAAAGATTCGAAAGATCGAAAGAACAGTCCCCTTGAGATCATAACGGATGCCGAGGAGGACACGGTCTATGAGGAAAATCCGAAGATTGTTTCCTACGAAGACGCGGAGACCGTGGAAGAAACGCTTTCGCTTCAGGAGAAAGAGCTTGAAATGATAAAGCAAGCCCTTGAGCGCAACAAAGGCAAAAGAAAACTTGCGGCCAAAGAATTGGGCATCTCCGAACGAACGTTGTACCGAAAAATAAACCAATATAATTTGTGAATCTCAGCGTTTTATGGTTTATTTGTTAGCCTGTGCTCAACGCGGTTCACGGCGAATTTCAGTTCAAATCCCATTCTTCTATGAATAAGACCCTGCTCAGTCTGATCATCATCATGCTTGTCCTGCCCCTGGGATGCGGTGTCTATTCTTTTACCGGGGGAAGCACGGGTGACGCTGAAACCGTTCAGGTTGATTTTTTCACCAATTCTGCCAACCTGGTCGAACCTAGCCTGAGCCAAAGTTTTACCATTGCGCTCCAGGATCGGTTTCTTCGCCAGACCAATCTGAAGCTCACGGATACCGGTGGCGATTTGCACTTTGAGGGTGAGATAACACAATACCGCATCATTCCGATTGCGGCTACAGCCGAACAAACGGCTGCACAGAACCGATTGACCATTGCGGTGCGTGTCAGATATTACAACCGACTCAATGAAGAAGACAATTTTGAGCAGACTTTCTCATTTTACAGCGACTATGACGGAAACCTCCAGCTGACCGGAAGTGTTCTGGACACTGCTTATGAGGATATTTTCGAACGGATTACACAGGACATCTTCAACGCGGCAGTAGCGAAGTGGTAGCAAAGTAGCAGGAACATGAACCTAATTGAGTTTACAAAGATCATTTCGGACCCTTCGAGCATCTCGAAAGGGCAAACGAAGGGTTTGGATCAGATTCTGGAAGAGTATCCCTTTTTCCAATCGGCTCACTTCTTGCGACTGTACGCCCTGAAGAAACAACGAAGTTTCAGGTACAACGATGCCTTGAAGAAAACAGCGGCATACACGACAGACCGGGAGCTGCTTTTCAATTACATCACCAACTTTGACTTCGAGATTCCTGTCGAAACCAGCGATGCTCAAGAATCGATTTCCCCGGATTCCCAGGAGCCTGCACCTGAAGAGCTAGCAGAAGTCGAGAAAAATCTTGGAATCGGATCCCCACTTGATTTTAAAAGTGATGAGACCTATTCCTTCGGGGAGTGGTTGCAACTCAGCCAACTCAAACCCATTGATCGTACGATTTCATCAGATCGGAGCAGGAAGAAACCCAAAAACAATCTTGATCTGATCAATGATTTCATCGCAAAGCGCCCCCGGATCAAACCGGCGGAAGATGACAATTATGACGACCTGGCTTTGGAGAGCTCAACCGAGAACGAGCAGCTCATGACAGAGACTCTGGCCCATGTTTATCTGGAGCAAAAAAAGTACGAAAAGGCCATTGCTGCTTTTACGGTTCTAAGTTTGAAATATCCAGAAAAAAGTTCTTTCTTTGCAGACCGAATTGAAGCTGTAAAAAAATTGCAGAAGAACTAATACTGGAGAACATGTCGTACTTATTATTTTTAGTTTTGATTATCATCGTATCGATTCTGCTGATTCTTGTGATCATGGTTCAGAATCCGAAAGGGGGCGGACTGTCATCTTCCTTTGGTGGAGCCGGCACGCAAAACCTCGGTGGCGTTCAGAATACTACCAATTTCCTGGACAAAAGCACCTGGACGCTTGCCATAGCGCTGTTCGCATTGATCCTGCTTTCGAATTTCGCCATTCCAAGAAACAACTCGGTTGACATGGAATCAGCAACGGAGGGAATCATCAACGATCGTGAAGCGCTTGAAGCGCCTCCGACCCTGGACACAGATAAGGTGATTGACAGCGCCAACTGACAGGAAACAAAATAAAATTTATGCCAACGTAATGACACGTTGGCATTTTTTTTATCCGTTCTGTCAGTTTTTTCACAATGGCAGTGTTTTTGCGAAATGCTTAGCGGAAGATTTGGCGCAGGCCAATCGCATTTTTATTAAATAACTTAAAACATTATATAATGAGTAAATTAACTATTCAACCTCTTGCAGACAGAGTGCTTGTAGAGCCCCTAGCGGCAGAAACAAAAACAGCTTCCGGAATCTACATTCCCGATTCAGCAAAAGAAAAACCTCAACAAGGTAAGGTTGTGGCAGTTGGCAAAGGAACGAAAGACGAACCCATGACAGTTAAAGTTGGGGACACCGTGCTCTATGGTAAATTTGCCGGAACTGAGTTGAAACTCGACGGCAATGATTATCTGATCATGAGAGAAAGCGACATCTTTGCAATCCTCTAAACAAAATAAATTCAGTAACACTTAACAAAAAAGCAAAATGGCAAAAGACATCATATTTGACATAGAGTCACGCGACGGCTTGAAAAGAGGCGTAGACGCCCTGGCGAACGCCGTAAAAGTGACCTTGGGTCCTAAAGGACGAAACGTGGTAATCGGAAAGGCCTTCGGTGGCCCGCAAATTACAAAAGACGGGGTGACCGTGGCAAAAGAGATCGAATTGGAAGACGCACATGAGAACATGGGCGCGCAAATGGTTAAGGAAGTAGCCTCCAAGACGAACGACCTCGCAGGAGACGGAACCACTACCGCTACAGTTCTCGCTCAGGCGATCGTGAAAGAAGGATTGAAAAACGTAGCAGCCGGCGCCAATCCGCTGGACCTTAAACACGGAATTGACAAGGCTGTTGAAAGCATCATTGCAGACCTGAAAAGACAATCTCAGGAAGTGGGAAGCAACCTGGACAAAATCAAACAGGTGGCCTCAATCTCTGCCAACAATGATGAGTCGGTTGGAGAATTGATCGCTGAAGCTTTCGACAAAGTTGGGAAAGAAGGTGTCATCACTGTTGAAGAGGCCAAAGGAACCGATACGCACGTCGACATTGTAGAAGGTATGCAGTTTGACCGCGGATACCTTTCGCCATACTTTGTAACGAATTCAGACAAAATGACTACCGACCTGGACTCTCCCTATATACTGCTCTATGACAAGAAGATCTCGACCATGAAAGATCTCCTCCCTGTACTGGAGCCCGTGGCGCAGTCTGGAAAGCCTTTGTTGATCATAGCGGAAGACATCGATGGTGAGGCACTTGCCACGCTTGTCGTGAACAAATTGCGCGGATCTTTGAAGATTGCCGCTGTGAAAGCTCCTGGATTTGGAGATCGCAGAAAAGCCATGCTTGAGGACATCGCAATTCTGACAGGTGGCACCGTGGTATCTGAGGAAAGAGGCTTCACCCTTGAGAACGCAACCATGGACATGCTTGGAAGCGCAGAGCGCGTGACTATTGACAAAGACAATACGACAGTTGTCAATGGCTCTGGTGACACCGATGCGATCAAGGCCCGAGTGAGCCAGATCAAGTCTCAGATTGAAACTACAACTTCTGACTACGACAAAGAGAAGCTTCAGGAAAGGTTGGCCAAGCTCGCCGGTGGAGTTGCTGTTCTTTACGTCGGAGCTGCCAGTGAGGTTGAAATGAAAGAGAAGAAAGACCGCGTGGATGACGCGCTTCACGCAACACGTGCAGCTGTAGAAGAAGGAATCATCGCCGGAGGTGGCGTAGCATTTGTTCGGGCGAAAAGTGTTCTGGACAAAGTCAAGTCTGACAACCAGGATGAGAAAACAGGAGTTGCCATCGTGGCTCGTGCTATCGAAGAGCCCCTTCGACAGATTGCAGAAAATGCAGGCAATGAAGGTTCTGTAGTCGTTTCAAAAGTACTTGAAGGAAAAGGTGACTTCGGATTCAACGCCAAGACTGAGGAGTATGTGAACATGCACAAGGCGGGAATCATCGATCCGACCAAAGTGACTCGTATCGCGCTTGAAAACGCTGCTTCAGTTGCAGGAATGATCCTCACTACGGAGTGTGCACTTGTAGATATCAAAGAAGAGAATCCACCAGCAATGCCGCCAATGGGCGGAGGTGGTATGCCCGGAATGATGTAATCCGGTCATCTCGAAGCAAAAAATCCGCCCATGAGGCGGATTTTTTTTGCATTACTTTGGTATTTATCGCAATTGAGATCCCTTGTACTTACAAGGATTCGACGATCTGGGAGATATCCGATCTGTTCTTATAATCGGGATCGTACTGGACGTATTCGATTCTTCCGTCTGTTCCAATCAAATAAGTAGCAGGCACCGGCAATACTTTCTCACTCTCGGGATTGTATTCATTCACGAGTTCGGTGATCTTGCCGTAGTAATTCGGCACATTGGACTCATTTACTTCAAAGGCTACTTTGTAATCCTTCATGATTTGATTACCGGAATCGTGAACTATGGAGAAGCTGGTATTGAATTTCTCCTGTGTTTCCTTTGTTTTCTCAACGGATTCTGGGGTCACAACCAATACGAATACCCCTTTCTCTTTAAGAGTCTTCAGATTATTTTCCAGTTCTCCGAGATGCTTCTTGCAATGGGGGCACCAATTCCCTCTGTAGAAGACCAACAAAATCTTTTCACTTTGCAAAATCTCCTTTGAGTTGATGGCATTGCCGTTCTGATCTGCAGCCTTGATTGATGGAGCTTGTTCCCCGATTTCCAGGTGTTCAGAATTGATTTGTCCACTCATCCCCAGAGAAACAAGAAAGCAAAGAGTCATAAATAAAGTTCTCATAAAATTGGTTTTACCCTTTAGACGGGACACCGCAGATCAATTACAAAAAAAATCACCGAG
>Ga0272441_10004901_pt1 | contig 23763 bp, 27 predicted proteins | sample SSMProp6N_FD_193582 | JGI IMG/M metagenome (GOLD analysis project Ga0272441, IMG submission 193582) | Marine sediment archaeal communities from Little Sippewissett salt marsh, Falmouth, MA, United States - SSM-Prop-6N | ecosystem: Environmental > Aquatic > Marine > Wetlands > Sediment ...
TCGTACAATATATTTCTTGTGCATCGAGAAACCTCCTTGTTTCATAAGCGTTGCACAAGATCTATCGGCTGTTGGGCAACATTTACCCAAATATTTAGTCATGAGCGGGCAGTAGGTCTTCACTACATCGCTCCCCCAGCCTTCCACCCCGCCTCAGACGCACAAAACGACGATTCAACCCCGAAAATTCTGCAAATTTTCCCGCAACTGCGTAACTTGGGCTAGGGCGGCCTAGATCAAACCTGCTCGATTCCTTGGTTACATCTTTGGAAGACGAATCGGCTCGTATCAACTTTACGACGTCAGCGTGGGAGGCGCGAGGCTAATCGCCCGTGAGAAAAGTAATTAGAAGGGATCTGACCCGTTGCAGAATCTCCATAGGAACCACACCAAGTCTGCGATGGATCTGGCTCTTGGGGTAGGCAAAGATAGCTCCACATTTGACGGCCGAAGTCATCTTAAGCCCTGTTTGAGGAAAACAGGAGTCGGTTTCTTGAATAATGATCTGCTTGGTATCGCCCAAGCGCACAACGGAAGAAAGGGCTACAACAATAACATCCAAATTGCCTCGGTTGAAAGCTGAGCCCGAGACAACAAGAGCAGGGCGTGCCTTTGCAGCGGAGGGATCGTCGAGTGGCGTGTGTTTTATCAAGACTATCTCACCCGGCGAAAACTCTGCGCGGCTCATGCTGGCTGGCCATCATCGAAACTATAGAGGTCTTCTTCCGACTTATCCCAAAAGGCAAGTCCACCGCCTAATCGCATGCATTCATAGGGAGTAAGATCTGGTTCTATCGGAATGACTGCGGAAACAGATTGCGTTTCGCTGGTGTTTCTCATCTGGCGTATATTGCCAAAGCGAAATGGAGCCCCTGGTGTTGAGTAGCCGCTATCCCACGAAGCAAAGGTTTGGCTATCGGCTGTCGCCGTATCTCCTGTGCGTATAATCGTCATTATTGTTCTCCTCCCGTGTTGGCATTCAGAAAGGCAAAAAGACCCGATTCGTTGTAGGATCGGCCTTCATGGAGTATACGCAAGATGTCTCCGTCGTTCAGATCCTCACTCATATCTACGTTATTAAAGTCCATTTTAACCTTCACGCCGTGCCCCGCAGCTTGAACATGCCCCGGTACCTCTGGGATTTGCTCAAGCTTTTTGACCGCCTCTAGTTCGATGATTCTGTTGAAGTCGTCAGTACGTTGGTTTATCCTCAATCGGATCTCACCACCGACAGGAACAGGAAGTCTCGTGAAACGCTCGCATATTATTCGCGCGCTATCCAGATCCGCCGTATCAAAGATATACTCATTGACCAGCCCCACACGGATTATCTTCTTCTCCGGAAAGCTCGCGCGAAACTTCTTGAGACAACCAATGATCACATCATCTATTCGACCGAATTCAAGCTCCTCCTCGAGAGCAGCAATTCGCCGTGGAAAAGTGAACACCTGCCCTCTTTGCGTGAAGCACAGGGTCGATATTTCTGCTTCGCCCTTTCCCGGGAAGATAAACTTCTTCGTGATACGAAAATCAGTTGGCGACTGGACGAGATTCTCGAACAAGTTCGGGTATTCGTCGACTAGCTCTCTTCCGAACTTGTACAGTTTATCGCGATCCAATTTGAACTCGATTACGGGGCGGATATCGACCCCGACTTTTTCGGCATGGTCATCGATCTTGGCTCGCGAGAACTGAAAGGGATCTGACATACATCGTTCCTTGTCTACGAACATCATCGGCTCTCGTGCGCCGGGGCTTAAACACTCGGGACGCGCCGCAACCGCCGTCAAGTCATATAAATCTTACCTAATCCTGCTCTTCACGTCAACCAGAAAATGACCTGCGGATGTGGCAGGCCAAAAACGCTGCTTATTATCAGCCGTGGCTCCAGTTGGCCATGCCAAGCGGCGCACCCTCTGCGCGCGGTCCCACTGCCTCCCGGGAAGATTGACGCAAAAGGCAAGCCCTGCCTCTGGCACTTTCAAACATCCTCCCATGACAACGTCAGTGCGGTTCCGCGCTCGTCGTGCCAGATGCCGATGAGGTCATCAAGGCTGGTGTTCGGAATCTGGCTCTTCGGCGAGGGCGGCGAGGAGGCGGCTGGCGGTTTCGGGGGGTAGCTGAGGTGTGGATGGGTCGGGTTTCGACTTTGCGGTCGGGGCCTGTTTGGTATCGGCGTGGCTCGGCGAGTGCAAGGCGATGATGTCCAGGCAGGCCTTGCGGGCGGTTTCTCCCTTCTCCGAACCGGCCAGCCCGACGAGATTGTTAGCAGCCTTGGCAGCGCCCCGCGCCAGAATCACGCGGCTCTGTCGATAGGAATGAACGATGCGTTCCTCGAACTCTGCGGCGAAGCGTTCGTCGGCCAGCCACCGGTGGTAGACCGTCCGGCTGACCCTGTGTTTGTCCAGCGCCTCCTGTTCGTCCAACTTGCCGACGAAGAGATCGTCAAGTACGGCACGCTGTCGTTTGGTCAGTTTCTTGGTTTTCGACATGATTTTTCCTCCATCTCAATAGGTTCATAAGCGATGAATCGATAAACTTGGAAACGGCCTTTGAGTATCGCCAAGACCGCCGGTAGACTCAGTCCGACGCGCACAGAACGTGTCGGCTGATCGCAAAAGAGAAAATGACAAGTGTTGAGCAACGAGTGGTATGAATCCAAAGGCAGCAGAAACGTGGAACTTTGCCCTGGCAAGAATGGAATCCGCCAGGCAATACATGGAGAAGGACGAGGACGAGCTGGCCAAAACACAGATCGCCAAGGCGGTCTACGTTGGCGCCGGGGCGCTACTCTACCTGCTCGGCGAAGGCCCCCAGGAACAGGCCGCCCACCAGGCAGCGCAGACCTTCATCAGCGACATGGCTGGCGAGGAGTGCTCCGCCGCCGACGCCTACGTAGCCGCGCGCAAGATCCTCGGCTTCATCGCCGAAATGTCACCCCAGGAAGACCCCCTCCCCGCGCCGTAGCGAACGCACCGTGTGATCGAAGAGAAAACGCTGGAAACCGCCGGACGCGCCAGTATGATTGGGAGGTCTGAAAGTAACCAGTTGCGGTTGCTTTGTGTCACGATGATGAGCCAAAAGACACGGGAGGTTGGGCCCATGGCCGGAAACGACGCAAGACGCCAGCAGAAACTCATGAAGAAGCGAAGGAAGGACAAGCTTCGGAAGAAAAAGCAGGCCGAATTGGCAGCGGTTACCTTGATGAGCCCGAAAAAGAGGATTCTGCTGGCGCGGAACTATCCTCTGCATGAATGCCTGATCAATCCATCCTGGCGCGAGGGGGGGATTGCCACAATCCTAATCTCCCGGCGACAGGATAACGGGGATTTCCTCTTCGGGGTCTTCCTCGTGGATGTGCTGTGCCTGGGGCTCAAGGACACTTTTTGTAACGCGGGCTTCTCGCCGTACCGGTACCGAAGCGAGGTCGTCGGCAAGATATTCGACGAAACGCCCGCGCAATGCCCGCCGGCTCTGGCCCACCAGATCATTTATGGAGGCATTGCATACGCGCGGCAGTTCGGCTTCGAACCGCAGCGCGACTTTGCGTTGTCGCAGCACATCCTGGACCCGCACGACAGCTGGGAAACCTCCGAAGAGGTCGAGTTCGGCAGGGACGGCAAACCGTTCTATATTGCCGGCCCGCACGATAATCCCAAGCTGATCGTGAAAAAGCTCGAAGCAATGGCCGGAGCCGGGAATTACGACTACATCGTTGAGGTAGGATCCCGCCAAGTGCCGCCTCCACCGTAGGCCTTCGACCGCGTATTGCGGCAGCGTGTCAACTGGCTCTTGTTGTTGCGTTCGGGGCGGCGTTCGGTCCGAGGAGAAGCCGTTTGATTTTGTTGATGTGGCAGCGGATCCAGTCCAGGGGCCGTGGCCACGTTCTCTTGTTCAGATTGGGCCAGTATTCGAGTGTTACGGCGAGCCGCTCTGCGGGGCCGCCTTCCATTTTGAGCACAAAGAGGCGACCGCCCGAAGCTCCGAACTTCAGGTACAAACGCTTCGGCGCCGTTCGACGACGACCCATAGGACGGAACCCGCGCTTGAGAATGTGGTCTTCCAGCACGTCGCGCCAGTTCCGCCGCGGGGCGTCTGTATCGATAGAGAGACGCCAACGCGTCAGAACTCTCCCGCGCGTCGACATCGAATAAGCGAAGCTGTCTCCTGGTCCGACATGCTGCTCTACGGGAAAGCTGCGCAGGTCCGCGGGCATGATAAGTGCCGCGCGGAGCCCATGCCGACGACCCAGAAGGGCCGACGGCGCGCAGATGATGCGAGCGACAACCGCGCCGGCGCCAACGGATACGGCCATTGCGGCAATGAGGATGCCGCGCGTTCCGATTCGAGGCAACGCCATCTCATAACCTCCGGCTCACTGTAGACCGCGCCGGGCACGACGCGGACATGGTTTCGAGCGTGGCCGACTGCAGTTGTATTGTCGCGAAAGCCGAAAGCGTTACCGGTCGCGTCCACATTCTGGCCAGCGCGTCTGCAAACGCTGAATGCGAGATGCAAAAAGGAAAGTCAAAAAAGAGAACTCTATGAACTTGTCAAAGAGCGGTGAAGATCACGGCGGCGGACGAGGAAAGGTCGGTTCAGTCTTCGAACCGCGCTTCTTGGCGCGCGTGCTTCTACGAACGGGCTTCATTCTATTGAGGCTCATTTGCGTTCTCCGCCTGGCCGAGGAAGCAGCCGGCTACTGTCGTCAGAGCCGCCGCGCGTCGAGCCGATCGGGTGTTCGCATCCAGGTGAGAGCCGGCGGTCGTCAGGGCCTGTTCGATCGCTTGCTGTTGGGTCTTGTCTACGAAGAAGACCATCGGTATCGCGAAGTCGTCGCTCTGTGGGCTCGTCGTGGCTGACATCGGCCGGGAGGCCATGAGCCGGTCGAGCTGGCCGCGCGTTTGGGGCAAGAGCTTGGCCAGGTCGCGGGCGGATCGTCGCCGATGCAACCGTCGGAGCAACTCCAGCTTCTTAGCCAGCGTATCCCGACCGCACAGCCGGTTGAGCGTGAGCAGCAGAATGTCCGTCTGCTCGTCGTCGACGTCCCAGATCACAACGTCGGCGGTGGCATGGCGGAGCTTCCTGAGGGCTTGACAGCGGTGATGGCCGTTGATGATCTGAAAAAGCCCCCGCTTGCCCGGATGCGGCCGGACCACTAACGGCTCGTAGTGGCCGGTCCGCTCGATGTTGCGAGCCAGCTTGGCAAAGGCGGCCCGGCTCATGCGGCTGGTATTGTCCGGGTGCGGCAGAAGCTTCTCCAGGGCGATCTGTCTGATCTTCGTGCTCATGGCATGGTGACCTCCAACTCGGGGTTGAACCAGATGTAGTAAGCGGGGCGATGCGTGAGCTTGCCGAGGATGTAGCGCGTTCGTTCGAGGCCAGCAGGCATGGTGCGACGGCTCCCGTGACTCTTGAGGAAGTGCTGGACCCGAGTTTCGATGAATTTCGTCGCCGGCGGCCGTAATGCGTCGAGCTTTTCCTGCACCCCGCGCGGATCGACAAGCTCGTCCTCTTCAATGCCGACTGCACTCAGCGCCTCGATGAGTTCCACGTGGTGTCGGGCCACACGCGGCTCGAACGCTTTCATGCCCGCTTTTTCGAGAAACGGATTCACCAAAGGCATCACACCCAGCGCTTCGATAATGGGAACGTTCAACAGCGGCATTGTTTCACGAACGAGCCTGGCGGCCAGACCGATCCCGCGAAAGCGCGGTTCGATGACGACCCGGGCGATGCAGCGGACGTTCCGGTTGATCAGGGACAGTTCCGTCTGACGGTCGAGGCCGGCGAAGATGCCTCCCGTGGCGACATTTCGCAGTGGCACTCGTGGAGTGGGCATCGTATAGACGATAGCACCCACCGGCCTGCTGCCTCGCACACTAACGGCCCGTCTCGGCCTGAGCGCGTAGACTTCTTTGACGACGGCGGGACGTCCCTCGCGGTAATGATACGCCGCCAGCTCACGATAATCCTCCAGGCTACCCGGGGTAATCGCCAGTTTCTCGTGGACCGAGCACGTGTGCATGTTCACCTCCTGTCTTTCAAGATCACCTCGGCCGGACCGGAAAAATCCTTGATCACCACGACATCCGGGGCAAGATCGATCAGGATGTCTTCGTGACAAGAGGCCAGGACGAACGTGGTTTCGGTGCGTTTGGCAAACTTGTGGATGTTGAAGGACACGGTAGCAGCCGTGATGCGATCCAGATCGGAACAGAACTCGTCGGCGAAAACGAACGGCTTTTGCGCCGCCAGGGCCTGCGCCAGGCGGAAGCGGTACTTCTGCCCGTCGCTGAGATGACAGGGCCGATTGAGGATGGAGAAAACCTCGCTCAAACCGACCGTACCCAGGGTCCGCAAGGAGCTAACCACGTCGCTGTCGAAACAATCAATGACGGATTTGTCGCCCGGCAGCGCCAGCTCTGCCAGATCGATTGATTCGCCGGCGCCAACGACCTCCCGCAGAGCCCGGAGAAGGACGCTCTTTCCCGATCCGGAGGGGCCCGTGATGTACACGATGTCGCCCGGTCGAAGGTCAAGGCGGCACTGATGCATCGGCGCCGAGTCCGTCAGTCGGTCAATCGTCAGCCCGAACATACGACAAATCTGTGTGGCTCGCCGGGTGAGGGGACCTTGCCACGGATAGCGTTTCGCGAGGTTGAAAATGGCCATTGTTACCCGTCCTTTCGTCTCTGTGGGGCAGCGTTCCAGTGCGAACGGCGTGCCCGGTGCATTGTGTCCGACCCGCTTCTTCTGCGTCGCGTCGCAAGCGAGCGTACCGCGGCCACGAATTCTTCCGCCTTCCGCACGGTTGCCCGCGCCCGATAGTAGCTCACGCCGTGGGCCCGGCTGATTTCGGCCATGGACAGGCCCCTGACAAAAAAATCGCGGATGATGCTCAGTTCGAGCTCCCCAAAACGGTCCGGGCGGCCGGCGCAGAGAGGGTAGGTCTGATCGATAAGTCGTTCCGTGATCTTGCGTATCCGGCGGGCGATTGTCGTCGGACGCACCCCAACCAGACGCGCGATTTGCCGAAAGCTGTTGCCCGCCTCAACGTGGAGTGCCAAAAGGGTTCGATCGCGGCTTGTCAGCAAATGAGCCCGCGCCAAGATTCGCTCGCCAGACTCCCGTTCTCGTGTCGTGTCCCGAAAATCAGCGATTTTCGACGGATCGCTCAAACTCTTCATTCTCCGCTCCAGATCTCCAACTCGCTCGCAGGTTGCGTATCGGCGATGCCATTTGCGTACTCCGCTTTTGTTTATCCAAAACACAACTCTAATACATCTTTATGTCTCATTGCAATACTGTCAAGCAATTTGTTTGTTTTTTGATAAAAATTTTTCCTTGGCGGTATGTTTGAAAGGCACACGGACGGGAACGGTGTACGCGTAAACCGGGACCTGTCCTGCGTTTAGACAAACCCAACCACGGACTTGCACCCCTGGGGCATTTTCGGTACTCTTGTTGAAAATTCGGCCGAAAATGGCGTTCGGGAGGGACAACATGAACCAAGGAACCAACTTGCGTGGAACAGAATTTGGGCCTGCGAGTTTCGATTCGCGGCCTCTCACATTTGTTTTGTCACAGGGAGGGAATTCCCCATGAAAACGCGCATCGACAGGAAAAGTGTAATCATCGGCGGTGTGGTGGCGGTCGGGCTTTGCCTTCTGGCCGGGGCAACCGGAAGCGGTGACGCGCCGGGACCGATCGGGCGGTTTCAAATCGCTTGCACAAATACGGCCTGTTACCTCGTCGATACGGCGACAGGCCAGGTTTGGGATCACGGCGACCGCGATTTCAAATCTCCCAAGCTGCAAGATCAGCGTGCGGCCGTGACGGGTGAAGCGACGGACTTCGTCGGTCGATGGGACTCAGACCATCCGGAAGAAGACGATCTGACCATTCGGCTCGAAACCGACGGACGCGCCCTCGCCTCGGAGGGAAGCAGGCGATACGAGGGCTCGTGGCGCGTGGAAGGCACTCAGATCTTCATCACAATCGACGACGAGACCGTCACGGGCGAACTCGACTCGGCGGGCCACCTGATCTTGTGGGAAGAAGGCGATCCCGACGAGAAAATCCCCTTCCGGAAAGTGCAGTAATTGGCTTTGAAACCTGCCTTGCGGAAACTCGGATATGACGCGGGAAGACCTTGAGACAACCGGTCTCGACCGGTAGATCGATGTACGCCAGCCCGAAGTTCGAAGGAGTGATACCATGTGCGACTCGGTACGGCATGATACCAGGAGACAAACCCGTTCGTCAGGGCGCAGAGTGTGGATGCTCACGCTCGTTGCGGTTCTATCGCTCGCCTGGCTGGCGGCCGGAGCCGGTCAGAGGGACGGCGGAGCGCAGCCGGACGAGATGACCGTCTCGCGCGACATCGAGTACATCCCCGGCGGGCACGAGCGACAGAAACTCGATCTGTATCTGCCGGGCAAGGCTCAAGCAACAGATGGTACGGCGCAGCAACGCCCGCTGATCGTCTGGGTCCACGGCGGTGCCTGGCGGGCCGGCAGTAAGAACCGCTGCCCGGCGCGGCGTTTCGTGAGCGAGGGGTACGCCGTGGCGAGCATCAACTATCGACTCAGTCAACATGCCATCTTCCCGGCCCAGATCCAGGACTGCAAAGCCGCCATTCGCCACCTGCGCGCCCAGGCCGAGGAGTATGGTCTGGACGCGACCCGTTTCGGTGTCTGGGGTTCCTCGGCCGGCGGACATCTGGTCGCGCTGCTGGGTACCACCGGCGGCATTGAGGAATTCGACGTTGGCCCCAACCCCAGTGTCTCCAGCCGGGTCCAGGCCGTCTGCGATTTCTTCGGCCCCACCGATTTTTCCAAAATGAGCCGTTTCTGGTCCAGGATGGACCACGACGCGCCGGATTCGCCCGAATCGAAGCTCATCGGCGGTCCCGTTCAGCAAAACAAGGACAAAGTGCAGCGCGCCAACCCGATCGCGTATGTGACGAAAGACGATCCTCCCTTCCTGATCGTCCACGGCGACAAAGACCCGCTCGTCCCACACAACCAGAGCGAGATGCTCTACGACGCCCTGAAGAAGGCGAGCGTCGATGCAACCTTCTACACCGTCCAAGGCGGCGGGCACGGCCGCTTCAATGACCCCAACGTTGCGCCCCTCGTCACCACGTTCTTCAAGCAACACCTCGGCAAGTAACGAAGATCCAACCGCCAAGCCCACAAAAGCGTCGCATATGACGCGCTCGATAACGGTTCGGCCTCGCGCCGTGTAGATCGCGCCGGCGCTTCCTCTCTGAGACCGAATTCATCGATTCTCAACTCACCTGGCCTGCTGCAACTATTCCCGCCTAAACAGTAGTAATAGCAAAATTTGTGCACCACTTCAGAACCCAATCCCGGTGACATCCAAAAAAATTTTTATTGCTTGTTCACCATGCACTTACACGAATCGCGCCGGCGAGACTTTTCATTTTTTTCGCAAAATTCGTGCAGCTTTCTCCCAAGGGTGGAGGCAGGCAGAAAAAAAGCCTGCCCGTTGCAGAACGAATGAGCGACAGAGAATCACGACATGAAAGGGCGATACAGACATGGCATTTGAGCTCGCGATATTCGGGAACGATCAGCTCGACGCGGACTACCTCGACTGGCTCGTAGACGAGCAGTCGGCCGTGATTCATCGGCACTTCGCACGGCTGTGGGACTATTACGCCAACCCAAGGTTCGACGTCGCCGGCGGCGGGGCGTCCGAGCGCAAGGTCAGCCAATCAGGCCATTGTTATCTCCAGGCCCAGGAATATGGCCTGCCTTCGCGCATCACGGGCCTGGTACACTCGCCGCAGGGCAGTGTCTTCGACGCGAAAGCCGTCAGAGACATTCAGCGGAAAGAGGTCGTGATCGAAAACGACATCGGCTGGCGGGTCAACGCGGCCGCGGATTTCCTGTTTGGCAAGCCGATCAGCATACTCTCCAAGGCGCCGGATGGCCGAAAACGCAGCGAAATTGAAGCTGTTTTGAGTGCGGTTTTTGCGGCCAACGGCGGCCTTGGTTTTTTCCAGGACATGGCGGTGCTCGGAAGTGTCTACGGTTTTGTCGATTGCCACCTCCGCCCCGCAAGGGCCCTCCTCGAACGCCTCTCCCCTCCTTCCCCCACCGGGCGGCTTTCCCTCCGAGCCGTGCTGCACCTCTCCGAGGCGATCGATCTGGAGCTGATCGAGGCACCAAGAGCACTGCCTGTTCTGGATGAAGACGACTACCGAATCATCCGCTTCTACGTACAGCACTTTCATCAGAAGAAAAACTCGGTCAACAGGAAGAATTCCTTCCTCTCGCGCATCCTCGGGGCAACGGGACATCACACGGACACCCGGCAGGTTGTGGCGGTGACGGAGATCACCTCGGCGCAGTATTGGCAGCGCTATGAGGACAAGCAGCTCGTAGCCGAAGGAGAGAATCCCTGGGGATTTCTCCCGGTCGTTCACATTCAAAACATCGCGCAGCCTTACTATTACGAGGGCGCCGGGGACGTCGAGCCTTTGATCCCGCTGCAAGACGAGCTCAACACGCGACTGAGCGACCGGGCCAGCCGGATCACGTTTCAATCGTTCAAGATGTACCTTGGCAAGGGCATCGAAGGTTTTGAGGAAAAGCCGATTTCGCCCGGCCGGATGTGGTGTACGGACAACCCGGAGGCTTCCATCGAGGAATTCGGCGGCGACGTCGCTGCCCCGAGCGAACGCCTGCACATCGCGGAAATTCGCGAAGCGATCGACAAAACCAGCGGAGTCACGCCCGTCGTGGCCGGCGTGCTCAAGAACCGGCTCGGCAACCTGACCAGCGCCGTGGCGCTGCGCCTGACGTTCATGGGCATGCTCAGCAAAAACGAACGCAAACAGTACACCTACAGCGAGGGAATCAGGCAAATCTGCCGGATGGTCCTGAGCATTCTCGATACGGCCGGTGTCTATCCAACCGACGCCACCGAGCGGGACGTGGACGTTGTGTTTCCCAGTCCGCTGCCCGAAAACATGAAGGAAAAACTCGAGGAAGCACAGATGAAGCGAGAACTCGGCGTACCCCCTGAGCAAGTGCTCAGAGAATTGGGTTATGAAACCGCGGAACAACAATAGTCACACGAAACGCGAGGTCGCAGCAGCGGCCGATGGAGACCGGGAGGTTTTATGAACATCACGACGCAAGAGAGTACGTCAGTCAGGAATGAGGATCGGGAATCCGAGGGTGACAACGACGTCACGAAGACGGTTCCGATGGTTGAGTCCATCCGGTACCGCAAGAGGGCGCAGAGCGCCGAGAAGAAAGCGGAAAACCTCGCTGAGCAGTTGGCCGAGGCCAACGGGAAGGTGGCCCGGATGTCCCGGGACCTGGACGAACTTCAGATCGAGCAGAAGCTGACGCACAGACTGGCGGCCGCCGGGGTGACCGATCTGGAGGCGGCGGTGCTCCTGGCGAAAGCGAGAATGAAAGGCGCCGTCGACGGCGATGTCGACGCCTGTCTCGAACAGTTGAAGAAGGAGAAGGGCTATCTGTTCGGCGGGTCCGCCAATACCGTGACATCGCGCAAGACGGCGGGCGCCAAGGATCGAACGACGCACAGCCCAACGACGCTGGAACGAGCCGCCGGCAGAGCGGCCCGGACCGGACACCGCACGGACCTGCAGGAATATCTCAGACTGCGGCGAAACCTCATCTGACGGCGGATCGGTCTGCACCGTCGGCGATCCTCACACACGACGATTGACCGGATGATTCATTAGGAGAAAACAAGATGGCATTTACGGGAAAAGCAACGTATTCGGCGGGGACGGCTCTGCCCGAGCTGGCAGAGGACGTCTCCGATTTGATCGGGATTGTCTCGCCGTACGAGACGCCCCTGCTCGACGCGCTGGGCGATCCACTGCGGGCCGCGACCGGCACGCATCATGAATGGCTCGAAGACGAGCTGCTGCCCAACAAGGACGCGATCAACGACGCCACCTGGAGCGACCCCGGCGCCGACACGCAGTTCGACGTGGACCACGGCAGCCGGTTCCGCATCGGCGACCAGATTCAAGTCGAGGCCAGCGAGGAACTGATGCTCGTCACGGCGGTCAGCGACAACACCCTGACCGTTGTTCGGGGCTACGCCGGCACCACAGCCGAGAACCTCGCTGACAACGAGGTCCTCAACATTCTGGGCAACGCGGCTCTGGAGGGCGCCGAGAAGCCGAACGCCCGCTTCACCAATCGCGTGCGCTGCGGCAACTACACACAGATCTTCACCGCGGCGGTGGAAGTCAGCGGCTCCGACATGGCCGCCGGACAACTCGGCCTGGCCGACGAGATGGACTACCAGAAGCAGGAGCGGCTCCGCGAGCTCATTCGGGATCTGGAGAACACCGTCATCAACGGAGGTCGGCCCAGCAGCGATCCGCAGGGCAGCGGCACGGTGCGCCGAACGATGAAGGGACTTGTCCCCCATCTTTCGACCAACGTCTTTCACGCCGGCGACAGCGGTTTTCCGACGGGCAACGATCTGGACGAGGCGAAGGTCAACTACGTCCTGCGAAAGATCTGGGAAAACAGCAGCGGCAACGTGAACCTGATCGTCGTGGGCGGCTTCCAGAAGCGCAAGATCAACGGCTTCTGCTCCGAAAGCCGCGCCTACGGGGCCAACGACACGACGTTCACCGACATGGTGAGCGTTTACGAGAGCGACTTCGGAATCTGCCGGGTCGTGACGACGCGGTGGATGCCGCAGGACGCGGCGCTGTTCCTGGACTCGTCGCGGATCGGCGTCCTGCCGCTGGCGGGGCGCAGTTTCCACTTCAAGCCCCTGGCCAGCAGCGGCGACTACGAGTGCGGCGAGCTGATCGGCGAGTACACGCTGGAACTCAAGAACGAAGCGGCCCACGGGCTGATTCGCGACCTGAGCACGAGCTAACGAAGATTGCAGATTCGGATTGCGGATTGCCGGTTGAGTCTCAGGAGGCAATGCCGCAATCCGAAATCTGCGATCCGCAACACGGAGATCGAGTGAAATGGCTACGTTCTCAAACGACGTTGACATCCTGAAGTACGAACCGATTCTGTTCGGAGAGTTGCATCTGCCCTGGCAGGTGCTGGCCTGCGGAACGGGCGCGGTTCTGACCGGCACAACCTTGACGGCAGCCGATGCCGACTTCACGAATTCAGGGATTCTGGCCGGCGGAGTGGTCCATTTGAAAGCGGCGGACGGCTCTCTGGACGGCGCGTATGAAATCGTATCGGTCGATTCGGCCACCCAACTGACGGTTTCGGTCCTCCGGTCGGACACGGCCGATGCCGCGGTGGCGCCTCCGCCCAGTGATAGCGTCGAGTACCGTGTGAGCACGCTCGCGCCTCAGGCCGGCGAAGTGGCTTTTCAGTTGACCGAGTACTTCGGCATCCAGCCGGGCAATCCCGCCAGCACGATCGCGGTGGAAGACATTCTCGACACCGAAGGATTGCGCAGAGCGTCGGTGTTTGCCGTGATTGCCGGCGCCTATGCGATGTGGGCAAGCCGCCTGGAGGGCTCGGACTTCTGGACGAAGAGCCTGCATTACAAGCTGCTGTTCGAGAAAGCCAAACAGCGCTGCCGGCTCAGCGTCGATCTGGGCGCCGACGGCATAGCGGATGTCACCTGCGTGGGTGGCGTCATCAGACTTCTCCGTGATTGACAGGTGAAAGGGGATTCCCGTGAGCGTCACCCTGGATGGACAAGCCTTGTTCGACGAAGCAAACGTCCAGATACGAGCCGGCAGCCCCGCGCGGGCGTCGGTGGAACGGAGAGTCTGCGGCCTGGACGGGATGTTGAGTATCGACCTGGGACGCCAGGCCCGCACGATCCGCCAGAGAGGGACCCTGCGAGCGGCCAGCCGTACGGCGCTGCGGGCGCGGGTCGAGGCGGTCACCCGCTTCATCGACGGTGGCACGCACACACTGGTCGCGGACGACGGTCGGTCCTACGGCAATCTGCGCATGGATGCTTTCAACGAGCTTGGCGAAAGCACCGCCGGTCCGGGCGTTGTGGTCGAGTATGAAATCGTTTACACCCAACTGGAGGCATGATGGCAACGTCATTTCTTCGCGAAGGCATTGAGAATGTCCGGGCCCTCGTTTTGCCCGACGGCATTGTCGCCGACGGCCGGCATGTCGCGATTTCGCACACCGCCCTGGTCGCCTGGCGATCAGCCCTGGAAGGAAAGCTCTACCAGGTCTACGTAAACGGAATGCTCGCCGCAACGACCTTCGATGCCGGACAGAGGCAACTGATTGTCCGAACGCCGGCCTCCTTCGAGTCAGCCGTTCGTATCGAAGTCGTGGCCGTGTGTCCGCAAGATGCCGCTCGTGATTTTGGAAACGAGCTGGCCGGACCCGCCGGTGGTGAACGAATCAAGCTGACGCTGTTGCGAAGCCAGAGTTTTCCCATCGCAAGCACCCTGAACATCTACTGGGACAAAGGGACCGGCGCGATCGACTACGCCCAACCATTGAACGCCTCACCGGTGCCGGTCTGGCCCGTCGGCAGGACAAAACCGGGTTCGGGATGGCGCAATTTGGCGCGGGTGACTTCGGCTACGAATCGGCGGCGGCCGTCGGTTTTGGAAAGGGCAGCTTTGGTCGCGGCGGATTCGGCCTGGACACCGACGTCATCGAATGGACCAGTCCGGCTCTACCGTTGGGAACGTATCGATTCGGCGTCACCGTCCGCGACACTGCAGGCGCCGAGAGCCTTGCCGGCGAGACCGAACCCATCGCCGTGATGCCGGCGGCCAAACCCGCCGGCGGCCTCGGCATCCTCGAATTCCACGAATACACCGGCCAACTCACACTGAACATATCAGACTGAACACCAATACAAGGAGAAGACGATGGGTGAGGTTTACCCTTCAGACAATGAGTTGCTGAACCTGCAATCGGATAACGAAACGGGCGTCGAATACATCCCCACGGGCACGGCGCCGTATTACCTGCACTTCCGCAAGCTGCTATACCGCCTGCTGCTGGCGACGCGCCGAGCGAACGACCTGAGAGTATACGACGAAGGCGGTCTGGACATCGGCGTCAAGGCCGGCGCGTTCTGGCTCAGCACAGACCCGGTCAGCTACGGAGGTTCCTCCGGGCAATCGCTGGCCGACGACAAGACCGGCATCTACGTGTACCTGGACGCCCAGGGCAATCTCGTGACAAATGAGTACAGCGGATTTCCCAGCATGGTCACGACACCCCACGTTCGCCTGGCCATCGTCAGCACCTCCGGCGGTGACATCACCTCGATCACCGACTGTCGCGGCAGTCACGGCTTTGCCGTCTCTCATGCAGCGGGCGGCATACGCAGGTCTGTCGAGATGCACACCGCCGACGACACGCTGGCCGCGACCGAGTCGGGCAGTTTGCACACGAACCTCGGCGCAACGGGCACGGTGACACTGACGCTGCCGGCCGCGGCACCCGAGGGAACGGAGTTTACGTTCGCGGTCCAGGCTGCCTGCGAACTGCGTGTGGACCCCGGTATGGCGACGATTCGTGACGACAGCGGTCAGACAGCGGATAAGTACAAATCCGCCGGCGCCGTCGGCGCCAGTCTCACGCTCGTGGCCGACGCCAACGCGGACTGGATCACGACGGCGAAAAACGGAACGTGGACGCAAGAATCATAATCACTCCGGCAAAGAAAGGCGAACTCCATGGCGAACGAGATTCAAGCAGACTACGCCTCCGGGCACACGCTCTACGCAGCCATACGCAATCGCGCCGGGCAGGTCTGGTGTGCGTCCCAGCAGGCGTTCGAAAGCTGGGGGACCAACGGACACGGCGCCGTCGACTACGCTGTCGGCCTGACGGATAAGAACGGCGGCCGCTACGTGGGCAACTTCGACACCGACGTGCCGGCCGGATCGTATTGCGTTCAAGTGTTCCTGCAGGCCGGCGCCAATCCCGCCGATACCGACACCCTCCTGTGCGGTCGAGACGTCGCCTGGACCGGCATCGGCGAAGTAACGTCGCTCAAGATCCTGGGCAACAAGGCCGTGTATACCAAGGCCACCGGCACCGTCGAATACTACGACGACGACAAGCAGACCGTCCTCATGACGCATACGTGTCAAGAGGGCGCAGCAACGGCCGTACGGACCCCGGAATAATCACCGCGAGCTTTCACCCCATAGGAGAAAACACGATGGGCAGCTTCTCAAATTACTGGGAGAACGAACTCCTCGATCATCTTTTCGGCAAAGGCAGCTACGCCTCCCCGACGATTTACGTGGGTCTCTCAACCGCCGACCCCGGTGACGACGGCGCGGGCCTGAGCGAACCGAGCGGCAACGGGTACACCCGCGCGCAAACGGCGCCGGCGGACTGGAATTCAGCCGCGGCCGGCTCGCTCGCCAACGCCGGCCTCATCGAATTCAACGAAGCAACCGGCCCCTGGGGCACGGCGACTCACTTCGCCTTGTTCGATTCGGCTTCCGGCGGCAATCTCCTCGCCCACGGCGCGCTGACACAGGCAAAGACCGTCACCGTCGGAGATACCGCCCGCTTCACAGCCGGGGATCTCAACCTAACTCTGGACTAACGGAGACATTTTCATGGCGGACATAAAGACCAAGTACGGAACCAGCGGTCAGACCATCTCCATCACGATCAACGCTCTGGCAAACAACGCCAAGCGCCAATCGACGGCTGTCGACAATGCCACGAACTGTTTCCTCGACGCCCTGGTCCAACTCAAGATCGCAACGAATACGACGACCGCTTCAACGGGCGACAAGAGCGTCTACGTTTATGCGTACGGGACCACGGACGGCGGAACCAGCTACTCCGGAAACGCCTCCGGAGGCGACGGCGCCTTCGGCACCGACCCGCAGGCGATCGAGAACTGCCGGCTGATCGGCGCGATCCACGCACCGACGCAGAACAAGATCTACGAGTCCGACCTGATGAGCGTGGCCTCGGCCTTCGGAGGACTCCTCCCGGCGCGCTGGGGCATCATCGTCCACAACCTGACGGGACAAACACTCAAGAGCAGTGATTGCTCCGCTTTCTATCAAGGCATCTATACGCAGTCGAGCTGATCTATGCTGATCCAAACATTCAAAGCAGGACCTCCGGTAGCGGCAAAAGGCAACCCGGGGCATCCGCTGGCACGCGCGCTTTCCGGCGGCTGGCTCTTCAATGAGGGCACAGGCAAGACCGCTCACGACGCGAGCGGCCATGGCTTTCACGGCGCTTTCTCCGGCGAGACGGCATGGACCACCAGCCGGTTTGGCCGCGCCCTTGCGTTTGACGGACGGAACGACTGGCTCGACATGGGGGACCATCTCGACCAGGGAACGGACGATATCTCCGTCTGTGCCATCGTCAAATACAGCGCGTCCAACCAACCTGATGAGTGGTTCGGGGCCCACCTGGGCGCCATTGCGGGAAAAGGACATCAAGACGCCTACGGCAAGGGCTACGGGCTGTGCGTTGACACCGACAACAAGATTCGCTGGGAGGTGCACGATCAAACCACCAGCTACACGATCGCCTCGGACAACGCACTCAACGACGGACGCTGTCACATGGTTATCGGTGTGTGCGACCGTGACAGCTCGACCGGTCTGAGATTGTACATAGACGGCGTCCGGCAATCCGCCACCGCCGATCCGACCGCCATCGCCGGCCACGACTTGTCGGGTTCCAGAGCCTTCGCCGTGGGCTCGCGCCAGGAGGAAACCAACGGGACATGGTATTGGGACTTTCAGGGATCGATCGCCTGCGTGTACGTGTGGAGGCGTGTCTTAAACGACGCTGAAATCCGCGATCTGCAGCGCGACCCCTTTGCCCTGTTTGCGCCGAGACGGTCGTCGGCCTTTCTCAGCGCGCCGGCGGGGCGAATTGTGGAACTCGCCGGCTCGGCCACGGGACACTCAAGCGCCGCCGCGACCGCAAGCGTTGTCAGGAATCTGAGTGGTACAACCGGCGCTACGGCTGCCCTGTCGGCCGGCCTGCGAACGGTCAAGACGCTTTCTGCAACCTGCACCGAACGAGCCAGCCTCTCGGGCGCGCTCCGTACAACACATCTCGTTGCTCTATCGGGAGCCGCACAGACGCTCTCGAAACTGACGGGGCTCCTGCGAGTGCCTCTCCCTGAGCCGCTCTTCACAAACGAGCCGGAGGTCAAAGCGTTCTGGCGACGCGAGGCTCTCTTCAACGGCACAACGGCCACGGCCTTCAAGCTTGGGACCGTGCTAACGCAAGGCTGGTTCTGGGTTCGTCGCACTGGATGCGCGGCGGTCTATCGAGGCCCAAGCATGGCCCGCGTGGATTTCAACAACATCCTGTGCGTGACCGACCCGAATGCCAAGCGAGTTTCCTTGCCTGCCTACCTGCCCCATGACCCGGCGTCACGTCAATACTACGTGGTCCGAAGGTTCGACGGCGGCGGAGATCACGAGCGAACCACGGTGGCCGCCGTCGCTGTCAAGATCGGGCTCGACGGACGACTCGTCGAGCCGGGATCCAACAACGTTTTCAGTCTCGATTGCCGCCGGACCATCGAGGGTCGGGTCTGTCTCCTGTGGTTCTATTGCCCCCTCGACCAGCAGACCGCGCCCACGCAGTTTCGCATCTATCGCAGCGGCCCGGCCGGCCCGATCGATTTCGACAATCCCCTGGCTGTCGTGCCCTACGAAGGACCGCGATTCTACTGCTACTGCACCGACATCTCGGAGGAAGGCCGATATCGGTTCGCAGTCAACGCGGTCAGTGCCGACGGCATCGAGAGCGCCTCGCCGTCATTGGCAACCTGTCAGATCAGACATCTGCCGCCCGAGACCCCGACAATCCTCGCGGTACATCCGGTGTGACAGGTTCGGGTCAGCGCACGCGCTAACATTCTCATGAGGACGCTATGAGCAACAGAGTCGATTTCTTTCAAGCCGAGCATACGAGCCTGGCCCTGCCGCCGGCAACGACGATGGTCTTCGTAGATGGTTCTCCGTGTGAGGACCTGGAGCCGATTGAGATCGTCCGCGGCGGTTGGCCTCAATTCGGTTCGGCCCGGTTGAGCTACAACCCGGCTGCCTGCCAGACTGCGACCGTTCTGACCCCGGAGGACATTGAGGACCGGTTCGGCATGGGCCGGCAGGTCTGCCTGCGCCAGGTTTACCGCAGGGACCCGCCGAATACTGCGGTGGATTCCCTTGCTCTCTTTGTCGGTCGGATCGAAGGCATGGAGACCGTCATCGGTCCCGACGGCGAGACCGTTGAGATTCTCGTCAGGGATTTCAGTGCCGCTCTCGGTCGCATCACCGTCTACGGACAACACGTCGTCGGCAGCGAAGGCACGCCGGTATTCCTGCCGGGTTTGGCCACGACGTTCAATCCCGGCGGTCGAGGCAATGCGGCCGCACCGGCTACCGTCGAAGGCGTGACCTGCACCTTGTTCGATGCCGCCGCCCCCGACGCCGCGCGGTGGAGCTACGCAGAGATCATCCACTATCTGCTGAGCCGGCACATTACCGCCGGACAGTTGTGTCGGCCCGACCTCGAGCCGTTGCGCACCTTGACGGAAAATCGCCTCGCACGAGACCTCGACGTCACCGGGATGAGTCTGCTCGAAGCGTTGCACTGCTGTTGTCAGGAAGCGGGCCTGGCGTTTCGTTTCGTCCCGCGCCCGGCCGAAACGGGGCCGGACCAGGCCATCGTCTTCTACCGAAACGCGCGGGGCCCGACCGTCGAGCTGAACTGCCAGCAGCGAGGAGACTCCCTGGAACTCTCGCGTACCAACATCGCCGCGCTGCAAAGCGAGCGACACCTCTACCCCATCACGCACAGGTACATCGGCCAGGGCGACTTCAAGGTGTACGAGGCAACCTTCGCGCTGGTCAAGGCCTGGGATCCGGCGTTGCAGGACAGCGACTACGGCCTGTTTTCGGCCTCCACGAACCCCCACTTCCACCAGGTCAAAGACGTCTACCGCAAATGGTGTCTCAACGAAGCGGGGGACTACACGCTCGCGCCCTTCAACCAGGGACCGGCGTATGACTTCTCCCGGCTCTTCGGCGACCCCGGCTACATCCGCCGGCGCCGGCGATTCCGCCCGGCATTGAGCACCGACACGCAAGGCCGATCGCTGGGCTACTTCGTCGAAGTCTCCTTCGACAACGGTGCCCAATGGTGGCCCTACCTCCACGCGTTCAACAACCTGCTCGATGAATGCGGCATCTGGCTCAGCAGCGATCAGCTCGACGTCGACACGTGGGCGGCCGCTCTGAGCGGTACGCTGAGGTTCCGCATCACCGCTTCGGTCGTGAGCGATGAGAGACTCAGTTGCATCCTCGCCGACGGTCCCGTGGGCTCGGCGGCGCCGGTAGTCGATCACCTCCTGACCCTGCCGCGTCGCTTCAAATATCGCCGGGTCTCGCCCCAGAGCGTCCTGGCCTCAAAGGACAGCGTGGGGACCGGGACACCGGACGAGGCGGATGACTCGACGGCTCTGCATGAGTTCGTCCGCCAACGCGCCGCCGTCTCGCCTGCCGTCATAGAACGTCTCGACGTCCAAACGCCCAGCCTCGCGCTGCATTTTCACCCGGGCGAGACAGTGACGTCGCACCCCGAGAGCCGCGATCTGCTGAGCTGCCGGCGCGACAGCCGCAGTTGCGTCTGGATCGAGCGGGTACAGATGGATTTCCGGAACCAGTGCACGAATCTGCATCTCGTGCGTCAGCGTCTGTAACGCGGAAAGGAGACACAACCGGACATGAACCAGAGACACGTCACAGACCAGGGACAACTGCTGGCCGACCTCGCCCGCGCGGGCGCCGAGGACAGGCAAGAGGCTTCCATGGTAATATCGCCCGGAGCGGGCGCCACGGCCTGGGCCGTGAAGGTCACCAGCCACGTCACGTACAACGTCTACAACGTTCGGGCCGTCGCCATCGGTGCCGCCGGCTCGGCCCCGACCGAGATGGGCGAACCGATGCAGGCGACGAACCTCGCCGAGTCGTTCCTGAACCAGGGCAGCCTCGCTGCCGGAACCTACGCCCTCATGTGCCGCGTCGGCGACAACAACGTCTTTTACGCCACGCCGTAAACGATTGCGGATTGCCGATTGGAGATTGGGGATTAGCTATGGGCGCGTGCCGTTTTAATGGGGGTGACAACCATCGCGAGGATTTCGTTGGCCTCCCCCAGCAAGTCACGCAGGCGAGCCTCTTCCACAATCCCCGCCTCGATAAGCAACTCCATCCAATAGCGGGACTCGTCGCATTCCTCTTCGACAATGCGCATTTTCGCCACGAAATCCGCGCGCGACTTCGCCCGACAGGCGGCGCGGTAGTTTGCGCCGACCGACGTCCCGCAGCGAAGCAATTGCCGGGCGACGACATCCGCCGTCCGCTCCCTCGGCAGCGCGCGAACAAGCCGGATGACGCGCAGCGCGAACGCCTTGGTCCTGCCTCTAAACTCGTCAGGCTTCATGACCCCAGCGTAACAAACGCGCGACAAATCCGCAATCCCCAATCTCCAATCCCCAATCACACCCCGGAGGTACAAATGACACGACCCAACCCCACCGCCTGGCGGCTCGACCGCCGCGTCAATCTCTCGGTCGTCCTGCAACTGATGGTCCTGGCCTCGCTGATCGTCGGGACGTGGGTCAATCTGCAGAGCCGTCTCAACCTGCTTCAGCGCGATGTCACCATGCTGCTGGAAACCCAGAAGGGTTTCCGCCAGGAGCTCAAGCTGCTCAGCGAGCGGAACATCTCACACGAGTATCGGCTCCAACGCATTGAGGAAGAAACAGAGGAACACAAGTGCCTGTAACACACGAACACCAGTCCTTCGGAACAAGCGTCAATGACGTCACCAGATCAGGCAGTTGCATTTGCCGCGTTGGCATCGCCTCGCCAGGCGGCTCCACACCTCGGGCGTCTCGCGGCAGAGACTGACGGACACATGCTTATTGAAATCGCGAATTGCATCGATCAGGAATCGGTAGAACTCGACGCGCTGCTCGGGCCGATAGCGGAGTTTGCCGTCGGATGCTCTACAAACCAACCCCGCGCTGCGCAGCTCGGCTCCGCGCCGGCCGTAGGCGCGCGCGGCCAGACGGAAATGTCCCGGCAACAGGCGCAACATGCCCAGCGTGATATTCTCCGGCTCAAGAATGGACAGCGCTTCTTGAACCAGCTCGGCATAGTCGCAACGCCAATCCTTCGAGAGGATTCCCGGATCGATGCGCAGGCGGATGCGATACCCACGCTCCTGGCAGCGTCTGGCCGCACCGAGACGCTCGTCCAGGTCGGCGGTGCCCACCTCGTATCGCTCAATCATCCGCCGGCTGTTCAGGCTCCACGACACCACGACCCTGCGATTCGTTTCGACACGCAAGAGGCCGTCGACATTCGCGCTCTTGGTCAGCAGCATCAGGTACGCGTGCGAGAGGCCGCCGAAGAACGGCACCAGCCGGTGCGTCAAAAAACTGACGTGGTCCAGCGCGAGGCTGTCGAGCATCTCGCCCATGTTGAAAGCGACCGCACCGCCGGCGCCGGCCGTCGTCCTGCGTATCTCTCGGAACATCCGGTCGTGATTGACGTTCATCTTGATCACAGGCAGATAGTCACGATAGACCTGCGCGAGATAGCAGTAGGTGCAATAGTAGGGACAGCCGTTAGAGATCGGGACGAGCTTGGCATAAGGATAGCAGAGCACGCCGCTGCCGAGACAGCCGTCAAAGTGCTTCACGAAGGAACTCGTCTCGCCGATCATCAACACCCGCTTTCCCGCCACGACGGCGCGGTCCCGCGAACGCTCCGGTATGGCCACGGGGCGCTGTCGCTCCACGATCCGGACGCGCGCTTCCGGGAACATCCCGACGATGCGCCGAGCTTCAGCGTGCCGTTCCACTTTGCGCCACAACAAAATCGTGTGGGGTCTAAATGCCTTGGCCGTGTCCATCTCAAGCACTTTCCGCACATCGTTCGTGAACCATCATTGTATGTCTCAACACCAACAAGCTGTAGAAGAATTCGGGAGAACAACATGAAAAAGCACACGCACGAAAGCAGAAGAACCGCAACCGCACTGGCTGTCTATTTCGCATCCATCCTGTTCGTCGTCACGCTTTGCGTCGGCGGCTGTGACAGTCTCCGCCTGGCGCCGAGCGAGCAGCAGAAGCAGAACGCCTGGCTGCACGGCCGGACCACCGCCCAGGCGGCCCAGACCGCACGGCTCGAGAACGCCTCCGACAAGCTGCAATCCCTGGCGCAGCTTTCCGAGCTCCAGAGTCGCTCCTTCGCCTCCTACTTCGGCCTGCCTAAAGAATACCCCCCCGCCGAGACCGCCGAGGACATCCTGGCCCAGTCCAACTGGAACCTGGCCCGCACCGCACAGAGCGAATCGGCCGAGCGTCCCGACCCCTGGCAGGTCGCCGATTCCCTGCTCGAAGTCGGCATCGGCATCTGCGCCCTGTTCGGCGGCGTCTACGGCACCCGGGCGGTCCGATTCCTCAAGGACGCCCGCGACAAGTCTCAGGCCCTCCAGGAAATCGTCGCCGGCAACGAGCGGTTCAAGCAGCAGAACCAGCAGTCGGCCCAGGCCTTCAAAGACGCCCACCAAACCCAATCCCCCCCAACCCGCCAACTCGTCGCGGCCATGAAAAAATAGAGTTTCTGTAACCCTGGTCGCGAACAGCATTTACAGTGCCGTGACGGAATTATGCTTGACTTCGGCGAGTTTGTAACGATAATATGGATAGCTCATCTACCATGTGTAGAAGGAGTAC
>Ga0272441_10004902_pt1 | contig 23762 bp, 20 predicted proteins | sample SSMProp6N_FD_193582 | JGI IMG/M metagenome (GOLD analysis project Ga0272441, IMG submission 193582) | Marine sediment archaeal communities from Little Sippewissett salt marsh, Falmouth, MA, United States - SSM-Prop-6N | ecosystem: Environmental > Aquatic > Marine > Wetlands > Sediment ...
TGTATGGATTCCCGTGTCAAGCACGGGAATGACAGGAGAGGGGAAGTATGGATTCTCGTGTCAAGCACGGGAATGACAGGAGAGGGGATGTATGGATTCTCGTGTCAAGCACGGGAATGACAGGAGAGGGGATGTATGGATTCTCGTGTCAAGCACGGGAATGACAGGAGAGGGGATGTATGGATTCCCGTGTCAAGCACGGGAATGACAGGAGGAAAAAATCTCAACGCTCATTCATCCCGCCTCCCGACTTCTGGCTTCTGGATTCTGTCTTCTCAACAGCTCAACAACTCAACAACTCAACACTCTTTCAGGTTTTCAAGAACTGCTCTTGCGTTTCGTTTGAGGCGCTTGAGTCCGGTTCGGTAGACGGGTGTTGATGCGAAAAGCTTTTTGAAGCCTGACTTCGTCAGGGAAAGGATCTCTTCAGGGGTGATCGTGAGGAGTTCTTTGTGAGGCTCAAATCCGGTGGCTGTTTTTTCCTTCAGCGATTCCTGATTGTGCGGGCAGACTTCCTGACAGATGTCGCAACCGAACATCCATTCTCCGGTCATTCCGGACTCTTCAGGGGTGAACTCCCTTTTCAGCTCCACGGTGAGGTAGGAGATGCATTTTCTCGCGTCAATTTTTCCCTTTTCAATGATCGCCCCGGTCGGGCAGCTGCTGATGCAGGAGCAGCACTCTCCGCAGGGATCGTCCAGTTGCCGCGGGGTGAACGGCAGTTCGATGTCCAGCAGGATTTCGCCGAGAAAAACCAGCGAGCCATCATCAGGGACAATCAGCATGGTGTTTTTACCTTTTCTGCCCAATCCTGCCCTTTCAGCCCAGGATTTTTCAAAGACCGGCATGCCGTCGACACACACTTTTCCGTTCACCTCTCCGGAATGGTTCTCACGTATGCATTCAAGCACCTCTTCAAGTTTTTCGCTCAAAACCCTGTGGTAGTCTCGTACCATCGCGTAACGGGAGAGCCTGCCCCTCTCTGCATGGGGTTCAAGAGGGAAATGATAGGGCATTGCTGCGGAAAAAACGGTTTTGGCTCCCGGCAGCAGATTTTCCGGGTTGTCTCTTGAAGCGATGTTTTTCTGCATGTAGAGCATTTCACCATGCCGGTTTTCCCGGATCATCTCCCGGAGCCTCGTGCTCTCTTCGCTGCAGGGGGCAATTGATGAAAAGCCTGCCGCGCAGAAGCCGCACTCTTCAGCTTTCCGAAGGATCGCCTGTACAGTGTTCTCTCTATCCATCACATGCGGTGAGGTTGTTTAAACGGTATTTATTTGTCCCTAAGTTGATCGACAATCGCTCAATTTAGGTTGTATATTATTGAACGCTCACGTTAACACGAATATACCTGAACACTATGGATCGCAGAGAGTTTCTCGGGAAATTTTTCAAAAGAAGCGGCATCGCCGGCGGTATCGCGGCTGTCGGTGCTGCCGGGGCACTTGGCTATTACCAGCCTCGCAAAGAGATATACAGCGAGGGAGAGGAGGACGCGGACGGGTTGAAAGAACGGCTTGAAGAGCCCGGAAAAGCTGTTGTGGTCGGTGGTGGCCTTGCAGGGATCAGTGCGGCGATGGAACTTGCGCGAAGGAATTTTGACGTTACTCTTGTCGAAGCTTCGGCAGAGCCTGGCGGAAAGCTGACCGGCTGGGAGGTTGACGCTCTGGGGACGCGGTTTCCGGTGGAACACGGTTTTCACGGATACTTCAACCAGTACTACAACCTCAACGAGATGTTTGCCGAGTCGGGGGTCGGTGACGTTTTCATGCCCGCTCCGGGTTATCCGGTGCTGTTCAGGGAGCAGCCGCTTGAAGTGTTCGGTAATACTCCTAAGTTGTTTCCCTTTAACCTGTTTTCGGTATTGCAGCAGTCCTCGTCGCTTGACGTCATTCCCATAATGAAGGATTTCAGGCAGATGATGCCTGTTCTGGATATGTTTCGCTATGAGTATGAACGTACCTTTGAGAGGTATGATGGTGTTGATTTTCTGACCTTCTGTCGGGAGCAGGATATCTATGAACCGTTTTTACGAACGGTTCTGCATCCTTTTTCCGACGCGACCATGAACAGGATGGAGGTGCTTTCAGCGGCTGAGGCGATCCGGTATTTTCATTTCTACTTCATGGGAAGCCCTGAGGCGTTAGGGTACCGGATTACGACAAGGAATTGTATGGATGCCTTGATCCGTCCTATGGAACGGCGGCTGAAAGACCTTGGAGTCAGGATGCTCCTGGGAAAGAAGGTCAGCCGGATTGTCGTTGACGGTCAGTCTGTTTCCGGTGTGGAACTGGACGGCGGAGGTTCGGGTGGGCTTGTCGTGAGGGTTGATGCTGCGGCGGTCAGAGAGGGTGAGTGGGCGTCGTTTAAAGGGGGTAACGGCATGCCGGTGCTTCTGACCAGGCGTGACGGGGAGTATATCGCTTTTGACGCTACCTGTACGCATATGGGATGTCCGGTTGTTCCTGACGAAAAATCCGGAGGATTTTTCTGCCCCTGTCATGCCGGGATGTTTGACGGAAACGGGGCTGTAGTAAGCGGGCCTCCTGAAGCGCCTCTTGGAAAACTTGACGTGACGGTTGCCGGTCAGGAACTGCTGGTGTTTTCAGGAACCACGGGCAGCAAAGAGGTTCTGGAATGTGATTACTGCGTGATGGCCGCGGACGTTTCCGGTACAAAGAGGATTGTCGAACGTTCAGCGATGCGGCAGCCGGAGTTTGAATCGCAGATCGCAGCTCTTGGAACAGCAGATCCCTATGTTGTCTGGAGGCTCTGGCTGGACAAACCGCTTACATCCGCAGAGTATCCGTTCTATACGGTCTCGGGGTATACCTATACGGATTCGATCTCTCTGTTTTCGAGGTTTCAGGAGCCTTTTATCTCCTGGGCAAAGCAACAGGGCGGCAGCGTTGTGGAACTGCATGCCTATGCCATCGCTCCCGGCGATATGCGTTCTGACGAGGTGATCAAACAGACGATGCTGAAAGAGATGCATCACATGTTTCCGGAAACCAGGGATGCCCGGATTCTCTATGACGTTTACATGCAGCAGCAGAACTTTACGCGATGGGCACCGGGAGATCATGCCGGAAGACCGGTTTCCGAGACGCCGCTGGATAATCTCTTTCTCGCCGGAGACTGGGTGAAAGTCGATGCGCCGGTTTTTCTCATGGAAGCAGCCGCTTTCACCGGCCGCCTCGCGGCAAACGCAATCTGTCGCAAAGAGGGCTTGAAACCGACACCTCTGCCGATCGTGCCCATGGACGGGTTGTTTGCGTGACGAGGGAATAGGGAGTAGGTAGTAGGTAATAGGTAGTAGGGAGGAGGAGTTCTGAGTTGAAAGCGATGAGCGATGAGGGGAAATGACTATTGACTATTTACTATTGAATAATGGAAGACGGGGAAAGGGGGAGGAAGGAAGCCGGAAGCAAGAATCCAGAAGGTGGAATGATTATTGTCGAATGACTATTGAATAATGGAAGACGGGAAATGGGGTAGTAGGGAAGTCAGAAGTCAGAAGTCAGAATCCAGAAGTCAGAAGTAAGAAGTGGGATGTAGGAAGGGAGTGGGGAGGAGAAATGACTACTGGCAATTGACTATTGAGCCAACCAGCCATTGAGCCATTCAGCTATCTCGCCATCCAGCACGTTTTACTTTTGCCTTTTGACTTACACTTGTCCCACTCTCCAGTCATTCCCGTGCTTGACACGTGAAATCTGAGCATCTGTTTCACAGGTCTTACACGGGAATCCATACTTTCCCTCTCCTGTCATTCCCGTGCTTGACACGGGAATCCATTCTTGATATTGGAAGTATTCATGGATGCCGGATCACCCCGTGAAATAGATGTTTTGATTTCACAGGGCGGCATGACTATCCGGAGGGCATGGATGCCGGATCACCCCGTGAAATAGATGTTTTGATTTCACAGGGCGGCATGACTATCTTAACGTAGTCACTGGTCCCTTTCTTCCCTTTTGACCTTTGACCTTTGCCTTTTGACTTTATTGTTATTCCTCCAGCCCCAGACATTTGATCACGGTGTTGTGGAGAAGGGGGCGGAATTTGCGGATTTTGATGTTTTCCGAGGTTGGGTGAACCCTGTTGGTGAGGGCTATGACCGCAAGATCCTTTCGCGGGTCGATCCAGATGCTTGTGCCGGTGTAACCGAGATGTCCGTAGGAATCAGGGGAGAAATAATCACCCGAGGAAGAACGGCCGTCGAGAGAACGAAGATCCCAGCCGAGAGCGCGTGATCCGGGATATCTTTCGGTGAATTTTCGCAGGGTTGACGGTTTGAAATACCGTACACCGTTGTATTCTCCTTCCTGCATCAGCATCGTTGCAAAGACAGCAAGGTCCCCGGTTGTTGAAAACAGTCCTGCGTGTCCCGCTATTCCGCCAAGCAGAGCGGCATTGTGGTCATGTACCAGCGGGCGTGGTTTGGAGATCGTCCAGCGGGTATCTTCTTCTGTTGGCGGTATGCGGGATCGAAGGAGGCCTGAAGGGTTAAACAGCGTTGAGTTCATGGCGAGAGGCTGCGAGAAACGTGCATGGAAATTGTCTTTCAGGCTTTTTCCCGTCACCTGTTCAATGACTTTTCCCAGTGTTATGAATCCGAGATCACTGTAGGTTGTCTTTTCTCCGGGAGAAAAGAGCAGTTTCTCATTGTAGATGGACTGCACTACCTCTTCAGGCGTGCTGCAGTTATTTATGAAAAACCTGTGGGCGATAAGCCCTGAGTTGTGCAGCAGCAGGTTCTTGATCGTGACGGTTTCCTTGCCGTTTCGAGCGAACTCGGGAATATAGCGCGATACGGGGGCATCGATGTCAAGCGAATCTCTTTCGCTGAGTTGCATGATGATTGCTGTCGTCACGATTGGCTTGGTGAGAGATGCCAGATCGTAAACAGTGGAAGTATCGACAGGAGAGGAGTCGGGGCTGTAGGTCAGTCTCCCGAAAGCTTTGTGAAAAACCACCGTGCCTTTGTAGATGATTGCGATGCTTGCTGACGGGAAGACGCCGTCAGCAAGCGAATGCTCAACGAGCGTTTCAAGCGGTTTGAATCTGTCTGCGGCTGCTGCTCCGGTGTTCAGTAAAACAACCAGCATGACAGCAAACAGCAGGACGTGGATGCGTTTGTATCGAATCATGGCGTTGCTCGTTAGATCCTTTCAGACGGTTTTAGAACAGCGAAAACCGGACGTACCGTTTCGGATTTTCTTTCAGGTCAACGATCAGGGAATCAAGGCTCTCAACGCTCTTGTTGATGTTCGAGTAGAGCGCAGGATTTGAGTGAAGCTGACCGATGGTCCCCTCCTCGCTGTTGAGTTTCTGAACAAGAGAATCTGTTCTTGCCGCAACCTGTTTTATGTTGACAATGGTTTCCCGGGTTTCTGATGCCAGTTGCTTGTCATTGATGAGTTTCGGAAGAAGTCCTTTTCCTCTTTTGAGCTCACGGGAGAAACTGGTAAGCTCGGCTGAAGCTGTTTGCAGATTGTTCAGGGTTTTTTCCAGGTCTCCAGCCATCTCTTCCGACCCGAGCAGTTTTGCCAGAGGCCCTTTGCCGTTGTTGATCTTGTCAAGCAGCGTGTTGATCTGACCAACCGCTTCCCCGGCAGTTGTGGTCAGGTTGTCCAGGCCGCTTTCGCTTTCATCGAGTGTGATAAAATCACCTTCCTCGACAGGTTTTCCGCTGCCGGTCGTGATATCGACATATTTGTCTCCCAGTATTCCCAGAGAGATGATGCGGGCTTTGGCGTCGTTGGTGATAATGGGAGCGAATTCTTCTTCCAGACGCATTTGAACAAGGATATAGAGTGAGTCATTGCGGTTGATGAACTCCATTTTCGATACGGTTCCGATTTTTTTTCCTGAAACCGAGACAAAGTTGTTTTCCTTCAGGCTGCCCACATTCTGAGCCATCATCTGTATTGTGGTAGCGCTTTTAAAGAGGCTTGAGTTTTTTCCGACAACCAGACCGAGATATGCGGCCAGTCCAAGGCCGATAACGAAAAATATGCCGGTTTTAAGATCGCCCCACTTTAGTGTGTTCGGGTTTTTCATTACTGACTGTTATTCAAAATTATTGTTCATTGTTCGAGTATTTTGTCGGAAAGAATTGACTGTATGAAAGGATGTGTCGAATCATGCAGCTTTCCGGTTTCATCGTCAAAAATGATTTTTCCCTGATAGAGAACGGCGACACTGTCGGCAACCTGAAAAACGTCGTCAATAATATGGGTGACTATGGCTGCGCCGAGATCACTTTTATTTCTCAGGGAGCTGATCAGTCCAAGGATTTTTTTTGAACTGACCGGATCCAGCCCTGCTGTAGGCTCGTCAAACAGAATCATTTTCGGATTGAAGATAAGCGCCCTGCCGATAGCGACCCGTTTTTTCATTCCACCGCTCAGGTTTTCAGGCAGAGAGTCTTCATAGCCTTCAAGTCCTGCAAAGGCGATCTGTTCAGCGACTCTCTCTTCAGTCTCTTTTTCGGATAATTTAAGGTTTTCACGTAGAAAAAATCCGAGGTTTTCACTGATGCTCATTGAATCGAACAGCGCGTTACCCTGAAATACGATGCCCATCTTGCGTCGAATCGGGTAGAGCTGGGACTCTTTCAACTGCGTGATATCGATGCCGTCGATCAGTATTTTTCCGCCGTTCGGTTTTATGAGGCCGAGAATGAGTTTCAGAATGGTGCTTTTTCCCACTCCGCTTGGCCCGAGCACGGCTTTTATCTTGTTATCCTCTATAGTGAGGGAAACATTGTTGAGTATTTCCCTTGTGCCGTATCGTAAGGTTATATCCTGCAGCTCAATCATGGTATCAAATGCTCTGTTCAGTGCCTACATGTTTTCCAGTACGAGTTTGGATACATAAAAATTGGCCACAAGGATCAGTCCCGAAGAAACAACGATTCCTTTAATGGTGGATCGTCCGACACCTGCGGTCCCCCCTTGGGCGATAAAGCCGTTGAAACAGCTCACGAGGGTGATGATTATGGCAAAAACCGGCGCCTTGAGGAACCCGACGACAAAGTCCTTGAAAACCAGTCTCGGAAACACGGCGTTCCAGAATATGCCGGGGTCGATCTTGTGGTAGTGTTCAGCAAGAAGCGCGGCACTGTATAATCCTGAAAAGTCGGCGATTGCCGTCAGGGGAATGAATACAATAAGAGCGGCCACAAGTCGCGGCATGACCAGTTTTGCTACCGGGTCAGTGCCGAATGCTCGCAGCGCGTCTATCTGTTCCGATATTTTCATCGCGCCGAGTTCCGCCCCGTTACGTGAGCCGTATCTGGCAGAGAGCATCAGGCCCATAATCAGAGGACCGAGCTCGCGTATTACCGATAGAGCAGTGGAACGGCCCAGCATTGTTTTTGCGCCGAAATCCTCCAGAAGATTGCCCACTTCAACGGCCAGTAGAGCACCAATTGCTATTGAGCTTACAAGAACAATGGGCAGGGAATCCGCTCCTGCTATTTTTGCCTGGTCAAGAAAATCCCGCCAGTAGCGCTTTATTTTCGGGATAGTAATAAAAGCTCTTAGCGAGAAAAGAAAAAAATCCTGCATAGTCAGGAAAAACTCTTTCATCGAGAGATTTATTCTGGAAGGGATCGAGCCGATACGTGTTCTCTCCATAGTTGTGCTAAGCCGTAACTATCCTGCTTTTCATTTTCGTGACCCATTCATATGGTATTGTCGTCTGGCCGAAGTGATCTTCTTCCTGATCCTTGAGCCCGTGGTAATCAGAGCCACCCGAAAAAAGCATGAAATACTCATTGGCGATTTCCCTGTAGTAGTTCATTTTGTAGGAATCGTGGGAAGGATGGATTATTTCAATGCCGTCAAGGCCGAAATTTATCAATTGCCGCAGAATCTCATCCGGTATGTTTTGACCGGGATGAGCAAGAAACGATAGTCCGGAAGCTTTGTTGATGAGTTTGATGATTTCCGCAGGGGGTGTTTCAATACTTTTTACATAGGCAGGACTGTGCGAGCCGAGATACTTGCTGAACGCTTCGCTGAAACTTCTCACAAACCCTCCGTCCTGCAGTACAGCAGCGATATGAGGCCGTCCAACGCTGCCGTTCTGTGCTTTCAGAATAATCTGTTCAATCTCGATTTTCACACCGATTTTTGCAAGCTTTCCTACCATACGCTCCGCGCGCTCGGTACGCAACTGCTTACAAAGCTCCAGATAACTCTTGAGTTCCGGGTTTTTATGATCAAAAAAATACCCAAGGATATGAATATCATGTCCCTGGTAGGTAGAGCTCATTTCTACACCGGTAATAAGCTCTATGCCGTATTCTATGGCTAATGGCTTTGCTTCGTCTATTCCTAAAACAGAATCATGGTCAGTTATACTTATAGCCTTCAGTCCGGTTTTTTTTGCTTTTTCTACAATTTCTTCCGGTGTAAAGACTCCGTCTGAACATTTTGTGTGTATATGTAAATCTGCTTTTCCAAAGCCATTATGCCCTACACCTGACAAGCTGTATGGCATGGCCTAAATGGTTTTCGTATTATTTATTGCTATACGTATATATAAAAAAAATTTTCCTCCATTGATCTATACAAAAGAGAATTATTTTTTTCTGCTAATAGTTGCCGGGGAGGTCAGGAGCAAGAAGCAAGGAGTCAGGAGTAGGGAGCAAGGAGTCAGGAGAGCAGAGAGTTGAGAAGAGAGAGACGAGCGGGGATGTGTTAGGAGTTACGTGTTATGTGTTAGGTGACTCAATAGCTGAATAGTTCTCAGTGATTGGTGCTGAGTGGGGAGGCCGGAGTTTTTTTCCTCCTGTCATGCCGCACTTGATGCGGCATCCATGAATTAACATTGTTTTTGAAAGATGGATCCCGGATCAAGTCCGGGATGACTATCTTAACGTACTTACTCGTTACTAACATTAGGTGCTATGTGTCAGGAGGGCTTAATAGCTTGTTAGCTCGTTAGCCAGAGGGCTCAAGAGCGTAATTGCTGATTATTTCTCAGTGTTAGTTCCTGGTTCTGAGTTGATTTCACAGTGCTGAGCGATGAGCAACGAGCGATGAGGGAGGCAGGAAACCGGTGACGGGAAGCGGTCTCGCCATTTGGCCATTGAGCTAATCAGCCCTTTTTACTTTTGCCTTTTGACCTTTGCCTTGTCATTTTCGGGCTATCTTGCCGTTCAGCTATCCAGCTATTTTTCTTTAAAGATGGATGCCGGATCAAGTCCGGCATGACTTTCTCCCTTTTCAGTCATTCCCGTGCTTGACCCGTGAAATCTGAGCATCTATTTCACAGGTCTTACACGGGAATCCATTCTTCTTACGTGAAACAGCATGGATCCCGGATCAAGTCCGGGATGACTATCTTAACGTAGTCACCAGTCAAGCTACTCAGGCCTGCAGATAGCCGTTGGCTATGAGCCCGAGAATGCCGACGCCGAGGGCTATGCGGTAGAGGATAAAGAGCGCGGTGGAGTGCTGCTTGAGGTAGTTGATCAGGAAGGCGATAGAGGCGTATCCCACGATGCCGGCAAAGAGCGTCGCGACAGCGAGGTTCAGAAGATCGCTGCCGGATGCCATGAGTGAGGCCCAGGTCTTGTACAACTGGTAGATACCTGCGGCAAACACCGCCGGCAGTGAGAGGAGAAAGGAGAATCTTGCGGCGGTTTCCCGCGAAAGGTTCAGAAAAAGGCCTCCGGTTATGGTGACTCCGGAACGTGATGAGCCGGGAATAAGGGCGATGCTCTGGGCAAGACCTATGAGTAGCGCCTCCTTCCAGCCGATGTCGTTCATGGTTTTTGCTTTCATGCCTTTATCGGCCCGGCGCTTCATCAGCCATTCGGCAAGGGTGAGCATGAGCGCCAGAACAATGAGCGCGACACTGATCCAGTAAAGTGATCGCAGGCTGGTTTCTATCTCGGTCTTGAAGAGCAGGCCCAGAATGACGATCGGCATCGTGCCTGCAGCAATCATCCAGCCCATTCGGGAGTCTTGTGTTTCAAAAGGTCTGCCGGAACGCAGGCCGTCGATGACCCCTCTGGTGATGGAATAGATATCCTTGTAGAAATATATCAGAACGGCAGCCAGCGTGCCTATCTGCACAATTGCAGAAAATGCTGCCCCAGGGTCCTGCCATCCTGCGAGAGCAGGCACAATGCGAAGGTGTGCCGTGCTGCTGATGGGAAGAAACTCTGTGAGACCTTGAACGATGCCGAGAATGATGGCTTCAAAAAGAGTCATGAAAGGGGTTGGGGTTCAGGATTCAGGATTTCGCTCAGTTCTTCTACGGCTTTTTTTACGGCCTTTGAACGGTGGCTCAACCGGTTTTTTTCTTCCGTACTTATTTGCGCGAAGGTTGCCTGTGCAGAATTTACCCAAAAGACAGGGTCATATCCAAACCCCTTGTCGCCCGTTTTTTTCCGTGTAATCTCTCCTTCGACCGTACCTTCGACCGCTGTTTCAAAGAGAAGCGGAGCGTTCTTTCCCGCTATGCGTCCCTTGAGCGCGACAACCGTCCGGAACGTTGCCTTTCTGTCGGTTACGTTCTCCATTTCTTTGAGAAGGTGGTTGACGTTGTCGTCATAGGTCGGTGATGTTCCATCGGGTACGGGCGCGAAACGTGCCGAATAGACTCCGGGAGCACCGTTCAGTCCGGATACTTCGAGCCCTGTGTCATCGGCGACGGTTATGAGAAATGCAAACCGGTCTGACAGATGGTTGAATACGGCATCTGTTTTCAGTTTCGCGTTCCCTTCGAGCGTTTCTTCCGTTTCCTCGATTTCCAGTTCGACGTTCAGGTCCGCGAGAGAGCAGACAGTGATATGAGGCGCGATATGTTCCAGAAGGGGTTTGATCTCTCTAACCTTGTCGCGGTTATTCGTCGCGAGTACGATGGTGATTGCGTTGGTTACGTTTCGCATTGTCGTTTTGTTGCTCAGGTTGTTCAGTACCCTTCACCTGAATTGAGCGATTGTCGAGCATGCCGGAGATGCGAGGTACAGGGAATGCCGCTGTAGTGATCTACCGCAAGTTCCCGGTAACGAAGCAGATCCGGTGTGATCGGCAATCCCGAAGGGTTTCATACAATGCGGCTCTTTATCAGTTTTACGTTCACCCGACAGGTGAGGGGTAATCTTTATACATACATGGTATAACAGATAGTTTTTAATAAGCTTACTGGTATGGAGCATTTGTTGAAACGCTCAGTTTAGGCTTCATTGATAAGGCGCAGCATATCCCGGACGGCGGTTTCCATGCCTGTGAGTGCCGCCCTCGCGATAAGGGAGTGGCCGATACTTACCTCTTCGATTTCCTCTATCGTTCTGAAGGCTATAATGTTATAGTAATTCAAGCCGTGCCCGGCGACAACGCGAAGACCTGAATCACGGGCGTATGCCGCGGCGATACGAATTCTCCTTATTTCAGCGTCAATTTCATCGGGTCTTCTTTTCAGTGAATAAGCGCCAGTATGCATTTCGACAATGTCCGCTCCTGCTTTCGCTGCGAGTTCGACAGCTTTTTTTTCAGGTTCTATAAAGAGGCTTACCTCAATGCCCGCATCCTTGAACGGTTTGATGAATCCGGTCAGCCGTTCGTAATGTCTGATGATGTTAAACCCTCCTTCCGTGGTGAGTTCTTCGCGTTTTTCAGGCACCAGAGTAATGAGCTCAGGTTTTGTCCGGATGGCGATCCGCTGCATCTCTTCGGTCATCGCCATTTCAAGGTCAAGTTTGGTGGTGACGGATTCGCGTAATCTTTCCAGGTCGCGATCCTTTATGTGCCGACGGTCTTCACGGAGGTGGCAGACGATTCCTGAAGCTCCGCTGAGCTCAGCGATCGCAGCGGCTGTTACGGGATCCGGCTGTTGTTCGTTCCGCGCGTTGCGAAGCGTTGCTATATGATCGATATTAACGGCTAATTGCATATGGGTTCAACTTGTATTGTTTAAGAGGCAGGAGTCAGGATATTGTTGAGTCGTTGAGTTGTTGAATTGTTGAACAGGTCCCTGACCTGCGGGCGGCCACAGGGGGCCGCCCCTACGTTATCTGTTCCCGACTGTTCTGCTGTCAAGCCAGCTGGCTGCTCAGCCGTCTTAACACCTGTTTCACGGGTAAAGCCCGAAGATGACTACCTGTTAAGTCATGCCGCACCTGATGCGGCATCCATCTTTCACAAATAATGTAAAGACAGGGATCTCCGGGTCAAGCCCGAAGATGACTGGAGGAGGAGGAACGCCCCACTCCCTATTCTCTACCTAACACCTAACACCTAACACCTAACACCTAACACACATCACTGACTACGGGCAGACACACAGGTCTGCCCCTACAATTTTCCTGTCCAACCTGCCATCTCGATATCTCAACAATTCAACAGTTCAACAACTCAACATTCCTTCGGCTCCTCTCTTACCATCTATATGTATACTTTGCTGCACATATGCAACAGCAAAAGGCGTAAAAAGCGATGTTTACATAGATGTTTTTTACAGTGACGGCTGGATGGAGGTTTCAAGCAGGGATGCCAGATGGCGATAAGGCGAAAGCCTGGCGTGCTCACTCAGTTTGTTCGAAAAAAGAGGCAGCCATATGGAAAGATGGTCTGCTATAAACGTATGATAGGCATGCCGGGCGTCTTCACGGGTCTCATCCAGCGTCGCCGCGGAAGCAAGGAAGGCCAGAAATTCCAGTTCTGTCGATATATGGTCGACAAGGCCGGGGTCAACGGTCATTCCCCATTCCTCATAGAGCAGTTGTATTTTCCGGCAGCATGTGCCGAGCATCCGTCCTTCCCGGAACACCGATTCGTAAGGAGCGCATGGTGTGTTCGGATACCCGGTGATAAACAGCCGTGTATATTCTCCCTGAAGCTGTTCATTGTCCTCCTGCTTGAACAGGGCAGTCAGGGTTTCAAATGTTTCCCTGTTCTTTTCAATGTGCTCCTGCCTTTCGCGTAGAGCAGGCAGGAAAGCGTCGTTGGGGTAAGCAAAACAGAGACTCAGAAAGCGGAGGGTATGGATAGTGTTCGTCAAAGGTCGAAAGTTGAAAGTTGAGAGGAAAAGGGCAAAAGGCAAAAGGGAAAGGTCAAAAGGCAAAAGGCAAAAGGCAAAAGGTCAAAAGGTCAAAAGGCAAAAGGCAAAAGGCAAAAGGGAAAAAGTGACGAGTGACTATGTTAAGATAAGTCATGCCGGACTCGATCCGGCATCCATGGAGATTTCCAATATCAAGAATGGATTCCCGTGTCAAGCACGGGAATGACAGGAGAGGGGGAGAATGGATTCCTGTGTAAGACCTGTGAAATAGATGCTCAGATTTCACGGGTCAAGCACGGGAATGACAGGAGAGGGGGAGAATGGATTCCCGTGTAAGACCTGTGAAATAGATGCTCAGATTTCACGGGTCAGGCACGGGAATGACAGTAGGAAAAAATCTCAGCTCTTGTCTCTTTTCTCTCCAGCCTTCGTGATTCTGACTTCTGACTTCTGACTTCTGACTTCTGGCTTCCGGCTTCTGACTTTCCTACTACCCACTTCCCACTTCCTACTACCCCCATTTCCCTTCTTCCATTATTCAATAGTCATTCGACAATAATCATTCCACCTTCTGGCTTCTTCCTTCCGGCTTCCCCCAAACTATCCCTCATTATTCAATAGTCAATAGTTATTTGACATGCCACACTCGCCCCCTCGCCCCTTCTCTTCACTCGTCACAGGTCACTGGTCACTCTTCTTCTCCCCCCCTTCCTTCACCACGGATACTGAAAGACGCCTGCATGGAGTACGTAGTAGCGAAGCAGGAATCCTCCGGCAAGCACCAGGCTGCCGGCTGTGACCATGAGGAATGCGGAGCCTTTTGAATGTCCTGAGAAAAAGATGCTGTAGGTTTCTATCAGCAAGGGGACCAGAAGGCCAAGTCCGAGAAAGCCGTAGACGAACATCGGGGTGTCAAAAAGAATTGATGCGGATTCCCGGGCGCCGGTGGGCAGAAAGAATGCGAAATTGAAATATGCGCCAAGGATGATGAGTTCGGTTACTATCAGCGCTGCGTCCAGCTGTTCGAGTTTTTCGACAATTGCCCAGGAGCCTTCCTCCCTGGAAAAGGTGAAAAGCAGTAACAGAAACGCAGCTCCGGTTGAAAAAGCCGAAAAAACAAAAAGCAGGGGCAGAGCAGGCGTGTTCCAGAAGGAAATTGCAGGTGCGGATGAAATCAGGAGCCCGGTGTAGATCGCGACAAGAAAGCCGGCAGTGGCTCCGCCGAGAGCAGCCATCTTGTTGAACCGTTCAAGAAGATCAAGGATGCCTTGCGGAAGTTTGCTGATGAGCGGTTCCAGTCGCGACCAGCTTTTCAGGAGCGGGATGACATAGGCTATCGATGCGAGAAAGTAGATGTTGATAAATACCACGCCCCAGAAAATCCATGAACGGGGGTTGGTAAGGGCATATATGGCTTTCAGGGGTTGGAGCATGTCTGCCAGAAGAAATATGGTGCCTATGACCATGAATCCTATAGCCGACAGAACTGCCGCGGATATGATCTTTTTATCGCCGTTTTCAAACATGTGCAGCATTGCGCCGATGGCTACCGTTGCGCCACCGAGTCCTCCGAGAAAAAGGTAGGTGGCGATCTGCCAGTGCCAGACATCCTGATGTACAAATGACATGAGCCTTGAATCTTCTGTGTTTATACTGCCTTTGTAGTTTCTCTAATGAGCAATGAGCAATGAGCAATGAGCAATGAGCAATGAGCAATGAGCAATGAGCAATGAGCAATGAGCAATGAGCAATGAATAACGTCTCTTCAGGACGGTATGTAAAATACTTTGGGTGATGTTCCGAGTTCCGGCCGGAGCGGTTTGGCCTTTCCGGTTTTTGACAGTTTATGAACCTCGCTTTGCGGATCATCAAGATCGCCGAATATTCGTGCGTTGGTTGGGCAGGTGCCGGCGCATCCGGGTTTCAGCCCTTCCTGAACCCTGTGTTCGCAAAAACTGCACTTGTCGACGTGCGGCGCTCGGTGAGAGAGATCGTCCCCATAGAGTTTTTCGGCTGTTGTAACATCGTTCCGGTCATAAGGATATCGGGCGTCGTAGGGGCATGCGATCGAACAGGCGTAACATCCCATACAACGGTCATAGTTTATCCGTATAATGCCGTCCTCGGTCTTGTAGGTCGCGCCTGAAGGGCAGGCTGAAAGACACGGGGTGTTTTCACAATGCATGCACAGTCTCGGCAGAAACTCCCGGCGTACATCCGGATAGCTCCCGTGCTCGATATCTTCCACGTGGGTGCGGAATTTCCCGTTCCAGTAGGGGGTCTGATTTTCCATCGAACATGCTGCCATGCAGGCCTGACAACCGACGCAAAGTCGCATGTCCATTACCATTCCATATCTTGCCATGGCTATGCGGGCTCCTTTTTTCTTTGTTGATCGGTGAATCCTGAAGGTTTCATCCGAAGCTGTTCTTTATCGATTTTCGATTCTCTCCGGCTGGCGAAGAATACTGTCATCATGTAAAACAGTCGTAAAGATTGATCGTCGTATACGCGCTCTGTCAGGCCCAGCCTTCTTATGTCGGTCTGACCCGTACGGTAAACTCCTGCGACATGAACGACGCGGCGAGCGGTTCAATACTGTAGGGCATCAGTTCGTTCAGCGCGGTGCCTTTTCCTCCGGCAATGCTGAGTTTCGGGTTTTTACTGCCGTAAGCAGAGGGCAGAAAGACCGTGTCGGGCCGGATCATTTCCGTTACGAACAACGTCGCCCTGACTTGTTTATTATACCTCAGATTATCTATCTCAACGATCTGTCCCTGTTCAAGGCCAAGCTCTTCGGCTCTCGATTTGTTTAACCAGAGACCGGTAAACGCGCCATTCTTGGGTTTTGTCAGCGCGGAAAGAAGTGCATTATTATTGTTCGTCGAAGCGTGAGAGACAACGGGAACCTTTCCATAGGTAAAGTAGAATTCGTCCCGATCCAGACTGTTCTTGTCCCGATCGTCCGAGAGGGAAAGCGGAACATAGCCCAGTACCGGGTCCCAGAGCGGGTTGGGGCCTGCGGCGCGGGTAAATGAAGCAAGAATAGGACTGAACAGCTCAAGCCTTCCTGACATGGTAGGTACGGGTATCTTTGCAGGCATAGCCGACTCCGCCAGAAGTTCTTCAGCGTTTTTCAGTATGATCACTCCTTTTTCCCGAATTGTTTTTTCAACCTCGCTACCGGATAGTTTTTTGCCGGTGACATGTTCTGACAGGTGACCGAGTGCTTCGAACGAGGCTTTCAGGAATGCTTCGTTATAGGGCTTTCCGGCATCCCGGGCACTCTTTATCTCATGTTTCAGCAGTGCTTCATCAAGCCCGGCATACTCAGCGATTCCAGTAAGGTAGTTATCCAGCTTGCCCATCCGGTCGGTGATTTCGCAGAAAATGTCAGCGGCGTCCCGGGTATTGTAGAGCGGTTCTACAGTTCGAAGCCGGGTGGCAAAGCCAAGGTTGGTGTCCGGGCCGAGCGGATAAAGAAGCGGTTCGTTTCGTTCCAGATAGGTATGGTTCGGCAGAATGACATCGGCAAACGCTGTGGTATCAGATGGCAGGACATCAATGGTGACGACCAGATCTACAGTGCTGCTGGAAAGGATTTCCTTCCAGCGGTCGGCAGGGAAGTAGTGTCTGATCGGATTCGCGGCGTTCATGAAGAACGCCTTGATGTTGTAAGGCTCTCCATTGTACATCATATCGCCTCGTACCGCTTCGAGGAGGCCGGTGTCAGCCATCGCGGGAAGAAATACAGAGGGTTTGCCCTGTTTCTGCTGTTCCTGTGCCCAGGCAAAGGAAAGAGCAGGTTTGCCGTGGGACCAGGACGCGGGATTCGCGAAAATATCAATAAGTCCGTTCGCGAAAGCCATTCCCGGAAGCATGACGGGTGGAATTTCCTTCGGTTCCACAGCTTTATCCGTCCCGTGGCGCTTCATATGCCAGGCGTTTTCAGCTTTATGGCGGTATTCACCGTTCATCAGCCAGCCGCCTGCGACGTCAATTCCTCCGACAAGCGTTTGCATGATCGCCTGCATCCGACGCTGGGCGATAACATGGTGGTAACGGGAACCCATCCAGCCGGGATCGACCAGTGCGGGTCTTGCCTGACCGAATTCAAGTGCAATGCGCCTGATGGTTTCTGCAGGGATGTCGGTGATGGCAGATGCCCATTCCGGCGTGAACGAGCTTGTGTTTTCAATAAAGAGGTCAAAGACAGTGGTAACGGGTTTGCCGTTCCATTCGGTGCCTTCCGGAACTCTCAGGGCAGGGACAACAGGTTCGTCGCTTTTGGTGCGATCGTTCCGGTTGGTGTATGCGGCAACAGGGCGTACTCTGCCGCTGATTTCATCATAAATATAATATGCGTCCGGTTTCCCGTCGCTTCCCATGCCGGCAGCAAGTTCTCTTGTGCCGTTGCTCTCTTTGAACGTCAGGAACGGCGCGTTGGTGTGATTTGTAAGGAACGCTTTATTGTACAGCTCCTCGCGGAGCAGGGTATGGATCATTGCGAGAAAAAAGGCATGGTCGGTTCCCGGCTTGATCGCGATCCATTCGTCGGCTTTGGAGGCGAGTTCGCTCTGTCTCGGATCGAGGCAGACGACTTTGGCTCCTTTTTTTCTCGCTTCGCTGAACCGGACGGCACGTGCTGTGGAAATCGCTGCAACGGAGGCGTTGTTCTGGCTGAAGAGAATGTATCGGGCGTTTTCAAAATCGGCGAGAATTTCGTCATGGACATTGAAATTCCCGGTAACCAGGTCGGTCCCCAGATGGCCTGCTGTGACGCAATGCTGCATCGGCGACGCAATGATATTCGGGATTTCAAGTGTGCGGACAAAAGGAAGGCTGAAGTGCATGTAGGAAACGCAGGCTGTCCAGCCGCCGATCATGGCGATTTCCCAGGGATTGACTTTTTTGAAGCGTGAAGCGATATAATCGTATGCCTCATCCCATGTGGCGACGCGGAAATTCCATTCACCGCGTTTGCTGCCTTCAACCCTGATAAGCGGTTCCTTGATGCGGTCGGGATCATAAAGCTGGCGAAGCCCTGCCTGACCACGTGCACAGATTTTGCCTCGATTAAGCGGACTGTTCCGGTTACCCTCTATCTTCACCGCACGTTTTTGACCGTCAACTGTCTTAACCGCGACGTTGATATCGCAGAAAGAAGAACAGAAATTACAAATGCTTGGCACCCAGATGACATTCCCGGAAGAAGATTGTGCCTGAACAGCACGTTCTTCCCGGCCTGAATCCCACACTGGCCGAAGCAGAGCCATTCCTCCCAGTACGCCCGCTGCCTTGAGAAACAGGCGCCTTGATATTTTTTTCTTCATGCCCGGTTTGACAGTTGTGAATTGAAGGTGCGGCTGTGGCATAGCCCGTAGAAAATCAATTTATCACAAACAATTGCTAATTGTCAAATATTCTGGATTGTTACGTAGTAATTTCGGGACAGGTGACGTTTCCTTCGGTTTGGTGATATTCCCGCTAAAGCGGTATGTTTGAAAAAGTTTTTTTATTAGGAGACTGGAGGGGAGGAAAAATGACTAATGGCAATTGACTATTGAATAATGAGGGATAGCTTGCTGGAAGCCGGAAGCAAGAATCCAGAAGCCGGAAGCCGGAAGCAAGAAGTCAGAATCGCGAAGACTGGAGAGAAAAGAGACAAGAGGGGAAGTGAGGGAAGAAGGAAATGACTAATGGCAATTGACTATTGAATCATGGAAGAGGGGAGTAGCGAGAGTGCTGAGTGCTGAGCAATGAGCAATGAGCGATGAGCGATGAGCGATGAGTGGGGAGCGGGGATGTGGGAGGTTAGATGTGTTAGGGGTTAGGTGCTACGTGTTAGGATGGCGGAAAAGTCTTTTTCGCTATTCAGCTATCCAGCTGTTTAGCTAACCAGCCAGTTTGTTTTTTTCTGGTCACTGGTCACTCGTCACTTCTTCAACTACCTATTAACAAATAACGAGTAACGAATATGGTACGTTTTATAGAGCTGATACGAAACTGTCTGACGGATATCAGGGAGATCATGCCCTGGGATCTGGTGGATCGAATGAAGGAAAATCCTGATCTGCTTCTACTCGATGTTCGGGAGCCATGCGAGTTTGATGCTATGCACATCCGTGGCTCAATGAATGTTCCGAGAGGTATTCTGGAATCTGCCTGTGAGTGGGATTACGAAGAGACCGAACCCGAACTGGTGAATGCCAGGGAGAAGGAAATTGTTGTGGTTTGCCGCTCCGGCCATCGCAGTGTGCTTGCGGCTCATTCGATGCAGGTTCTCGGCTATGAAAATGTTGTTTCTCTCCGGACAGGTTTGAGAGGATGGAACGACTATGAAGAACCGATGGAAAACATCCATGGTGAAATGGTCGAAGAGGAAGATGCCGACAACTATTTTACAGCTACACTCCGCCCGGATCAGAAGCGCCCGAAAGGGGGAGTGGGAAATGACTATTGAAGAATGGATAATGGATAGTGGATAGTGGATAGTGGATAGTGGATAATGGATAATGGATAATGGATAGTGGATAGTGGAGAATGGATAGTGGAGAATGGATAGTGGAGAATGGATAGTGGAGAATGGATAGTGGAGAATGGATAATGGATAATGGAGAATGAGGGATAGACTGGGGGAAGCCAGAATCCAGAATCCAGAAGCCGGAATCGCGAAGGCTGGAGAGAAAAGAGACAAGAGTTGAGAGACGGGAGGGGGCAAAAAGCGGTGACAGAAAGCGGTGACAGGTGATTGGTGATTTGTAGGGGCGAAAAATCTTTCGCCCGGTTTTCTTCTTTTTGCCTTTTGCCTTTTGCCTTTTGACCTTTGCCTTTTCCTTGTCATCTTCGGGCCATCCAGCCGTTGAGCTAACCAGCCAGTTTGTTTTTTTCTCGTCACTCGTCACTTCTTCAACTATCTTCTCCCTATTCCCTATTCCCTATTCCCTATTCCCCATTCCCCTCCGAATAACGAACAATGTAGGAGCTGGCAACTACTTTTCTTATCTTCGATTCCACCTGCGAGGCTCCTTCAGGGAAGCTGGCAGGTGTTATGCCGTCATGTGATTAATGAATCCTTAACAGGAACCGAATGAACGATACAAATAAAAGAATACATCACTCTTCTGGAAATGCAGGACAGCCGGTCGATACGGAAATTCCGACTCAGGAGCATATCGCCGAGGCTGAACGCTGCGGTTTTCAGTGCCGCGCAAAGGCAGCGAAAGTCCGGTTTGAAGAGTTGTTTCCCGGGATTCTCGCGTCGATAACCGTCGCTGCTGCGGCAACGTTTCTTTCCGAACATTATGGGGCGCCAACTATGCTGTTCGCTCTTCTTCTCGGCATGGCGTTTCGTTTTCTGTCTGAAGGCGGTAAGGCTATTGCCGGTATTCAGTTCGCTTCAACCACCATTCTTCGCATAGGCGTCGCTTTTCTGGGGATGCGTATTACACTGGACCAGATCCTTTCCCTCGGGGCAGGGCCGATGGCCGTGGTCATCGGATCGGTGTTTCTTACCATTCTCTTCGGTCTCGGTCTTTCAAAATTGATGGGGAGAGGAAAGCGGTTCGGCGTGCTTACCGGAGGCAGCGTCGGGATCTGTGGCGCTTCTGCGGCACTTGCGATATCGGCTATCCTTCCAAAAGACGAATACAGTGAACGCAACACCATCTTTACCGTCATCAGCGTGACTGCCCTGAGCACCATTGCCATGATACTCTATCCGGTTATTGTTCAGCAGTTCGGTTTTGATAATGAGGCGGCAGGCATTTTTCTCGGCGGTACCATTCATGATGTCGCGCAGGTGGTCGGCGCGGGTTACTCTGTTTCCGAAAAGACCGGTGACACGGCTACGTTTATCAAGCTTCTGCGTGTCGCCATGCTTGTCCCGGCAGTGTTTACTCTTTCACTGATCTTTCATACCCGCAACAAGGAAGAGGGCAATGACGCGGGCAGGGTCTTTTTTCCGCCGTTCATTATTTTTTTCATTCTCTTTGTCGGGATAAACAGTTCCGGTTTTACCCCTGAACCTCTCAGGGCTTTTATTGTCGATACATCTCGCTGGTGTCTGGTGACGGCTATTTCTGCCCTTGGTATGAAAACATCGTTAAAAGCTCTTTTCGATGTGGGTTGGAAGCCTGTCTCGATACTTGTTGCAGAGACCGTGTTTCTTGCCGCGCTTGTGCTGGGCGCCATACACTGGATGGCCTGATCGTAGAGGAAAAAGCGGTTTTTTCTTGACTATAGTTATGTAATTATGTAATTTTTCTGACTTGGCTCTAACCCCAGTTATGAACTCCTCGGCTATAGCAGAAACGGGATCGCATCAAGGGGGAGAATCGTATTAATTAACAATACTTACAAGGAGAATTCATGAGTGAAATTGCAAGCAATATGGAGTTGGACTGTCAGGGTATGAACTGTCCTTTGCCGATTCTTAAGACAAAGAAAGCGGTTGACGGGATGCAAAGCGGCGAAGTGCTGAAAATGAAGGCTACCGATGCAGGTTCAGTGAATGATATGGCTTCCTGGGCAAAGCGAACAGGTAATGAGGTTATCGGACATGAAGAGGACGCTGGCGTTCATACCTTTTACATCAAGAAAAAATAGTTCTCTCCGAAGAAAAGGAAGACAGGGCATGGTTGCCATGATAGTCATGCGTCATGTTACCTTTTTTTGCGCAGGTGCAGTTCTCTGATACGATCGTTTTTTGACAGTTCTGAATATACTGAAACCCGTCCCTTCGTTTTGTCAGGGTATGGAGGAGAGTTACCGGTGAAAGCAGTGAATGTACCCAGGCTGATGATTTCAGCCGCCCACAAGAGCTCAGGAAAGACGTTGGTGAGCCTCGGGATTATGTCCAATCTTGTTCAGGGGGGGGAGTGTGTTCGCAGTTTCAAGAAAGGTCCTGACTACATCGATCCGATGTGGCACAGGCTGGCTACCGGCAGTGAGTGCCGTAACCTTGATCCTTTTCTTATGGGTTCAGACGGGTGTCTGGATTCATTTCTTCGAAACAGCGATGTAAACAGCCTTGCCCTGATAGAGGGCAATCACGGGTTGCATGACGGCATGTCTCTCGATGGTTCGGACAGTAGTGCCGGATTGTCATTTCTCCTGAAGTCGCCGGTTCTGCTTGTCGTTGACAGCAGGAGGATGAACAGAGGTGTTGCCGCTCTTGTCATGGGTATGCAGTCGATGTCCCCGAAGGCGAATATTGCCGGTGTCATTCTCAACCAGGTGCGAGGGTCGCGTCAGGAGGAAAAGCAGAAAAAGGCTATCGAGCAGTACTGCGGTATTCCTGTTCTTGGTGCTATCCCGGGGGATAAAGAACTGGTTATCACGGAAAGGCATCTTGGGTTGACAACGGTTGACGAAAGCAGTGATGCCTGCACTTTGATCAAAAATGCAGCGGAAAGAGTTGCCGAATATTGTGATATGCAGGCACTCAGGTCCCTTTTTTTTACGGCGCCCTCGCTTGAGGTACATCGTCCGCAAAGGGATTATGTTCACTCTGAGCCCTCGGTCACGATAGGCGTTTTCAGAGACCCGGCATTTTGTTTTTACTATCCGGAAAATCTGGAGGCATTGGAGGAAAAAGGTGCGAGGCTGGTGTTTGTCAATGCGCTTGAAGACAGTTCTCTGCCTGAAGTCGACGGGCTTTATCTGGGAGGAGGGTTTCCTGAATCATTTTTTGGTGAGCTGAGCGGAAACCGGGCGCTTTTAAAAGAGGTCAGGGATCGTGCGGCATCAGGAATACCTCTTTATGCTGAGTGCGGAGGACTGATCTATCTCTCAAGAAAAGCGCTCTATGCCGGAAAAACCTATCCCCTCGCGGATGTGCTGCCGTTTGATATAGGTTTTCAGCCCGGGCCGGTCGGACATGGATACCTTGATCTGATAAGTTCCCGTGACAGTCCCTGGTTTGCCAGGGGCGACAGAGTAAAAGCCCATGAGTTTCATTATTCAAAACCGGTAACGTCTGAAGGAAAAAGTATATATCAGTTTGACGTGCTTTGGGGATATGGCGTGACCGGTAAGCGTGACGGAGCCCTTAAAAAAAATCTGCTTGCCTCATTTGCTCATCTTCATGCCATCGGGAATCCCGGCTGGGCGGGAAAATTTGTTTCCCTTGCTTCGGAGTACAAGGCGGGCGGAAGAGTTCTTGCGACCTGATTCCTTGCGTCCGGGGTTGAGCGATTGTCCGATTGTCGCTCAATCCGGGGAGAGGCTTCGGAAAATGTTATGGATATTTCGATTATATGAGTATATAGTTAACCGGGTAATTATTTTAGCTGCGGATCTTTTTTCTTTTCCTGCGACATACTATCTTTAATGCATTTTATCACGCTTTCAAGACATTTTTACTATACTTTCAAATTAATCATAAAGGAGTCTGATTATGGCGATTGAGGTTAATGGCAATATTTGTGAAACAGATGATGATGGTTATCTGATCAATCTGGACGACTGGACTGAGGATGTGGCGAACAAACTTGCTGAGACTGAGGACATCACGATGGATGAGGACCGCTGGGCTGTTGTGAACTTTCTCAGGGATTATTACAGCGATTACCAGATTGCTCCTGCGGTAAAGGTTCTTACCAAAGCAATTGCCAAAGAGCGCGGTATGGATAAAAAAGAGACTTCTGAATATCTTTATGGCCTTTTTCCGAGCGGACCCGCACTGCAGGCTTGTAAGATAGCCGGACTGCCGAAACCAACTGGTTGTGTATAAG